>Ga0210057_1001683_pt1 | contig 32980 bp, 21 predicted proteins | sample CryGeyCG2114_010_2_FD_183968 | JGI IMG/M metagenome (GOLD analysis project Ga0210057, IMG submission 183968) | Groundwater microbial communities from aquifer - Crystal Geyser CG10_big_fil_rev_8/21/14_0.10 (SPAdes) (version 2) | ecosystem: Environmental > Aquatic > Deep subsurface > Groundwater ... | reverse complement strand
AAAACACAAAGTCAAAAAAGTTGTGTTTATTTCTTCAACCGCCGTCTACGGAGTACCGGAGAAACATCCAATACTTGAAACCGATCCTAGAGTTGGTGTCGGTGCGTACGGTGAATCAAAAATAGCCGCCGAAGATTTGTGTCTTAATGCCATGAAAGCTGGGCTTGATGTTACAATTTTGAGACCCAAAACTTTTATTGGAACCGAACGGCTGGGAGTCTTTGAGATTTTATTTGACTGGATTCATGACGGGAAGAGAGTGCCTATGATCGGTAACGGCCAGAACAAATATCAACTTTTTGATGTAGACGATCTAGTTGATGTAATCTTTTTGTGTGCAAAATCAAACAATCCACAACTGAACGATTATTTTAATGTCGCTTCGGATAATTTTAGTACAGTGGCAAATGATTTAGGTGCCTTGTTTACGCATGCCGGAACAGGATCAAGACTTCTGACCATGCCAGCAACTCCAATTAAATTAGCTTTAAGGGTTTTTGAAAAATTAGGCATCTCTCCTCTTTATCAGTGGGTTTACGATACAGCCGACAAGGACTCTTACGTTTCAATTGAAAAAATTAGAAAAGCCCTAAAATGGAAACCAAAATATTCTGGAGCTCAGGCCTTAATTAGATCTTATGATTGGTACGAGCAGCACTACAGGGAAATAAAGGCCAGAGGTAGTGGCGTCACTCATACGGTGGGTTGGAAACAAGGAATTTTGGGTATTGCCAAGAAGTTTCTTTAGTTAATTTTTTTGGTAAATGAGTACCTTGGGATGATCATAGACAGTAAAGGACTCATCTGCATTGTCGTCACTGATTTCTAGACCAAAAATATTTGGCCGGCTGGTAAACTCAGCCACTTTCTTAAATCCTAAACGACCAGAAAATAGGTCTTGGTAATATTTAGCGGTTAATGGATAGCAACTTTGATATGAAGAGCAATCGCTGAGTTTTTGTAAGGGGGTGAACAGTCGGTTTGATGACATAACTATATATTCGGTCTGATCTATTTTTTTATTCATGACGAGCCATTTTTTTTGATCATCCGGCTGCTCATATAAAGGAAATTCTATCGACTCAAATCTTTCCAGGTCATATAGTGGCAAGCTGTCATCCCAATGTTCATGGCTGATAACTGATCCTTGAGGGATATTAGCCAACATCCAGTTACTAGCCCTGATTCTGGTATGTGGTTTGGAATATATGTTTATAAAAGCCATTGTCCAGAGTCCGGCCAAGCAAATAATTATTGCTGCCAAAATTTTTCTGGGCGAACCAAGCAGCCACTTTTGCCGAAGCACACTAGAGAGACCCAGTGCCGCTAAATAAGCGATTAAAGGATACATAGGCAACATGTAACGCATAAATTTTACTGCCGACTGCCCCATTACCAAAAAGTAAACAAGAAAAAAAGAAAAATATATTAGCTCGGGATTGACAATGTGAGAGAGCTTAAATTTAGTTTTTGGTGAGATAAAGATGGATCGATATTGTCTTATTGATGCGACAATTAAACCCAGGACGGCCAGCAGGCTGATGATTGGTCCCGTTCCCCATAAAAAAATATTTTTCAAGTAATAAATGTATGGAGTGGTGCCCACATATTGAAGAGTATAGGGAAAAATATAAGCATTTGAATTCATCTTCATCTGATTTTTGATTTCCAAAAGAAACTGGTCGTGTTTAATGAAGGTGTATGGGGTAAATAGATAGCAAAAAATCAGACACGTTATAACAAACAAGCCCACTTTGAATGCGGCCTGAATAACTAATCGATAATTGATAATCATGCTTTTTTGATATTGACGGCCCATGATTAAAGACTTAATTTTTTTCTTGGCCAGGAAGAGAAAAGATGAATCAATGGCTGTGAAAAATTCTCTTGTGAAGATGAACAGCAGAATTAAGGGCAGGAAAATGATAGGTGTAATCTTGCATGAAATTAAGGCTGCATAACTTACAGCCAAAAAAAACAAATATTTTTTCTTTGGTTGTTCAAAAAAAACAATCATTAGGTAAATCGTTAGACTTGTGAAAAAGTTAACAAAATTATCAACAATAAAAAAGTTACTGTTTTGAATTGGGAAAAATGATAAACCGTAGAAAAGAGTTGCTAAAACGGCCAACTGTTGGTTCTTTGATATTTTTTTTGTAGTCACAAAAACTAAGCAGCCCACTCCGATATCCAATAAACTAGCAATGATTCTACCTACCACTAAAGCATCGTCATAATTGTCAATCTGAGTGCTAAGTAGTGAGTCTGAAGTCTGGAGGACCGCTTTGAGTGTATAGCTTGGCAAGCTGCCATAAGCAAAAAAGTTTGGATCAAGCCGGTCAAAGAAGTGAAGTTGACCGTTGAGCATCATCAGCCAGCGCTCATCGGGGTGGAGATGGTGTTGAGTGTCGTAATTGTTGCCATAAAACCTGGTGGCAAAAAAAAGGAAAAAAATTATCAATAAAATTTTTGTATTATTTTTCATTAATCTTTATTGTATATGTAATTTGCCGGTCATTGGATCTAAGAGATATAATTCGTACTGTGGAAAAAATGATTGAAGACTAACATTTGGGATCGGGATCTTATTTTTTCCGACATTATCTAAACCGTTATTTCTAGCATAGATGATATTACCATCCAATTTTGGGCTTTGGAGAACAAGATATTTTCCATATACCTGCCACGATTGATTGCTACCCTCGATGAGAATGATTGATTTGTGGGTTAGGTTTTGAGGCAAAATTGGTTTAAGCATGGCGTTTTCGCCTTTCTGGGATTCAATAATGTGCGGTAGGTTCACGGTTGTGGCACCGATAATAATAACACTGAGGGCAAAAGTTAAGACACCGGAAACCCAAGTGTCGTTGTGAAAGATCTGTGATAGTACTTCAACCAACCTATCAAATCCGAGACTGACTAAAATAATCAAAAACAAGAATATTTCAAACCAATATCGTGGACCAAATAACACGCCATGATAATGATAAAGACCATATCCAACAACTTGGATAAGTATTGATATGCAAAGAAACATAATCACTTTATGATTTTTTCTGTTTTGTGATGGCAAAAAGAGGAAAAAAATAGGAAAAATACTTGCCCAATATGGAAAAGCAGACAGTGTGTCTAACAGTGAGTGAAAATTAATTGTCATATTTTTATATCCCATCATGGGTGTAAAATCCATAAACCATTCCGATCCTCTTTTTCCAAAACCCACAGTGTTACCTGGAAAGTACTGTAATTGAGGTGTGACTAAGAAATTGCCAGTTAATATCCTGTTATAAAATAAAAATAACCCGACACAAAGAATGAAACCCGGCAGTATGAGCAGAAATTTTTGCCAATTCTTGGCTATTTCTTTGTAACCTTGAAAAATGAGAAGATATGAGAATCCCATGAGTGCAACTAAAACGGCGTTGTATGGGCGGGTCCACAACGTAAGGCCAAGAATTATTCCTGACCAAAAGAGCTTTTTGTGATGAAGAGATAGAAAAAACAGTAAATATAGAAGGCCAGTCAATGTATGGCTTAAAAAACTTGAATTTTGAATAATAAAAAATGGAGACAAAGCTGTACTCACAATTAGAAAAAATGAAGTCCTCCAGTTTGTGACAGTCTTGGCAAAGGCGAATGAAGTTATGAGTATGACTAGTCCCAGTATTGGGTTTAAGAAATGCTCCATGTTGAATACCATGCCGGCTGCTAACAATGCTGACCAGCCTGGGGGAAAAATTCCATACCACTTGTCTTGATTGATAATGAACTCATGCTCAAAAAACGAATTAATAGGCGCTGGCAGTGATTTTCCAAACAATTGACCTGCGCGAAAATTTTTAGCTTGAAAAATGTAGGACACTTCATCCTGGGAATGTGGAAAAGATTCGAGAACAATCACGGATGTGTACAACATTAAGGAAAAAGATGAAAGTACAATTAAGATAAGCATCAACTTGGCAGTAAATATTCTTTTTAGTGAATGGACAAACTCATTTAATTTATTAATGATTATTGGTTTGGAGTCATTATGAATCATAAAAGAAGCCAGAAAAATAAAAATAAAACAACAAAAATAAATTCCGGCTGCAAAAATCATATTCAACCCAACTTTTTGCATCATGGCTTGAGATAAATAAATCAAATTTGATTGCAGTGGTATGTTGATGGTTTGATGATTGATAGACATGCGCCCATCCAAGTGCCAGATTGGCCTTAAAAATACAGAATACTCTGAACCATCTATATATATTTGTGTAATATTTGATCCGCTGACTGTTAAAGAATAATTATTTGTTGATGAGCGAGCTTGACCTGTAAACGCAATACCTTTATCAATCTCTCGAGTTGCAGAAGTAAACCTGCCCTTATCTTGAAAAATAGAAAGGAATGAAGGATGAGTACTTGAGTGAATATCTAAATTACTGGTTACTTGGTTATTGTCCTGATCTAACCCAGCAATGTTGACATTAATTTTATTCCAAAAATAATTTAAAAGAAATGAAGCCTTAGTTTGTTTAAGCGAAATTGAAATATGATTATTTAAACCAGCTAGATGGACATCACTGGCCTGGGCAATCATTTTGTTTTGGTAAAACACATAAACATCATCATCAGTTTTAATAATTTTAAATATCGAAGTATTCTGACCCAGAAACAATAACGCAATGCCAATAAACAGTACCAACAAGATGGAATAAATTGACTGTTTTAACATTTTTTTAATAATTTTTGATGAAGATTTCATACTCATAACCTTTGGAGTCAGCGTAGTGTTTTGATTGATACCCGGGTGAGTTTTGGTAGCTGTTAAGACAAGCTGAAATTGGATTTACAAAATAAACACCTTTTCCTGAGGGGCACGATTCATCGTCAGCGATAATTTGGCTACCAACTGTGGGAGCAAAATACTGCAGTTTATCGTTTAGAGACAGTAAGTCTTGGTAAGGCCTTGGCCCAATAATATATAAATCGTAATTTTGAGTAGAGTTAAGATTTTTTTGAAGCCATAAACTTAGCAGTGTCCGATCATCTACACTCTTTGTGTTGAGGTAGTTGTTGGTTAAGGTAACGCCTAAAGTTGTAGTCGCTATAAGCATTAAAGATAGGGCAATTTTAGTGAGACGGTCATACTTGATGAACTGAAAAAAATCAATCAGTGAGGTGCCAAACCCAAACATTAAGATAGGTAAAACAACCAATGATCTGTGCGCTCTAAAGTCCAGACCGTATACAGCGTATCCGTGAGAAGTTGTGGCAATGATCATGGTTGTCAAAGCCCAAATTATTATCAGAAAATTGATTTTGGCTCGTTTTATATTTATAAGCATAGCTACAAATATTATCCAGAGAATGATGGGACTAACAAATTCAATGCCACCAGCGTGCTGGATGAAGAAGTGTTTTAAAACCGCTGGAGTTTCTTTAATTACACTTAGAATTGTTTGGGAAGATTCTCCATTTTTATCAAGAACCCTGATGTCATATCTATTCTCAATCGAAATTGCTAGTGAACTGCCAGTAATGATTAAACCCGCTAATATAGAAAAAACCCATGATTTTTTCTGCATATTTTTTTTGTCTGGCTTCAAGCATAGAAATAAAAGCAGAACAGGCATTAGTGACAAGGATGGAGTGTAAGAGAATATGGCGTGTTGAATAAGTATGATCAGCAAAAACAGGGTTTCAATTTTGCCGCTTTTTTTGTATAGCAAACCCAAACCGGTTCCGATTAAACCAAAGCTGAGGGGAAAAATACTCTGCTCAAAATTATAAAAGTAAAAATGGGCCATAAAATAAAAAGAAAATAGCATACTGATGGTAATTGCCACAATTTCATCGGTATATTTCTTGTCTTTGTTGGTATGCAAAAGTGCAAAAGAGAAAATAAATAGTCCTGGGATAAAGAAAAGTATGGCGCCGGAATTGAGAGCTAAAACACTTTTCGTAAGTAACAAACTGGGCAGGGCCTGAATTAGATATTGCCGGGCAGGATAACCCAAAAAACAAGGCTGATTATACTTTTCGCCCAGATATTTAGAATTAGTAATACAAGCAATTTCCTGTGTTGTTTCATGAGACACATTTGCTGTTTTAGTGGCCTGAAAGAAGGACAAAAACACAAACACCAAAAGCACAGTCAGAGTTAAGAACCACTTTTTAACAAAAGATAATCTTACCAACCGGATAAAACTTCTCAGACTGAAAACAATAATTAAAAAGTATGATAGAACCCAATTAAAACTACCTATCTGATTGAAGATAAATAATTGCTTTGTGTCAAATATGTAATAAGTGACATTGAGGGCTAGTAAAGTGATAAGTGAGCAGATTGCTAAAATAACCAGAGAATGTTCTCGAAGTCTTAAAATTTTTTGTTTCATTGCAAGGCAGAATAATTTCCACTCACCCATCCCTCTGTGTCGTTGAACTTAATTTTGTACCAGCCGTCTTTAGTCTCTCCCAAATAGTCATAAGTTTGTCCCACTTTTGCATATCCAAGTTCTCCGCTCTCACCGCTTGCTCTCGATCTAACTCTGAGCACCTCTTGGCCATTGAAAAAAAAATTGGTTGTTGAGATTCTTATGCTTTGTCCAGATTGGCTGGCCTCACTGCTTTGATCACCAGAAGAACTTGCTTCGGTTGAACCGGTGGTTGGTGAAGGCAGCGGTTTTGGACTAGGTAAAATATCATTTTTTGCTAACTTAATTGTGACCATCATGCGATAGCCTTTAACAACATTGATTGTATGTTTCTGAACTTCATAAGAAGGAAGTGTGGCTTCGAATTCATGTTGACCTGGTTCAACGTCTGTCAGAGTCAAAGGAGCAATTTGTTTTTCTCCAGAGTCAATGGCAATTATGACTCCATCGGGAATACTAATAAATGTCACCTCAGATTTTTCTTTTGAGCCGATTTTTTCCATTTCATAAAGGACTCCTCCGCTGACCTCAGATGTTTGTCCGGGTTCCCAAGTTAAAACCGTTAATAGCCCAGATCTGAGAGTAACCGGAGTTTCGTAGGCAGCAAGTTGGGAATTGTCAGGCTGAATACGAATTAGGTATTCTCCCGGTTTGAGATCTTTCTGGATGAGCGGTGATTTCTCTAAATATGAACCGTCAATAAAAACTGAAGCCGGTTCGCTTCCCGTAATTATTTGTAGCCCAGCTTTGGCCTCTTTGCGCAGTGTACAGCCACTCAAAAACAGTCCGGAAAAAAGCACTAACATTAAGGATCGAAACCTCATAATGCAAGTTTACCACGGGCCGGGATAAATTAGGCTTTGGTTTTGCCGCCTTTTGGTTTTTTGGTGTTTTTGCCAAAAGGGGATCTGACCAATGCCAATTCCAGCACTTGGTCAATGTTCTCCACAGGATGAAATTCTATCTCTTGTTTGACACTTTGGGGTAAATCGACTAAATCGCGCTCGTTTGATTTAGGAATAATAATGATTGAACTGCCGGCTCGGTGGGCGGCAATACTCTTCTCTTTCAAGCCACCAATTCTCAAGACTCTGCCCCTTAAAGTCATCTCACCAGTCATAGCTACTTCTCGCTTCACAGGGATGTTGGTTAAAGCACTGGTTAAAGCAGTGGTCAAAGTCACGCCGGCCGACGGTCCATCCTTGGGAATAGCCCCCTCCGGTACATGCACATGAATATCAGTTTTTTCTAACTGTTTGTTGCTGATGCCTAATTTTTGGGCATGAGCCTTAACATAAGTTAAAGCGGCTTGTGCGGATTCTTTCATTACATCACCCAATTGACCGGTTAATTGAATTCTACCTTTGCCTGGGGTTAAGGCTACTTCAATAAACAAGACTTCGCCTCCCACGCTTGTCCAGGCTAAACCGGTTGCCAAGCCAACCAGATCTTTTTCTTCGGTCAGATTAATATCGTACTTTTCCGGACCAAGAAAAGTAGTCAATTGGGTTTGATTAACTGTCAAGGCATTGCTAGGTTTAATTTTACCCTCAACGATTTTTATGGCTAATTTACGCATTACAGCATTTAATGTTCTTTCAAGTTCTCGGACACCTGCCTCCCTTGTGTATCGGCGAATAATCTTTTTAATTGCTTCATCCAGAATTTTCACCTTATGTTCTGCCAAACCATTAACTCGAGCAGATTTTTCAATCAAATGACGTTTGGCTATTTCGAATTTTTCAATTTCTGTGTATCCGGCATAGCGGATAATTTCCAGTCTATCTTTAAGGGCAGGAGGAATAGTATCGGTAGTATTGGCGGTAGTGATAAAGATGACTTGGGACAGATCAAATGGCATATCCAAATAATGATCAGAGAAGTTGGAGTTTTGTTCAGGGTCAAGAGCTTCCAGCAAAGCTGAAGATGGGTCTCCTCTAAAATCATTACCGACCTTATCAATCTCATCCAACATAAAAACTGGATTGAGACTTCCGGCTTGTTTCATGCCACTCACAATCCTGCCCGGCATAGCTCCCACATATGTGCGGCGATGACCCCTAATTTCGGCTTCGTCTCTGATACCGCCAAGAGACATTTTGACAAATGATCTGCCCAAACTGTCCGCAATGGAACGGCCGATACTTGTTTTACCTACCCCTGGAGGTCCCACAAAACAGAGAATAGTGGGTAGCATGTCCCGACTAGGCTTCTCCCCTAGTTTTCGCTTTCCTTGATTTAGAGCTTTGGTTTTGGTCTCTTGTTTTTTTAATTCCATAACCGCGATGTACTCGAGAATTCGATTTTTGACTTTTTCTAGACCAAAATGAGTTGTCTCTAAAGTTTTTTTGGCCTGTTTAATACTAATGCGATCTTTTTTGATTTTGCCCCAAGGTAATTCGAAAACTGTATCTAACCAACTCCTCACATAACCTGTTTCTGGATTATTGGGAGACATACTCCTCAGGTGCTTAATTTCCTTTTTTATTTTTTCTTTGATCTCTGGACTGGCTTGGAGTTTTTCAAGCTTTTTTTCATAGTCATCTGCCAATTCTTCTTCGTCTTCCAAATCCCCCAGTTCTTTTTGAATTGTTCTGAGTCTTTCCCGCAAAACGCCTTCGCGCATATTTTTATCAAATTTCTTTTGAGTTTTAAAAACCACGTCCTTTTCGATCTCGAGAATTTTCATTTCGTTGGCTAACTTCTCAATCACCAGCTTCATGCGCTGTTTAACATCGGTTGTTTCTAAAATTTGCTGTTTTTCTTTTGTACTGATGGCCAGTGTGCTGGCAATTTGATCTGTTAGTTCTCCATCAGTAACTCCGCTCATCAGCTTCATAAAATTAAGAAACTCAACGGGTTTGCCCAGATGAATGGCTTTGCGAAATTCTTTTTGCAGATGATTGGCCATAGCTTTTAGCTCATTATCAATTTGGAGAATGTCCGGCAGCCGTTCAACTTGAGCCACCAAGTGAGCCCGGTTGGGTATGAACCTGACGATCTTCACCCGGCCGATCCCCCTGACTAAGGCATTAGTGCTGTCATTGTCGGCAATTTTTTTTTCAACTGCGACCAGAGTGCCGATTTGATATAGGTCATCGGGTTCTGGGTGATCAACTTTGGGATCTTTTTGAGTCACTAAAACAAGTAAATTGTTATTTTCTGTCACAGAATTTAGAGCTTTAAGAGATATGCTTCGGCCAAAAGTCAATACAGATTCCGTGCTGGGAAAAAGTACACCTTCCCTGATGGGTACAGCTGGCAAAATCATAGGCAAAGGCACGATTTTACTTTGGTCTACTCTCTTTCTAGGTGGTTTTTGGTCTGTTGTTAGCATCGATTAGCATTCTAACTGTTAGACTGCTAATTGGCAATGGGTAAAATGAAAAATATTGGTAAATTATGTTGTGGGTCGCTGAGGACTCGGACCTCAGACCTCTATCTTATCAGGATAGCGCTCTAACCAGCTGAGCTAGCGACCCACTGTACCAGATGGATTTTATCATATCTAGAAAAAAAAGTAAGCGTTTAATGATAGAATTTTTAAGTTAGATTCATTTTTATTGTTTGCTTTGAATTACAAAGCGATTTCTAAAGTAATCAATCTTCAAGGTGGTCTTGGGCGCGATTTTGTTTTCAATGATTAAGTTTGCCACCTCATCCAAAATTTCATGCTCAATAATTCTCTTGAGTGGCCTGGCACCAAAGATTGGGTCGAATCCTTGCTTTGCTAATTGTTCCTTGGCCGCAGCACTAAGTTGAAGCCGTATACCTTTATCAAGTAATCGCTGTTCAACCTCTTTGATTTGGAGTTCGACAATATCAGCTATCTGATTTTGATCCAATGGCTGGAAAATAATGATCCCATCCAAACGGTTGAGGAATTCAGGTTTAAAATGAGATTTAAGTGCTTGGTCAACCGCCTCTTGTTGTTTCTTTGTTTGACCGCTAAGTTGGGTGATTTGATCACTAACTAAATTTGACGTCATGATAATTATGGTGTTTTTGAAATCAATCGTTCTACCCTTGCTGTCTGTTAGCCGGCCATCGTCTAATATTTGCAGCAAGACATTAAATACTTCCGGATGAGCTTTCTCAATTTCATCAAACAGGACTACGCTGTATGGCCGGCGTCGCACTGCTTCGGTTAATTGGCCACCTTCTTCATAACCAACGTAACCCGGTGGTGAACCAATTAGGCGAGCTACGGAATGGCTTTCCATATATTCGCTCATGTCAATCCTAATCAGTCGGGATTCATCGTCAAATAAAAATTCTGCCAAGGCTTTGGCGAGTTCGGTTTTGCCTACACCAGTTGGTCCTAAAAATATGAAAGAGCCAATGGGTTTACCAGCTTCCTTAATGCCTGCCCTTGATCTGCGAACGGCTCTGGAAACTGCGCTAATGGCTTCATCCTGACCAACAACCCGTTTGTGTAATTCGGACTCCATTTTAGTTAATCGTTCTGTTTCAGCCAGCAGCATTTTTTCGACTGGAATCCCGGTCCAGCGGGCCACAACAGCCGCAATATCTTGTTCACTGACTTCTTCTTTTAAGATCTTCTGATCTTTTTGAACTTGAGCTAATTTTTTTTGAGCCGCCTCAACCTGTTTTTGCAGTTTGGGAATCTGGCCATAATTTATTTCTGCCACCTTTTGCAGATCAAGATCTCGTTCAGCCTGAATAGCCTTTTCTCTTAGTTCATCAATTTTAAGACTTGATTCTTTAATTTCATCAATTATCTTTTTTTCATTTTGCCAGTGAGTTTCAAGAGCCCGATAGGCTTCATTCAGTTCAGCCAAAGCTTTTTCAATTTCTTTTAACCTGTCCTTTGAAGCGAGATCTGATTCTTTCCTAAGAGCTTGTTTTTCAATATTTAATTGTCTGATTTTTCGTTCTAAATCATCTAAGGCAGCGGGCTTGGAGTCAATTTCAATGCGGATACCGGAAGCTGCTTCATCAATTAAATCAATGGCTTTATCTGGTAGAAAACGATCGGTAATGTAGCGATCGGACAATCTGGCGGCAGCCACCAAAGCGTTATCACGAATTTTCACTCCATGATGAACTTCATACTTTTCTTTAATGCCTCTTAAAATTGAGATTGTGTCTTCAGCGCTTGGTTCTTCAACCATGATTGGTTGGAATCTCCGCTCCAGAGCAGAATCTTTTTCGATGTATTTACGATACTCTTTGAGAGTTGTAGCTCCTATGACTTTGATTTGGCCTCGGGCCAAGGCCGGTTTGAGTAAGTTTCCGGCATCTGTTGAACCTTCGGCCGCTCCGGCTCCAACAATAGTATGCAGTTCATCAATAAAGAGGATCACTGCACCACTACTTGATTCAACTTCTTTTAGGACGGCTTTCAGCCGGTTCTCGAATTCTCCGCGATATTTAGCTCCGGCAATTAATGCCCCCATGTCTAAATTTAAGATTTGTTTGTTCTTGAGAGCGTCTGGAACATCGTTATCCACTATTTTCTTTGCCAAGCCTTCGACAATGGCCGTTTTTCCAGTTCCGGGTTCGCCCACAAGAACGGGATTATTTTTGGTGCGCCGTGACAAAATTTGAGTTATACGCCTGATTTCTGCGTCTCGGCCCACAACTGGATCTATCTTGCCCTCTTTTGCTTGGCTAGTAATATTCTGGGTGTATTTCTCCAAGGCTTGGAATTTATCCTCTGGATCTCGATCTGTCACTTTTTGGTTACCTCTGATACTTTTTAGCGAATCGAGAACTTGAGCTTTTGTAATATTAAGTAGGTTTAATACGGGTTTCAAATTCAACAAGGCCAACAGTAAATGCTCGGTACTAATGTATTCGTCGCGAAGTTTACCGGCTTCTGACTCGGCCTGATCAAAAACTTGGTTCAAATCTGAAGATAGATTCGCTTGAGTTGGACCCGAAACTGTTGGTAATTTAGATAATTCTGATTTAATCTGAGCCGAAATTTCTTGAGGGTTTTTCCCAAGTTTTTCTAAGAGTGATGGAACAATGCCTCCTGGCTGTTCAAGCAAAACCAACAGTAAATGCCATGGAGTTAACTGGCTGTGTTTAAGTTTTCCGGCCAGTTGCATGGCTCCCTGAATAGCTTCAGCCGACTTGGTGGTGAGTTTTTCTGGATTAAGCATGACTCCATTTTACGAAGTTTTGCGGCCACTGTGAAGAGGCAAATTAGCAGACAATAGCTTGGAGTGCTAAAAAAGTTGTTTTGATTGTCTTTTTGGAAAAGCTCATTAAATTAATTATTATTTCAGTCTTAGGGTGTTTGATGTAGGTATAATATCTGCGATCCATTCTGTAAAAAAAATTCCCACAAAAAAACCACCTCCCCTAGGAAGTGGTTTAATTTTTTATTTTATTGCACAATCTGAAGCAAACACGGTGATAGAAACCGACCTGGGTATGGTGGCCACAGGAATTTTGGTTTCGGAGTCGTTACCGACTCCGGGAGAAAGGGGGGTCGTGATACCCCCGACCCAACTCCTTAGAAAGGAGGTGATCCGTCCGCACCTTCCAGTACGGACACCTTGTTCATGTTTATTCCTCGTATTTCTAGAGGCATGGACTATATCTTCATCCTTAAAAATGACTGTTTTTCGTGATGCCAAGATCCAATAATTCGAGCAAAATCCGAGTGAGACTTCGTTCTAACGTAAAAACGCCAGTAGTTTGGTGCCACTCTTTGACTTGGATTATGAATCTTTCCACAAGCAATGCCTAGTTTTTCTAGCATTTCCTTTGCTTCTTGAACATCAAGTAAATTTTTTTGTGCAAAGTAAATATAGAATCTTACTAAAGATTGCTTAGCTATTCCTCCATCGGTGTCAAAATATCCACGCAAGTATTCAATCTCATCTTGACGAGAGTTGATTGTAACTTCATCAATTAATGATCGAGAAAATTCTACAACATATAAGTTTCTATCTTTACCTTCGCGGTAAGTCCAAGCATTGCTACCCAGTGTTTTAATACCTTGAGCAATAAACTCGACGTACTGTTTTGATTTTTGACAGATACGATATGTATGTTTTCTGGTACTTGCGTCATGTAATGCACCGATTAAATAAGGTTTTGTCATATAAGGCGTCGGCGTGTAGTCTCTACGGGGTTAAATGTGTTTGTGTTAACACATCAACTTCCCTCGGTATTACCTTATCAGCCTATTCTTACAAGAATAGTGACTTAGGGTTCACCGATACAGCCGAATTTTTTCTGCAGATTGCTCCGCAGAGTCGCAACAAGAAGTTTTCTTAAACGACTTAGTCCTCATCGCCAACCTCGCCGTAGAAGGGCCGGCCCCGTGAGGGTTCCGGGCACCCGCTTCGGGCGCTGCTGACTTTGCTGGCTTGACGGGCAGTGTTCTGAGATCATCATTTCATCACTGATAATGTGTCTCTTGCCGCCCGGCGCGCGGTTTTCCCGCACCGTGGCGAACCCTTAACCACAAAAATATGGTTAAGTTTGGTCCTTCCCCCGCCCAGGCGGGGTACTATGACCTCTGCAGACTTCCTAAGTACTATTTGATCTTGTCGCCTTGATCATACTATATTTCGCTACTGGTTTAATAACGAAAACAGAGTAAATAGGATCTCCTTTCGTACACTAAAGTTCGTTTCAGCTTCATCTCGAGTCCACATACTGTATATTTATATATTTTTAGTTGACTTCTCCATTTGCACGAAGGATCGTCAAAATATACAGCCGTTTCAACTTCAAGCTAAAGCTTGCTACTTTCACCCTTTGACTTTGGGAATTACTCCCCGAAGTCTGTGATTTGGCTTCAAGTTTTATCAACTTGACAGGATTTTAACCTGCTAGAACTATAATGCGGAAAGCGCATTTTAATTTGTGCAAGGAGCGAGAACGCATTCACCGCAACCTGCTGATTTGCGATTACTACCGATTCCGACTTCATGCAGGCGAATTTCAGCCTGCAATCCGAACTGAGGGGCCGTTTAAGGATTGGCTCTAGGTTACCCTGTAGCTACCCGTTGTCGGCTCCATTGTAGGATGTGTGTAGCCCCGGACGTAAGGGACGTGCTGACTTGACGTCATCCTCTCCTTCCTCCCCTGCAAAGCAGAGGCAGTCTCCCGTGACACTTGTAACACGGGACAAGGGTTGCGCTCGTTACTACACTTAAGTAGACGTCTCACGACACGAGCTGACGACAGCCATGCATCACCTGTGTACCACTCTCGAAGAAGATCTTGTTTCCAAGACCGTGCAGGTACATGTCAAGTCCGGGTAAGGTTTTTCGCTTTGTATCGAATTAAACCACATGCTCCACCGGTTGTGCGCTCCCCCGCCAATTCCTTTGAGTTTTAACCTTGCGGTCGTACTCCCCAGGCGGCTCGCTTAACGCGTTAGCTTACGTCACCCACTCCGCAAAACGGAGCGAGCAACTAGCGAGCATAGTTTACAGCTTGGACTACACGGGTCTCTAATCCGCTTTGCTACCCAAGCTTTCGTCCCTGAGCGTCAGTCGTGTCCTAGAAGCTTGCCTTCGCGCATGGTATTCCTCTTGATATCTACGGATTTCACCCCTCCACCAAGAATTCTAGCTTCCTCGAACAGACTCAATCCCAATGGTTTCTTTTGCTGATCTCCAGTTGAGCCGGAGGCTTAAACAAAAGACCTTTTGGGACGCCGACGGACCCTTTACGCCCAGTGAATCCGGATAACGCTTGCATCCTACGTATTACCGAAGCTTCTGGCACGTAGTTAGCTGATGCTTTCTAGCGAGGTACTGTCAAAATTCATCCCTCGCCACAGTGGTTTACACTCCGAAGAGCTTCATCCCACACGCGGTGTCGCTGCGTCAGACTTTCGTCCATTGCGCAATATTCCCGGTTGCTGCCACCCGTAGGTGTAGGCTCCGTGTTTCAGTAGCCTTGTGGCCGGTCGTGCTCTCACACCGGCTAGCCGTCATCGCCTTGGTAGGCCTTTACCCTACCAACAAGCTGATAGCGCGCGAGCTCCTCCTATTGCGTCCGAAGACTTTAATCCCGATAAATCGGGACCGTATGCGGTATTACCTCCGCTTTCGCGGAGCTATTCCCCACAATAGGGTAGATTCTCACGTGTTACTCACCCGTCTGCCACTCGTTCCCGCCCGAAAGCGGGTTTACCGTTCGACTTGCATGCCTAAGGCACACCGCCAGCGTTCATCCTGAGCCAGGATCAAACTCTCAAATTTGTTATAGAGAGATTCACTGTAAAAAAGAATTGTACGGTTTCTATCACCATGTCTGATTCAGATCATGGTGTATTTGTTCAAATTGTTCTTTTAGACTTAAAGTGAAGCAAGAAGATAAATCGGCCAAAGACCGACTGTCCCCAAAAATCACTTCAAGTCTTTTTGCAACTTAGAGCGGATTCAAAAATGCTCTAAGCTACATATTAAATTGTTAACGTACGGATTTATCCAGGCTATTGATGGCCTAGATAAAGCAAAAGTTGAATTCAAGATGAGTATCCCAAAGGACTTTATCTGAGTCAGGAATGAAGATTATATCACAGTTGACAACTGAGAAAAGTAGACAATTAAACTTCTCGTTTATTGGGGTGAAAACCTGAGTGAGTTGGCTTCAGATTGAGTTATTTGCACGGTGTGTGTCATGGTATTGGGTAATTGGACGACAACGAAGACTAAAAAGTGCAGAACTTTTTTTCCTTGCGAGAATGTTCTCAGTTCCACCCGGGTAGCTGATATTTCAGATTGGAAAACGATAACCGGCTTAATGAACTCAGGTAAACTTGGGATTTGAATTTCAGGTCTTTGGTAAAAACGCTGCAGCTGGGGCGGAATAATTTGCAGATCAGGCATAGCCAACGCCTGGAAAGCTCTGGGAGAATCTGTGATTTGTTCTGTGCGACCAAACATGTTCGTATTATATCAAACAGACCAACAATACGACTCTATTTAACTATGACTCCCCCACCTAAACAGACCATTTCATTACCCTGTTCTTGATAAAAAACAGCTGATTGACCGGCGGCCAAACCCTGAGCAGGTTGGTCAAGTTCGATTTGGGCGGAACTTTTTTTGTTCATCATCTTTAAGTGACATCCGGTTAATTCACCGGTATGGCGGATGCGTACCTTAAGTTTGTTTGTGGCTGGCGGCAGATTAATCCAGTGAAGACTGTCAACTGCAAATGCATCTTTCATTGTTTGGGGTCCGAAACCAACTACGAGCTGGTTTTTATCCACAAGTTTATCGATCACATAAAAAGGTGGGAGATTCTGTCTATCAATTTCACTTCCATCACTTTTCTTGACTAAAGTGGTGGGGTTAATGGTAAAGCCGCTTCTTTGACCAATAGTGTAAAACCATAAACCTCGATGTTCACCAATCACCTGCCCCGTTGCATCTACCACCTCTCCGGTTTTTTCACCCAGTTTTTCTTTAAGCATCTTGGAAACGTCAACATCGCCAATGAAACAAACACCTACGGAATCTTTTTTTTGAGCTACATGAATTTGTCTTTTTTTAGCCTCGTCTCTGACCTGAGTTTTTGTTAAATCTGATAAGGGAAATAAAATGTGAGGCAATTGCTTACCTTTCATTAAGTACAAAAAATATGTTTGGTCTTTGTGTTCATCATGTGGTATGGCGAGTTGGTATAGGTCTTCACTTAAGATTATCTTGGCATAATGGCCGGTGGCCACAAAGTTGAACTTTTTTTTCATTGCCCATTCATAGAAAAGACCAAACTTAATGTCTCTGTTGCAGAGGACATCGGGATTAGGTGTTCGACCGGCTTGATATTCTTTGAAAAAATAATCTATAACCTTGGTCTTATATTCTTTGGAAAAATCTAGTACTTTAAAGGGAATTTTTAGATCAAGTGCAACTTTGAGAGCGTCTTTGTGACCTTGATCTGCACTGCAACCGGGTTCATCCCAACATTGGAGATAGACGCCCGTGACAGCATACCCTTGCTCTTTAAGCAAATGAGCGGTAAGTGCTGAGTCAACACCCCCGGATAAACCAACGGCAACTTTGGGTAATCGGGACGATTGAAAAAGATTTATAAACATATAAATGAGAGAAAATGTAATATTAATTATCGAGCCGTGATAATATTTGTTTGGCTCAAAGTCATTATACTAAAGCAATTGGTCAAGATGGTTAAATTGACCGATTTCATAGATTTGAGTTTGATAATTTTCCAAACTTTGTTTATAAAATATGGGTAATATTGGTGTAAATGTTGGGTTCAATTTCCGTGCCTCAGCCACATTCTCCAGTGCCAGCTTGCCAAAATATAGACCGGGCAAATCAAATTTGTTTTTGATTAACCAATGCCAGACTTGAATGACTCCTTCAAAATAAACCATGTCTTTGGTAAAACCGCCTGGTTGACTGGTGTCGGTTAAGCCCCGTTTTTGACGAAAAATTAAGTTCCACCGTTTGTCTGGATCAGTCACGTAATGGGAGGCAAGTTGCCAGAGCTCGGCAAAAGACTTGGTTTGGGCCCAACTTACAATTAGATACCTGAGGGCTGAAACGTAAAGCGAGCGGTATGTTTTAGGTAACAGGGCATGAATATTTGCCAAGCCCTCTTCAGTTCTAAGGTAGTTGGCAAAATGATATTTTTTCTTTTGTTTATACCAGGGTTGCTGCTCGTAGTTAATGCGACGCAGAGCGTGTGTGCCTATTTCATGGTATAGCATACCCATCAATCCCTCTTGACGGAAATCACTAGGCATACGCAGTTTTATCGTATCTTTAGTGATAGATGTTCTGGCCACAAATGAAGACGACCAGGTAATATTAAAACGCTGGTCTAAATTGTGCAGTTTGAGAAAAGTAATCACCTTATTATCAACTTCGGCCTGATTTACAACTTTTCCCTCGCACATATCTAAGTCTTTTTCGTTGCGATGGAAGTAGGCCTCATCAATAATTTGCCTCGCCAACTCCACAAAAATTTTTCTGGGTTGACCATATCTGTTTAGTATTTCTGAGGTAATTGGCTGGCGATATGCCAACTGAGGATTAGATTTGGGATTGGCTAGGAACTTGGCTTTTTCTTCCAATAAATTAATAGGAGTGACTTTTTGTAGTAAACTCATGAATCTATTCCTCTTCAGTCTCTCCGACCAAAAAACCGCCCAGATCCCTCCGGCCAAGTTCAATTTTGTGGCTTCGTCGATCAAGTTTTTTGGTGACGATCATGGCTGTGTTAATTGTGTGGTTCATAATTCTAATGGATACAGGAACAACGGGAACTTTTCCTTCTGATGACTCTTGTTGCTGCCAAAGCAAATCTTCGAGGTCAACCAAGCCAAGTTCATCGGCTAGCTGTTCACTGATAGCCGAACGAAAACGACCGGTGTTGACCATACTTGGTACAATCTCGTTTTGTTTGTGGTCGCCGAAGACTTTAATTTTGGGTTTGGTACTGATAATTTTAAGGCCTTCTTCTGCTTTGATGTTATCGGCAAAACTTTCGGCAAATAAAGCTTGTCCGATTTTACAACCATGCTCGGCGTTCCTGACTTCGATTCCTTCCACTCGCTCAATTCGTTTTTTTAGACCGGCTCGATTAGCCAGTTGGATAGATAAACCGGGGAAACCATTTAATTCTACAATCATTGGCCCCTTTTCCGGATGAATAAAAATATCAGCTCCCATGAAAACAAAACCGGCGGCATTGGCAGCCTCAACCGCAATTTTGAGTACTTGGTTCCATTGGGGGATTCTGATGCCATTAACCTTTTTTTTGGTGCCGGGGAAGTGAGTAATTGCTTCTCTTTTGCCCTTGATGCCATATGTAGTGATACCCGTGGCAATGTCCACTCCCAAACCTATAGCTCCCTGATCTAAATTGGCCTTACCCGCAGACTCTTTGGTGGGGATTCGCAGTTCAACCATCACAGGTACACTGTTGAACACTACTACCCGAACATCTGGTGTTCCCCGATAAGCATACTTACCTAAGATCGGGTGGGGAGGAATCATTTCTTCAACCAATGCTTGGTATTGATTACCCCAAGTACTAAACTCACCGTCAAGTATATTTGAAACATGTAGACTTAAATCTTCATCGGTTAGTGGTTCGCGATTATGATTCAACCAAACCAATTGATCGGGAACTTTCTCTTTGATAATCCAGATTCCTTTTCCGGCGCTACCACTGGCGGGTTTGATCACAAAGGGAGTGGGAATAGTCTCCCAATTGACGTTCTCCAGGTCTGACAAACTTTTGAAGACATGATAGATATTCGCGGTGGAAATATTGTGAGCTTGAAGGAGCTCTTTTGTTTTTAGTTTTGAAAAACCGTAAAGTCTAGCCGATCGAGGGTTAAGCTTGGTATAACGATAACGAGAGTTCATGCCCAGAATGTGAGAGGGTTTGATCGCCATACTCCTCCCCCTACTCTTCTTCTTCAATGATGGAGCGAAAACGAAGACGTTCGCTTAGTCTGAGTCCCACAAATTTACCGGCAATGACATTGATCATAGCTGTAGTTACTAAAAGGAGTTCGGGTTCAAGCAAGGTGAACTTTCGGAGTGTCTCTGATTTTAAGATTAGTCCGCAAATAAATGCCAAACCAATGGTTTCCAGAGCCAAGGCGATGGCATCACTAGGTTTTGTTCTCACCTGGGCATCAATAAAGTTCTCGCTGAGCAAAATTAATATCAGAATAGGAAAAATATTCACACTCATTAGGTTAACTAAATCCGCCAGAGGGGCGATAAAAAGTAAGAGCAGTAGTAGGGCAATCGAAATGGTCCAAATGAGTAAGCCAGTTCTGGGTAGATAGGGTAGCTTAGTTTTCGCGATTAACTGCTTGCTAAAGTAGGCTGTGATAATGATAGCCAGGAAGATGATAGTACCTTCAAATACGCCTGTTGACACTAAAGCTACCGAAAGAACTGCTGGGATATATATACCAAAACCCCTCAAGCCAATAATATGGCGCGAGGCGGCGATTAATGTGGCGACTAAAGGAAAGAGAATAACCAGTACAATCACATTTGGTTGAACTCCCTGTTTGACCGCATAGCGGACTGCATGCTCCAGAAAGTTATTCCAACTCAAGGGTTCTGGAGGATTGTCGTCAAGATAGGCCACCAAAATATTTTTGGTTTGACCGCTCGTATTTGTGATATCTTTATCTTTTTGTTCTTGAATTTTTTGTTCAATTTCGGCTGATGGTGAAGCAGAATTTGCACTCTGACTGGCTTCTCCGGCCATAGTGGCTTCCTCCGGAGTCAAAGTGATTTCCCCAGACACCGTGGTGTTTGATTGAGAATTGGTAGGTGTTTGAGCCCAGACTGATTTTGTTTGGCCAAGCCAGACAGTTCCGGCAACAAAAAAACATAAAATTAAGCGTGACATAGTTGAATTATACCCTAGTCTAAAAAATTAGATAAATATTTTCACCAGAGGATGAAGGAAGCCAATTACCACCGAAACAAAAAGGATGGTCAAGGCTGATCCCAATTCCACGCCCATAATCACGGTATTGGTGATTTCAAATCCTGGTACGAGATATGTGGTCAACCAAAGAAGACCTGCGTTAATCACACTTGAAAAAAGGCCTAGAGTGACGATGTTTATTGGGAGCGTCAAAATTTTAAGTATTGGTCTGACCACAGAATAAAGCAAAGTTAAAACCAAACTGGCGATGATCAAGGTCACCCAGTCGGAGAAATTAACAGTAGGTAAGAGGAAACTAAGGGCGAACAAAGTGATAGCGGTGCGAATAAATGGTCTTAACATAGCGCTTATTATAGCAATATTTATCACTTATTACATGTGTCTGGGCTGACAAGTAAACTTGCTTTGGTAGTCTATAATGAGTTTAAGAAGATGAAAAAGATTATACTAATTTTGTTTGGTCTACAGGTATTTTTTATAGTTTCTTTAATGGGGAAATTTTCGCCAGTTTATGCCCAAACTGTAACCGATAAATTCGGCATTCACGTCATGAAGATTGATGAACTAACTCAGGCGCGGGATTTTTTTGGTGATCTAGGTATGGAAAATGATCAATGGCAGTATGTAACTTTACCACTAACTCTTGACGATTTATCCGAAGCGGACCAATGGCAGCAATCCTTTAAAAAAGCCAAAGAACTCAAGCTGATCCCAATAGTTAGGTTAACCACAAAATTTGAAGATGGCAGTTGGCAAGTCCCCAGTAAGAAAAATATCATTGAAGAGCTCGCGTTTCTTTCTGCTCTAGATTGGCCGACAGATCAAAGATATATCATTGTTTTTAATGAGGTAAATCATGCTGCTGAGTGGGGAGGCAGGCTTGACCCCAAAGGTTATGCCGAAGTTTTGCATTTTGTCGCAGATTGGGCTCACACAGAGAAAATTCCTTTTATTGTCCTGCCGGCCGCTTTGGATTTGTCTGCTCCAAATAGTCAGGAAACCAGAGAAGCATTTAATTATTGGAATCAAGTTAATCAAGCTGATGATCAAGTCATATCTCTTTTAGACGCTTGGAACTCGCACTCATATCCTAATCCGGCATTCAGCGCTTCGCCACAAAAAAAAGGCCAGCAATCCATGAGGGGTTTTGAAAGTGAGCTGGCCTGGCTAGACCAAAAGGACTCTCGCCACCTGGAAGTCTTTATTACCGAGACCGGTTGGCAGGACAATCAAGCGACTCAAAAATGGTTAAGTAATTATTATGAGTATTCATTTGACCACATTTGGTCGGATGATCGAGTGAGGGCTGTCACCCCTTTTATCCTGAAGGGTGATCCCGGTCCATTTAGTACTTTTAGTTTTTTTAATGACCAAGACCAACCCACCCATCAATTTTTAAGTCTTCAAGAAGCGATTGGACGGATTAAAATTCGCAATGAGCTTAGCTTTAATCTGGCGTATTAGGTAGCATTTGCTTGAGTCGTCTGTGAACGTGATGTCGTTTGGAAAAGCGGTGTGCCTCATCTCTCACAGCTTGAGCCAATTGCAAGGCAGGATGGGTTTTGGGCAATTTGAGCTCATGGTAAGTGATCACTTTTCTATTTTGGTCAAGTACGGGCACAATAATCCGATCTGGGTTTTTAGCAATACTAATAATAGCGGTTGAGTGAGGCCAAGCTGTGAGCGCAGTTTTTAGCTGTCCTTTTCCACCATCAATAATCATTAAATCCGGCATATCCCATTCAGGATGATGGGCGCGCCGGATTAATGCCTCTTTCATCATCCAGTAATCATTGGGTGTTTGAATTGTTCTAATGTTAAATAACCGATACTCAGACGTGTTTTTTTGACCTTCGGTAAAAACCACCATCGACACGACTGCCAATTTACCGCTAGTATTACTGACATCATAGCCTTCTATGCGATGGATCCAAAAAGCATCGGGCAACTGGGCATATTGAGTGACTAGTCGCTTGAGATATATGCTGGCGTCTTGAGACCAAGATCGAGTTAGACCCGGGGTAGTCAAATCTGGTTTGAGTGACAGTGGTTGGCTGGTGACTGCCTCAATAGCCCTTAACTGATCCCTGATTTTACCTGCCTGTTCATATTGTTTCTTGAGTGAAAGTTTTTTCATTTCTGACGTGAGGGTCTTTTGGACTAATTTTGATTTACCTCTGAGAAACAGTGTTAGTTGTCTGATATTGCGTTGATAATCTTGTTGCGAAACCAGACCTAAGCAGGCGCCGGGGCATTGATCAAGATGAAAATAAAAACAGGCGTGATGACCCGCTCCTGGTCGATCACACCAGGGGAAGATTTTACGTGCCAATTTTAAAACTTCCCCTACCCTAAAGGCACTGGAAAATGGTCCCAGCAAGGTACCTTGTAAGTGTTGATGAATAATATCTTGTTTGCGGACTTGACGTATTTGGGCAAACTTATCTTTTGAAATGTGAATATAAAGAGGGCTTTTATCATCTTTAAGTAGAATATTGTATGGAGGTTGATAGGTCCGGATGAGCTCTGCTTCGGTTAACAAAGCCGTGAGCTCATTTTCTAAAATCTGGTATTTAAGCTTGGAGGCCGATTGAACTAACTGTTTTATTCTGTTTGAAAGTGGACTTAAATTCTTATAGGAGTTAATTCGGTTTTTTAGATTTTTGGCTTTGCCAACGTAAAGTACTGAGTTTTTTTTGTCTAAGAACCAATAAACTCCCGGTTGTGAGGGTAACGACCGTGAATCCGCTGACCAAGCCAAGGACGATGACAAACTGTTCCCAGCTTTTGAAGACGGCGGGAAGTGCCATGATTTGATTTTCTGGTTTGAGGCGAATGATTGTGTCATCTTGTCCTAATTGTAAACTGAGATAAAAATCTGTGGGCGTCAGTTTCCACCCGGAACTGGTGGCAAAAATATTAATCTCTTTAGTTTCAAAAGGCAACACTTGCGGCCAGGAAATTTTTTTGGGATTAAAGTTTACCTGACTGGATGAGGATATTTCGGCTTCTGGCCAGTACCAGGCCGAGCCAGTTTGATTTGTAATTTTTAGTTTGTATAGACCTGGGAAATTAAAACCAAATAGTGAGTTAGATTGAACTTCCAGTTTAAAGTTGGGGTTAGCTTGAGGAAAAGTATCGGCGAGTTTGACCACTACGTCTTGTGTTGGCGAATTACTTTGTTTATAAAAACCGGCTGGATAAGGTAGGGTGCTGGCTAGGCCGTTAAAGGCAAAGGCAATATGATTTAGATCAAACTGCGAAAAGTAATCTATGCCGCCAGTTGTATCCTCCCAAGTTGGATCAACACTTTGCCAACTATTGGTGGTGGTATTAAAAAATTGCGCCCAGGCATGTAGTACATCACCCGCTAAGCTTGATGGTCTAAACTTTTCATCATCAGTGTAAGCGAAGCCTGCTACTCTTCTGGCCGGAATGCCCTTGCTGCGGACCAAAGTAATAAATAAATCGGCAAATTCTTGGCATACTGCTTGATTTGGTTGACTTAGAGCCGCTGTGGCCCCTAATCGCACAATATTTTGAGTTAAATCCTGATCAGTATAATCAAGCTTTTCTATGACTAAGCGATATAGTTCGGCTACAGTTTGAACAGACGAGCTTAGGGTAAGAATCTCTGGATTGTCGACTGGCCAGAATTCTTTGGCGGCTGTGTGGTCTGCCAGCGGTGGAACCACAGCTACCACTTGATTTGGATCCAGACTAACTTTAACCAAGGCGACAGCATTAACAGATGTTTGTTCATGGGGTCTAAGTAAATATTCGGCCAGCCAATTGCCATCGGCATCTTGATGAATCTTGGTGGGTCGAGGTTCGAGTGATTGGTACTGAAGTTCTTGATAAGGTGTGGTGGGTGGCAGGGCAATTTGCGTTGTTACCGGCGAACCGGAGGGATTGTCCAGAAAATAACGGAGGGTTAAGTTAAAAAGTTGTTCCTGACCAAAAATGGCCATTACGCCGGTTTGGTCAAGATTAGAAAATTCTTGAGTGATAACTTGACTGCCAGTTTTTATGATATTAGGAGCAGGTGAAACCCTGTAGGGTTGACCAAAACGAAGAGGAGTGATTAAGGTTATTTGTCTTTGGCGATAATCCGAACGATCAGCAACTTCAGGAATTCTCACTTCAAGCACTTGACCGGTAATTAAGGCAATTTGTGGACTTGTGTAGCGAATGCTAAACTTTCGAACTTTACCTTCCCCCACAATTTCGTCTGGAAACGCCAGAGCAATATTGGTTTGATTTTCGTTGATGGTCACATTGGGTTTAAGAGCCTGATCTTGATTAGTGGCGGTAATATTTTCAAGACCTGTTTGCCCAAGACGAATGGCATATTGTTTGACGTAAGTTGTTGGTGTTTGATTAACTATGGAAAAATTATGTTCAACGTTGACTAGTCCTTGGTTGGTGACGGTGTAGATGCTACTTAAATCGGTAATAAAATCCGTGTCGGCCGCATAAGCAAGTGGTAGCTGGAAAAAAGCAATTTGGATTAAAGCCAAAAAAACAAACCAAAAATTCCCCAATAGCATGCGTCTCATAAATCTATTGTACACAAAGAATAAACAGTTATCGATTGCGTCATGATAGGCTGAACCCAGGGCCATAATATATTTTGTGTTAAGTCAGCAGCTCTTTTTTAAGGTACTGCCCGGTAATCGAAGCAGTATTGTCTGCAATATTTTTAGGTGTGCCTACCGCTACCACTTCTCCCCCGTCATCACCGCCCAAAGGGCCCAAATCAATAATCCAGTCAGCATTTTTAACGATATCTAAGTTATGCTCAATAATGACCACAGTATTATTATGTTTAACCAGCTGGTCTAAAACATTGAGGAGTTTTTGAACATCAGCAAAATGTAAACCGGTTGTTGGCTCATCTAATAAGTAGACATTGTGTTGAATATTTTGCGAGGCCAATTCTTTGGCTAATTTTAGCCGTTGAGCTTCACCTCCAGATAAGGTCGGAGCCGGTTGGCCGAGCTTCATATAGCCCAAACCCACATCAAGTAAAGTTTTAAGATGTTTGGATAAACCAGAGTGCGAGGTGAAAAATTTGCCCGCTTCATCAATGGTCATATTTAAAACATCAGCAATTGTTTTTCCCTTATATTCAACACTCAGAGTTTCCTCGTTGTAACGACTGCCGTGACAAACATCACAAGTCACGTAAACATCTGCTAAAAACTGCATTTCTATTTTAATTTGGCCGTCACCCCGACAGGCTTCACAGCGACCGCCTTTGGTATTAAAACTAAAACGACCTGGACCAAAACCCTTAATCTTGGCTTCTCGGGAATTGGCAAAGATCTGGCGGATATAGTCAAAAGATTTGGAATAAGTGGCCGGATTTGATCTCGGAGTTCGGCCAATGGGTTTTTGGTCAATTAAGACAACTCGCTTCACGGTATCGGGCACCATAATTCTATCCAAATGACCTTTTTCCATCCTAAACGTTTTACCCACAGTTTTGGCTAGATGGGGATAAAGTGTATCGTGAAGTAAGGTAGATTTTCCCGATCCAGAGACGCCTGTGATACAAACCAGCTGGCTCAAGGGGATTGCTACATCAATGCCTTTAAGATTGTGGTGACTGGCGCCAAAGAGTTGGATTTTACCTTGGGCTAATCTGGGCAAGGCAGATTCTCTGGGTTGATTGTCCAAAATAAGTCTGGGTTCCTGACTGGTTTTCTTTGTTTTAATTACATCCTTTTCTCGACGTAGGTATTTGGCGGTTAGCGACTGACGCGATTTTATTACCTCACCCGCGGGTCCCTGAGCTACTATCTCTCCCCCACCCGATCCCGCACCTGGTCCAAAATCTACAATCCAATCACTACTTTTCATCACATCCCGATCGTGTTCAACCACAATCACCGTGTTGCCCTTGTCTCTGAGGTTATATAGAGTTTTAATTAGACGATCGTTATCTTGAGGATGAAGACCAATGGTTGGTTCATCCAATATATAAAGAACTCCGGACAAACCGGTGCCGATTTGTGAAGCTAAACGAATGCGCTGAGCTTCACCTCCGGCTAAACTGCCAGCGTCTCGATGCAGGGTCAAATAACCTACTCCAACAGAGTTTAAAAATGTTAATCTGGCAACAATTTCTTTTAAGATCGAAGCGGCAATCTGCTGTTCAATTTTATTAAGTTTCGTTGTTTGAGGATTGGCTAATCTAGTGACCCATTCTAAAGATTGAGTTACGGGCAACTTAGTGAGATCGGCGATATTAAGGTTAGCTACTTTTACGGCTAAGGCATCAGGATTAAGTCTTTGGCCTTGGCAAACCGCACAGATTTGTTTATGCATAAACTGCCCGATTTCTCTACGAATGAAATCGGAATCTGTTTCCAGGAAACGCCGCTCTAAGTTTCTAATGAAGCCTTCGAATTTTTCTTCGTGGTCCGATTCTTGGCCAAATCTATTGGGCCCAACCACGGTATAGATTTGATCTGAACCATAAAGTAGTATCTGTTTGGTGGTGTCATCAAAATCCTGGTAGGCAGTTTTACGATAGTCATAGCCTTTGTCTGTGATAACCGCCTTGACCAATCTGGCCCACCAAGTTTCACCTCCCAGTGTTCTGGCAAAAGGAATAATAGCGCCTTCACTCATGGTTAGACTTGGCGCGATGATTTTGGAAACATCAATCTTTAATATTGAACCTAAACCATTACAGTTTGGGCAGGCTCCGTAGGGAGCGTTAAATGAAAAAAGTCGTGGTTCAAGCTCCTTAAGAGAAATGTTGCAGTGACCACAGGCGTATTTTTCACTAAACAGCCAGTCATCGGTCAGTTTGGGTGAGGTAGGAAAATCAAAACCTTGGTCTTTAATATGAGAAACAATTGCTAGACCATCAGCTAATTTTAAAGCCTCTTCCAGCACCAGACGAATTTGGCTTAAGAGCTCTTTCCTTGAAACTTCGTCTTTCATTTGTTTGGCAGAAAATAAAAAGTTTTTGAGAATAACACTAATTGAGTGACGGTTAGTTTTGAGCAAATTGATCTCTTCATCTAAACTAAAATATGTGTTATCAACACGGACCCGGGTATACCCTTGTTGACGCAAGCGGTCAAATAAACTTTGAAAACTGCCCAGCTTGCGTCTGACGACCGGTGAAAGAATTTGCAAGCGGGTAATGGGTTGGCCTAAGGCCAGAACCCGATCCCAAATTTGATCGGCCATTTGATCAACGGTTTGAGTGCTAATTTCCCAACCGCAATTGGGGCATTCTGGGTGACCAACTCGCGCATAAAGCAAACGTAAATAATCATATATTTCGGTGATCGTACCGACTGTGGAACGGGGGTTTTGGGAGGTAGTTTTCTGATCAATTGAAATAGCCGGAGCAAGTCCTTCTATCTGTTCTACGTCTGGTTTCTGCATGATACCTAGAAATTGTCTGGCGTATGAACTTAAAGATTCCACATAACGGCGTTGACCTTCGGCGTAGAGAGTGTCAAAAGCCAAACTTGATTTACCAGAACCAGACACTCCCGTAAAACAAACAAGCTGGTTTTTGGGTATTGCCAGAGATACGTTTTTCAAATTATGTTCACTGGCCCGGGTCACAATGATGTGAGATAGACCTGTGGGTGTAGATTGAGCCATAAGGGATCTATTATAGAGCAAAACCGAAACCAATTACCAGGGTCAAATTAGTATTTGTTTCGGGTCTACCAGAGAAATCAGAGGGTTTGCAAAACATCCCTTATTTTAGCGGCCAGTTCAAAATCAAGTTCCAAAGCAGCCTGCTCCATGGCTCGTTTGAGTTGAGTTTTGGCCTTGCCCTTTTCAACTGGCGTTAGGGAACTTGGGTCAAGTTTATCGAGCAAGATACTGTCCCTGGGACTGAGCTTCACAATCACTTGAGACAAAACCGGACTTAAATCATCAAGATCCCTGGCTATCATTTCTTTTCTAAACGGCTTGTTGATAGACTGAGGAGTTATATGATGTTTTTGATTATATTCAAGTTGATATTGTCTTCTTCTGGAAGTTTCTGATATGGCCGACTTTAATGATTTGGTTAAATTGTCTGCATAGAGAATGGCCTCACCGGCCAAGTGGCGAGCGGCTCGACCCATGGTTTGCACTAAAGCAGTTTCAGACCTCAAAAAACCCTCTTTGTCTGCATCAAGAACTGCAACCAAACTAACCTCAGGCAAATCTAACCCTTCCCGTAGCAGATTAATGCCAACCAATACATCATATGCACCCTGTCTTAAGTCTTGTAAAATCTGGCTTCTTTTCAACGTCACAATGTCGGAATGAAGATAGGCTACTTTGGGTAGAGTTAATTTGTTGGGTTTAATGAGGTTGGCATCAGCAGTTGATAAGTGAGATTCTGGAATTTTACCAATGGGTAGTTTATCAACGTTCAAACTACTTGCTTCTTGCAGTACTTCATCCGCATCAACATGAGCTAATTTTATTTTTTGCCGGCTTTGAAAATTTTGGATTAACTTTTTAATTTTTTTGGCATCATTGAGATAATCAGTTAAAGCTTCTGCCATTTTTTTGGTTAATGTTGTGACCAAGCACCTTTGTCCGAGTTGCTTACGATTGATAATTTCTACCACTAAGTCCTCAATTTGGTATTGGGTTGATCTTAAATAAATCACTGGATCGACTAAACCAGTGGGTCTGACTAATTGTTCAACCATTTGCCCCTTTGTTTGTTGTCTTTCCCAATCTCCGGGAGTGGCCGAAACTGCTACCAATTGGTCCAGTCTTTCAATAAATTCATCAAACTTAAGAGGTCGATTCTCAAGAGCGCTTGGCAATCTGAACCCATACTCGATAAGTGTTTTTTTCCTTGATTCATCGCCCCTAAACATGCCGCCTATTTGTGGAATTGTCATATGACTTTCATCAATAAAAGTTAAAAAATTGGATCCACCGAATTGCTGATTGTTGTATTTAAAATAATCCAACAGAGTGAAAGGAGGCTGGCCGGTTTGGCGGCCATCGAAGTATTTAGAATAGTTTTCAATTCCTCCCACAAAACCAAACTGTTCAATCATTTCTAAGTCATACGTGACTTTTTGTTTGAGTCTGAGAGCCTCCAACTGGTGACCGCTATTTACCAGGTGTTTTAGCTGAGCCGCAAGGTCGGCTCTGATTTCTGCAAAAGCTGATTTTTGTGAAACCGGATCGACCATGTAGTGTTTGGCTGGGAAGATGACAAATCGTTTTGGGTGATGAGGATCAAAACTGGGTATTTTTTGGGGGGTGCCAGATATAGCATCAATCCAAATTACTTTAGTGACTTTATTTCCATCCATTTCAATTCTTAAAGCCTCGTCCATATAGGCAGGCCAAACTTGAATGGTATCGCCGCGTACACGGAAAGTACCTCGTTTGAGATCCGTGGTGCTTCTTTCGTATTGGAGATTGGTTAATGAGCTCATGATGCTGTGAGGACTAATCACCTCCCCTTCCGCCAACTGGAAAATGAATTTCCCGTACTCAACGGGCGAGCTGAGGGAATAAATACAAGACACTGAGGCGACAATAATCACGTCTGGTCTTGTTATCAAGTTGGTGGTAGCGGCTAAACGAAGTTTATCAATTTCGTCATTAATGGTTGCTTCTTTTTCGATGTATGTGTCGGTTTGAGGTAGATACGCTTCTGGCTGATAATAGTCATAGTAAGAAACAAAGTAGCTGACGGCATTGTCCGGGAAGAAGTCACGGAACTCCTGGTAAAGCTGGGCAGCCAGAGTTTTATTGTGGGCGATGACCAGAGTGGGTCTTTGCACTTGTTGAATCACATTGGCCATGGTAAATGTTTTGCCAGAGCCAGTTACGCCCAGTAGGACTTGAGTTTCCTGGCCTCTGTTTAAACTATCGACAATTTTTTTGATGGCTTGAGGTTGATCGCCGGTTGGCTGATAAGGTGATTTAAGTTGAAACTTCATGGTTGATATTTCTTTCCTTGACGTCTGATTATACAGGCACTGGTTGGTATTTTCTTTGGTACAAAAGATATCAAAGTTGATGCTATGATAAAGGTAATCAGAAAAATAATTTGGTGATCTATGTTCACGGAAGCTAAACGACACGACAACAATGTATGCGCCCAAATACACAAGAAATCGCTCAAAAAATATTTGAGACATTTTCTCAATCTTCTGATCAAAATTTATAAATATTAGATGAATTTATGCCACTAGTTGTCACGCCTATTAAAACTCCAGTTATTCAAATTGGTGATAACTTACTTGATACGATATCAAGTCAAATTAAGGAAATTCAGGAAAACTCGGTCTTGGTGGTGACCAGTAAAGTGGTATCTCTTTGGGAGGGTCATGTGGTCAAAAAACAGACTGGTAGTCGACAAGAAAAACACCAGCTGGTCAAAAAAGAGGCTGATCGTTATTTACTTCCCCACTCTTCACAATATGATCTGATGCTGGCCGTTAAACACCAACGGTTGTTGGTTAATGCCGGTATAGATGAGTCAAATGTGGACAGTCGTTATTATGTGTTGTTACCAGCAAAACCTTATGTTTCAGCTCAGAAAATATGGCAGTTTTGTCAGACACATTATGGTGTTAAAAACTTGGGTGTGGTGATTAGTGATAGTCACTCCACCCCTCTCAAATGGGGTGTCTTCGGGACGGCGTTGGGACATTGCGGTTTTAGGTCATTAGTGAGCAAAATTGGAAAAAAAGACCTATTCAATCGTCCATTTCAAATGGCAACAATTAACCTGGCTGAGTCAATTGCCCAAGCGGGAGTTTTAATGATGGGCGAAACTAATGAGTCCACTCCTTTGGCCCTTGTCCAAGGTGTACCGGACATCACATTTCAAAACCGACCACCGACTTCTTTTGAACTAAAGGAGTTAAGCATTGAGTTTGAAGACGATATGTATTACCCCCTTTTGGGAGCAGTCCGGTGGCAACCTGGAAACAGCTAATTCATTTAACTGTAACTAATTCTTCCAGTATTTTTCTTATTCTTCTTCTTTGTCAAGTTTGATATAGTGAAAAAATGAAGCGGCTGAAAAATATTTCCACCAAAACTGGCGACAAAGGTCAAACCAGTCTAGCCAATGGCAAGCGGGTCAGTAAAACCAGTCAGGTCATTTCTGCCATTGGTACGGTTGATGAACTTAACTCGTGGTTGGGTTTGGTGCAGGTTAAAATGACCGATCGATTTATAATTCACAAAAGATTACTTTTTGAGGTTCAGAATGCTTTATTTGATCTAGGGGCTGAATTAGCAAGTTACAAACAGGCAGGCTTAAAAATAAAAAACTTAAATCATAAAACTTGGCAGACCAATTTAAATAATTTAGAAACTGTATCACTAAAGCTTCAAGAGGCACAGGCAAAAACTTGGCCGACTGGTTTTATTTTACCCGGAGGAACTGAACTAGGAGCCCGACTGGATGTGGCCAGAACAGTTTGCAGAAGAGCTGAAAGAGAAGTAGTTACAGCCAAAGTTAAACTTCATTCAGTTTGGTTTAAATATCTCAATCGCTTATCAGACTACTTGTTTGTTTTGCGCTGTTACGTCAATCATGAAATGAAGTATAAAGAAAAAAAATATTAATAATGGGTTTGATAAACTCAAGAAATCAAGACACACGGATGAGCTTGCTCGACTAGCTCAACTCCAGTTATTAATAAACGAACAAAGCGCATCTTTTTCATGTTTATTGTGGAGAGAACGTATCTTTAGGACAAGCTAATTTAATACCTAAATTTTCTAATGAGTCCCACTACTCTTCCCTGAATTTGCACGTTGGTAGCATAAATTGGGCTCATACTGGAGTTGGCTGGTTCTAACCTAATTCTTGTGACCTCTTTATAAAATCGTTTCAGGGTGGCCAAGCCGTTATCCAAAAGAGCCACTACAATATCACCATTGTTAACTTCAGGCGTTTCTTCAATCACTACATAATCACCGTCATCAATATGATCTTCAATCATTGATTGCCCCTTAACCTGCAGAACATAGGATCGGCGTTTGCCAGAAATCATCTCTGGAGAAACTTTAAAACTGGCGTCCTGATCTGGATGAGGTTCAATGGGTAAACCGGCTGCAATGTAACCAAGCCAGGGTAAATCGACACTATCTGTGGTTTTAATGAAAGTTCTATCGATGATTTCGATGCCTCT
>Ga0210057_1001679_pt1 | contig 33019 bp, 29 predicted proteins | sample CryGeyCG2114_010_2_FD_183968 | JGI IMG/M metagenome (GOLD analysis project Ga0210057, IMG submission 183968) | Groundwater microbial communities from aquifer - Crystal Geyser CG10_big_fil_rev_8/21/14_0.10 (SPAdes) (version 2) | ecosystem: Environmental > Aquatic > Deep subsurface > Groundwater ... | reverse complement strand
AAAAACTAACATTCACTAAATTAAGTTGTTTTGCTCTTTGTTTTGCGGCCTCAACAGCCTGTGGAGTTACATCAATGCCAGTAACATTAAAACCCATCTGGGCCGCACCAATAGCGAATCTGCCTGATCCACAACCTAAATCTAAAATATTGGCGCCGGATTTTAATTTACTTAATACTTTTTTCTCAACATCCCGGAGCGATGCTTTTGAATAATAAGAGATTTCTCCCGCGTAATGGGCAATATTGAGTTTCTTTATATTATTGTAATAACTTTTTTGATCTACAATTTTTTCCTCTATCATATCTGAATTTTACAACATTTAAGAAAAAAATAAACAGATAATTTTTTAAAATGATTTTACTTAAATGGCGAGCGGGCAAAAAATGGAGGGGTTCAAGGGGAGGAAATTTTTTGCCCGCGAGCCGTCGGGTTTGATTCTGCCCGCCGCCGCAGGCGGTAGGCTAATTCGTCATTTCAGATTTCGCTTTTTGGATTTGTGTATCAGATTTGGCAAAATGATTTCAAAAGCATGCCCCGTAGGGAACTTGTTCTCCCTCGGGGTTTGAGAGGGCTTTAATTCGGGAGCATAATAAGACAAAGACGCTACTCGTGAGCGTCTTTGTTTTATTCTATCCAAGAGTTATTAGGAAAGATGTTTGGAAATAAGTTTTGTCATTTCAAACATATTGACAACTTCTTTCCCGCCAAATACTTTCTTCAAACTTTCGTCAGCATTGATATTTCGCTTGTTCTTTGGGTCCTGGAGGTTATGTTCTTTGATATACGCCCAAAGCTTTTTCACAACCTCTGATCTGGGCATGGGACCCTTGCCGACTATTACCGCTAGCTCCGCACCGATATTCATCGGCTTCATAAACGCAGAATTGCCTTTTTGTTCCATAAAATTGTTTATTAATTTATTCGGGTAAGACCTTTATGTAATTATACATAATTTATGGGTAAATAGTAGCTCTCAATATCTTTCTGATTTGTTGCCAGTTAAGAGAAATCTTACGAAGTTCAACTTCGTAAGATTCAGAATCCTTTTCCTTCCTTAATTGAAAAAACTCGAAAGGGCGCGCGCAAAAAATCTGCGGAAAAAGGTTCTGCTTTGCCCGCCGAAAGGCGGGCGCCGCCGCGGGGCGGGTCAAAAATCCGCAAGCGGATTTTCGTAGTTTTATGAAGTTGAACTTCGTAAGACTAGAACTTCCTAAGACTACCCCAGATAGTTATACAATAATACCAACTCTCCTGGGATATAGTGAGCAGCGGGGTTGGATAAATCGTCAATTAAGAACAAGGGTGCAAAAAAGCTAATAAAATCAACAAACAATAGCGGTGTTATCCACAACTCATTGATTTTTGTAATATGCTTGGTGTATACTTTAGGTGTATCACCACGAAAAGGCTCCCTTAAGGTTTCGTCCTTCTGGGGCCCTTTTCATTTTTGGGGTATGTATTCTAGCTTTTTCCTTAGCGAACTTATGAAAGAAACATATTTCAAATGCTCGTCGTTGACTTTTTTCAGTAAAGCTGAGTATCTAAATTCATTCGGTATGAGCAGTTGTTCTAATTTATCCTTCGATTTTAGATAATCAACTAGAGAATAATAATCGCCATCCCCGCTTACAATTACCGCTTTATCATAATTCGGATATTCAATCATAGCTCGTAATACTAAGTCGGCATCGCAATTGCCCTTAGTTGTTCCGTCTTTAAGGGTTAGAATGGGCTTAAAGACAAGAATATAGTCTTGTTGTTGGAATCTCGTATACATCGCTTGATTTTCTGGCATGTATCCTATGGCGAGATATGCTTTTTGAACGTGATATTTTTCTCTGAGAAACCTTCTAAATTTCAAATAATCAAGAGGCCAACCGAGCGTCCTCATTGCTTGATAGAGGTTATTGCTATCTATGAAAGCGGCATTGTTAGGCATGAAGACATTTTGCTATAAAAATTGCTAAATAACAACTACTTTGTTTTAATTCATGCTCAAATCCGGTATATAAGTATACTCCTTTTGTCTCTCAAAAATGGTTCTAACCCTTCGGCACGCTCAGGACTTTCAGCATCGTCCAGTTAGCCGAGTTGCTGTGATATAATGGCTTTATGAAGAAAAAAGTCGCAAAGCGGAAAAAGAAAGGCGCGAAAAAAATCTGCTGCGTGTGTAAAAAAGGCAAGTGCGTTTGTTATTAGCCGTTGGATAAGTAATTGACGATTAAATAAATTATAAACCCCGCATAAAACAAAAAGGCGGCGGTCATCATTAAATTCGTAAACCAACTCGGCCGCAAGGGTTTGGCCAAGCGGAAATTATTGAGGTAAATAAGCACCGGCGTGTACACGGCCATGGTCAGGCCGCCCAAAACGGCGCTGATGGTGAGAAGAGTCAGCGGCTGCCTAAGAGGCAGGAGAAGGGCGCTTATTATTACTATTAAAAGAATCAAACCGTAGTAAAGTTTATGAATGGAAACGTTTTGAAGCCGGGCCAAATACTTTTTGAAGGGCCCGGTTCGGGAATTTACGTATAAGATATCGCTCATCACTCTTGTAAAAGCATCAATGACGGTCCACATCACCGAGAAAAGCATTAAAAAGGCCATTATCAAGAAAAGATTGAAGCCGAATTTTCCCCAATTGGCGCCAAAGATGTGAGCCTGGACCACGGCCACTTCCAGTCCTTCCGGCACCAGTCCTTTTGGCGTTAACGCCACAAAAGCATTAAGGCTTAAAAGAAGGAGGGTGATGAGACCGAGGAACCAGAAGATTACACCCTGGTCAATTTTTATAAAGTGCATCCATTTTTTCCATTTCAAAATATTTTCCCGGTTTATCGTAAAACTGTAACCCTTGAATGAAACCGCTTCGGTTTTGCCGGTGATGGGATTGATGATTCGGCCCACGTATTTGCCCATGCCGATTTGTTTGTCCCGGTACCAAAGAGAAACGCAAAGGTTTAAGAGGCCGCCGGCGCCGGCGAAAACAATGGCGCCGAGAAGCACGGTCATGTCAATGTCAGCCGGGAAGAATCCGAATTTCGTGACGCCCGTGAACAGCTGTCTGAGGTTTTCCGCGGAGAGATTAAGGAAGCTGGCGATGATAAGGAGAATGAAAAAGGCGGGGACAATAATTTTGAGGGATTTTTCAAGCACCGCATAAGCCACTTTTCCCAGAAAAGTGAGGATGAGAACAAGAAGGAGGCTCATCCATGCCCAGAAGAGGTAGTTGCCGGCGCCGGTGAGTTCTCGGAGGGTCGTGCCAATGGCGCCCGCCCAGCCAGGCCAGACATAAAGCAGAATTGCGGAGAAAAGCCAGAAAGGGGCGAACCATTTGAATATCCTGGAGGAAGAAGTGAAAAAACTTTCGCCGGTCGCAATGGCGTGTCTGGCCACTTCCTGGTTGATGAAATACTGGAAAGTGATTCCCAAAAGGGCGGCCCAAAGAATGTTGAGGCCGTGCTTGGTGACTAAATGCGGCCAGAGAATGAGTTCGCCGGTGCCGATGGCGAGGCCCATAATGACTATGCCCACCCCCAGGGCTTTGGTCCAATGCGGCGGCGGAGGCAATTCTTTGATTTCCGGCTCGCCGTAGTGTTTTTCCATATATTGAGTATAGCAGAGAACCCGAGTTGTTATAAGATTTTTTTGTTTTAAAATGGGTAAATGCGGATAATATCCTGGAACGTAAACGGATTGCGGGCGGTGTACAAAAGAAATTTTTTGGAATGGTTCAGGGAAACCGGAGCCGATGTGATTTGCCTTCAGGAAATAAAAGCGCAAAGAGAAACCGTGCCGCCCGAATTGTTGAATGTTGAGAATTATTTTTCTTGTTTTAATTTTGCGGAAAAACCGGGTTATGCCGGCGTGGCGGTTTACGCCAAGATAAAACCAAAAACAGTCAAAAATAAATTGGGAATCGCGCGATTTGACAGCGAAGGCAGATTTTTAGAATTGGATTACGAGGATTTCATCCTCATAAATTTATATTTGCCCCACGGCGGCCGGGGCAAAGAAAACCTGGGTTACAAACTGGAAGTTTATGAACTTCTTATTGGTTATCTTAAAAAAATCAAGGATAAGCCGGTTATTTTAATCGGCGATTTTAACATTGCTCACGAGGACGTTGATTTGGCCAGGCCGAAAAACAACCGCGATAACATAATGTTTACGCCGGAAGAAAGAAAGCGGATTGACGAAATGATTGAACTCGGTTTTATTGACACTTTCCGTAAATTTCACGAAGAAGGCGGCCATTATACTTGGTGGCCTTATTTTGCCGATGCCCGGCAAAGGAATCTGGGCTGGCGGATAGATTATATTTTTGTTTCGCAAAGTCTTGCCCCGCGTCTTCACGACGCTTTTATTCTTAAAGACATCAAGGGTTCAGACCATTGCCCGATTGGAGCGGCATTTTCCCCAACCGGCGTTGAGGGCTAAATGCTATAATAAAGACATGAAGAAATCCTACGTTATTATTTTGGTCGTGGTTTTAATCATAATCGCCGTTGCGCTCTGGTGGTTTTTAAAAGGCAAGCCGGCAGGTGTGCCTGGCGGCGAAGCCGGTCCCATTACCGAACCAACCGGGCTGGGCGCTCAAATTTACGAGCAGGTTTCCCAAAATCCCGTTGAGGGGAATATTCCTGAAGTTAATCCTTTCAAGGCCGAAATCAATCCTTTTAAAGAAGCGTATAAAAATCCTTTTGGACAATAAAGCATGAAACAAATTTTTACCTTACGAAATTCTTTATCATTGGTCATTCTTAACGCGGCAATTTTGATAAGTTTTTCGATTATTGCCAATGCCCAAACAAATCAAATCACTTTTCCCGTCCCGGAACTTGGCAATTGCGCCGATGCGAATGCGTGCAAAACTTACTGCAACAAGCCCGAAAACATAACTGCCTGTACCGCTTTTGGCGAAGCTCACGGTTTAATTTCCAAAGAAGAAGCAGGGCGGGCCCGCGAATTTGCCGACGTTCTCCGCGGCGAAGGTCCTGGTGCTTGCAAGACCAAAGAGCAGTGCGAAGTTTATTGCGATGATATTACCCATCTTGATGAATGTCTGGCTTTTGCCGAAAAGCACAACTTCATGAAGCAGGAGGAATTAAGAGAAGCTAAACAAGTAGCCAAAGTTTTAAAGCAAGGAGTAAGTTTACCCGGCAACTGTAAGAATAAAATCTCCTGCGACCGTTATTGTTCAGAGCCGGCTCATAGCGATGAATGTCTGGCTTTTGCCGAAAAAGCCGGTTTTATGACCAAAGAAGAAGCGGAGATGGTGAAAAAAACCGGCGGCAAGGGTCCGGGTAACTGCCGTTCCAAAGAAGCTTGCGATGCTTTTTGCAATCAGCCGGAAAACCAGCAAGCTTGTTTTGAATTCGCTCAAAAGAACGGCCTTATTCCTGAAGAAAAATTGAAGGAGATAAAAGAAGGCATGGGCAGGTTGCGGTCCGGCGTGGAGCAGGCGCCGCCTGAAGTGGTTGAGTGTTTGAAATCAAATCTCGGTCAAAACATTATTGAGGATATTGAAGCCGGCACTTTAGTGCCCGGATCTCAGATTGGCGAGCGGGTCAAAGTTTGTTTTGAACAGTTTATGCCGAAAATCAAAGAGAAAATTGAGTCCGGATTAAAAAATGCCTCGCCGGCCGTGGTTCAATGTCTTGAGAACGGTTTAGGCGGAGCGCAAGTACTTGAGAAAATCAAAGCTGGCGAAGCGCCGACGCCGGAAATGGGCGATGTCATGAAAAAGTGTTTTGAATTAATGAGACAAGAAGGTTTGGAAAAGATGCGTGAAGGATTAAAGCAAGTGCCGCCGGAAATTCGCGGCTGCATCCAATCTAAAATCGGGAATGTGGCGGAACAAGTTGAAAGAGGTACGATAAAAGGCCAGGATGACGTTCAGGGCTTAATTCAGGATTGTCTTAAGGATTTCAAGCCGTCCGGCGTTCCGGAAGGAGTAATGCCGAAAAATATACCCGAAGGCATTAAACCGGAAGGCATTCCGAGCATTGAGAATTTTAAACCGCAAATCGCTCCGCCGAATATTAATGTGCCGAGCAATTTAATGCCCGGCAGCGACGTTTGTGCGAGTTTCAAGCTTACGCCATCATGCGATTTTGTGCCTGAATCTTCAAGAGCACTCTGCAAACAGTGTAAGGGTCAGTAAAATTTAGGTCAGTAAATCAAAACCCCGGCTGACTGGGTTTTTTGATTTACTAAACTATAATGTATAGGTGAAGAAAATTAAGGAGATTTTACTTGGCGGCGGCGTGGGCGTAATGCCCACTGATACGATTTACGGTTTAGTTGGCCAGGCAATGTCCAAGGAAACTGTTTTAAGGATTTATAAGTTGCGTCAGAGAAATCCCCGAAAACCGATGATTATTTTGCTCGGCTCTTTGGGTGATTTAAATTTGTTCGGCGTAAAAATAACGCCCCTAATAAGAAAAATTTTAAAAAGATTCTGGCCTGGTAAAGTAAGCATTATTTTACCCTGTCCAGCCAAAAAATTTTCATATTTGCATCGCGGCACCAAAACTTTGGCTTTCAGACTGCCGGCCAAAAAGAGTTTAAGGAATTTAATCAGATTTACCGGTCCTTTAGCAGCGCCGAGCGCCAATCTTGAAGGTAAACCGCCAGCCACCACCATAAGTCAGGCCAGAAAGTATTTTGGCGGCAAGATTGCCCCTCGACAGGCTCAGGGTAATCCTGAGCGAAGCCGAAGGATTGATTTTTATGTTAATGCCGGCACAATCAAGGGTCTTCACTCAACTCTTATCCGGATAAAAAGGAATAAAGTCGCTGTTTTGCGCCCAGGCGCTTTAAAATTAAAAGAGTAATCCATGAAAAAGCATTTAAATATTCGGGTTTGTGGCAATGTTGAAGGAGTGGGGTTCCGAGGCTCTGCCCGATTAAAAGCTCAATCTTTGGATTTGAAGGGTTTTGTCAGAAATGAACCGGACGGCTCGGTGTACATTGAAGCCGAAGGCGAAGAATTGAATCTTCAAAAATTTTTGGATTGGTGCCGTAAAGGACCCTCATTTGCAAAAGTTCAAGAAGTGAGCTTTGAAGAAAGCCTAGTAAAAAATTATAAACAATTTGTGATCTTAGTGGTATAATAATAAGGTAGTTTGGTGGAATATGTCTTCTAAAGTAAAAAAATTAGTTTACGGGATTTTTTATCTGGTAATTTTATTTTTGATTGGCTGGTGGATTTACAATGGATTTTTAAAACCAACGCCAACTTGTTTTGATAAAATACAAAACCAAAGCGAAACCGGAGTTGACTGCGGCGGTCCTTGCACGCCTTGCGCTGTTTTTGAATTAGAGTCGCTCCGAGCCATAGACGGCGTCAAAATTTTCAGTTTGAGTTCTGGCCGAGCTTTTCTTTTAGCCGAAGTTTTAAATCCGAATGCTGATTATGGCGCCAGGACTTTTTCCTACCGTTTCAACATTTACGGCGTGCTTGACCGGCCGCTTGAAACAGTTGCCGGAACCGATTTTATCTATGCCGGAGAAGATAAATATATTTTCAGCTTGGACGTTGGAAGCTCATTCCAAGAAATCGGCCGGGTTGAACTTGAACTTAAAGACCCGATTTGGGAAAAAAGCAAGGATTTTGAAAGGCCTCTTCTTTTTTCAAGGGAAGTGGCAACTGACGTCGGGGCAAAAAGCATTAAAATAAGGGGGCTGGCCGCCAATAAAAGCTCGTTTGATTTAAGGGAAGTTGATGTTTTGGGCGTTATTTTTGACCGCAGCGGCAATGAACTTTTCGTTTCAAAGAGCGTCATCAGCGATTTGAAGAGCTTTGAAGAAAGGGAATTTGCGGTTTCTTTTCCGGACGAACAAGGTTTAATTTCAAAAATTGATAAAGAAACGACCAGAGTTTTTCTCTACGGTCATTAAATTATGAGACCTGGTTGGCGAAACTTTGATTGGATTTTGTTGGGCGGCGTTTTGTTTTTGGGAGCGGCCGGTCTTGTTTCTCTGGCCAGCTCCAATGTTGATTTTTTCTGGCGTCAGCTTGTTTGGTACGGTTTGGCTTTGCTTATCATTTTTTTTGGCAGTCAGCTTGACTGGCGTTTTATCATCGGTCAGGGTTGGTTCAGGTACGGTCTTTATTGGCTCTCGGTCCTTCTTTTGATTTTTGTGGCTTTTCAGTCGTTTATCATCCGGGGCGTTAAAAGCTGGATTGTTTTGGGCGGTCTTCAATTTGAGCCTTCGGAGCTGGCAAAAGTCGCTTTAATCATAATGCTGGCCGGTTTTTTTGCGCGGCGGCATTTGAGCGCTTGGGTCGGCAAAAATATTTTTGTTTCTTTTGTCTACACCTTGATTCCGGCCGGCCTGATTGCCATTCAGCCAGATTTTGGTTCAGCGGTAATCATCCTCGGCATTTGGGCCGGTTTCCTACTCGTGAACGGCGTTCATTTGAAAAGGTTTTTAATCGGCCTTTTAATTGTTGTAATTGCCGCCGGTTTGCTGTGGTCGTTTTTTCTGAAACCGTATCAAAAAGAAAGATTCATTGGTTTTGTTTTTCCGAAAGCCGACCCCTTGGGAATTAACTACAACGTCATCCAATCCAAAATTGCCATTGGTTCAGCCGGCTTTTTAGGAAAAGGTTTTGATGCCGGCACTCAAGTCAATCTTAATTTTTTGCCGGAAGCCGAATCAGATTTTATTTTCGCCGCTTTCACCGAGGAATGGGGGATTTTGGGCGCCGTGCTCCTGATTTTGGTTTTTCTTTTGGTAATTTGGAGGATTATGAAGATTGGCCGGGGAGTGCGGGATAATTATTCAAAATTTATCAGTCTGGGCTTTGTTTTTGTCTTGGCCATCCAATTTGTCTTAAATATCGGCTCTAATATTGGATTTTTGCCCGTCACCGGCATAATTTTACCTTTTGTAAGCTATGGCGGGTCCAGCCTCTTGACACTGGGAGTGCTTGTAAGTATAATGGAGCATATAAAACTTGAATCCTCAGTTTAACCAAAGAGGCTTTTTGAATTTACATTTCCTAATCTTTCTAGGAATTATTTTATTATTTATCCTCTTTGCCGCTTATTTTTTTTACGGCCTTCTGCCGAGTGTCGCCGGCGCCGCTTCGCAGAAAATTCAGATTATAAAAGGCGAAGGTTTAAGAGAAATTAGCGCGGATTTAAGAAATAGGTCGTTAATAAAGTCGGTGAGCGTTTTTAAAATTTATTCGCTTTTGAGCGGCAATGCCCAGAGATTCCAACCGGGCGTCTATGAATTGAGTTCGGCAATGAGCGTTCCTCAGATTGTGCAGACGCTTGTCGCTGGCGGCAAGAATGAGGTCATGGTGACAATTGTTGAGGGCTGGACGTTGAAAGACATTGACGGCATTTTGGCTTCAGTCGGAGTGGTGCCCAAGGGCGCCATTGTTGATTTTCCGCCGAGAAAGTTGGCTCTCGTTTATCCGTTTTTGTCCGAGGTTCAAAGTTTGGAAGGGTTTTTATTTCCCGACACTTATCGTTTTGAAATGAATTCTTCGCCGGATAACGTAATGGAGCGGCTGCTTGATAATTTTAAATCAAAAGCCTGGCCGCTTTTGAGCGATTCCAAAGATTGGTACGACCGGCTTATCCTGGCGTCTTTTTTAGAACGGGAGGTGCCTGACTTTGACGACCGGCAGATTGTTGCCGGAATTTTATTGAAACGACTTGGGGCGAAGATTCCCTTGCAGGTTGATGCCACCATTAGTTATGCCAAGTGCGATTACGGAGTCAGAACCTGCGAGCGAATCGCCGTCTCAAAGGAAGATTTGGGAATTTCTTCGCCTTATAATACTTACCAACGTTTAGGTTTTACCCCTACTCCTATTTCAAACCCAGGTCAATCGGCAATAAAAGCAGCGGTAAGTCCTAAATCAAGCAATTGGTTGTATTATCTTTCCGCCAAGGAAACGAAGGACACGATTTTTGCGAGAACTCTGGAAGAACACAATCGAAATAAAGTTAAATATTTATAGCTAGTTTAAAAGATTTTTTCCGTAAGCTTATGAACCAGTCTAAAATATTCTCGTCTTATCAGGGTTTTGTTTTCCCGCAGCCGAATCTGGTTGAAATCCAGCTCCGGTCTTACGACAAATTTTTGAAGCAGGGATTGCGCGAGCTTTTTAACGAGATTTCGCCGATTAAAGACCATACCGGCAAAGAGTTGGAGCTCCACTTTTTGGATTATAAATTTGACCTGCCGAAATACACCGAAGAACAAACCAGGGAAAAAGACCAGACTTACGAAGCCGCCTTGCGGGTTAATTTAAAATTGGTCAACAAGCAAACCAAACAAACGAAAATTCAAGAAGCTTATCTTGGCGATTTTCCGATGATGACGACTCGGGGCACTTTTATTATTAACGGCGTTGAAAGAGTGGTTATTTCGCAGTTGATTCGCTCGCCCGGCGTTTATTTCTCGGGGGAGGTCATGCGCGGCAAAAAACTTTTTGGCGCCAAAGTCATTCCTAATCGCGGCGCCTGGCTTGAGTTTGAAACCGAGCTCGGCGGTTTTATTGGCGTGAAAATTGACCGGAAACGAAAAGCGCCGATCACCGATATTCTTAGAATTTTCGGGCTTGATACCGATTTAAAAATTCTTAAAACTTTTACTAACGACGATAAAGGTTCAACGAAATATATCGAAGCGACTCTTAAAAAAGATGAGGCGCATGATGCCGACGGTTCGTTTGTTGAAATTTACAAACGTTTAAGGCCCGGCGATTTAGCTACGGTTGAAACAGCCCGAGCGCTCATTGAGCCGATGTTTTCCCGTTTTGACCGTTATAATTTAAGCCGGGTGGGAAGGTTTAAAGTCAATCAGCGTTTGGGGTTCACCGGTAAAGAAACCAGCCCCCTTGATCTTGCGGATTTGGTTGCCATCGTCAGGGAAATTATCAGACTTAACAATGACCCCAAAGCCGAGGAGGATGACATCGACCATTTGGGGAATCGCCGGATTAGAGCGGTGGGCGAGCTTGTTGAAGCCAGATTAAGAGTGGGCTTTGCCCGATTCCGAAGAGTGGTTCAGGACAGGATGTCTATGCTTGACCGTAAAATTCTCCAGCCGGTTCAGCTTGTAAATTATAAAGTTTTAACTTCAGTGGTAAGGGATTTTTTCGCTTCTTCGCAGTTATCCCAATTTATGGACCAGGTCAATCCTTTGGCTGAGTTGGAGCACAAGCGCCGTCTTTCGGCAATGGGCCCCGGCGGACTCACCCGCGAGCGAGCCGGCTTTGAGGTCCGCGACGTCCACCCCTCTTATTACGGTCGCATTTGCCCGATTGAGACTCCCGAGGGTTCAAGCATTGGTTTGGTCAATTACTTGTCGAATTATACGAGAGTTAATGATTTGGGCTTTTTGGAAACCCCTTATTTTGAGGTTAAAAACGGCGTGGTAAAAAACAGCGTCCAATGGCTTGACGCCATCACCGAAGAAAAATACAACATTGCCCAAGCGAGCACCGAGATCGATAAGCGCGGCCGCATTCTTCAGAATAAAGTTGAAGCCAGACTTAAGGGAAAACCGGGCACCTGCTTCAAAGAAGAAGTCCATTTTATGGACGTTTCGTCGAATCAATTAGTCAGCACCGCCACCTCTTTAATAACTTTTCTTGAACATACTGACGCCAACCGGGCACTCATGGGTTCAAACATGCAGCGTCAAGCAGTGCCGGGCATTCTTTCTGAAGCGCCCCTGGTGGGAACCGGTCAGGAAGAAAAAGCGGCTCAAGACTCCCAGCAGGTTATAATTTCCGATGTCAGCGGCATCGTTCTTGAAGTCGATGCCCGTTCAATTGCGGTTAAAACAAAATCAGGCAACAAACATTATCCGATTCTTAAATTCAAGCGCTCTAATCAAATGACCTGTTTTTCCCAAAGACCGCTGGTGAAAGTTGGCGATAAAGTTGAACCGGGCACGATTTTAGCCGACGGGCCGGCCACTGATCATGGCGTTTTGGCTCTTGGCCGCAACCTTCTGGTCGCTTTTATGTCCTGGCAAGGCGGCAATTTCGAAGACGCCATTATTCTTTCTGAGCGAGTGGCGCGCGAAGATTTATTTTCTTCAATTCACATTGAAACCTTCCCCTGTTTGGTGAGGGAAACCAAGTTGGGTCCGGAACTTACCACCCCGGATATTCCCAACGTTGCCGAAGACAAATTGAGAAATCTTGACGAAGAAGGCATTATTAGAATCGGCGCCGAAGTCAAGCCAGGCGATATTTTGGTCGGTAAAATTTCACCTAAAGGCGAAGCGGAATTATCTTCAGAAGAAAGATTGCTGCGGGCGATTTTCGGAGAAAAAGCTCATGACGTTAAGGATACTTCACTCACCTTGCCCAATGGCAAGCAGGGCCGGGTTATTGGCATTAAGATTTTTTCAAGGGACAAGGGAGATAAGCTGGACCCCGGCATTATCAAAAAGATTCAAATTGAAATAGCTCAAATCAGAAGAATTCGGGCCGGCGATAAATTAGCGGGTCGTCACGGCAACAAAGGCGTTATTTCCCAAATTAGACCAATGGAAGACATGCCTCATTTGGCTGACGGCACGCCGGTTGATATTATTTTGAACCCTTTGGGCGTCGCTTCCCGGATGAACTTAGGCCAAATTTTGGAAACCCATTTGGGCTTGGCGGCAAAGCGTTTGGGTTATCGGGCAATTGTTCCGAATTTTACCGGCGCCAATGAGAATGAGATAAAAAAAGAGTTAGAAAAAGCCGGGGTTTCTCCTGACGGCAAAATAACTCTTTATGACGGACTGACCGGCGAACCGTTCCGGGAACCAGTGGCTTGCGGTTATATTTACATGATGAAATTAAACCACTTGGTTGAAGACAAAATTCACATGCGTTCAACCGGTCCCTATTCTTTGATTACTCAGCAGCCTTTGGGCGGCAAAGCCCAGCTCGGCGGTCAGCGTTTTGGTGAAATGGAGGTTTGGGCCCTTGAAGGTTATGGCGCCGCTCACACTCTTCAGGAAATGCTCACCATTAAGTCAGATGACGTGCTGGGCCGTTCAGCCGCTTTTGAAGCGATTATTCGCGGTCAAGAGATTAAAAAACCAAATATGCCGGCATCCTTTAACGTCTTGGTAAGCGAGCTTAAGTCACTGGGATTAGCCGTCAATTACGATTACAAAAAGGGCGAGGAAATCGACGAAGAAGACAGATAAGATGGAACGGAATTCGGATTTAAAATCAATTTCACTCAAGATTGCGTCGCCGGAAGAAATTTTATCCTGGTCTCACGGTGAAGTGACGAAGCCGGAGACTTTAAATTATCGGACTCAGCGGCCGGAAAAAGACGGTTTGTTTTCCGAGAGGATTTTCGGGCCGACCAAAGATTACGAATGCTATTGCGGCAAATACAAGAAAATCCGTTACAAAGGAATTGTTTGTGAAAAATGCGGAGTGGAAGTCACTCGTTCGGTCGTTCGGCGGGAGAGAATGGGTCATATTGTCTTGGCCGCACCGGTGGCTCATATTTGGTTTTTAAAAACGGTGCCTTCGCGGTTGAGCCTCATTTTGAACATTTCCGTGCCGAAACTCGAGAAAACCATTTACTACGCCAATTATATTGTCACGACGGTCAATGAAGAGAATCGCGGCCGGGCGATGAAAAATCTTAATAAAGAGCTTAAAGCCATAAAAAAAGAGAAAAAATTAGACGAGAACGCTTTTAAAGAATTGGAATTACGGGCGAAAGAAATTTTAGCTGAAATTAAACCCGGCTTCATCTTAACCGAGAGCGAGTATCTCGATTTAGCCGAGCGTTTTGGCGACGTTTTTGAAGCGGACCGGGGGGCCGGAGCCATTCGTAAAATTCTTGAAGGCGTAGATCTCGGGGCTTTGACGAAAGACCTTGAGGAAGAACTTAAAGAAGTAAAAGATCCGGCGCGCGAAAAAAGGATTTTGCGGCGCCTAAAACTTACCCACTCGTTTATCAGGGCTAACATCAGGCCCGAGTGGATGATTCTTACGGTTTTGCCAATCTTGCCGCCTGAGCTCCGGCCAATGGTGGCTTTGGACGGCGGCCGATTTGCCACGGCCGATCTAAATGATTTGTATCGCCGGGTAATCAACCGCAACAATCGTTTGAAGAAACTCATTGAACTTAAATCACCTGAAGTGATTTTGACCAATGAGAAAAGAATGCTCCAGGAAGCAGTTGACGCCTTAATTGATAACACCGCTCATCTGGGCGCTCAAACTCTTTCCACCCGGCGGCGGCCTCTCCGGTCCTTGGCCGACATGCTCAAAGGGAAACAGGGCCGATTCCGTCAGAATCTTCTCGGTAAACGCGTTGATTATTCGGCCCGTTCAGTGATTGTCGTTGGGCCGGAGTTGCGGATTGATGAATGCGGTTTGCCTAAAGTTCTCGCCCTGGAGATTTTCAAAACCTTTGTCATCAATAAAATTATTGAAAAAGGCTTTGCTTATAATATTAAGCAAGCTAACCGTTTTATTGAGCAGGGCAGCAGTGAAGTCTGGTCTATTCTTGAAGAAGTGATTGCCGATAAAAGGGTGCTTCTTAATCGCGCTCCCACCCTTCACCGTTTGGGCATCCAGTCATTTAAACCAAAACTTATTGAAGATTTAGCCATTCGAATCTGTCCTTTGGTTTGCGCCGCTTTTAACGCTGATTTTGACGGCGACCAAATGGCAGTTCATCTTCCGCTTACCGCTGAAGCCCAGTATGAGGCAAAAGAATTAATGGACGCGGGGAAAAATCTTTTGAAGCCGTCGAGCGGCGACCCCATCACCAATCCCACCCTGGACATTGTTCTTGGCTGCCACTTTTTGACAAAAATTAAAAAAAGCGCCAAAGGCGAGGGTAAAGTTTTCACCGATTATTGCGAAGCAATGGTTGCTTATGAGGCCGGCGTTATAGATTTAAATACGGCAATTAAAATTCCCAATCCCGAAGGCAAGGGTTTGCTTGAAACATCTTACGGCCGTTTGGTGTTTAACAGGGCCCTGCCGGACGACTTCGGTTTTGTCAATGATGTTTTGGATAAGAAAAAACTCTCCCGCTTGGTGGCAAGACTTATAGAAAAATATAGCGTTGAGCGAGCGGCCGATTACTTGGATAAGATAAAAAACCTTGGCTTTGTTTATGCTACTACTTCAGCCATAAGCTGGGGAATGGATGATACTAAAATTCCCAAAGAAAAAAGCCAGATTCTCAGTGAAGCCGAGAAAGAAATTCTGAAAATTCAGGAGCATTTTGAAGAAGGCTTACTCACCGATGAAGAGGGGAAGGAAAGGGTAAAAACCGTCTGGACCAAGACCCAAGAAAGAATTACAAGCCTGGTTCAAGCTACTTTAGACATCAACACCTCGGCTTACACAATCATTTCTTCCGGCGCGAGAGGCAGTTGGTCGCAGGCCAATCAGATGATGGGCATGAAAGGTCTGGTAATCAATCCTCAAGGCGAAACGCTGGATTTGCCAATCAAGAGTTCTTATAAAGAAGGTTTTAATGTTTTGGAGTATTTTATTGCGACTCACGGCGCCAGAAAAGGTTCAACCGATACGGCCTTGAAAACCGCTTCGGCTGGTTATCTGACGCGCCGAATGGTTGACGTTGTCCAGGATTTAATCGTTAAGGAAACCGATTGCAAAACCGATGAGGGGATTGAAATTTTCCGCCGAGACGGTGATGAATATGGTTATTATTTTACTGACCGTCTTTACAGCCGGACAGCCCTTTTAGATATCCGTATTGATAGGAAAATTATTGTCAGAGCCGGCGAGGTCATTAATCGTGAGGCTGCCAAGAAAATTGAGGAGTCGCGCCTTGAATCAGTAAAAGTTCGCTCGCCAATTACCTGCAAGACGTTATACGGGGTTTGCTCCAAGTGTTACGGTCTGGATTTAACCAAAACCGAGCCAATCGCTCTAGGCGAAGCAGTGGGCATAGTTGCCGCCCAATCAATCGGTGAACCAGGCACCCAGCTCACCCTCCGGACTTTCCATGCCGGTGGCGTAGCCGGGCTCGACATTACCCATGGTTTGCCCAGAGTTGAGGAAATTTTTGAGGCCCGGCCGCCAAAAGGCAAGGCCGAGATGGCAAACGCTGATGGAAAAGTGGCAGCGATTGAAGAACGAGGTTCGTTCAGAGTAATAAAAGTGAAAGGAACACCTCATAAAGGCAAGAAACTATCAGCCGCCGAGTATTTAATTCCTCCTTTAGTTAATATTTTTGTCAAAGAAGGAGATAAAGTGAAACGAGGCGACCAGCTATGCGAAGGTCCTCTTGATTTAAGGGAGATTCTGGTTTATCGGGGTAAAGAAGCGCTTCAGAATTACATTATTAATGAAGTTCAAAGGGTTTACATTCCCGAAGGCACGGCGATAAATGACAAACACATTGAAATAATCGTTCGGCAAATGTTCTCCCGGTTGATAATCAGAGAGTCGGGCGATACGGATTTTATGGTCGGCGATATAGTTGAAAAATCAAAATTATTGGATGTTAACAAAAACGTTAAAAAACTGCACGGTAAGCCGGCCAAAGCCGATGAACGCGTCTTAGGCATTACCCGGGTCGCCTTAACTACCGAAAGTTTTCTTTCCGCCGCCTCTTTTCAGGAAACCGCCAGAGTTTTGGTAAAAGCCTCTTCTGAAGGCAAGGTTGACATTCTCCGAGGCTTGAAAGAAAACGTCATCATTGGCAAATTAATTCCCGCCGGCACGGGTTGGGTTGGCATTCCTAAAACGAAGCTGGAAGTTGAAAAAACCACTGAACCAGAACCGGAAGATTTGACCGTTCCCGAAAATACTGCTACATTAAGCTCATAATGGAGGACGAGAACAAGGAAAACGAGGATAATGGTTTCGGCAGCAAAAGGTATGAAATAACCTTTCTGGTTAGAAGCGAAGCCCCGTCTTTAGTTTCAGAAATCCTGAAAAAGCACAATTTCACAGTTTTAAATGAAAAACCCTTTGTTAAAATCCGTTCAGCTTATCCTATAAAAAAATCAAGAGAATCATATCTTGGCGATATTTTTTTTGAAGGCGATCCCCAGTTTTTAAATTTTATAAGCCGCGACCTCAAATTAAATCAAGACATTCTCCGTTTTTTCGTAACCAAAACCGCGGCTAAAAGCAGAGCGGCTGAATCCAGGCCGTCTTTTCGCCCCTCAATCAGAATCATTAAAGGGATTTCCAGGAAAGAAGAGGAGAAATCATCTCGGCCGATTTTGACCAATGAGGCTCTTGAGAAAAAGATCGAGGAGATATTAAAATAAAAGCATCATGAACCCCGTTAGAAAATTACCAAAAATCTTGATTTCATATGAAATTACCGATTATAATGAGAAGGTCTTTGTTGGTCGGGAAGGCAATGTTTTAATTTTCTAACGGGATGAATCTTAACAAGGTTTTTATTTTAGGCAATTTAACGCGAGACCCCGAACTGCGGCAAACTTCAACCGGCCAGTCGGTTTGCTCATTTGGCGTTGCCACCAATACTTTTTTCACTGACAAATCCGGGCAAAAACAAAAGCGGGCGGAATTTCATAACATTGTGGCTTGGGGGAGGCAGGCGGAAGTGATAAACCAGTTTTTAAAAAAGGGGAGCTTAGTTTTGGTAGAGGGTCGGCTTCAGACCAGGACTTGGATTGATGCTCAAGGTCAGAATCGCCGGACCACTGAGATTATTTGCGAAAGAATGCAGCTGGGTCCGCGTTTTGGAGGCGGTCAGGTTGCCGAGGTCGGGCGAGCGGAAAATGCGGTGCCGAGCGGCGGAGTTGATAAGCCGGTTGAAGAATTGCCCGAGATAAATATTGATGAAGGCGAGATAAAACCCGAAAATATCCCATTCTAACATGAGGCAATGCGTTTTTTGTTCTCAAAACGTCAAAGAAATTGACTATAAAGACATTGAGGTTTTAAAGAGATTTGTTTCACGTCAGGCAAAGATTATTGACCCGAGGCATACCGGCGTTTGCGCCAAGCATCAAAGGCGTTTGGCTCGAGCGATTAAGCGGGCCCGGGTGATGGGGCTTTTGCCTTTCGTAGCCCATTAGAAATGGACCTTGCTATTTTCAAAATAATTCATTCGTTAGCCGGGCAGTCTGCTCTGCTGGACAACATTGGAATTTTTTTCGCGAATTATTTTACTTACCTGATTGTGGCGGCGGGTATTTTTTTTGTTCTCAAACGAAAAGATAACAGAGAAAAAACATTTGTTTTTATTTGGACGGCACTGACGATGATTGTTTCTCGGGGTTTGTTTACGGAAATTATCAGGTTTTTGTACGTCCGGCAAAGGCCTTTTGAGGTTTTGGGTTTCACTCCTTTATTTGACAAATTTGAAACAGCTTTTCCTTCGGGTCATGCGGCATTTTTATTCGCCTTGGCTTTTTCTGTTTTTTATTTCAATCGCAAATGGGGGTGGTGGCTTTTGGGAGTTTCGCTTTTAAACGGCCTGGCCAGAGTTTTCGTAGGCATCCATTGGCCAGGCGATATTTTAGGAGGAATTATCGTGGCTTTTATCGCGTTTTTAATAGTCAAGTACTTAATCAAAAATTACCGTCCTAAAGAAAAGACTTAGTAAAAACAGGTTTTAGTGCAGTATTCTTGAATTAGTCCGAACGCATTTTTCCGAAAAAGTCCCCCCGCGAAAATTCGGAAAGGCGGCGGAGCCGAACCGCTGACAATTTCAAGTTTTTCTTTGGCTGCACAATTCTTTTCGGACTACTTAACAAAATCGTATTCAACAACTTTAGCATTATCAAGCTTATACTCAAAAAATTGTTCCTCGGTCATATCATGAAAAAATTTATGAATCATTTTCCCGACAAAAGCATGGGTAACTATAAGAACGTTTTTACCATCGTATTCTTTTCGAACTTTGTTAAGACCAGCAAAAACTCTGTTTTCAACTTTTTTAATTGTTTCTCCGTTGGGTGGAGCATCATCATAAATTCTCGTTATGTTTCTGGCCCAAAGATCGGGATATTTATTTTTTGCTTCTTCGCGAGTCAAACCCTCAAATACTCCGACACCTCTTTCACGAAATTCATCCATTACGACAATTGGAGCATTTGTAACTTCATGAATTATTTCCGCCATGCGTCTACATCGTTTTAAAGGAGAAGATATGATGAAATCAATTTTTAAATTGGAAACATCGTTGGCTGTATCTCGTGCTTGTTGCAGTCCTTTTTCGTTGAGCCCAACATTAACAGAACCGGCATATCGTCCTTCGATATTAAAATTTATTTCTCCGTGCCTAACAATGTATAATCTTTCCATAAGGATTAAAAAATTTTCCTCCCCCAAAATTAAAACATGGTTCGAGCCGATGTTTTTCTCAGGGCTCTTTTGCGGTTTTGAGCGGTGCGGCTCCGCCACCTTTCCGAATTTTCGCGGGGGGACTTCCTCGCCGCCTGCGGCGGCGAAATGCGTTCGAACTAATTCAAGAATACAGCACCAGTAAGGAATTTGCAAGCGATTTGGTGTCGCCTCGCGGAGTTTATCCGCCCTTTCAGCGGACTCGGCGACCAATTTATATTGAATTTTGGACAAAAAAATCAGTTGGCGATTTCGCTCGGGGAAAAGAAAATTTTTTAATCCAATCTTTATGAAATATATACTTTACGCAAGAAAATCTACAGAGGAAGATGATAGGCAGGTTTTAAGTATTGAAGCGTAACTCGTAGAGTTGCAAGAGTATGCCGCCAAAGAAAAACTTGAAATTGTTGCCTCGCTTTGCGAGGCCAAAACCGCAAAAGAACCCGGGCGAATCAAATTCGCTGAAATGTTGCCATTGATTGAGAGAGGAAAAGCGGACGGGATTATTTCTTGGCACCCCGACAGATTAGCTCGCAATTCGGTAGACGGCGGTAAAATAATTCACTTCGTTGATCGCGGCTTGATTAAGTCCCTCAAATTTCCCACTTTTTGGTTTGAGCCAACGCCGCAGGGATTATTTATGCTGAACATTGCTTTTGGACAGAGCAAATACTTCGTGGACAATTTGCGAGAGAATGTAAAAAGAGGTTTGTGTCAGAAAATCCGAAACGGCGTTTGGCCCGGCTGGGCTCCGGTGGGCTATCTTAACAATCCCAAAACTCGCTTAATAGATATTGACCGAGAAAAAACAGGCAAGGTGAAAAAACTTTTTGAGCTTTACTCAACTGGCAAATACACTCTTAAATCTCTCGCAAATTGGTGTAAAGAGAAAAATCTGCGTGGTAATCTCGGAAAAGAAATTGCCGTTAGCAATGTTCAGAAAATTTTGACCAACCCTTTTTATATCGGCTTAATGAAATACAGAGGGGAAGTTTTTGAGGGACAACACGAGTCGTTAATTTCAAAGAAACTTTTTGATTCTTGCCAAGAAGTGATGAGTAAGCGAGGAAAAGTCCAAGAAGTCAGAAAACACAATTTTGCTTTTCTTGACTTAATGAGATGTGCCTCTTGCGGTTGCTCAATTACTGCCGAAATTCAAAAAGGGCATAATTATTATCGTTGCACCAAGAAAAAAGGCGTTTGCCAAGAAAAGCATTATTTGCGAGAAGAAGTTTTAAGTGAGCAAATTAAATCTTTTCTTCAAAAAGTTTCTTTGTCGAGCCAAGACACCGAAAAAGTTTTGGCGGCGTTAGATAGCGAACAAAAACAGGCAAAACAGCAAGCAAGGTCAAAAATCGAAGGATTGAAAGAGCAATTAAAACAGGTTGAGATAAAATTGGCGAAGCTGCTTGATGTGTTTTTGATAGACGCTTTATCCACAGAAGAATATGCCGCCAAAAAACAAGAATTATTGTCGCAAAAAATGGAGCTTCAGGAAAAAATTACCGATTTTGGGCAAAAAGGATTGTCTTGGCTCGAACCGGCTCGTGAGTTTGTTTTATCCCTTAATCAAGCCGCAAAATTGGTAGAAACGGAAAACAAAGAAGAAATGGCAACATTTCTGAAAAACATCGGCTCGAACCATATTTTACGAAATCGCCAACTGATTTTTTCGCCCAAAATTCCTTACAATTTGGTTGCCGAGCCCGCCGAAGCGGGCGAGGCGAATTTGACAATTCCTCGCTGGTGCCCAGGGGGAGATTCGAACTCCCACGAGTTTCCTCGCACGCTCTTGAGGCGTGTGCGTCTGCCAATTCCGCCACCCGGGCGCTTTTGGTTGATAATGCCATAAAAAAAAGTTATTGTAAATTATATGAGAAGGATTGCCTGGAATAAGGGGATTACTAAATATAAACCGAAACTGTGTTTCTGTGGTTGTGGTGAATTAGTAAAAGTTCATAAATATCCTAAAAGGGAAAGAAGAGAGGGATTTAGTTATATTGTAAATAAGTTTATAAAGGGTCATGAAAAGCGTGGAGTAGATGGTTTTAATCCAGAAATACACCGTCCCCAATTGTGTGCTTGCGGTTGTGGCGAGCCAACAAAGAAGTTTCGTGGACGTTTTAATCGGTTTGTTAGAGGGCACGAAAATATTGGCAGAACGCCTTGGAATAAAGCTAAGAACTTTTCTTTAAAATCAAGACAGAAAATGAGCGTAGCGAGATTAGGGAAGGAGCCAGCTAATAAAATTCATATTGATTCTGAAAAATTGTATCAACTTTATGTTGAGAAAAGAAAACCATCTTTTGTTGTTGGCAGAGAATTGGGGGTTTCGGTAAATGCTGTCAAAAATAGACTTCGTAAATTGGGATGGAGTCGTTCTACACAAGAATCGTGTTCAGAACCCCTATTTAGAGAAAAAATGAGAGAGATAAGGATTAAAGTTTTATCCTCGTCAGGAGCGATTGCAACGCCTAACAAGCTTGAGAAATTAGTTTATAAGTCTTTAGACAGTTTTGGTGTGGTTTATGAAAAACAAACCCCACTATTTGGTAAATTTGTGGTTGATATTTTATTTCCCCAAAGATTGCTTGTGGTGGAAATATTCGGTCGCTATTGGCACGAAATGCAAGTTAATAAGAAAAAAGATTACTCCAAGAAAAGATATTTAGAGAAATGCGGTTATAAAGTTGAAGAATTGTGGGATGATGAAATAAAAAAATATGGCGTAAATTTCTTATTGGCAGAAATTTTAAAGAAGTATAATTTGGTGTAATTCATGACACGAGTTATTTGTATTTGTAATGCCAAAGGGGGAGTCGGGAAAACAACCACGGCAATGAATTTGGGTTCTTACCTCGCCATGCTTGGCAAAAAAACCCTTTTAATTGATTTTGACCCGCAGTTTAATGCTACGGTCGGCGTGGGCGTGACTCATGCGCCGGACGAAACAATTTATCACGTTTTACTGGCCGGTCAGGCGTCCGAGCGGGCCGTAAAACCGACTTATTTATCCAATCTTGAAATCGTGCCGGCTTCGGCTGACCTGGCTGGCGCTCTCATTGAACTGGTTAATCTGCCGGACCGGGAAATATATTTAAAAAATTTTATTGAGCGGATTCGCCAGAATTACGATTTCATTTTAATTGATTTGGGGCCGAGTCTTAATCTTTTGACCGTCAACGGTCTGATGGCGGCTGACGAAGTAATTGTGCCGGTCCAGTGTGAATATTACAGTTTGGAAGGTTTGAGTCAGCTCCTGGAAACAATTAATTTGGTTCGGAATAATTTGGGTCATGAGATAAAACCAATCGCGGCCTTACTCACCATGTACGATAGGCGGGAAAAACTTTCCCGGGAAGTGGCAAGGGAAATTCGGCGTCGTTTCCCATACGTTGTTTATGACATTGAAATTCCCCGTTCTGTGGCGTTGGCTGAAGCGCCGAGTTTCAGAAAACCGATTATGCTTTACGCTCCCCAGAGTCCGGGCGCTTTGGCTTATGAAAGATTGGCAAGAGAAGTAATCGGACAAGCTAACAGCCCGAATTTATCCACAATTGACACCTTAAGCTAGAATGTTATTATTCTACGCAGTTCACGTCGAATTGGAGTGGTAGAACGGTTTGCGGCGTATCCGGCCGGTACAAAACAAATCGAACTGCATTTCAAGACGATGTTGGACTAGCGCGTATGCGTTTACACTAAGACAGAGGATGATGGAAGCGAATTTGAAGCGGTTTTAGAACTTCAACATTCCGAGTTGCTCTTTATATTAATTTAATTTTTATATACCTCGGAATGCAACATAAAGGAAAAAAGCCGCAACAAAGGAACTTTTAGAGTCCTCTGTTTTAGTTTATCTTGCCGAATCCGATTTTTAATAATAAAATTAATGTGATATGAACCTTGGACGTGGTTTAGAATCTCTTATTCCTAAAAAACAATTCCTAATTAAGGAACCTGGGAGCGAAACGGAACAGGAAAATTTTCGTTTTCCCGTTACTCCTATTCCAAAGATATCAGAACCGCCGGCAAGGAGAGTAAAAGAACATTACCACGAATCAATTTTTCACATAGAAGTTGAAAAAATCAGGCCCAATCCTTATCAGCCGCGCCGGGATTTCGGTTCAACGGAACTCGAGGAAATGGCCCAATCAATCCGTGAATTCGGGATTATCCAGCCTTTGATTGTCTCGAAAATAATAAAGGAAACCGAAGTCGGCACTGAAGTGGAGTACCAGCTTATCGCGGGGGAGCGGCGTCTGATGGCGGCCAAAATCGTCGGTTTAGAGCGGGTGCCGGCCATTGTAAAAAAAGTAGACCTGCCGCGAGTTAAATTAGAAATGGCTTTAATTGAGAATTTGGAGCGGAGCGATTTAAATCCCCTTGAGACAGCCCGGGCTTACGCTCGGCTTCAGGATGAATTCGGACTCACTCAGCGGGAAATCGCTGCCCGGGCGGGAAAGAGTCGGGAAACCATTGCCAACACCTTACGTCTTTTGAACCTCCCCTCAGAAATTCAGGAAGCTTTGGTTCAAAATAAAATTAACGAGTCTCAAGCCCGCACTCTTCTTGCGATTTCAGACATGAATGAGCAAAAAAGGGTTTTTCAAAACATTTTTAAACAAAAAATGAGCGTTCGCGCTCTTCGCGAGGAAACAGTCAAACCAAAAGTTATTGACCCGGAGAAGCAATATTGGGAAAAACAACTGGAGGAAAAACTGGGCGCGCCGGTAAAAGTTTTGCGTCAAGGCGACCGCGGCAAAATGATAGTTAACTTTTATTCAGAAGAAGAATGGGAAGGGATACTTCAGAAAATTTTAGGTCCTAGTGATGAATTGAGCTAGCGGTTAAATTTATAATTCACTTCTTTTGTGCCGGCGATTTTTTTGAGCTTAACCAATAGTTTTCTTATTTTTTCTTCGGTCAGTATTTCGCATCTCACTATTACAGTTGAAAGAGTGCCCCGCTGGTCAGTGGCGCTGTTTAAATAGGTGATGTTTATTTTGAGTTCGGCAAAGGCGCCGGTGACGTCTTTGAGAAATCCCGGCCGGTCTTGGTTTATGATTTTAAATTCCATATGGGGCGTTTCAACTCTTTTTTCCAGTTTTTTCTCTTTGGTTCTTAGCGAACTTTTTATTTCTTTCTGGGCAAGAGCGGTTTTTACAAAACGCAGCCAGTCTTTTGAAGGTCTCTTCCCCTTTTGGATAATTATTTCAACCAAGTCGCCCGAGTGAAGTTCATAATCCAGGGGAACAATTTTGTTGTTTACTTTCGCTTCCACGCACTGGTTGCCGAGCTCGCTGTGAATCTGGTAAGCAAAGTCAATCGGCGTGGAGGCGGTCGGGAGGTCAACCACGTCATCTTGGGGAGTAATCACGAAAATCCGGTCTTTGAAAAAGTCGGTTTTTAGGGACTGAATAAATTCCTCCTGGTTATGGAGATTTTTTTGCCAGTTGCGCAGTTGTTCAACCCAAAGGAGTTCGTGTTTGTTTCGCAAGCCGGCCCAGTTGATTCTTTTTTCCTTAGGCAGGTTTTTGGTTTGTTGGTAAGCCCAGTGGGCGGCAATGCCCAGCTCGTCTTCTTCGTGCATTTCCTGGGTGCGGATTTGAAATTCAGTGATTTTGTTGTCAATGCAGAAAACAGTGGTGTGCAAGCTCCGGTAACCATTGGGTTTTGGGCGGGCAATGTAGTCTTTTATCTGACCAGACAATGGAGTCCAAACCTGGTGAATTATACCCAGAGCGCTGTAGCATTCTTCAACGGTTTTTACGATAATTCGGAACGCCACCAGGTCATAAACTCTTTCGAGGTTCATGTCTTTACGGATTAGTTTTTTATACAAGCTTGAATATCGTTTGGCTCGAGCGTCAATGCTTAAGGGTTTAATACCGTGGTCTTCCAGGAGTTTCAAGACAATGGGTTGGATTTTCAGCACGTAATTAAGGCGGTCGTCATAAGAATCTTTCACGGCTTTAATGAGCCATTTGAATTCTTCGGGGTAAATATAAGGGAAAGCCAAGTCCTCAAGTTCGCCGGAAAGTTTTTGCATGCCCAAGCGGTAGGCAAGCGGCGCATAGAGTTCCGTTGTTTCCCAGGCAAACTTTTTTTGTTTTTCCGGCGAAAGGAACCGAAGGGTCTGCATATTATCCAACCGGTCGGCCAGTTTTATGATAACCACCCGCAAATCGCGACTAAAAGAAATAATAAGCTTTCGGAACGTTTCAACTTTCGGGTCTTTTCCGGGGAAAGCAAAAGAGTCCAGTTTAGTGAGTCCGTCAACCAAAAATTTTATTTCTTCGCCGAATTTTTTTTGGATGTCATGAATGGTTATGGGCGTGTCTTTCACAACGTCGTGAAGAAGAGCTGCGGCAATGCTTGTCTCATCAAACCCCCAGTCCCTGACCGAATTTGCCGCATTGAGACAGTGATTCAGATAAGGTTCGCCGCTTGCTCTTTTAGAATCTTTATGAGCTTCTTTGGCAAACTCGTAGGCTTTTGTGACAATGCTTTCCGCCGAATATTTTTTTAGCCAGTCGGTCATTGATTTCATATTAAGCCCGCCGGAGGTTCTTGACAATATTAAGACAGCCTCTATACTTGAATATAAATTAGCAGCAAAAGGTCGAGAGTGCTAATAAATGCGATGCTAATATACTAATTCATGCGAATTATACGAATCGCGATTGGTATCATTAGTATTCATTCGTATATTGGCATCGATTAAGCAAGGTCTATGAACTTCAAACCGTTATCTAATCATTTGTTTATTGAGCCGATTTCAGAAGAGCAAAAAACCAAGGGCGGCATTGTTCTTCCCGATACGGCTGAAAAAGAAAGGCCTATTAAAGGCAAGGTTATTGCCGTGGGACCCGGCAAGCTGAACGAAAAAGGCGAAAGAGTCCCGATGTCAGTAAAGGTCGGCAACATCGTCCTCTTTAAAAAGTACGGACCCGACGAGATTGAGATTGAAGACAAAAAATATCTGGTCGGCGATGAGGACGACATTCTTGCAATTTTAGAATAAAATCGCAAGAAAAAATCAAAAATCAAAATGTAAAAATCAAAATGACAATGCAAAATGTAAAAATGTTTCTGTTTTCAATTTTAATTTTTGAATTTTGATTTGTCATTTTGCATTTTGATATTTACATTTTAAATTTACTATTATGGCAAAACAAATTTTATTCGACGAAGCGGCGAGAGCCGCCTTAAAAAAAGGAATTGACAAACTGGCTGATGCCGTTCGGATGACTTTGGGTCCGCGGGGCCGGGCCGTGGTCATTGAAAAGGGTTATGGCGCGCCCCAGGTTACTTTTGACGGCGTCACCGTTGCCAAAGAAATCGAACTTCAGGAAAAATACGAGAATTTAGGCGCTGATTTTATCAAGCAGGCAGCCGAGAAAACCAATGATAATGTCGGTGACGGCACTACCACTTCAGTAGTTTTGGCTCATGCCATGATTGATGAAGGCGAAAGAATTATCCGTGAAAAAGGCTTTAACGTGATTCAGCTGGCCGAAGAACTGAAGCAAGCAAGTACAATGGTTGTGAAAGCCCTTGAAGAACAGAAAGAGCTCATTAATGAGAATAAAAAAATAGAAGAAGTCGCTACCCTTTCGGCGAAAGACGAAGAAATAGGAAAGTTAATTGCCCAGGTAATGGACAAGATCGGCAAGGAAGGGGTAATTACGGTTGAAGATTCAAATACCATCGGTAATTCTTATGAAATTGTTGAGGGTATGCAATTTGACCGGGGTTATGTTTCTCCTTACATGATTACCAATCAAGAAAGGATGGAAGCGATTCTTGAGGATCCTTACATTCTTGTTACTGACAAAAAGATTTCGGCTATTACCGACATTTTATCGCTTCTCGAAAAAATCGTGCAGAGCGGCAAAAAAGAATTGGTGATTATCGCCGATGAAGTTGAAGGCGAAGCCTTGGCCACTCTGGTGGTGAACAAAATCCGCGGCATCTTCAATGTTCTGGCCGTAAAAGCGCCTGGTTTTGGCGACCGGCGAAAAGAAATGCTGCAGGATGTTGCGATTGTAACCGGCGCTCAGTTTATTTCCGAGGATTTGGGCAAAAAACTGGAAAATGTTGAACTTCACGACTTGGGTCATGCCCATCGGGTGATTTCAAACAAAGACAATACCACTATTGTCGGCGGCAAAGGCGACAGAAAAGAAATTGATAACCGGGTGGCTCAACTCCGCGCTCAAATAAAGAAAACCGATTCTGATTTTGATAAAGAAAAGCTTCAGGAGCGGCTCGGCAAATTGGCCGGCGGCGTGGCTGTGATAAAAGTTGGCGCGCCGACTGAATCAGCTCAAAAAGAATTAAAACATCGGGTTGAAGACGCCGTAGCCGCTACCCGGGCCGCCATGGAAGAAGGCATTGTGCCTGGCGGCGGCATCGCGCTTTTTAACGCAGTATTAGCCGGTTCGCTGTTGCCGATAAAGCCGGAAGACGAGCCGATTATAACCGCTGCTTCTCTGATTATTCACAGGGCATTGGAAGCGCCCTTGTCGGCCATTATCAGCAACAGCGGCGAGTCGCCAGAGCGGATGATTCAGGAAATAAAGTTGCAGAGGAGTAAAAGCGGTAATAAGTGGTTTGGCTTTAATGCCTTAAACAACAAAATTTGTGATTTAAAAGAAGCCGGCATTATTGACCCCTTGAAAGTCGTAAAAACCGCTTTTATTAACGCTGTTTCCGTAGCCGCCAATTATTTGACGGTTGGGGCAGCCATTACTGATATTCCGGAAAAGAAAGGCCCAATGCCTCCGGTAGGCGGCATGGGTGATGAATATTGAAAACCAAAAACCGTCCTTCGACAAACTCAGGACGGTTTTTGGTTTGTCAGATTTTCTGCTATTATATGATGGACAGTAAAAGGTCGTTAAATTCAATTTTAATTTTATGAGTATATTTACAATCGTTATCATAGTTTTAGCCGTAATTATTCTTTGGCTCATTGGTGCTTATAACAGCTTTGTTCGTCTTGTAAACAGGACCAAGGAGGCCTGGGCCGATATTGATGTCCAGTTCAAACGTCGGTATGATTTAATCCCTAATTTAGTTGAAACTGTTAAAGGTTATGCCAAACACGAAAGCGAAGCTTTTGAAAAGGTGACCAAAGCCCGTTCCCAAGCCTTGGGAGCCCAGTCGGTCAAAGAAAAAGAAACGGCCGATAATATGGTTACCTCAGCTCTGAAAAGTATTTTTGCCATTGCCGAGGCTTATCCCCAACTCCGAGCCGTTGAAAGTTTTGTCAGTCTTCAAAACGAATTGGCCGACACCGAGAATAAAATTCAAGCCGCCCGAAGATTTTATAACGGCAATGTCCGCGACTTAAATACCAGAATCGAGTCATTTCCTTATAACGTCATTGCCGGTATTTTTAAGTTTGAGCAGCGCGAATTTTTCGAGTTGGAACAAGAAAAAGCCAAAGAACCCGTGAAAGTCAGCTTTTAATCAGCTAAATGGCTACACTTTACACCCATCAAGATTCAAATATCAGAAAAACTTGGGTGCTTTTTAGCGCTTTTTTAATCATTGTGATTGGCATCGGCTGGATTTTTTCTCAGATTTACAACGATTCAAGCATTTTGGTTTTCGCCGTGATATTTTCAAGCTTGATGAGCATTATTAGTTACTGGTTTTCGGATAAGATTGTCTTGAGAATGGCCAATGCGGTTCCGGTTTCAAAAGAAGACGCCCGGGAGCTTTATAATATTGTTGAAAATCTTTGCATTACCGCTGGTTTACCCGTGCCGAAAATTTACATCATTAACGAAGCCGCGCCCAATGCTTTTGCCACCGGCCGTAATCCGGAACATGCGGTCATCGCCGTAACTTTGGGCTTGCTTCAAAAACTCAATAAAACGGAACTTGAAGGAGTGATTGCCCACGAGCTCTCCCATGTTGGCAATCGTGATATTTTAGTTTCAACCGTAGCCGTTATTCTTGTCGGTTTTATTTCGCTTGCATCCGATTTATTTCGGCGTTCAATTTTCTTGGGAAGCTTTAGAAGAAGAAGTGATAGCGAAGACAGAAGCGGCGGAATTATTTTTTTGGTTGGCGTGGTACTTTCAATTTTAGCGCCGATAACGGCTTTGCTTATCCAGCTCGCCATTTCGAGAAAACGGGAATTTCTGGCTGATGCTTCCGGCGCCTTGCTGACGCGCTATCCCGAAGGACTGGCCAGCGCTTTGGAAAAGATTGCGAGTGACTCGACACCGCTCCGGGTTGCCACCAATACCAATTCTCATCTTTGGTTTGATAATCCTTTTACCAGCGGCATTGGTAAGAAAACGCCGGCATTTTTTAAACTTTTTTTAACTCACCCGCCGGTTGAAGACAGGTTAAAAGCCTTGCGGGGAATGGAAATTTAATATAACCTGGGTTTTGAGTGGAAGGGTGGCTGAGCGGTCTAAAGCGCACGCTTGGAGAGTGTGTATGTCAGAAATGGCATCCAGGGTTCGAATCCCTGCCCTTCCGCCAGTTGGGAAATGAAAGAGTTGGCTCGCCCGCTACAATGGCAAAAATCGCCAAGGCGCTTGAAGTTGCAATAGAAGATTTAATAAAATAAAACTATGGGGAGATTAAGAAACGCCACCCTGGTATTTTTAATAAAAAAATCTCAAGGTAAGATAACGGATATTTGTCTCGCAATGAAAAAGCGGAGTTTCGGCATAAATAGATGGAACGGAGTTGGCGGAAAGGTTGATGACCAAAAAGAAACAATTGAAGACGCGGCAAAAAGAGAGGCGAAAGAAGAAATCGACGTTTTTGTAAAAGAATTGAACAAAGTTGCTGAATTATTGTTTTATTTTCCCCATAATCCCGTTTGGGACCAAATAGTACACGTGTATTTTGCGGAAAACTGGGACGGAGAGCCAACTGAAAGTGAAGAAATGAATCCCAAATGGTTTTCGTTAAAAGAGATACCGTTTCAAGATATGTGGCCTGACGATATTTTCTGGTTGCCAGAGGTTGTAAAGGGAAACTTGTTAAAGGCAACGTTTAAATTTGGAGAAAACGACGTCATCCACGCCAAAGAAGTGAATATTGTTGATAAATTATAAATATTGATTAATCGTGCTCTTCAGCTTCGGCTTCGGCCTTGGTTTTATGGATTGTGCCTGGCGGGTGTTCGGGCGGCGCATAGAGAGTGAATAATTTAAGCTCGTTTGAGCCGGTATTTTTAAAGTTGTGCTTTGTCCCGGCCGGAACAAAAGTCAAATCGCCTTCGCCTACGGCAGTAATTTTATCTTCCAGAATTGCTTCGCCTCTGCCTGAAACAAAAACAAGCGTTTGGTCAACGTCGTGAACCTCTTCGCCGATTTCACCCGCCGGCGGGATGCTCATTAAAACCACTTGGCTGTTTTTGCCGGTAATGATTTCTTTTCTGAAAAAATTATTTTCTTTCGCTAATTTGAAAATATTGCAGTTTAATTCCATATTTTTATGGTTAAATTCCCGACCTTTTCGGATTTATTATTTTATCACGCCCGGAGTTTTTTAAAAATATCCTGAGGGCGTTTGTTTTCCACGATGATTGAGTGGAGGCCGTGCAAGACAGGGAATTTTTTCAGTTGTTTTTTAAGCATCGCGCTCAGTAAGGGAAGCGATTTTACCCCTTCGCTGTCCAAGCAGCATTTGCCGGTTTTTACCAGGTCTTCTCCGGCTTCGCGGTTGCGGGAATAAGGGCTAAAACCGGTGGCGATTAAATCGCCGAGCCCGGCTGTTCCCAAGATTGTTTGTCCTTGAGCGCCCATTTTTTTTGCAATTTCGTTCATTTCCGCAACCGATTTTATGAGGAGCCACGCCTTAAAGTTGTTCCCCAGTTTCAGTCCGTCGGCAACGCCCAAGCCAATGGCGTAAATATTTTTGAGGACGCCGGAGAGAGCAACGCCGCGAACGTCTTTTGAATATTCGATTTTCAGATTGGTTTTGTTCGTTATTTTGCCGATTTCTTCAAGTACTTTTTCGTTTTTTGAAGCAATGACGCCGATGCCCGAGAGGTCCTGCCTTAATTCTTCGGCGAGCATCGGACCTCCCCAAAAAGCATACTGGCATTTGTTTTTAATCAATTCTCGGAGCACCTTGTCCATTGTTTTTTGGGTTTTTTCTTCAATGCCTTTGGCAAGGCAAACAACAATTGTTTCTTTTCGTAAGTAAGGTTCAATGTTAGTCAAAACATTTCTTATTGCCCAGGAAGGAACGCAGAGAAAAATAAACTTTGATATTGGTACGGTTGTGGCAAGCGGTTTTTGTTTGGAAGCTCTTAAAGGATTTCTGTCCCAAAATTCAATTTTTGCCTTTTCTTTTCTTAAGGTTTTCCCGATTGCTTTGCCGATTTCGCCGGCGCCGATTATTAAGACGTTTTCTTTCATACCCAGTAACATTACTTCGATTGCAATGCGTGGCTGCAACCGATTCCTCTATTATTTTGACCTTGATGGTAATCCATGATTGTTTTGACTATTCCTTTGGCATTGCCCAGAGGCAAACCTATCGAAGGAATGTTACTGGGCATATTCTTATTATAACCCGGATTTTTTTAATCTCAGAGAGTTAAGGACAACCGAAAGCGAACTTAAAGCCATGGCGCCGCCGGCCAGAATCGGGTTCAAGGTGATGCCCCAAACGGGCCAGAGAAGCCCGGCTGCTACGGGAATAAGAACAATGTTGTAAACATAAGCCCAAAACAGGTTTTGTTTGATATTTCGAAGGGTCTGCCGGCTTAATTTAATTGCTCCGTAAATTCCCATCGGGTCGCCGGAAATGAGAGTGATGCCGGCCGATTCAATGGCCACGTCAGTGCCCGTGCCAATGGCGATGCCCAAGTCAGCTTGGGCCAGAGCCGGAGCGTCATTGATGCCGTCGCCCACCATTGCCACTTTTCTTGCCCTGAGCCCTGTCGAAGGGTTACCGCGCTGAAGCTCTTTTATTTTTTCCGATTTTTCTTGGGGCAAGACCTTTGCCATGACGTTTTTAATGCCGAGTTTTCTGGCAACGGCTTCGGCGGTTCGTTCGTTGTCTCCGGTTATGAGCCAAACCTCAAGGCTCAATCGGTCTAAAAACTTTATCGCCTCCGGGGCCGATTCTTTCAGGGTGTCCGCCACGGCAATCGCCCCCAGGATTGATTTTTTATTTGCCAAGAAAAGCACGGTCTTTCCTTCTGATTCAAAAAAGTTTGCTTTGGTTTCTATTTCGGTGGGGAGGCTGACGTTAATTTCCCGAATCAGCAGCCGGTTCCCTAAAGATAATTTTTGCGACTGGTCGTTGACGGTTATTTCTCCTTCAATTCCTTTGCCCGGGCGGGCCAGAAAGTTTTTAACTTCATATTGTTTCCCCAAACCAGCCGCATAAGCGACTACTGCTTTTGCAATGGGATGTTCGGAGAGTTTTTCCAAGCTTGCCGCCAATCGGGCAATTTCAGCTTTGCCGGATGCGGGCGTTAAGGCGATGACATCCGTGACCGAAGGTTCGCCTTTAGTCAGAGTGCCGGTTTTGTCCAGGACAATGGTGTCAATTTTCCCGGCTGTTTCAAGCGCTTCAGCGTCACGGATAATGATGCCTTTTTCCGCTCCTTTGCCCGTACCGACCATAATTGCAATCGGCGTGGCCAGACCCAAAGCGCAAGGGCAGGCGACCACTAGAACCGCCACGGCGTTAATTAAAGCGA
>Ga0210057_1001678_pt1 | contig 33023 bp, 41 predicted proteins | sample CryGeyCG2114_010_2_FD_183968 | JGI IMG/M metagenome (GOLD analysis project Ga0210057, IMG submission 183968) | Groundwater microbial communities from aquifer - Crystal Geyser CG10_big_fil_rev_8/21/14_0.10 (SPAdes) (version 2) | ecosystem: Environmental > Aquatic > Deep subsurface > Groundwater ... | reverse complement strand
TTCCTTAGTTTCACTTCCCTTTGAATAACTTCCAAAAAGAATAATAATCTCAAATGGTTGTTTTTCGAGTTCTTTTATTGCTCTAAAAACTTTAGGATTTTTTTTCTTAAGTTCAATTATTCTCTCCAGCATATAATGATCGAATCCAATTTGAGCATATAAACTTTGTAAATCAAGAGAATAAACTAAAGTTTTGCCCACTTTTTCTTCTTTTACAATTCCTTTTTTTACAAGAGATTTTAACGCAGTATTGGCCCTTTCATAAGAATAATCTATCCTTTTTTGAATCTCCTTTATTGTCATTTCTTCTGCCTCTGGAAAAAAAGAAGCGATGATGGTCCCTTCTAACATTGATAACTCCATAGTTCCAAATGAACCAAATCCATGCATTTGTTTTCTTTCCAATTTTATCATTTTCTATTTATTGATTTATCTATAATATTATCGATTTATCAGTATTTAAATATTTTGTCCTCAGCTTACACAAAATTACTGATTAAGAATATGATGGCTCTGCATTGCCCAAAGACCATACAGAGCATATATCAATATTTCTAAAGGATAGAAGTTTATAAGACTTTCGCGAGGGTTGCTAATTCTTGTTTTTCCTCTTTTTTTAATGATATCTATAACTAAACCAATAATTAATCCTACCACCAATAATAAAATCAATATTAACAATCCTCCCGCAATTATTGCTCCCATAAATCCAGTTCCACCAAAACCAAAAAATCCCGCCTCACATTTAAATAATATATTACAAAATACAGACCCCAAAGCTAAAAAAATAAGTATTAAGTTTTGAAATAAAAAAGATAGAATAATCAGAAGTATTCCAATAATTAATCCAATTATTCCTCCCTTTAACCAATTTTTCATATTTTTATTAGTCAATCCTAACTTTTAAAGTTTAGCTTTTCAAGCCCGCGTTGGGGATTTTCACATCTCTCAATTCCATGCCCCGCCCAAGATTCGAATTTTATTTTGTTTATGCTCCAATTGGGCATAGCACATTTTACGCATAAATGCCCCCGCCGGGATTCGAACCCGGGTCCCCGCCTCGAAAGGGCGGGATCATTGTCCCCTAGACCACGGAGGCAAAATACCATGGATATTTATCCTTGATATCTAGTTTAAGCTAAATACTTAAAATTAGACCGAAAAATACTTTTTAAAGCTAACTATACATTAAATTAAAACAAAAACCAGTTTACAGAAAGTTATATCTTATTTCTCAAATTGACTTATTCTTTCTATATCGCTAAAAGGAAATGGTCTTTGATTTGAAACAAAAGTCAGATACCTTATATATTTGTAAGTTTCAGTATTCCAATACTCGCAAAAATTTGCTATTCCTTTGTTTCTTTTTCCAGAAAACACTACAACAATCCAATTAAGGACAGATAAGATACAAACTATTACCTTCCACACATTAAGAATAATTCCAGAAATAATCGCAACTATAATTCTAAACCAGGCTTCTCCTCTCTCACCTATTTTAGGTTTAGATGGTTTTTCATCTTTGGAAATTTTTTTTGAACTTTTACTTTTTGCCATTTTAATTAATATTAAATTTTCATTCCTTCTGCATATGGCCCAAGCACAGGAACCTGTTTCTTTTCTCCAGATAAGGCATAAATCCAGCTCATTACCCAAAATATAACTCCAAGTATATTAACAATAACTCCCAAAACATTTCCTAAAGTAGGAATTGCCATAACAACAGCTCCGATTACAAAAATAATGAAAATAAGCAAAGACTGCTTAGCATAATACATTACATATTTATCATCTTTCCATAAAAGGATTGCAATAATAAATCCTACAATGCTTAGAAACGTAGCAATAAAAGCAAATAATTTTGAGTTATCATCAGACTTGCTTGATTTTAAATCAGAAGATTTCATCTTCATCCTCTTTTTAACCATAAATAATAAAACAAAAAATCATATTTAAACCTTTTGAATATGAAAAATGAGCCTGCGCGGATTTGAACCGCGGACCCCTGGCTCTCTTAGACTTTCCTATGAGAGCATTCGTCCTTACGGACGAAAGTCATATAAGACCAGTGCTCTAACCGGGCTGAGCTACAGGCTCGCATCGAGGCTTAGCTCTAACTTTCCTGTTTTAAAGGAGAGTTCATAAAGAGAACCTTGGTTCTTTTTATTGAGCTACAGGCTCGTATTACTTTTTTAACAGTAGTCTATATTTAAAAGTTCTTCTAAATGGCTTAAAAGGAAAATCCAAATTTGGGATACTTTTTTAAACTCTCAAATCAAAAATATTCTAAAAAAGACGAAAAAAAAGACGAAAAGGAAGCGCCTGAAGAAAACGAAGAAAAGGACGACGAAGGCGATGAATCTGAAAGTTCTGAGAAATCAGACAAAGATTCAGAAAGCGAAGAATCAGAAGACTCTGATAAATCAGATGAACCTAACAAAGATTCAAGTGATGAAAGTTCAGAATAAGATTCTTTTTTTAATTTAACTTTTTCTTTTTTATTCTTTCAAACTTAAAGCTTCTATATTATTTTTCTCACTTATCTCACTAATCAGATTATCCCTGTCAACTATAAAAGTTAAATTTTCATTGCTACCGAAAATTTTTGTGTTTTTAGTAGAAACAACTTTACCAACGCCAATTTCCAAGCTTCCTAAATTATACTCAAATATTCTCTTATCGCCGTTATAAACAAGCAATGTGGCATTTGGAGATTTATCAAGCCCTGCGTTCATAACTGTAACTGCAAAATCTAAAAGAAATCCCTTCTTAACAGCATCAACTCTAGTGATAACCAAATCAGGAAGAGTCGGGTAATGATAAAGGACGTCAATTCTCTCAAGTATTTCAGGGGTAATTTGCTGTTTGCAATTAGAAACAGGATACATAATTGAATCTTTATTAGAAGAGTGTCTAAAACCCAGAACATGAAGTATTTCATGTATAGCTACGATAGGGCTTTGGCAATCATTGTCTTCATATAAAAGTATTGTTCCATTAAGCACAACATTAAAATTGGTTGCATTAACAATAGAAGTAGGGCCTCCTTCTCCAGATATAAAATGCCTTTCGTCAATCTGAGGAATCTCCTGTGAGCAACTGACAAAAATTTCTCCATTTTCTTCCTCAATAAAATCCAGAATAGTTGAATTATCTAAAATATCAAAAGCCGTAATTGCATCATTAAACCTTTTTTCACTGCAGGAATCGTCAATAGAATAACTAATAGTCTTTTGCTTGAATCTAAGATTTTCATAAAACATCATTCCCTGGGGATAATCTTCCTGACCCGAAATATTGCTGACAAGTGGCAATTCCTGTTTGCCTAAAATCTGGAATGGAATATTCTCGCTAAGATATGCCTGATAAAACAAAACCCAGGCTAAAAAAACTGCAGCAATAAATATCATAAGAAACAATCCATAAAAAACTTTGCCAATCATAAGCAAGTTAAGAAAACAAATCTTTTAAACCTTCACAGAAGCTTATAATAAGGTTTAAAAATCAATTTACTCTCAAATTAAATAAGCCTTGGTAGTTTAGTGGCTAAAACACGTCCCTGTCGCGGACGAGTCCCGGGTTCGATTCCCGGTCAGGGCGTTTACCCTCTACTTTACAAATAGCAAATGTAAAGGGTAAGATTTATAAACTTGCTTTTTCTAGTTAAACTATGGTATACATTTACAAAAAAATAGTTAGCGGAAAACCCTACTATTATTTAAGAGCTTCTGAAAGAAAAGGTAAAAGAATTATAACCAAAGATATTGCTTATTTAGGAAACTCTATAGAAGATGTAAAAAAATCCCTTGAAAGACTGTCAAAATACAAAAAAGAAATAAGAAAAGCGTATAGGAATATTAATCTTTTTCTTGAGTCAAATTATTATTTAGAAAAGGTTAAATATCAGAAATTAAAAAGGGATGAGTTTCTTGGAGATAAGCTAGATGAAATTGAATCCTGTAAATTGCATTATCTAAAAATATTTAATAAAAAAGACGAAAAAACAAAACAGGAAACACTAAAAAATTTTGTTATTGAATATACATACAATACTGCTTCTATTGAAGGAAATACAATAAATTTAGAAGAAGCAAGGAATCTTCTCCAAGATGGGTTAACTCCAAAAGACAAAACTCTAAGAGAAATATATGATTTACAAAACTCAGAAAAAGTATTTTTTGAAATATTAAATTCTAAAAAAGAATTAAGCCATGAATTTATTATAAATATCCGTGATAAATTGATAGAAAATATTGATTTAAGAAAAGGGTATAGGACTGCAGATATTAGAGTTATAAGGTCTAACTTTGATGCAACTCCTGCACCATATGTTAAGGCAGATATGGATGTATTGCTTAAATGGTATGAGAAAAATAAAGATTCTCTTCATCCAATAGTATTAGCAACAATATTTCATCATAAATTTGAAAAAATACATCCTTTTATGGATGGAAATGGAAGAACAGGAAGAATGCTATTAAACTATATTTTAATAAAAAATAACTACCCTCCCCTGATTGTTCATAAAAAAACAAGAAAAGAATATTTGGAGGCTCTAAGATCTGCAGACAAAAGTAGTTTAACCAGCTATAAAAAAGAAGATTACTATGATTTAATTCAATTCAATGCACAAGAGTTCATTGATACCTACTGGAATAGTTTTCTTTAGTTATTTCTTAGCCATCTTCAGTATAAAACTGTCTTTAAAATAAATTTACATCCCCAAATACTTCATTAATTCAAATACCAGAAATACAGGCCAGACTATTGCCTTCAGAAATCCTAAAACTCCAATCCAAAAAGAAGTCGCTGTTGAAATGTAATAAACAGCTGCCCCAATAAAGCCTAAACCATAAACAGCTCCCCCAGAACACGCTCCAGGTACAATACACAAAACAAAGCAAGAGGCTGACAAAGCAGAGCATCATCACGAATAAATCTTATAAAAAATGAATGCCTATAAAATAGACTTAACTGAACAAGATGATTGTTTTAGAATGTTAACAATAAGAGAAGGTATGATGAAGGAAATTTCTGATGAAAGATTATACTCTTTACCTGATGAAGAGGAAAGAAAATCTCTAAGGATTACAACTTAATCTAATATACTATCAAATTTATTCAAATAATTAAAGTAATATTATTCTTATAAATCACTAAATTTAACTCTTCTTGCACTCAAAAATAACTAATGGCGGGATATTTCTAATCTCGTAGTGTCTTTTAATCTTAAAAAAATGCTTCCTTAGGTCTTTTTCAATGTTTTTTCTGAATTGATAAACAAAAAAATACCCTCCATCGGCAAGCATTTCTTCAGTTTTTTCAATGATTTTATTCTTAACATCTTTTTTTATCATTGAAAATGGTATGCCGCTAATAAAATAATCAACCTTTTCAACATTAAGTCTGCTAAGGATACTTTCTATGTTTTCTGCGCTGTCACTTACAACAACCAGCCGAAAATCATTTACTTTATTAAGAAATAAAGCAAATTTAGGGTTGTTTTCAACAACAATAATCCTTGAATTAGTGTTAATATTCTTAAGAAGCTCTTTAGTCAAAGCCCCTGTTCCAGGACCATATTCCACAATAGTTATATTTTTGTTAAAATCTATCTTTTTACATATAAATTTAGATATAAATTTGGAGCTGGGTTTAACAGATGCCACTTTGGGATCATGCAAAAACTCTGTAATTAAATGTGGTTTAGGCATTTTAACCGAAATAACAAGAATAGCAAAGTTTTTAAACATATATTTTATCTTAAAATAATATTATGGCACTAGAAGGTTACTTCTTAGTAAAATAGTATAATAAATAAATCATAGGAGAAAACATGGAAGGATTCGGCGGAAGAGGCCCAAGAAGAAGTTTTGGTGGCGGCGGAAGAAGACCTGGATTCAAAAGAGATTTTGGTCCAAGGGAAATGCACAAGGCAATCTGTTCTGAGTGTAAGAAAGAATGCGAAGTGCCGTTCAAACCAAAAGAAGATAGGCCAGTTTATTGCAAAGAGTGCTATGCAAAACATAGAGACCAATAAATAGGGCAAGAAAAATTATTATTTTTTTAGTGTTGTTTTTATCACTTTCAATTTTAAGGGGTAGATATTTTTGTCAATGTTAAAGTCTTTCATGAATTTATCAAAGGCTTTTTTATAAGAATCTTGAGATTCGTCATCTATATTCTTAGTATACTGCCAGCTCCAAAATAGCTCTTTCGGGGTTTTAAATCCAAAATAGCCAAGTACTTGTTTTTGAGTTTTTACAACATTAGTTTCATTCCAATTTTGACCAATGCATATAAGGCCAGAATCAATATTTTTTATAATATTCTTGTCTTTATGAGTTGCCCACATGCTTTGAATCCAGTTTAATCTTTCTATTAACTTTTGATAATAAGAATTCATTTGTCCCCATCTAACACTTCCAAAAAAAACAACAGCATCACTTTCCAATAACTCCTTGCTAACTTTCCATAACTCGTCATCTTTATTATTTATAGAAGCCCAGCACCTATGCCAGCCAGAAGGATTTTTTAATTTATCTTTTAGGACAGCATATCCAATGCCACAGCTGTTACCTGAAGATTCAGAGTTATTACCTTCGCAAGGATAAATATTGAGCTTAGTAACATCAATTATTTTAACATTTTCCAGTTGATCAGCAATAAAATAAGATAGTATTGTGCTTTTAGGAATATCCGTGCTTCCAGACCATCTGTTGGACGTTGTTATAAACAAAACTCTTTTTTTACCCTTCAAATATTTGATAGTATCACTCAACTTTTCATTATCCATATTTGTATATAATTTAAGTAATTTTAAACTTTTTTATAATATATATTTTATATTATATATATTTCATTAGGTATTGACCAAAAAAGGTGTAATACTATACATGTTCCTGGAAAGTTATACAAAAGAGAAAAAACATTTAAAAACCTCGTAATATACAAAAAGGAAGTCTAAAGGAGGTCAAAAGCTTAAATGAAAAAATTTGAAGAAGAATTGGATGAATTGGACGAAGATGAAGATGAAGACGAAGAGCCAGAAGACGATAATTTTGATTGATTTTTGATTGACAGACAGCTAATTCTTATTTTTTGTTTTAACACACAATATCTAATAGAGGTAACATTTTTAATTAAAAATAAACTTATTTGTTAATGATACTTGAATTAACCTTGGGAATAGTATTCATAACAATAAGCATATCTCTTTTATTATTCATACCATTGATAATTGGTGCTCCATTTGAACCAAGCAGAGATGACAGGATAAAAACAATCTTAAAATTAGCCTCACCAAGAAAAAAAGATAAAATAGTTGACTTAGGCTCAGGAGATGGTCGTATTGTAATAGCCTTTGCAGAAAAAGGATATGAATCTCATGGATATGAAATAAACCCTTGGCTGGTTTTATATTCAATAATAAACTCTAAAATAAAGAGAGTAAAAAATGCCCATTTTCACCTGGGAAATTTTTGGAATAAAAATTTATCAAAGTACAATACTATAATTTTATTTCAAATAGGATATATAATGCCAAATCTTGAGAAAAAAATAAAAAAAGAGTGTAAAGCTAAAACAAAAATAGTTTCAAATAAATGGACTTTTCCAAATTTGAAACCTGTAAAAAAAGAAAATAATGTTAAACTCTACATAATTAAAAATTAAATTCTTTTTTCAATCTTAACAGCAGTAGGCGCTTCTCCGCCATGCCATGTAAATCTAGGTCTTACCCTCATAGGATATATTCTTTCTGAATTATCATCAAGTATTATCGCGCTTCCTTTTAAATCAGGAAGATCATCAATTTGTTTTTTTATGCTCTCAACCAGGTAAGTCTGCATTATCTCATTCAAAGCCATAACATCTGCCATAGAAGTTAATCTATGGGCAATTACAATATCACTCTGAGTCATGACATCTCTATGGATATGTCCTGGCTGCTGCGTTGCAAGAACTAAGGAAATTCCCGGTTGTCTCCCCTCCCTAAGCAACTGCACCAAAGCATCAGTAGCGCTTGTCCTTCCATCTTTTGGCAAAAACTCATGAGCTTCATCAATAAAAATCCAGGCTAAAGGAGTTTCTCTCTTTGTTTTATAGGCCAAATAGTCAACACCATGCCTTACAGAATCAACCTCTTCAACTTTTCTCGCTTTCATCCTAGTGTTAAAAATTTTTCTGCAAACTAATCCTATAACCAAAGCCCTCACATTAAAAACTCCTACAGCATTATAAACACTTAAATCAACAACACTTGTTACACCGGGATTTAACAAATCTTCAATTCTTGTTTCAGGCATATTTTTTTCTGCAAAAACCCCCCATGTATCAGCTCCCTGAAAAAGTCCGACAGCTGCGTTTCTTTGATTTTCATTAGAGTTTTTATCGCTGGAGATACTTGAAACAATATCGCTAATGTCAAAATTTTCATCTTTTTCTTTTAACAAAAAAATTACTCTTTCAATTATAACTGCAACAGGATCAATAAAAGACAAATTAAAAATAAGCACCCAGTCTTCTGCTTCAAGATCTGAAACTTTGATTGCAAATGGAATATCGACGGGAATTCCATTATCTCTGTAAGAATCAAAATGGCCATAAGGCACAAATATCTTAACTGGAAGTTTTTTTGGCTTCAAATCCCATTCATTAAGGAGAGATTTCTCTTTTTCATTTTCATACTTCATAGTCCAAAAAATTCCCATGGTATCAAAAATAAGCGGGGCGATATTTTCCCTCTCTTCCTTGTTTAAATCAGAAATTTCTTCTGCAATTGCCCCTAAAGTATAGCTCTTTCCTGAACCTCTTTTACCTGCAACTAAAACAACATGGCTTCTTGCAACATCCATAAAAATATTATTTGACATGCTAGTATACTGTCCCATTCTGACATATCCTTTTCCAAGCTTAATCAGCCCTTTTTTTCCGAAATTCTTTTTGTCAGACTCATCTCTTCCAATAATAATATCATAAGACATATTAAAAAAAATAAATAAAGAGAATATTTAATTGTTTCTAAATTTAATTTATCTCGTTAAGGTATTTTATCTCTTTATCATTTAAGTCTAATTTTTTTTGCACTTCTGCATTTTTTAAAATACTTCTTACAAAATTAAACTCTAAGCTGGCTTTTTTCTTTGAACAATGGGTGTGATTAGCATATTTGGAAATTATTGATTTTCTATGCTGGTCCCTTTGATTATAAGTCCATATTTTTAATATTCTTGTTGGCCTCTGATAATGTGTAAAACCAACCTTAGGTTTGCTCTTAGCAAGAGATATACCTGCGCTTAAGAAGATATTTTGATATACTAAAAATCTCCAGTATCTCTGTCTCCTTATTCTTCCACGAAAAACATCTGCAATGCTTAGTGCTTCATAAGCCCTAAATAATTCGCTGCCAGAATACTCATAAGGAATATTTTCCTCAACCCACAGAAATATTTTCTCTAATGGCAGATCAACACTGTCATATATTCTTAAACTGTCCTGGGTTAAGAGATTTTTAAAAACAAGCTTAAGGGCCTGGAAAATATCAATTTCCTTATTTCTCTCATCAAGAAAAGGAACCAAATCTCTGGAATTGATCAAATTGTTATATCCTGCAATCATCTGCAAATCATTTATGGCAGCCCTTACATCTCCCTTGGATTTAACTGCTAAGCTTGTTATAATCTGATTGTTTAAATCAAGTCCCTCTTTTTTAGCAATCCCTTGGAGGATAACTGAAATATCCCTATAATCAAGCTCTTTAAATGGGACAAGTAAAGATTTTTTTCTTAACTCCCCAAACTTAGAGTCCCATATTTTATTAGCAGTAAGTATAATTGGAAATTTAGCCATGTCAATAAGCTCAAGCAACTCTGGCAATCCTCCCCTATCACCTAAGGAAGACAGTCCATCAACTTCATCAACTAAAACTATTTTACCTTTTTTAAACAAGCTACTTTGTTCCAATGCAGGTTTTAACTTCTTCTCAAGCTGCTCCTTGTTTCTAAAATCACTTGCATTTAGCTCATAAACTTCGAAATCATACTCATTTCTGGCAATATATGCTAAGCTTGTCTTTCCTGTCCCGGCAGGCCCGTGAAACAAAATTGCTTTTTTGCCATGTGGAAAACTATCAAAAAAAGCTTTAAGTTCGCTAATTGCACGGCTCTGGCCCTTTAATTCATCAAATTTTAAAATTCTATGCTTCTCAGCCCAGTTTTGAGATTCCTTCCCTTTCGCCATGTTTAGTATTAATCTTTACTTTCCTCTTCCAGCCATAACAAAACTTGCCAGTAAAGCCTCTAATTGTATAAATTCGTCACTTCCCTCTGTTAATCTAAACTCAATTTCCCCCGTCCTCTCTGTAAGCCTTACTTTTATTTCAGGGTCAATATCTAAATTCCATACCTCTTTTTGAATAGCCTTAATTATATCAGTTCCTGAAATGCTTTCTTTCAACATAATATCCAGCAATTTTTCCTTCGAATTAATAAAATCTCCAGCCAAAGCATATTCCAGAACAATTTTTACATCTGAAGGCTTTGCTGTTGGAACAATAATATCAACTAACTCGTTTGTTATTTTATTGCTTATAGAAGCAGTAGTTTGAAGAAGATTAATAGCTCTTCTGCAATCACCTTCACTTAACTCAAATAATGACTCAACAGCCTTGCTGTCAATTTCTAATTTCTCATTCTGAGATATTCTCTTAACAACCTTATCTATGTCTTTCTTTTCCAAAAGCCTAAATCTAAAAACAGCACACCTTGACTGTATTGGATCTATTATCTTTGAAGAATAATTGCATGAAAGAATAAATCTGCAGTTGCTTGTATAATTCTCCATTGTCCTCCTCAGGGCGTTTTGAGCCTCATTAGTAAGAGCATCAGCTTCATCTAAAAATATAACCTTAAAAGGAATTTTTGAAATTGCTTTTGTCCTCGCAAAATCTTTGACTTTTTGCCTTATAACATCTATTCCCCTTTCATCACTTGCATTAAGCTCCAGATAGTTTTCCCTCCAAGACTCGCCAAATAGTTCTTTAACAACTACTAAAGCAAGAGTAGACTTGCCAACTCCTGCAGGTCCTGCAAATAATAAATGAGGTATATTCAAAGAGTTCGTTAAAGATTGAACTCTTTTAATTATGTCGTTCTGACCAACAATTTCCTCAAATTTCTTAGGCCTGTATTTCTCAGTCCAAATTTCACTATCACCTGTCATTACAACGAGAAAAATAAAGTTGATATAAAAAGATTGCTGTGCTAAAGTTATTGTCACACAATTAGGATTATTTGCTTCTAGCTCTTCTTATCTTTCTAAGATGTTTGGCCTTTCTAAGTTTCTTTCTTTGCCATTTCCATCTCATCTGGTGCTTTTTCTTCCACCTTCTGCTCGAACGTTTCATCAAATTCTAAAGAAAAATTGTATTTTTAAATTTATGGTTTGTGATTCATTGTTACATTAAGGGGACTTATGCATTCATCAGATAGTGAAACAATCCTGTTCTGGTTTATAGATTTTCAAATTTCTCAATTTTCCAAAATTTTCTCTAATTTGCAGATTACGTCTTTAGATTTTATATCTTGCATTAACTTACTTGTGTGATTCGTGGACACTACAAATCTTCTATTATTATATGGGGCAAATTTATGGGGGCGAGTTGGACCATATAAACCAATAACTTTTGCTCCAATAGCATCCGAAAGATGAGTTAACCCTGTGTCAGGACCTATAATTGCTTTCGCCCGTAAGGCTATTTTACAAAAATTCTCCAAATCTAATAAAGAACCCTTACTTGTTATTAAATTAACTGCGCTTTCGGTTTCTATATCTTTTGACATTTGATAATCTTCTGTTGAACCGATTAATACAGGAATATATCCTTCAGATTCACAAAAACGTGCTAACTCTTTGTTTCCCTGTTCTGTCCATTTTTTATCTAGTCTTCCTGCACCCAATATAAAAACCATATAATTTAGGGGAAGATCTATTGTTTCTCCAAAGTGATTTTCGAGCAACTCATCTTTATCTTTGTTTAATGTAAAATCAAATAGTTTTTGTATACCGAGAATTTCGGCAAATCTTAAATTCCTATCAACGACATGATCGTGATTTCTTTTTTGGATATTTCTCAATGAAAATTGATTGGGACAAGAAAGAGTGTCTATATAAAAATTTCTTAAAATAATTGCTAAATCATACTCCGCCCCATTTAAGTAATGTTCATACATTTCCCTTTCAAATTGTGTTCTTTCTTTTGCTTCTAACTTATATCTTTCAGGAAAATCTTTGCCTCTATAAAGAGAAATTCTTTTTGCTTCAATATCATCATCAATTGGTTTATAAGAAAAAGAAACTATTCCTGTGCATAATTTCTCTAGAGAGCGACTATCTTTTTCTTGGCGTCTGTCAACTACAGGAATAACTATTTCACAATCTTTAAAGGCATTTCTTAAGCTATGTATTAAAGGAAGTGTATGAACAAAATCACCAATTCCTCTTTGAGGAACACATAATATTTTAGCCATCTTAAAAATCCTCTCTACTTAATGCAGATAAATTTTCTAAAAGGTTTTCTTTAGTGTTAGATTTTTCTCCTCTCCTAATATTTCTTATAACAAAATTTTTTACTAAAGCATATTTTATTAAATCTATACTTAATTTGTGTTCTTTATCATTTATTGGAGATTTCGCAGAAGAATTATATCCATCTATAATTGATTTTAGACTTCCTTCAAGATAAAACGGTACAGCCATATTCCCTCTAAATATAAGAGGAGATTCTAATTCGCATATCCTTTTTGACATCTTAATCCTCTCAAGATCAATAAACCTAAAGCCATTTGGCGTTACTATTACATTAGACTCATTTAGATCTCCATGAATAAGACATTCAGGAAGTGATTCAATTTCTTTACTTAATTCTAATTCCACAAATTGACTAATCTCCGAATTTATACCCTCAAATCCTGCAAGTGAAAGATCAATCCCTAAAGCTACCAAGTTACTCTCACTAATGTGTTTTGAGTCTGTTAAAAATTCTCTTCCTAAATTAGGATGATTTTCGACTAATGTTAATAGTTGTTCATGCATAGTAGCCACATAATCTCCTAATTTTATGAAATAACTTAAATCTCTTTTGGCATTATGTTTTCCTCTTATAAATTCCTCTAATCCATAAGTTCCATCTTCTAAAACAACGCCTGATTTACCATCTATTGTTTCTTTTATTGTGGGGAATAAATATGGTATACTTCTTGCAACTTCAGATATTGCCTCAACTCTTTTTTCATCTTCCCCAATATATTTGAAAACATACTTGTTATAGCCATCTGAAACATAAAATATTCCGTTATTTTTTGCACTTTCTTCTATCTCTCTTAATTGGACTGGATGCAGGCAATAGTTCTCTATTAGTATCTTCTCTAACTCTCCACGGCTTTTTCTTTTTAATCTTTCTTTTTTCAAAACTTTTTTTGGGATATTATATGTAACCTTTTTATTTTTTAATAAATCTAGCCCCTTTGCACAAGCAATTTCTACTTCCCTTATTGGCAGTACTTGCAGAACTCCACCGTTGATTAATATAAATGAATTCTTGGCATTGGAAATTGTTGTCTCTGTTTGATCTGAAACCACTACATTATTGTCACAATTATCAGAGAAATTTATTCTTCCTTGAACATAACCAAAATTGTTACCTATTCTATAAAAATTTACTGACGGGCAGGAGTCATTTCTTAGTAAAACTCCATGGTATTCAAATCTTTTCCCTCCAGCTCCTTCTAAGAAGAACTGGCCATTTTTTTTGTAATCAAACTTAATTTCACCCATAAAAAAGCAGGTATAGTTAAATATTTAAATCTTTATTTTAATGTTAATTCATTAGGAAAAATGGAAATAGTTTTTGTTAGACATGCGGAAAAGAAAGAAGGAGATGGAGATTTAGAATTATCTGAAAAAGGCATTCAACAAGCAAAGAATCTTGCTAAAAGATTAAGTAATGAACATTTTGATGAAATTTATTGTAGTGGTCTTAAGAGAGCAATTGAAACTTCCAACTTCATATCCGGAGAATTAAAATTATCTCTAAGAATAGAAAACTCATTGAACGAATTTGAATCAAATTTGCTTAAAATAAAAGAACAGGAATGGGATGAGAAAAGCAAATCTCACTATGGTGAATTAAAATCCTTTTTAGAAAAGTTTACTAATAGGGCAGAAGAAGGTAAAAGAATATTAATAATTGCTCATGGCATTACAAATAGATTAATTCTTGCTATTTTATTAGAATTAGAGTTAAAAAACCTCATAAGATTCAGGTTGCTTGAAACAGCTATTAATGAGGTTTATTGGATGCCAAAATTTGGGAACTGGAGGCTTAAATATTGGAACGATGTCTCGCATCAACCTAAAGAATTGGTTGAAGGAAAAAATAAGTATTAATTGCTCTCTAATAACTTATTGTAATAATTGACAAATTCTATAAAAAGTTTTTTGATTTCTCTTAAATTATATTTCTTACCTAATCTACGAGATATTATTTTTCCTTGAATATTCTCAAGTTCTTTTGTTGGAAAAACGAGCGATGCGTATTTTGAAGCTTCAAAAATTCTGGAAAGAATTTTTCTTGCTCTTATTTGGTTTGATATCTTATTATTCGATTTTCTTAGGTAGTATGCATTATAAGAATTAATTAATAAGTCATAAATTTGAGCATAGCAATTTGACAGAAATATTTCTTTGTTTTCTTTAAAATCGAACCCCAGAAGAGGTAAATGTCTATAAGGCAATGAAATAGATGTTCTGTTAATTATCTTATTTTGAATTTCTTTGTTAAAGTGTGATCTTCTATCCATAACCCCTTCTGAAAAATTCTTTTCCCCTTTCAAAGAGATTCCAACAGAATATTCTATTTTATCCAGCTTAATTTTTGTCTGAACATTATCAAAGACGTTTCCTCTAACTATTACTAAAAAGTCATAGTCATCATTATTTATAGAATGTAGTGCCGAACCAAATATCGAGATACTTAAAATATTCTTTTTTTCATATTCTTTAGCGAGATACCCCCTTATCTTTGTTGCCAAATCAAAAAATATTTTCCATCTTTGTTCTAAAAGATTATTCTTTTTATTTTTATAAAGGCAATAGTAAATATTTCTTTTAAATAGCTTTCCTCTTTGTTTTTTCTCTATAATATTTATTTTATTTTCTTTGAAGAGTTCTATTGGAAAAGGAACATCAAATAAAATTGGTTTAATTTTCATAAAGTTAATTCAAGATTTATATATTTTTATCCAGCCACTCTCTCACCCTGGACTCGGGAATAGCGCCGACAAACTCATCAACTACCTTGCCATTTTTAAACATCTTGACAGAAGGTATGCTCATAACTCCGTATTCCTGAGGTTTTCCCTCATTTTCTTCTACACTTAATTTAACAACAATTATCTTTCCATTATACTCTTTAGCAAGCTTCTCTAATATTGGTCCAAGCATTCGGCATGGTCCGCACCATGATGCCCAAAAATCAACAACTATGGGTGTTTTTTTAGAAGCCTGAATAACATCTTTATCAAAGCTATTATCACTTGTCTCAATTAAATATTTTCCGGTCATAAAATCCTAAACAAAAAAGAGTTTTTAAATTTAATTAAACTCAGCTGTTGATTTTATCCTTATTATCTCTATAAAATTTCCATACTCCCTTGCCATATACATTGATATCTATTTTACTGCCCTCGCAGGACTTTACTTTTGGAATCTCACTTCCAATGTAACCAGAAGCAATTCCTTCGCCCTCGATTAAAAGAACATTTTTCAAAAAACATGATTTATCGACGCATAATATAGCTTCTTCTATAACAGGTGATAGTTTATTTTTGATGTCACCTGGAATATTTACAATAGAACCAGAGTTACCTAGCAATTGATTTAAACCATTCTGGCAGTCAGCATTTTCAATGCATTGAAAAGGTATTTTTGTTCCTTCATCATAAACACAAAAGCTGGCTATATGTAATGGAACAAAATTATAAAGGATAAAACCTCCAGTCAAAATTAAAATTATCAAAACCAGAAAGGTTATGCCAATTATTTTCCAAAACCCCATAAATAAAATAATTAAATGCAATTTATATATCTGTGGGGGAGTTTTCTAAAAAAATTGGTTTATATATTACTATTACAATCACTTAATCCGCAAAACTCTCTGCAACTAAAATCGGAAATAAAATACTGGCATCTCCAGTTACCTTAACTGATTCGCAGTTTCCTTTTAGCTTACCCCATGAAACTGCTTCATCAGGAGTTGCACCAGCATCACTTCCATCAAACTCCTGGGCAGTGTTAATGTAAACCGCATAATCAGCTCCATCTCTATAAAGATGAGCATTTAATATCGAGTGCTTTACAGTTCCAGATCCTAAAATAATTACTCCTGATTTTTTTAAACCTATAGTAGAATCGTTTAAGTTTTTTCCATCTTCTGCAACGTCAATTGCAAAATCACTATGTTGATATTTAAAAAAATAAATCATATCTCCCAAACTGCCATCCATTATGGCCGGACAATAAACAGGTATTCCATTTTTGGCAGCCCAGTAATAAATACTTTGCTCGTTATTAATTCTCATCCCTAGTTCCCAGATAAGTTTTGAAGGAGTTATGGCCTTACCAGTTTTTCTCTGCTCTAAATAAAACTCTTCTAAAATTGGCATTATCCAATCTTCAAATTTAAGATATCTAGAATTTGGAACAAAAATATTTCCGATTCTGTTGACTGCCTTTTCCCTCAATTCAATGCCTGGAGCTTTAAAATCGCCTAAGATAAAGTCTCCAAAACATTTGATAAAATCTTCCTCAATTCCTCCAGCAGTTGTAACAATAACATCAACTTTTTTATGCTTAGCTAAATACCTGAATATTTCGCGCAACCCGCTGCTTACCATATTTGAAGTATATCCCAAAAATATCTTTGATTTGCTTTCCCTCATTTTTTTAACAATTTCAATAGCTTTTGATAAATGGCTTGCCTGATAACCTGTAGAAGAAAAACTTTTAATTATTTCAGAATAATCAACTCCTTTATCAAAATCATAACCCTTGATACTAACTCCGGATAACTCTTCGCTATCTCTTAAAATATTTTCTCTTGCAATTTTTTCTTTATCAATAGTTTCCATATATATCAAATTGTAAATTATTTAGAATAAACTATAGAGCACACTAACAAATAGGAATAGCTATACTTTCCTGCAACTTTATTAATTTACTCATACTAAATTCAGAAAATGGCTGTTTAAAAACCTTTTTGATATACAAAATTTAAGGTATTATCTCGGGCCCAAAATATTTCTCATATTCGAAATCACCTTTTTTAACAACTCCTTTATCAATCAAACTGCTAACCTCTGGCAGAATTTTTTTCATTTCATTTATCAAATGTCTAATTGTTATGCAAACCAGCTCCTGTCCTTCAATAGGCCAAAGCTCTGTCCTGTTTGAATACAAACACCTTCCTCCGCACAAATCTAAATCCTTGCATTTGGAGCATTTACCAGAAATTTCAAACTTCTTCAAATCATCAGGGCTATCTTTGATAGTTCCTGCTCTAAAGTCTTCAATACCATTCATTATAGGGCATGCGACAACATCTCCCTTAGTATCAATAGCATATCCGGAATACCCTGCTCCGCATCTTAACTTAGTCTTCTCGTTCTTTAATAAAGAATCTATAATTCCCAAAAATGGATAAATTTTAATAACTCTGCCCTTTTTTATTTCCTCGAGCCAGTAATCAGCAAGTCTAGAAACATAGCTATTATACTCTTTAACAAACTCACTAAACTTATCAAAATTAAAATCACATTTATAAAATTCAGCATCCAATTGCCAGTGTATAGAATCAAAACCAGAATCCAGTAAAAATAATACTTGCCCATAAATATCAGGAAATTCAGGAGAAATAGTCATCCTGGCTAAAATTTCTCCTTTATATCCGTTTTCTCTGATAAGATTAATATTTTTTATAACCCTGTCAAAAACTCCTTTACCCCTGTTAAAATCAGTTCTTTGTTTATTTCCATCAACTGAAACTAATATTTTACCAATCCTATTCATATACTCCTTAGGAACTTTATGTAAAAGCAAACCATTTGTCTGCATCCTATAAGGAACATCAATACTATCCATAAGTTCAGTTATTTTAGGAATTTCAAGCAAAGGTTCTCCACCATAAAATATCAAATAAGAGTTCTTATCTTTAGCAAGAAATTTTTTTAAATCGCAAGTTTTAACACTAGTTTTCAATGGAGAATTAAAACAAAATTTAAACTTTTGATTAAGATCATTTTCTTCATCCATTGATTTGCCATAACAATATTTACACTGAAGATTACACTTTTCAGTTAATATTAAATGATAATGCATAGTATATCAAAACTACTTGAAATAAACAATTTAAAAATATTGCTAATAATCACTTTTTGGCTTTTTTATCACCAGACTTAACACTACCAGCTGGAAGTTTTTTCTCAATAATATCTGTTTTAGGTGTTTTTGTTATTTTAGGCATTTTAATTTCTGCCTCTGCTGGCTTTTCACTTGCTTTTTCATTTGAAGCAGTTGATTTTCCTATATTTTTAATCTTCTCAATTATGTTTTTGCCCATACTGCCACTTGGTTCTACACGGTTATCACCAGGTACTTTATTTACATAATAATTCTTAACAATATTCTTAGTTGTTTGTCCTCCACCCCATACTAACAAAAGACCAGTTATAAAACCAAAATCATAAAACCACCCAATATTATGGGATTCATACATAGAATACTCTGTAAATACTGCAATTGCCAGCATTATAGGAGCTATAACTCCATGAATTAATCCTGTAAAAAATCCTGCATCTTTAGTTTCCCATTGAGTGCTTCCCGGAAAATAAGTAAATATCCCTGACCCCAAAAACAAAGCCATGATTATTACTATCAAACCAAAAAATAATCCCCACCTCGCCATTAATTAAATAATAGGGTATTGTTTATAAATCCTATCACCTTAAAGTTAATATGAAAAAAAGAAATGGCGGTACTAAAATTTATTACATATACTTGTTCAGGCACGGACAAACATATTACAATAAAAAAAGAATATTCACAGGTTGGAAGGATTCTGATTTAACTCCTTTGGGAATTAATCAGGCAAAAGTAATAGCTCAAAAATTAAAAAATAAAAAGATAGATGTCGCTTTTCAAACAGATCTTTCAAGATCTAAAGATACGTTAAAAGAAGTGCTGAAATACCACTCCGAATGCAAAGAAATAATTACAGCTAATGGGATGGTTGAAAGGTCCTATGGCAAGCTAGAAGGAAAGCATCACGACACAATAATAAAAAAATATGGAAAAGAGCAATTTGAAACATGGCATCGTTCTTATAATATCTCTCCTCCAAAAGGGGAAAGTTTTGTAATGGTTGAAAAAAGAGTGAAAATATTCATTAAAGATCTAAAAAAGTTTATTGAAAAAGAAAAAGTAAATGTGGCAATATCTGGCCATGGTAACTCAATAAGAATTTTCAGAAAAATTATGGAAAATAAATCAAAAAGTGATGTCACAAAATGGTTTATTCCTTATGATAAAGTTTTTGTCTACAAAATAAGAGCATGACAATCTTAATAAGAAAACACCATGGAGAAACTCACTTAACTGGAATAGGAAAACTTGCTATAATCGGAGCTACAGGTGATTTAGCGAGCGCATTTACAACAACAATATGGGCAGTATACCTGTATAGTTTTCTCGGAAATAATGCTCAAGTAGGACTGGTTTCTACATTCCTCTCGTTGGCGGCAATATCATCTTATTTTATATGCATACCTCTTATAGAAAAGTCCAGCAAGTCAAGGCTATTTGTTCTATCTCTTATAATTTTTGGAATATCTTACTTATTATTTTAAATTATTGACAATTTTTATTTGTTTTTATTAATTGCAATTGTTATCAATATAATATATGCCATAAGAATAACAACCTTTGGGCTTATAATAAAAGATAAATCATCAAAAAAAGTACTTTCAAGAAATGAAGGCCTTGTATACACATTTGCAAATGTTTCTTGGGTAATAGGTCCATTGATAGAATGATACATTGCTTCAAGATATGGAAATAAAACAGTATTTATCGCAGCATCAGCTTTAATATTTTTATGCATTGTACTTTTTATTACAGGTATGATAAAAGACAATAAAAAACAGAGGTCTGCAGACAGCAATGTATTCAAAAACATAAAAGACTTTTTCACTAATACAGAAAGGAAAGCAATTTACGTAATTGGCTCTGGCCCAAGCTTCTGGTGGTCTTTAATCTATCTTTTTATGCCGTTATACATAATAAACATGGGCTTAGATGAATTATAGATAGGTTATTTCTTATTCGCAATTCCAATCCCGCTAATATTATTAGAATATAAATTTTAAAAACTAACATCAAAAACAGGATTTAAAAAATTGTTTAAATTTGGATTTTTAATTGCAGCAATAGTTTCGATAATTTGTTTTTTTGTCTCTAACCCGTATGTTATAATGATCCTGCTTGTAATAGCAAGTATAGGACTAGCTATGTTAGAGCCAACAACAGAAGCGTACTTCTTCAAGATTTCGAACAAAGAAGAAGAACAGAGATTTTATGCGCCATACAACACGCGAATAGAAATAGGCGGGCTTTTAGGAAAGTTTATCCCATCAGTTATCATATTATTGGTTCCATTCAAGTATATATTCATAATATTTGGAATAGCAATGCTTTTTTTCTTTTTAATAAGCCGTAAAGCAAAAGAGGCCATTAGTAATCAATGAAGGTTATATGACACCCATACATTTTTTTATAAAATCTAGCATCGGGCATTTTGTCCTTGGGATTAAGAAAAATTTTGTCTAACCCAGACCATACTGTAAACCAACCTGCAGGTTCAATCATAACAAATAAAACATCAAAGTAAAACCCTTCAAAGGGATAAATAAAAGCTGCCATCAAGCTGAATATCACGCCAATTATAAACCATGCTACTCCACTATATCTTAAGTTTTTAATTTCTTTTTTCTTCTCAAGATAGTGTTTAAGGAAATGATTTTTCAGCCTAATTTTAATTTTAATCTCATCGTTAACATTTCTTTTAATTTTAGGAACTAAAAGTCTCAGCTCAAACTTTTCTTCACTAGGTGATTTATCCCTGACAGCTCTCCTGCATTCTTGCAAAAAATCATCTGATAATGCCCTCTGAACATAACCTCTCGGGTCAAAATCAGAAAAAATATCATTATAAGAGTTAAGTATAAGGCTTACATTACCCTGCCTCATTTTTTTCTCTTTTTGAGATTCTGCAATGCTATCTTTAGCACTACTCTTATTATCCAGCATTAAGACTCCTTTTTATCCTTTACTGTTCTTTAACAGACAATATTTTTGTTGTAATTAAAATACCTGCAACACATATAATTGTTATAAGAACTGTTGTGAACAACTGCCCTTGGATAGGAGATGATAAAGAAATCCTATCAACATATAAAGTAATAAGGTCTTTCCAGACTAAAGCAATTAAAAACGAAAACGCAGCTACTATTGCAGTGCTTACAGATGTTCTAAGCCCTTTTCTAAAGCCACTAATTGAACTCTTGGCTTTTTGTGATGCAAGCCGAGCTACAAGCTTTGCTTTTTCTTGGGACAATTTTAATATCTCTTTATTTTTCTTTTCAACCTGTTTGTCTATATCCCTAATCATATATAATCACATACAAAAATAGAAATCATCAAATATAAAGGTTATGCTCCCGCCGGGACTTGAACCCGGGTCTGGGCCGTTCTCCGAAAATCCCAAATCAAAAGCAAGAAAAAATCTTGCTCAACTGGAATCATCCTATCAAAAGGAAGGAGTGCAGTTGATTTTAGGATCAGGCGTATTCTTTCAACAAGTTAACACCACTGCTCGAGAGGGCCCTATCCTTGACCAACTAGACTACAGGAGCTCTAGTCAACAAAAAATTGTATCTTTTTAAATGTTTTTCATTACTAAAATTGATTAATTTTATGTATTTCTCAACATCGCTCTTACTTGAAATGAATATTTGATTTCCTTTTATTATTTTTGAGGGTTTTAATCTAAGCTTAATCAAAGAAAATCTTACTTGTTCAAGCAAAGAAGGAATATAACTAGTAAATGAAATTCTTATATTTCTATTATTTTTAGCAATATAGTGAACAGAACCATCAGTATCAAAAAGACCTCTTAAACATGGAATTAAATAATTATGGTTAGATAAAACCCAGCCCGGAATAGTTTGTCTGTTAAATTTCTTATTTCCCGATTTTAATCCCTTTTCATTAAAAAATTCTACAAGATTTCTACTATAAGAAACTATAAACATCTCATTTATTTCTTTAGCATATACTACTTTAGGTTGATATTTAAATAATTTAAACATTAAAGGGCTAACATAATTTAATAAGTAGTTTTTATCATCTCTAGAATCTCCAGCGATTTTAATAGAATAGCACCTTACTTTCTTATCTTTAATATAAGAATGCACATGCCCGTCACCAAGAATTATTCCAATTAATTCTGCAAGTTCTTTTGATTCTTTAGGTTTATCAATAGTTCTTAGACTTCCTGAAGAGTTTAACCCTCCTTTAGATTTACCCCAATTATCATCCAACCTTTCAATTATACATTTATCAAAATTCTCTTTAGATAAGGTACATAATTTGTCATAAGCTTCTTCAGAAATATAAAACTTCTCTGTTTTTAATTCATTCCTAATATAACTAGAATTCAAATTAAGTTGTTTTGATAAATTATTCCAAGTCCTACCATCTTTCGCTTTAATAATAAGTTCTTTCTGTTTACCTCTTTTAAGCTTAATCCTCATTAAAAGTATAAGAAATCAATTTTTGTAAATATTCTTGTCCACTAACCAACACTATGAAATAGTGTCAATATTACATATTAAAATTTAATCTGTTCCTTTTCCTCTTTTTTCTTCTAACCACAAGATAAAAGATTATTATAAACAAACAGATAATTAGAACAAGAATAGTAATTAAATGCAGATTCTTATTTATAACATCTAAATTGTTACCAAAAAGATAGCCCATATAGATAACTATGGCAGACCAGAAACCTGCACCTAAAGCTGTATAAAATGCAAATCTGGTTTTATTCATTCTGGCAAAACCAGAAGGTATAGAAATTACCTGCCGAATAACAGGTATCAGCCTTCCGACAAAATTAGTAATCTCTCCATGTTTTTGAAAATAAACGTCTGCTTTATCCAAGCTTTCTTTATTGAGAAGTACAACTCTGCCGTATTTGATAATTAACTTCTCAACTATCGGTCTTCCCAAGTATAAAGCAAGAAAGTAATTAATAAATGCTCCACTAACGCTTCCTAAGGTAGAAGCTAACAGCACCATAAAAAAAGACATCTCGCCTGTTGAAACTAAAACTCCAGCAGGAATTAAAATTACTTCACTAGGAAATGGAATAAAGGAACTTTCTAGAGTCATTAAAAGATAAATCCCTAAATAGCCTAAAGATCCGATGCTATCAACCATAATATTAACAAGGGAATTAAAAATTTCTGAAATCATTAATCACTATAGAAAAATTAGGTTTATAAAATATATGAAAAGAAAACTAATAAAAAGGAGATTTACCTGATTAAAAAATGAAAAAGAAACTAAAAAATTATCTAATGGACCAAAGGCCCTGGGGATTTGAAGAAATACTTACCAAAAATGAAAAAACAACTGTCAAAATACTTAATATAAAACCTAAAAAACGAAACTCTCTTCAAACTCATAAATATAGGTCAGAATTCTGGCAGATATTAGAAAATAATGCAAAACTAACAATTGGGAAAAAAGTCATTAAAGCAAAACCAGGGGATAATTTCTTCATAAAAAAGAAAGAGCCGCACAGAATACAGGCGCTTGATAAGCAAGTCAAAATTTTAGAAATATCTTTTGGGGAATTTAATGAAAAAGATATTGAAAGAAAGGAAGATGATTTTGGAAGAGTTTAATCAAATTTTTTAATCATTTTAATAACCTCTCTCTTCTTCTCAAGCATATTTTTCAAATTTACAGCTTCCAAATTAAGCCTGACAAATGGTTCAGTATTACTCGTTCTAAGATTAAACCACCAATCTTTAAAATATAATGTTAAACCGTCCACATGTTCTACCTTTACAGCTTTTTTTGAGTAATACTTTTCAATTTTTAATAAAACACCATCTTTATTCCTGAGCTTAAAGCTTTTCTCGTCTATTTTTCTATATTTTCTAAATTCCCTCATCATATCTGAAAACTTACCGCCATACCCAGAATACAGCTCAGCCACTATTAGAAAGGTAATAATTGCCGAATCAGTGTAAAAATTATTTTTATAATAAAAGTGTCCTGAATTTTCAGCTCCAAAATCAGCTTTAATCTCTCTCATTTTTTTCTTTATGAATGTATGCCCGACTTTTTCTCTGAATGCTTCACCATTATACATCTTAATAACTTCAGGAACAACCTTGCTCATAACAGTATTGTAAACAAACTTGCCGTTTGATTTTTTTTCTAAAATAGATTTTATTATAAGGGAAGCTACAAGTGAACTGTCAAACCTATGAGCTTTTTCATTTACAAATACAGCCCTGTCAAAATCTCCGTCAAAGGCAACTCCAAAATCAGCCCCTTGCTTTTTCATAACTGCCTCAAGATGAAGAACATTTTTCCTTTTTGAAGGATTAGCTTCGTGATCAGGAAATCTGCCATCTAACTTAAAATCAATTGGAATAACTTTGATTGGGAGACCTTTGACCACAAGAGGAAAAAACTTTCCAGCCATACCATTACCTGCATCAACAATAACTTTCATTTTCTTCAGATTTTTTAAATTAACAAATGAATGAACATGCCTAACATAAGCATCCAATATATTTTTCTTTATTATCTTTCCTCTTTTGCAATCTTTAAATGAATCTTCTTCAATTAAACCTTTAATAACCTCCAAATCTTTTTTTCCATTTATCGGGTGTGCTTTCGCAAGTGAAAATTTAATTCCATTGTATTCAGATGGATTATGAGAAGCTGTAATCATTGCTCCAGGTATATTTAACAAAGCAGTTGCAAAATAAAGCGCGTCTGAACTTACTAATCCTATATCAACTGCATTAGCTCCCTGATCTATAACGCCATTAATAAAAGCCTTGCATAATTTGGGGGAGCTTAATCTCATATCCCTTCCAACAACTACATTTCTTGTTTTAAAATAAAAAACAAATGCTCTGCCAAATTTATAAGCTAAATCATCTGTCAGCTCACTACCATAAACACCACGGATATCATTAGGCTTAAATATTTTTGAGATGTCTTTTTTCATGACCATTTTTTCACTTATTTAAAGAAGAAAGTATTTTTAAGGTTGTTGTTCTTAAATATAATAAGATGGTGTTATCAATTGATTTAGGTGCTACAAACATACGGATAGCAGAAGTGAATGGCGATAAAATAAAAAATAAAAAGAAGGTTGAGACTCCAAAAACAAAAAAACAGATTCTTAAAACTTTACTTAAACTAATTGAAAGCTATGGCAATCCAAGTGCAATATGTATAGGAATTGCAGGATTTGTTAAAAATGGGAAAATATGCGGAACCCCGAATATGGACTTTAATGATGTTAATTTAAAAAAAATACTCTCGTCAAGATACAAAATACCAGTTTATATCGACAATGACGCGAACTGTGCAGGTTTGGGAGAGTTGTATTATGGCAGGGGAAAAGGAAAGAAAAATTTTGTTCTTCTAACAATTGGAACTGGAATTGGTGGAGCAATAGTAATAAATGGGAGAATATACAGGGGAAGTGGATTTGCAGGAGAACCGGGGCACATGTTGATTAATGGAAAAATATTTGAAAAAATAGCTTCAGGGAAAACATATAATGAAAAAATGAAAAATAGCTTAAATGAAAAACAATCGATAATCAATGAAATATCTAACAACCTAGCGGTAGGAATATTAAACATATCTTACATTCTGGATCCTGAAGTAATAATTTTAGGTGGAGGATTCTCAAATTTCAAGGGTTTAATAAAAAAAACAGAAAAAGTTTTCCATAAATCAGACATAATCAGAAGAAAAATTCCGGTAGTTCATGCAAAACTAAAGGATGATACGGGCCTGGTTGGAGCTGCATTGCTCTCAAAGATCAAAAAATAGTAATGTTTTAATACTAAAATTTCTTGGATATGGAATGGTGAAAGAAGGTGATAGTAATGTTATCCTATTTGTAGGCTCATACCCTCCAAGGGAATGTGGCATTGCCACGTTCACAAAAGATTTAACTGATTCTATAGACAAAAAATTTTTTCCATTCCTTAAAACAAGAATTCTGGCCATGAACAATAATGGAGTTAGCATATACAACTATCCAAAGAAAGTAATCTATCAGTTAAGTGATACAGAAAGATCGAGTTATTTTAAACTGGCTAATAAAATTAACAGGAACGATTCAATAAAAATGGTATGCATTCAGCATGAATTCGGAATTTTCGGCGGAGAGTATGGAGAGTATCTTATTGATTTTCTTAAAACTGTGAAAAAACCAAAGATTATTACATTCCATAGCATACTTCCTAATCCAAATGAAAAAAGAATGCAGGTTGTTAAGGATATTTCAGAAAATGTTGATGAGATAATGGTAATGACTCCTAAAGGTATTGAAATACTTAAAAAAGAATACAATGTCAAAACTCAGATAAAGGTGATTCCCCATGGAATTCCAACAGTTGCTTTTGAATCTCAAAAAAAATTAAAAAAACATTTTAGGTACGGTGAAAAAATAATACTGTCTTCATTTGGAATGGTAAACGCGGGCAAAGGGTATGAATATGTGATAGAAGCACTCCCAGAGGTTGTGAAAAAATACCCCAATCTTCTGTATTTAATAATAGGCGCAACCCATCCAATTATAAGAAAAAATGAAGGTGAGGATTATAGGAACAAACTAGGCAAACTTATTAAAGATCTTGGCTTAGAGAACAATGTAAAATTCTATAATAAGTATATTACCTTAAAAGAGATAATACAATATCTAAAATCAACTGATATTTATATATCATCTTCATTAACTCCAGAACAAATAACTTCCGGAACACTTGTATATGCAATGGGGTGCGGAAGAGCAGTTATATCTACTCCATTTTTGCATGCACGGGATGCAATAAATCATGAAAGAGGAATTTTATTGGATGGCTTTAGAAATTCTGAATCGTTTAAAAATGCTATTTTAGAAATTCTTTCAGATAAAGAAAAACTAAAAGAAATAGAGCAAAATAATTATTCTTACACAAGGCACATGACTTGGCCAAATGTAGCAATCCTATATGGTGAAAGCATAAGGAAATTTGTCTATATGCCACATATCTACTTTGAGAGACTTCCCAGAATTAACACCAAGCACATAAGAAGAATGACAGATAACTTTGGAATAATACAATTTGCGCAATATACTTCTCCAAATTTAGATACAGGATATACTCTTGATGACAACGCTCGTGCCATGGTAGTTGCAGGAAAACTATATTCAAAATCCAAAAATCAGCTATATCTTAAGCTTATAGAAACATATCTCAATTATATAAAATATGTCCAGGGTTACGACGGGAAACTTTATAATATTGTTTCAAAGGACAAGATAGTAGACAAAAATTCATGGAGTGAAGAGTCTCATGGAAGGGCAATAAAAGCTTTAGGTTTTATAACTTCGCTTCAGGCAATTCCAAAAAGCATAAGGATTGAGTCTGAAGAATTATTATTGAAATCTTTAGAGGGAGCAAATAGCATTAAAGCTCCAAGAGCTCTTTCTTCAGTTATTTCAGGAATTCACTATTACAATAAAGAAAATTATTCTCAGTTAAATATAGAGCTTATAAAAAAATATGCTGATCAGCTTGTTGAATTATACGAGATTAACAAAGACAATGAATGGAAATGGTTCGAACCATTATTGACTTATTCAAATTGCAAGATATGCAGAGCTTTGTTTCATACATACATGACAACCCAGGATGAAAAATATCTTAGGGTAGCTATTGAAACATTAAACTTTCTTTTATCAAAAACATTTGAACATGACACTTTTATTCCAATAGGGCAAAAAGGATGGTATAAAAAAGAAAGAAAGAGGGCTTATTTTGATCAGCAGCCTTTAGATGCTGCTTCAATGGTTGAAACCCTTACAATTGCATATAAAATAACTAAAAAACCAGAGTATGAAAAAAATTCGCTTATAGCATTTAACTGGTTTTTGGGTAACAATACGCTAAATCAAATTGTTTACAATGACCAAACAGGAGGATGTCATGATGGTCTTGGAAAAGATTCCATAAATTTAAATCAGGGAGCTGAATCAACCATTTCATATCTAACTGCAAGACTTACTCTCGAAGAGCTTCATTAATACAGATATAAAAATTAAAAATGATAATAGACACTACTTATAATAAAGCAATTGAAATTCTCAAGAAAACATCAACTGCAAATGGATTTTTCGCAGGCTATCCTGGATATGATGCAATATGGGCAAGAGATTCTATGATAATGTCGTTGGGAGCTTCCCTCATTGATGAAAAATTCAAAAACACTTTTAAGAATTCTCTAATAACTCTTGCAAAAAATCAGTCTGAAAAGGGGCAAATACCAAACGCAGTTGATAAGTTCAGTAAAAGAAAATCGCATGTCGATTTTAAATCAATAGATTCAAGTTTATGGTTTATTATTGGGCATCATATGTATAAAAAAAGATATAGCGATTCTTCATTATTAAATAAATATAAAAAAAACATTGAAAAAGCATTTATCTGGCTGGATTATCAGGACACAGGCGAAGATGGAATGCCTGAACAACAGCCGACTTCTGACTGGTTTGATGCATTCCCGCATAGATATGGGCACACAATTAACACTCAGGCATTATATTACAGAGCATTAATTCTTGCAGAGAGAAAAAAACAGGCTGAGAAAATTAAATTTGTGGTTAATGAAAATAAAGATGATGGTCTATGGAATGGAGAGTTCTACATTCCATGGAGATGGAAAAACCATGGGAAGTATTATGAAAAAGGATGGTGGTTTGATTCTCTGGGAAATCTATTGGCAGTTATTTTTGAACTTGCAGACAAAAACCAGTCCGAAAAGATTCTGCAATATATAAAGACTCATGGAATTGATAAACCATATCCTGTAAAATGCATTTATCCTGCAATAAAACCAAAAACCAAAGATTGGTATGACTATTTTGAAGATTGTGCTGCTAAAGAAGAATGGCATTATTCAAATGCAGGAATATGGACTTATATTGGAGGATTTTATGTTTGTGCACTGGTGAAAATGAAAAAATTTAAAGAGGCTGAAATCCAGCTGAAAAAATTAGCAGAAGCAAATATGCAGAACAATGGAAACTTCGCAGAATGGTTAAATGGCAAAACAGGAAAAATTGGCAAATCCCATTCAGGAACAGAAGGATTTCAGGGATGGAATGCGGGCATGTATATAGTTGCTTACCAATCTGTTAAGCAGAGAAAATGCTTGATTTAAGTTTAAACCATAAAAATATATTTTATACACCTATTAAAAAGGAAAAAGAAAAGTCTTAATCATGCCTGAATTTAAATATTTAGGAATTATAAAAAGTGTCCGCAGAACATACAATTAATAAAATATTAAAATTAATAATATATATTTCAAGTAAATTAATAAATTCAAAGTACTATATTAAACAAAGCTAAATGCAGTTAATAGTTTCTTCACTTTTTCAAAACATACTTATTAATTAAATCTAACATTCTCTTGGCAGTAACCTTATAATGAAAGTTTTTAAGGGCATGCTCACTAGCTGCTTTTCCCATACTCTCTCGCAAAGAATCATCTTTCAAAAGTTTTAATGTATACTCCGTCATCTGAACTATACTCCCGCGATAAGCAAAAGTTTTTGGTTCTTCAAATACTATCTGATGTTTCTCCTCAAAGCCCATCCAAGTATGAACCCATTCTCTATCTAATTTTATTTCAGATTCAACATCAACTAAAAAACCTGTTTTTTCATGCAAGATAACATCTTTAGGACCTCCAACATCTATAGAAATTACAGGCTTCCCGCATGCCTGTGCTTCTAATTGAATCATCCCAAATCCTTCCAACCTTGATGGTCCTGCGTAAATATCACAAGCCTGAAGCAATGTTGCCATAAATTCAGGAGGATATTTTCCAGAAAGGTAAATAATTTTATTACGGTCAAGTCCCAGCTCTTCTATAAGCTTTTCTTCTTCCCTTCCATGATCTTCAGCTGAAAAACTGTCATATGTTTTTAAGACATATTTCCAGTTAGGAAATTCTTTATCAATTATTGCAAGGGCCCTGAACATTTCCTGAGCTCCCTTACTTGTAACATCTCCGCCAGCTGTAAAAATCATTTTTTCATCCTCTCTAATTCCTAACAACTCCCGTAATTTTTTTATTTTCTCATCATCTCTTGGAACCGGATGAAAAACCTCAGGATCATAACCTATTGGACAAACGTGAATATTATCTCCCTTAACTCCATCCCTTATATATGTAGACTTAACCCAGTTGCTTGTCGCAACTATTAAAGGTAGATTATTAAAAGTATCATGATAATTAGCAACCCATCCATCTGCATTAAACCATGGAACTGCCTTAAGCCCATGTTTCATAGGACTATGAACAACTTCAGGAGAATCACCCCAATAACCAATCCCTATTGTAACATCTGGTTTAAATGCTTTGTAAGCCCATAATTTTTGCAGATTATCCGCTCTGTCGCATGGCATTACCTCTGCTCCATTTTCTATCAGCCCTTTAATCAAATAATGCCCTTGAAGACTCTGGCCATCAGGTTCAGGTGGATGTGGATATAAAACTAATATTTTCATTTTACAAAACTTTAACAAAAGACTCCTTGCTGTTGCAGCTTAATGTTTCAAAGCTTTCAGGCTGAAAGCCGTAAATATCCTTGATAATTTTAAGTTTATTTTCATGTTCAATCTGACTTAACTCTATGTTCAAATCTGCTTGCTTAGGTACGGGAATTTTCAAATCTTTGACTCCTGGCTGAAATCTGTTACTTGGAACATAAGAAAAAAAGTGAAGTTCATCACATATCAATCTTCCAGAATTAATCATAGCCTTTACAGCTCTATGAACCTCTTTATGTCTTAAGTGCCCATACTCTCCGTTCTCTCCATGAGTAAAAATAAAGTTAAAACTTCTATAAGGAAGATTTTCTTCTATAACACCAATAACCTCCTTAATGTCTAAAGGTTCTAATTTTTCATCGTCTAAATTTGCAATAATCGGTGTAGCTCCATAAAACTCACATACTTTGTTGAATTTTGGCACCCTGTCATAATCAAAAGCTCTACATAAAGATAAAATTGTCCAATCCCAGTTTTTATTTTTTAATATAGTCCCTCCCATCCAGATAGTTTCATCATCAGGATGTGCAACAATCACCAAAGCCCTTTTATTTTTATCCATTAAGAACCCAGATTACATGCTTATTTAAAATTTTTTATACTGCGGTATTGCCATCTTATCAGTGGATAGCTTGTTTCTTAATAATTTTGCTTGATAAATTTAATTACATAAATTAATAATTTGCAGATATTGTAAACTCAAAGTCACTTATTATAAATAACTATCATTACAGAATACTAATATATGATTATGATTATCTAATTATGTGGAATTATTTTAAATAACATCGATAAAACTACATTTTCATTTATTTTATATGTCAAGATTTAATAAATCTTGAGTGCACTCAAGATACTTTGCATCTTGACGACTAAACACGCTATACACTTTAGTATATAATTCTTAACATTTTCATTTTTTTCTTTTTTTAATAGTTTATTCTAATCAAATAAATAGCTGATGATAACTTGACAGTCTCTAAATTTCATATTATTTTAAAATAGAAAAGATAATTTTGTAGATATAGTAAACATAATCTCATATCTTAGCTTATAAATCTTAGTCCTCTTAAAAAATAATTTATTTTTGTTTACTTTCTTATTCTTTTTTATCTTTATCCTTAACTAATATAGGGCCTTGTGTTATACCCATTCCATGAATTGCTCTACTCACCACTGCTCTTGCGGAGCGATTAATATTTTGCATACCAGCATTATTCCATACTACAACACTTTTTACATTAAGATCAGAGTAAACTTTTTCTGCAATATCCTTTGCTGATTGTCTATCTTTAATTCTTACAATCAAATAATGTTCTCTTTCTATATCCATAAGAGATTCCAATTCCTTTTTAGTGAATTCAGAAACTAAACTTCCCCTAATTTCTCCATTTTGAGAGTTTACAAAAAGGTTAGAAACTATCTCTGTGCCATCTTTGTCTTTTAAAGATATTTGGATTTCATACTCTCCTTCAATTGAATCGCTTTCATCCTTTTCAGGATTAAATAAAAAAGAGTTACAAATCCCCCAATTCCTATAAGATACTTGATAATCTAATCCTAACGATTCAAAATAGCTCCTGGTTATGCTTTTAGCTTCTTCAGGAAGAATAGCTATATTATTATAATGTTTAGGTTCTGATTTTTCAGATTTTTTAAATAATCTTGACAGCATTAACTTTCATTAAAATACCTATATTTAAAGATTATGGTTATTCATTTTTATCATTTAGTTAAAAAATGTTCAATTAATTAATCACTTGGCATAATTTTGTTTATACCTTTAATTTTAGATGCTATTTTTCAATTATACCTCTTTAACTTGACACTTTTATACTGCCTTATATTGATAATTTAACATCAGATGCGACCTTTGAGTCAATTATAAACTCAATATCCTTATGTCTTCTAAGAATACTTGCAGGAACTTTTGTGCTAATCTTCTTCGACAAAGCTTTTTTAACAGCCCATGATTTTTTATCCCCA
>Ga0210057_1001677_pt1 | contig 33042 bp, 33 predicted proteins | sample CryGeyCG2114_010_2_FD_183968 | JGI IMG/M metagenome (GOLD analysis project Ga0210057, IMG submission 183968) | Groundwater microbial communities from aquifer - Crystal Geyser CG10_big_fil_rev_8/21/14_0.10 (SPAdes) (version 2) | ecosystem: Environmental > Aquatic > Deep subsurface > Groundwater ... | reverse complement strand
TCAGGTGTATCATCTAAGAATAGGCATCCAGCGCTTCTAGATTTACTCATTTTTTTAGATGGGTCGTCTAAGCTCATCAATCTTGGCACTGAAGTTATTAACGGCTTTGGACTGGTAAATATTTCTGTGTAGCGAGAGTTGAATTTTTTTGAGATAAATCTAGCTAACTCAAGGTGTTGAAGCTGGTCCTCACCAACAGGAATAATATCAGCATCATATAAAAGAATATCTGCAGTCTGTAGTACTGGGTAGGTGAACAAACCAGCATTAACATTTCCAGTCTCAGACTTCTCCTTAAACTGGGTCATTCTACTAAGTTCTCCCATTGGAGTAACTGTATTTAGTATCCAGGCTAACTCAGAGTGAGCTGGTACGTGGGACTGAATAAAGAGAGTTGATTTTTTTGGATCAAGGCCAACAGCTAGGTAACTAGCCATTAAGTCTAGGGAGTAGTGAGTTAACTCATTGGAGTTAGTTACCGTAGTTAATGAGTGCAGATCCACTACAATAAAGAAGCAGTTGTATTTTTCTGACTCCTGAAGGTCAACGAAGTTTTTTAAGGCTCCAAGGTAGTTCCCAATATGAAGTTTACCAGTTGGTTGCATTCCTGAAAGGATAATTTCTTTATTCATATACCTGTAATATTATAGGAAATTCTTAAAATATGCTATTATGAAAGAAAATTATAAAATTATGGCAAAAAAGAAAACAACTAAAAAAGTATCAGGTAAAAAAGCAATTATCGGACTAGGAATTTTATCCGCAGGTGTTGTGGCATATCTCCTAACAGGAGAAAGAGCTAAAAAAACCAAGAAGACCATTAGTGACTGGTCAGAAAGAATCAAAAAAGAAACTGTTAAGGAAGTTAAGAAACTCAAGACGATAACTAAAGATGAGTACCATGAGATTTTATCTTCGCTAGCAAAGAAATATGAAGAAGTTGATAAAGAAGAAGTTAAGAAAACAATAGAGCAGTTAAAAAAACAGTGGAGCTCAATTAAAAAAACAGTTACTCCAAAAAAAGAAAAAGTAACGAAGAAGAAATAAAAAGTATGCGCGCTAAAAATAGCGCGCATTTCTTTTTTAAAAAAGTTATTAACACTTTTTTAAAATTTAGTATTGTAAACAACAAGTAATTAGTTCAAAATTAAGGTAGAACTTTTATTAAAGTATAAGTTTCAATAATAAATAATCTAAAGGTCGTAGTTATTAGGCAAAAAAATATTTCATGCCAGTAAAAAAGAAGACCGCACCTCGAAAAGTAGCAAAGAAACCAGCAAAAAGAAAAGCTGCTGCGAAGAAAGCTACTTCACGAAAAGTAGCAAAGAAACCAGCAAAAAGAAAAGCTGCTGCGAAGAAAGCTACTCCACGAAAAGTAGCAAAGAAACCAGCAAAAAGAAAAGCTGCTGCGAAGAAAGCTACTCCACGAAGGAAGTAAGTTTTAGTGTGAGGAACAAAAAACCGCTTAACGCGGTTTTTTGTTTTATAGACTCTAGATTTCAATTAACACCGGAAGAACCATTGGTCTTCTTTCTGTTTTCTTGAATAGAAATAAGCCGACCTGCTCTCTAATTAAAGTTTTTATGTAGTCTACTTCCGCATCTTGGGAGAGTGTGTTCTTTGAGAATAGAGTTTTGATTTTTCTTCTAGTTTCATTAAGTAGTTCGGTATTATTCTTAAGGTAGATAAAACCTCTGGAGATGATATCTGGATTTTTAAGAAGCTGCCCGGTTTTTCTATTGATTGTTGCTATAACGACAACCATTCCTTCTTCTGCAAGGTGTCTTCTGTCTCTTAAAACAATCGCTTCAACATCACCAACTCCAATTCCGTCAACTAAAACATAAAATGAATCAACAGTTTTTTTAGTTATCTCTACGTCATGTTCGGTTATCTTTACAACCTGACCATTATCCGCAAGAATAACTTTTTCTTTTGGGAATCCAACCTTTTCCATATTTTGAAGGTTTGCTGCCCGCTTGTAGTAGTAGGCATGAATTGGAATAACAAACTTTGGCTTAGTTAACTGAGCAACTAAAGCAAGGTCACCGCCAGGGGAGTGTCCTGAGGTGTGAATATCTAGATCACTATTTGTGTGAACAATAGCTCCCTGACGAGAGAAGTTATCTTTTAGGTTTTGAACACTTCTTTCATTTCCAGGAATAACTGATGAAGAGAAGATAACAGTATCTCCAGGTTTAATTGTTACATATCTATGTTCTCCGTTAAGAATCCTCATTAGTCCGGCGTTCTCCTGTCCCTGAGCTCCTGTGGAGAGAATAACTAACTGAGAGTCCTTGTACTTACCAATGTCTTGAATTGGAACAACTGTATCCAGCTTATGCTTTATATATCCTAAGCTTTTAGCGATATCAATATTCTCAATCATACTTCGGCCATTGATGATAACCTTCTTGTTTAGTCTCTCGGCGATCATGATTATCTCACCAAGCCTTTCAATCATAGAGGCAAAGGTGGACAAGATTATCCTACCCTTAGCTTCTTTAAAAAGAGTTGCAATATTTTCCACAACTAGCTCCTCGCTAGTGGCGTGACCGGTAAAGTCAGCGTTGGTACTGTCGATGAATAAGGAGTGAACACCCTGCTCACCTAACCACTCAAACTCCTCTAGGTTGATTGAGTTTCCTTTTGTATCGTAGTCTAGTCTAAAGTCAGCAAAGTGAACCATCTTTCCAGCAGGAGTATTTAGAAGAATACCAGTTGTATCTGGAACAGTATGTGATACTCCAAATACCTCCATAGAGAAGTTTGGAGACATTTTTAATCGATCATGATTTTTAATTTCATGAAACTTCATTTTTGGAGAGTTAGGCATTTCAGAAAGTTTTTTATCTAAAATTGCCTTAACCAGCTTTGTTCCATAAATTGGTGGATTACCAATTCTCTCTAGAATATATGGAACAGCTCCAAAGTGATCATAGTGGGCGTGGGTAATTATCAGCGCCTTGATGTTTTTCTTTTTCTTTTCCAGATAAGCAACGTTTGGAATTATCCAGTCTACCCCAGGAGTTTCTTCCTCTGGAAACTGAATACCAGCATCAATGATTACAATCTCATCATTGTACTCAAAGAACATACAGTTTCTTCCAACTTCCTCTAGTCCACCCAAAGGAACCCAGTAGAGGGTATTTCTCTTAAGAACTCCATTTGACTCCTCTCCGGTCATGGAGGTCTCTATTCTTGCAAACTTCTTGTTGTCTAGAATATTTTTAAGTTTAAAAGGAGTTAACTCTCTAACCGCTCTTTTAGAGGCTCTTTGAAAGTTAGAGCTATTACTACTTGGACGTACTACTACGCCATCACTGCTTTTATCATTTTGTCTTTTTGGTAGTGGTTTCTTCATTACCTCCGGACTGAAAGAAAAGCTGTTAGTTTTTTCTTTACGGGAGTTATTGTTAATTTTTACCCGTCTTGGCTCTTGTGCCATAGTTTATATTTATTAATTGTTAATTTTTATTCAAAATTTATAGAGGTTTCAGGAAAAAAGGAGAGCAGACGATTTTATTCGTTGATACTTAAAGAGTTCTTTCCGAGTTCGTAGCGTTTATTTGTTATTGTTAATAATACCAGAGTATTGGTTTTTAGGCAAGCTACTTTAATATTCGGTTAGTTTTTAAGTACCACTCATTAACTGAGTTAAACCGATGACTACTACTCTCAATATATGATCTAGGAAGTCCGCCTAAGGAGTTTGGAGCAAGATAGAGATAGTCTGGTGAGTAGAGTATTATTGCTGGAATGTCCTGGATAAGGTGCTCTTGGATTCTTCTTAGGTTTGCTGAGAGAGTAGATTGATCAAAAGTTGTTCGGTTTTCTTCAATTAACTCATCTACCTGACTGCTTTGATATATTGCTAGGTTAAGTCCTGGAGGGAGGATTAAAGAGGAGTGCCAGAAAGAGTATATATCAGGGGTTGATAGGGTATTTCCATAAAGAAGAACCTCATAGTTTCTTGGAACAATAACCTGCTCGTTAATTGTCTCTATAGAGACTATATTTAAATTGGTCTTTATTCCAAGCTTTGCCCACTGCTCCTTAATTAACTTTGCTGTATTAACCAGAAAAGGAACTTGAGGAGTTGTTAGAGTTATCTCTAGCTTCTGCTCTATTCCTCTAACTTCTCTTGTTTGAATACCATCACTGCCTAATACCCAGCCATCTTCTTTTAGTAGATTGATGGCGGTCTCTAGAGTGGAGGTAACTGGAGCAACTAGGTCCTCATGAAATCCGGGGAAGTATGGTGGAATCGGTCCATCTAACTTATTAGCGTAGCCATTAAAAACAGTGTTAATTATCTCCTCCTTATTTACTCCGTAAAAGAGAGTCTCTCTGGTTGAGTGACTTTGGATAAGGGAGTTCTCACTTTGATTAAAGAAAAGGGCAAAATATTGAGGAATACCAAGCTGGTATGTTTTGTGATTGATTTTAATATCCTTTAGGTAATTTGGATCTACCTCGCCAAGACCATCTATACTTTTTCGGTTAAAGGCTAAGATTGCATCGTTATAGTTTGGATAAAATCTAACAATGAACTTGTTAATTAACGGGCCATCTGCTGAGTAGTCTGGGTTTCTAACTAGAGAATACTCAGAGATAAATCCAGTTCTCTGTTTTTTGTAGTTTTTAAAGACAAAGGGGCCACTACCTACCGGCTCTAGGTTGTAGTTAGAAAGCCTTAAGTTTGTTACTGGTATACCAGAAAAGATATGTTCTGGAGCAATAAGAAGGTTTTTCAGGTTGTTTTCAAAAAAAGCATTAGGAGAGCTTAGGGTGAATCTAACTTCTCTTTCATTGGTTCTCTCAACTACTACATCTTTCCAATCCTGATAAAGGGGAGAGTTGCTATCTGGGTCTTGAATGGATTTAAGGGTAAAAACTACATCATCGGCAGTTATTGGCTTCATATCTGACCAGAGTAGTCCTTCTTTTAGGGTTATGTTCCAGACCTTTCCTTCACTAGAGACTGTTTGAGATTGAGAAAGGGTGGAAAGACTGGCAAAAAGAAGTCTGGCTAGGTCGGTGTCGGCTTTATTACCTCCTAATAACAGGGGGTTGATAGCTATGGGCTGACCAACTACTCCCTCGATATAGGTCCCACCATAAGAGGGGATAGTTATGGTTTTTTCTTTAAAGAAAAGGAAGCTATAGCTAAGCAGAGAAATCAAGAAGACTATTCCGGCTATCCTAAAGGTCTTCTTCTCCTTTTCGTTAAAAAGGGAAAAAAGCTTTTTAAAACTAGAGGTTTTCATCTATATGTATTTTAACAGGGGTTTTAATCTAAACAAAGAGGTTCAAGATTGATAGACCTACGAACAAGATTATCAAAACGATAGTTAGGTTAAAGAAGATCTTCTCTAGACCTCTTCTTTTCTGATAAAAACTACCACCACCGCCAGCTGAGCCAAGAAAGCCACCTAGACCTCCTTCTCCTCTTTCTTGAAGAAGAATTAAGATCATGATGATAACTGCAATTATTGTGATGATTATTCCTAGGATATCCATTTTAATATTTTATTCTATTCTGGGCGCTAAATATAGTGGTAATTACGCTGATAATTATTGTTCCATATATAAGCGAGCTTAGTCCACTTATAGTAATGTTTTTAGAGTAAATGTCAACTATATATAGAAGACCACCAGTTATAACTAGATTAAATAAGCCTAGGGTAAGAATGATTAAGGGAGTTAAAACAAACTTTATTAGTGGTTTAATCAATACATTTATCAGTGTAACAATGGCAGTTAAGGCTAAGAATGCGGTAAGGTTGTCTAGATTAAGGATAAATCCAGGAACGATATAAGCAGCTATTAATAGAGCTATACCAGTTACTATAAAGTTACTAATTAATTTATGCATATTAGACATATTTTACCATGATATCATATATAGATAAAGTATCTCATATATGATATACTTTTGTATATGGAAAATCAACTTAAAAAAATCGGTAGTAGGATTGAGAAGTTAAGAGAACAGCACAATATGACTCAGGCGGATTTAGCAAGAATCTTAAAAACCAGCCAGAGTGCTGTTGCACGAATAGAAAGAGGGTTACAAAACGTAAGTACTCAGATGATTATAAAGTTAAGCCGAGCTTTAAAAGAAGACTTACTTACTCTTTCATCCGGGAAGATTAACTTTGAGATTGAAGGGGGAAGAAAGTTAAAGGGATCAGTAACTTGTAAGACTAGTAAAAATGCAGCAGTTGGTCTTTTATGTGCCTCTTTACTCAATAAAGGAAAAACAACTCTGAAGAAGATGCCAAAGATTGAAGAAGTTAACAGAATTATCGAGGTCTTACAAAGCATTGGTGTAGTAGTTAGGTGGGAGGAAGATGACCTGGAGATAGACTCTAGTAAGATTGATGTTAAAAAGATAAATAAGGAGTCAGCAAAAAGAACTAGAAGCATAATAATGTTCATCGGGCCACTAGTTCACAGAATGAAGAGTTTTTCTCTACCTATGGTTGGTGGTTGTAAACTTGGCAGTAGAACTGTTCGTCCTCACTTTTACGGACTAGAGAAGTTTGGTATTTCAATTAAATCTACAGAAGATGAGTATCAGGTTAAGGTGAATGATAAGCTTAAGCCAGCTCACATCGTCTTGTATGAGTCAGGAGACACGGTAACAGAGAACGTTATAATGGCAGCGGCCTTAACTCCTGGCAAGACTACGATTAAACTAGCTTCTGCTAATTACATGGTTCAGGATCTTTGTTTTTTCCTTCAAAAACTAGGAGTTAGAATTGATGGAGTTGGAACAACAACTCTAGATATCTACGGGGTAGAGGAGATAAATCAAGATGTAATTTATTCTCCATCCGAAGATCCAACTGAGGCGATGTTCTTCTTAGCAGTGGCGGCGGTAACAAACTCGAGTATTGAGATTAAAAGAGCTCCAATTGAGTTTATTGAGCTAGAACTTTTAAAGCTTGAGAAGATGGGATTTAACTACAAGATAACTAAGGAGTATTTAGCTGAAAACGGCTTTACTCACCTTGTGGACATAAAAACAGGAGAGTCAAAGTTAACAGCCCTTGAAGAGAAAATAGCTGCAAGGCCATTTCCTGGATTAAATATTGATAACCTTCCCTTCTTTGCAGTTATTGCAACTCAGGCTACTGGTCAGACACTAATTCATGACTGGGTATATGAGAAGAGGGCTATCTACTACACTGAGCTTGATAAGCTTGGAGCAGACACTATCCTAGCTGACCCACACAGAATATATATCAATGGAAAGACCGAGTTAAAAGCATCTGATGTTGTCTGCCCACCTGCCTTAAGACCGGCAACAATCATCTTAATTGGAATGTTAGCAGCTCCTGGAAGATCTGTTTTAAGGAATGTTTACAGTATAAACAGAGGATATGAAGACCTAGCAAACAGATTGAATAAGCTGGGAGCAAGAGTTAAGATTTTACATGAGTTTAGTTGATGAAGTGAAGAAAAAGCTTTTCAGGGCAAATACAGGAGATTATGATTTACTTATTTTAAGATAATGTCAAAATGTAAGTATAAAAATATGAATTATACTACTTTAGAAACAATTAAAAAAGCTGGTCGCTCTCGTATAATACTACGCATTATATATACAGAAAAAGACGGGGTTAATGAGGGTTGGCGACATATTGAGCCGTATAGTCTTAGCGGAGATGGCAATAACTATGCTTTATTTGCTTGGGATATTGAAAAGGGCGGTATTAGGCGCTTTACTCTTAGTAGAATTGATGATGTTGAATTAACAGCAAAGACATTTATACCACGTTATCCAGTTGAAATTCTATGAACAAAGAAGAGAATAAAAAAACTATATTTCGATTAAAAGACAGAACACTTGTCATTATTGACTGGGCAAATGTCTATGGGTGGTTTTCAAACCCGAAGAGTAGAAGTTATCTTGGCTGGGAAGTTGATCCAAAAAAACTTTTTAAGTATCTATCAACATACCCTGAAATAACAGACAAGCGTTTATATCATGGTGTTGAGATTGGAAATAAACGTTCTGAAGATTTTGGAGATGAGATTCAAAATATCGGATTTACATTTATTAAGAAGGATGTAAAGTGGGTTCCTGTCTATTTAAACGAGCAAAATCACTTCAAGAGAGTTATTAAAAAGTTATTTGATGTTCTTGATAAAGTAAAAGTTACAAACTCTGAAATTGCTACTAAGCTTTATGAGTTAAGAACGAAGATAGAAAAGCGCTTAGCTGACATAGAACCAGATTTTGATAGAGGAGATGATGGCGAGCCATATGTAGTTGGTATCACACCTTCCTACGCAAAAAAAGATGGTGCTATTTATAATGAGGCTTATGATTTAATAGAAAATCTTGATACTGAACTAAAATCACTTAATATTAACGTTGATGAGTTGCAGGCGAGTCTATTAGAGCCCACTAAACGTAGAAAGTGCGATTTTGATGTAGAGATTGCTAGAGATGTGTTTAATCTTTCAAATGACTTTGATACCTTAATGTTGTTTAGTGGTGATGGAGATTATGCCGCACTTGTAGAAGATTTGATATCAAAAGACAAAAAGGTTATCTTGGTTTTTGCCCCTGGGCACAAAGGCAAGGAGTATGAGCAGTTACAAAAGGAATTAGTAATTAAAGGTAAGAAATACACCTTATTTATTTGCACAGTTAAGCATTTAAAGGATCAGATTTCGGCATAAAAAAATATCCCCGCGGATTTCTCCACGGGGCGTGATATAGGTAATATAGCAGATTCAGATATTTAAAGTCAACTGAATTCTGTGGATATGTTGCAGTGAAGGAGAAATATCCTCTATTCAAGTTAGGTAATAATTTGAAGAAATAAAATTGGTGAAAAAAGCCGGTTCAAAGCTTGCTTTTGGATTTTCTCAAGAAAATTGAAAATACTTCCTAACTCTGCTAATATATCAGAATGTTTGTTTCTAAGATTGGAATTGATTTAGGTACTGCTAATACTGTTGTTTTTGTTCCTTCTAAAGGGTTTGTGGTTAATGAGCCTACGATTGTGGCCTTAAGTCAGCCAGAGAACCAGGTTATTGCTGTTGGTAAGGAGGCGAAGAACATGATTGGGAGAACTCCTTACGATATTATTGCCTACAAGCCATTAAAAGATGGGGTTATTGCCGATTATTATATCACTAAGGCAATGCTTAAGTATTTTATCAATCGGGCGATTGGTGGATTTAATATTATCCGACCAGATGTTGTTATCTCTGTTCCAGCTGGGATAACAGCTAACGAGAGAAGAGCGGTAACTAATGCAGCTAAAGAGGGTGGAGCAAAACAGGTTTATATTGTTAAGGAACCTATCCTAGCGGCCTTGGGTGCGGGTATTCCAATTAACTCTCACTCTGGAAATATGATTATCAATATTGGTGGTGGAACCTCAGAGGTGGCGGTTGTCTCTTTAGGAAGTATTGTTAGCTGGGCGAGTTTAAGGGTAGCGGGGAATAAGTTTGATGAGGCGATAATGAGTTATATTAAAAAGAAGTTTTCAGTTTATATTGGTGAGCAGACTGCTGAGCAGGTAAAGATAGATGTTGGTAGTGCTTTACCAATGAAGGATAAGCTCTCAGTAAAGGTAAGGGGAAGAGATGTGGCTTCTGGTCTTCCAAAAGACGTTGAGGTTAACTCAAACCAGATTGCTGAAGCTATTAATCCTTTACTTCTGGATATCGCGGCTTCTGTTCAAACTGTTTTTAATGATACTCCTCCTGAGCTGGTTGCCGATATTATGGAAAAGGGAATAATCATCTCGGGTGGTGGTGGGCAGCTTAGAAATATTGATGAGTTTTTCAAGCGAATGACAGGAGTTCAGTGTTATGTTGGTGAGACTCCACTTCTTTGTGTTGCTAAGGGAACCGGCCTTATCCTGGAGCACTTGAGTGTATATAAGAGGACATTGCTTAATAAGAGATAATAATTGAATGAGAGCAGATAAGATAAAAAAAGATTTTGAGTTCTTAATTAAAAACAAGGCTTTAAGTCATGGGTATATTTTCCATGGAGAGGATGTTAGTTCTCAATTTATCTTTGCAAAGGAGATGGCTAGTTATCTAGAAAAAGGAAGCTGGGAGGTTGGTGAGAGGGTTTTAAGTGATGCTAGATTTTTATCTGGATTAAATGAAAAACTTGGAATTGATAAGAGTAGGAGTTTTGTGGATTTTCTATATCAGTTTCCAGTTGCGTCTGAGAATAGGGTGCTGGTGGTTGAGCATGCGGATAAGTTAACTCCTCAAGCTCAGAATGCTCTACTAAAAATCACTGAAGAGCCACCTAGGCACAGCTTGATAATTCTCTGTCTTCGCCATCCGGGAACTTTAATTTCGCCACTGGTTTCTAGAATGCAAAAGATCTACTTCTCTAACGACGGGAGGAGGTATGACAAGGAGAGTTACATCCAAGCAAAGGATGATGTTGAGAGATTATTAGCGGGATCAATGAGAGACAGATCCAGTTTTTTAAAGGACCTTGTCAAAGAAGAGAGAATTAGCGATACTTTCATTACTGTATTAATGGAGGAGTTACTGGTTGATAAGGTGAGGTATGCGAGAGCTCTTAAAGAGCTTGCCTACAGAAACTCAATGATTAATACATATAATGTTAATAAAAAGTTACAGCTTGAAGCAGTAATGGAGTATATATAAATATGGAAGAAGTTATTAAAAATTTAGGAGAAAGAGTTAATAGTGGCTTAGAGTTTTTAGCTTCTGAGCTTTCTGGAATTAGAACTAGTAGGCCTGCCTCTGCTTTAGTAGAGGATATTAAGGTTAGTGTTTATGACCAGGAGTTACCAATTAAGCAACTGGGGTCAATTAGTATTGTTCCACCTAACCAGATTGTTATCTCTTTCTGGGATAAGGAGGCGGTAGCACCTACTAGTAAGGCTTTAGAGGCCTCAGGAAGGGGTTTTAACGTCTCTTCTAAGGAAGATGGCAGTATTTATATATCACTGCCTCCACTTAGCATGGAGAGAAGAGAGGAGTTAAGTAAGCTGGCAAAGAGTACGGGTGAAAAGTTTAGAATTCAGCTTAGAAACTTAAGAGATGAGGCGAATAAGAAGATGAATGTTTTGGAGTTAAGTGAAGACCAAGCCAGAACGGCTAAGAAGAAGGTTCAGGAGTTGATTGATAAAGGAAATGAGAAGATTGAATCGTCTTTAAAGCAGAAGTTAAACGAGTTATTGGCTTAGCTTTGATAAAAAAGCTATAATTCTAAGAAGATATGTTTTTAACTGTTATATTCATAATAATCTCACTTTCGTTTTTAGTTCTAGTTCATGAGCTGGGACATTTTTTAGTTGCTAAAAAGAAGGGACTACTTGTTGAGGAGTTTGGTATTGGTTTTCCGCCTAGGATATTTGCTAAGAAGATAGGTGAGACTGAGTATAGTTTTAACTGGTTGCCTTTTGGTGGATTTGTTCGGATTTATGGTGAGAGAGTCAGTGCTTTAGAGGGGGAGAGTAAGACGGGTGCTGATATTGATAAGAGTAGGAGTTTTGTTCATACATCAGCCTGGAATAAGTTTATGATTATGGCAGCTGGAGTATCAATTAACTTTATTGTTGGTTGGTTGCTTCTTTCTCTTGTTTTTATGCTTGGTAGTAAGACTTATGTTGGTGTGGCTGAGACTGCTGATAACAGCCCGGCAGCTGTTTCTGGAATTGAAGGAGGTGATATTCTTATTGATTTTGAGAGTTCTGAGGAGTTTGTAAGTTATATCTCCTTAAATCGGGGCAGTGAGATAACTTTGAATCTTATTAGAAGTGGTGAGCCCTACTCAGTTGATGTAATACCAAGAGTGGAGAGTGTGGAGGGTGAGGGTTATCTTGGTGTTGTGTTAATGGATCGCGGATTTGAGTCTCTTGGTTTTTTTGAATCTTTAAGGGAGGGAATGGTTGTCTCAGTTTTAACTATGGCGGAGATAATCAAGGCTTTTGGTGGCTTGGTATCTGACTTAATTGGTACTGGAAAGATATCAGAGGGAGTAGTTGGGCCAATTGGAATTTTTACTGTTGCTAATCAGCTTCAGCAACTTGGATTTGTTTATCTACTTCAGTTAATTGGCTTGATTTCCTTAAACCTGGCAGTTTTAAACATTATTCCATTTCCAGCTTTAGATGGTGGAAGGATCTTGTTTTTAATTATTGAGAAGATAAAGGGTTCACCAATTTCTATGAAGAAGGAGATAATTGCCAATACTGCTAGCTTTCTACTCTTAATTATTCTAATGATTATCGTTACCACTAGAGATATTATTAAGTTATTTTAAGAATTATGAGATTAAGTAGCTTATTCACGAAAACAAGGAAAAACTCACCAAGTGATGAGACTAGTAAAAATGCTCAGTTATTAATTAGAGCCGGGTTTATTTGTAAGGAGATGGCGGGAGTTTACACCTATCTACCTCTTGGGCTTAGAGTCTTGAATAAGGTGATTGGGATTGTTAGAGAAGAGATGAATTCAATTAATGCTCAAGAACTAAGTATGACCAGCCTTCAAAGAAAAGAAATCTGGGAGGCAACAGACAGGTGGAGTGATGAAAATGTAGATGTCTGGTTTAAGAGTAAGTTGAAAAATGGTACAGAGGTTGGTTTTGGCTGGTCTCATGAGGAGCCGATTATTGAGATGGCGAAGAGTCACATAGAGAGTTATAAGGATCTTCCAGTATATGTTTATCAGTTTCAAAACAAACTTAGAAACGAGCTTCGGGCTAAGGCTGGAATCATGAGGGGTAGGGAGTTTTTAATGAAGGATATGTACTCATTAACTACCAATGAGGATACCCATAAGGAGTTTTATGACAAGGCAACTAGTGCCTATCACCGAGTTTTTAATAGAGTTGGACTAGGGGAGTTAACCTACTTTACCTATGCTAGTGGAGGAGCTTTTACAGAGTTCAGTCATGAGTTTCAAACTATCTGTGATGCAGGTGAAGACGTTGTATATATTGATAAGAAAAAGAAGATAGCAATTAATCAGGAGATTATGGGTGATGAGTTAGTTAAAAAGCTGGGAGTCAATAAAGAGGATTTAGAAAAAACCAAGACTGCTGAGGTAGGAAATATATTTGATTTTAAAACTAGTAAGAGCGAGCAGGTGAAGTTTAAGTTTAAGGATGACTCTGGGAGTGAAAAGTTTGTTCACCTTGGTTCATACGGAATTGGAATTAGTAGGCTAATCGGAGTTATCGCGGAGATATACGGGGATGAGAAGGGGCTGGTCTGGCCAGAAGCTGTTGCTCCTTTTAAGGTTCATCTGGTTTCAATTGGTGATGTCTCTAAGAAGGCAGAGGAGATTTACACTGAGCTAGTTAGTGCAGGAGTAGAGACTTTGTTTGATGATAGGGATTTATCAGCTGGAAATAAGCTGGCGGATGCAGATTTGATGGGAATGCCAGTTCGTCTGGTAGTGAGCTCTAAAACTTTAGAGAGTTCATCAGTGGAGGTGACTAAGAGGAGAGGTGGAGAGGTAGAGATGGTGGCTTTAACTGAGCTAGTTAAATCTTTGACCTAGGGCTTACATTTTGATACCCTTTAAGAACTATATGTTTGACAAGCTTAAGAACCCATTTGGGGTATTTAAAAAGAATGTAGGTATTGATCTAGGAACGGCTAACTTCTTGGTATATTTATCTGGCCGAGGAATTGTTGTTAATGAGCCATGCGTGGTTGCTATTAATAACAAGACTGGAAAGGTGGTGGCAGTTGGTAGTGAAGCTAAAAACATGCTTGGAAGAACACCAAGGCACATCTCGGTTGTAAGACCACTAGTTGGGGGAGTTATCTCTGACTTTGAAATGGCTCAGGAGCTAATTACTCAGTTTTTAAAGAAGCTGAGCTCCTCCTCAATGTTTAACTTTTATCAAAATGCGGTAATTGGTGTTCCAAGTGATTTAACTGAGGTGGAGAGAAAATCTGTTGAAGATGCTGTTTTAGGAGCGGGGGTTTCTAAGGCTTATGTTATTGAGTCTGCCTTAGCTGCGGCTCTTGGGGCTAGATTACCAGTTGGTGAGCCGGTAGCTAATATGATTATTGATATTGGTGGTGGAACTACTGAGGTAGCGATAATCTCTATGGGTGGTGCGGTTACAGTTAAGAGTATTAAGGTTGGCGGGGATAAGTTTAATGAGGATATTATTCGTTTTGTTAGAGATGAGTTTCATTTAGCGATTGGGGAGCCAACTGCTGAGGCTTTAAAAATTGAGATTGGAACAGCTATTCCAATTGGTGAGAAGCTGGAGAAGTTTGTTCAAGGAAGAGACTTAGCTACTGGCCTACCTAAGGAGGTTATTTTAAAAGACTCTCATATAAGAAGTGCGATTAGTAAGTCAATTAGAGTCATTACTGAGGGGGTAAAGGAGGTTATTGAGCTATCACCACCAGAGCTTGTTGGCGATCTTTTAAAAAGAGGGGTTCATATGTGTGGAGGAGGTAGTCTTTTACGAGGAGTTGATGATTTGATTGCTAAGGAGGTGGCAACCAGTGTTACTGTGGTTGATGACCCACTTACCTGTGTTACTAGAGGAGCAGGAATTGCCGTGGAGAATATTGAGATGTACGACTACATTTTAAACAGCCCTCTAAAACCAAGGGAGATTAAGTTATAGTATTACTATGAAGAAGAAAGGTTTACTCAGATTACTAGGACTCTTTATTTTAGTCTTTTTCTTTGTTCAGCTTTTTTTAGTTCCAAAGAGGTATATAAACTCTGAAATAGTTCAGGCGCTTCAGGCTCCAAGATTTTTTCTTAATGGATTTTCTCGGCAGAATGATTTAATCAACTCCATCAAGAATTTAGAAAAGGAGAATCTTAGTCTTCGCTTAGAGGTTTTAAGACTGGAGGATAAGGTTAATGATGAGCATCAAGGATATATCTTTACAAATGTTTTTTCCAAGTATCCGTATAATGATAATGATAGGTTGGTTATTGACGCTGGGCTAAATGATGGAGTAGTTACTGGGATGACTGTTAATTTCCAACCAGGAGTTTTCTTAGGAGAGGTGGTTAGTGCATTAGAAAACAGGGCTGAGGTTAGAACAATTTTTGATCCAGGCTGGGAGCTTCCAGTAAGAATTGGAGAAGATGGGGTAGATGCTCTTTTAATTGGTGGGCATCAACCAAGGTTAACCCTGATTTCTAAGAGCAAGGAGATAAAGGTGGATGATAGAGTTTATGTTGCTGATAAGGAGTTTGTTTACGGACTAACTATTGGTTTTATTGATAGAGTTTTAATAGATGATAAGGAGGTTTTTTACTCAGCTAAGATAAGGATTCCATATCAGAGGAGTGAAATTAAAGAGGTTTTCATCCTTAGAAATGAGTAAGAGAGATATCTTCTTGATGGCAGTTTTACTGGTTCTTGGTGCTGTCCAGGCAGGTAATCTCTGGTTATTTTTTGGAGTTGGAGCTAATTTTGTTCTGGCTTTTTTAGTGGTTCTAGCTTTTTTTATCAGAGATACTTTAAGTTACTTTATCTTTGTATTCATTGGTTTGTTTTCTCTAAACTTCACTTCTGGGTTTGAGCTAGGCTTATTCTTAACCGGTATTTTTGGAGTTCTAGTCTTTTATCTAAGAAGTTATCTACTGGAAGACAGTTTTTCAACGGTAGTTTTACTTGTTACAACTCTAACCTTTGCTTTTTATCTGATTGTAGACTTTAGGTTCTTAATCTCTAGCTTTGGCGTGGTTTTATTAGAGGCAGTGTATAATGTACTTGTCGCAATTATTGTATTTGAGGGATTAAGCTATGCCAAGAAAAAACGAGTTACAGTTTGAGGATTTTGTTTCTGACATTGCTTCAGGAAAGGATCTAAGTTATCTAGAAAAACCTCTTTCTAGGAGGTCGTTTGTTCTGGTTGCTATCATCTCAGTTATCATTATCCTGGTTATCTTTTTTAGACTAATATTTTTAAACGTTGTTAAGGGTGAGTTTTATCAGGCTAGGGCTTTAGCTAATGTAAATAGAGTAAAGGTACTTCCAGCTCATAGGGGGGTGATAACTGATATTAGTGGGGAGGTGTTAGCTAGGAACGCAGATACCTTTAGTGTGTACTTGGATGTTAAGGAGGCGGCTTTAGAAAAAGAGGAGTTGCCAATATTGTTTAACAAGCTTAAAGACGTTTTAGAAGTTGATTTAGAAACTCTGGAGAAGATAGTGGAGGAGACTAACTTTGAAACTAGCCATCAAGTAGCCTTAGCTAGAAACATTACCTCAACTCAAGCAATTGAGTTAAAAAGGATTAGCACTCATTTAATTACCGTGGAGCCTGATTTTAGGAGGGAGTATATTGATGGTGAGGTTTTTTCAAGTGTAATTGGATATACAGGACTAAGTACTAAAAGTAATATTGTTGAGGGTAAGGCTGGGCTGGAGGCATATTATGATAAAGAGATAAGGGGAGAGGATGGTGAGTATGTGTACTACCGCGATGTTTTTGGGGATGTTTTTGAGGAGAGAGTGGTTAAAGATCCAGTTCCTGGAGATGTCTTAACAACAACAATTGATGCTGACCTTCAAAGATATTTTCATCAGAGGTTGCAGTCTCAGCTGAATAGTTTGGGATCTAGGGCTGGAGTTGGTATAGCTATCAATCCTAAATCAGGAGATATTTTAGCTTTAATTAACTTTCCAACTTATGATAATAATGTTTTTGTTACCTCGGGAATGAATCAGGAGAGAGTTGAGTTATTAAGCGATAAGAATCTTCCTTTGTTTAATAGGTCTGTATCAGGAGCATATAGCCCAGGCTCTACTATAAAACCATTAGTAGCGATGGCGGCTTTAAAAGAGGGGGTGGTTGATGACCTTAAGTCTATATACTCAGCTGGATATATCGAGATTGCTAATCCATACTTTCCGGAGTTTCCAAGTAGATTCTTAGACTGGAAGGCTCATGGCTGGGTTAATGCATATAGTGCTTTAGCTAGATCTAGTAACGTATATTTTTATGCAGTAGGAGGAGGGTTTGAGGATGTTGTGGGACTAGGGATTGAAAGACTAAAAAAGTACTGGAGTTTTTTTGGGTTTGGAACTAAAACTGGAGTTGATTTACCAGGAGAGATATCTGGATTTTTACCCGACCCAGAGGAAAAAGAAGAAAGAACAGGAGAACCTTGGAGAATTGGAGACACATACAATGTTAGTATTGGACAGGGAGATTTTCTAGTTACACCAATTCAGTTAGTTAATCACATTGCCTCAATCGCGAATAATGGAGTGATGTATAGACCTAGAGTAATTAGTGAGATTTCTAGTTATGATAATGAAAGGGTTAAAAAGCGATCAGTGGAGGTGATTAAGGACTACTCGTCTTTAGCTAGCGAAATTGAAGTTGTACAGATGGGAATGAGGGATGCAGTCATGAAAGACTACGGAACAGCTAAGCTGTTAAGCTCCTTAAGATATGAGACTGCTGGAAAAACTGGTAGTGCTCAGATATCTAACAATACTAAGACTAACGCCTTTTTTGTTGGGTATGGTCCATATGAGGATCCTGAGATTGCCATTATCATCTTGATTGAAGACGCAAAAGAGGGAAGTTTGAATGCGGTTCCAGTCGCTTATGATGTAATGAACTGGTATTATGAGAATAGGGTAAATGAATAGTTTAATTACATTTTTAATTGGGATGACTCCGGTTTTGGAGATTAGAGGAGCTATTCCGTATGGTCTTAGTTTTGGGTTATCTACCTACGAGGCTTTTTTCTACGGCTTTTTAGGGAACATCTTTATTACCTTAATCCTCATTCAGTATCTTGAGGTGGTATCAGTTTTTTTAAGGAGCAGGTTCTCTATTTTCGAGAAGTTTTTTACATGGCTTTTTTCAAGAACCAGGAGGAAGTATTCAAAAAAGGTGGTTAATTTAGGAGAGATCTTCTTGTTTTTGTTTGTGGCTGTTCCTCTTCCAATTACTGGAGCCTGGACTGCGGTGGCTATCTCCTTTGTATTTGGATTTAATAGGAAAAAGTCTTTTTTAGCGATATCTTTAGGGGTTTTTGTTGCTGGTATGGTGGTTTTAGGGGTATTTAACACTCTTTTGGTATAATGTGGGTATGAAGATTTTAATTGCTAACTGGAAGATGCATCCAGATAATATTAATGAGGCCATTAACTTAGCTAAAGGTAGTGACTTTGAGAATGTAATAATTTGTCCACCAACCTCCTTTATCCAGGGAGCTGGTGAGGTATTAACAAGGGCGGGACTAGGAGCTCAGAATCTGGAGTTTTCTGGAACAGGGGATGTTGATGCTAAGGAGCTAAAGTCATTAGGAGTTACTCATGTTATTATTGGTCACTCAGATAGGAGAAAAAACCATAACGAAACTAATGAGATTGTTGCGAAGAAGGTTAGCCTAGCTTTATCAGAGGGCTTAGTTCCGGTTATCTGTGTTGGGGAGACTAAGGAAGAGAGAGATGCTGGTAAAAAAATGGAGGTAGTTAACGATCAGGTAGTTAAGGCGTTAAGCGAGGTAAAAGGGGGAAGAGTTATACTTGCTTATGAGCCGGTCTGGTCTATTAGTACGAATATTGCTGATGGAGAGGAGGTAATTACTCCAGAGGAGGCCTATGAGGTTATCTTGTTCATCAAGCAGATTGTAGAGGAGGTGTATCAAAACTTAAGTAGAAACGTTATCTATGTATACGGAGGCTCAGTTAACTCTGAAAACGTTAAAGAGTTTTTAGAGTTTAAAGAGGTAGGCGGAGCGCTTGTGGGGAGCGCTAGCTTGTCTAGTTCTGAGTTTAGTAAGATGATTAAATTAATTAACTAAAAAGTATTTATGCAACATAATTCTAAGGCGTGGTTTTGGATATTATTAAACGGGTTACTGGTAATGGCGATAGTTTTTGGGATAGTTGGAACCTCTTCTTTGATAAAGAGAACAAGTTCAACTTATCCAGTAAGAACATTTACTGTTACTAGCGAGGGTAAGGTAACGGTTGTTCCTGATGTAGCAGTAGTTTCCTTCTCAGTTGTTTCTGAAGGAGGTAATCCAGCTGTAGTTCAGGAGAGTAACACCAAGAAGATGAATGAGGCAGTAGACTTTATTAAAGAGCAGGGAGTCAAGGATGAGGATATTAAAACATCTTCATATAATCTTCAGCCTTTATATGACTACGGCAGAGACTTTGGTCGCTCAAGTATCTACGCTTATCGGTTAACTCAGACAGTTACAGTTAAGATACGAGACTTTTCTCATATCGGAGTAGTTGTTGCTAAGTTACCTCAGATGGGAATTAATCAGATAAACAATGTTCAGTTTATGGTTGATGATCCAGAAGCGGATAAAGCTCTAGCAAGAGAAGAGGCGTTTTCTAAAGCTAGAGAAAAGGCAGAGGTAATGGCTAAGCAGGCTGGTGTTAGAATTGTTGGCGTGGTTAGCTTTTATGAACAGGGCAGTGACTTCTACCCAATGTATGCTGAGAGGTCAGCAGTTGGAATGGGTGGAGACTCTATGATGCCAGTCGCTCCAAGTATAGAGCCTGGTAGCGAAGACGTAGTTGTTCAAATCAGTGTTACTTACGAGATTCGATAGTAGTTAGATAACCAAAGGTTACACAAAAAAGACCTAATAGGTCTTTTTTGTGTATAATTAAGAGAATGAAGTACTTCCTGCTAGTGTTTTTTATTTTAGTTCTTGCGGTTGTTGGTTTACAAGCGTATAATCTTTTTATTCAAAGACGGGATTATGTAGATGAGTTAATGGTTTTAATGGATGAGGCGAAGAGGTTAGAGACTGAGAACCAGTTATTATCAGACGACCTGGAGTATTACCAAGATGACGAGAATCTCTTAAAGGAAGTTAAGGCTAGATTCAACTATAAGGATCCTAGTGAGGAGTTGTTAATCTTAGTGCCGGCTCTTGAAGAGTAAGGCGGGATTAGTACAGTGGTAGTATGTGACCTTCCCAAGGTTAAGGCGCGAGTTCGATTCTCGTATCCCGCTCAACTAAAGTAGATGCAAATGTCTAGTAAGTTTCGCAAAACAAAAATGGGAGACTTCACTGGTTTTTTTGTTTGTGATTTTACCCACTACCAGCTCTCTATCTCTGAGTAATATCCCTTTTTAATGAACAATAACACCACGTTTTTTTGTAAGAGAATTCCCTTTTTCAATATGAGCATGGCGAAGGTTCAGATCTCTAGAGCTGAGGTTGAAATAAAGAATAAACAACTGGTTTAGATAGAATTTACTCTAAACCAGTTATAGAATTTGTATGACCTTGTTATTCAGGATCCCTGATTTTTTATCAAGCACTTAACCACTAAACCTCTCTTTTTTAGGAAAAAACTCGTACTTGTATTAAAATAAACATAATGCTTTCTCATACACAGAATTATATAAATAACAAAGAATTAGTTCATAAACTTATTGGATTTGTTGATTTTACTGAGGCCAATTTAGTCATTGAAGTAGGCCCCGGGAAGGGGATTATTACCGATGAGCTTCTAAGGCATGCATCACGGCTAAAGGTAATCGAAGCCGATAAAAGATTATTTGCTCTTTTAAAGGATAAATATAAGCATATTTCTCATGACAGGCTTCATTTAGTTCCAGGAGATTTCTTAAAGTACGAGCTACCCAAGGAGCCATTTTTAGTGGTTTCAAATATCCCTTTTAATATTACTGTAGAAATTATTAGAAAGCTTACAGATAAATATTCGAAATTACAAAGTGCGTATTTGATTATGCAAAAGGAGGCGGCGGTAAAATTTCTTGGCGCACCGCATGCACATTCGCCATTATTTTCTCATTTCTTACAAATTCACTATACAGTTGAACATCTCCTGCATATACCACGAGCAAATTATAATCCACGGCCTAATTTTGATACAAGTTTCATTGCGATAAAGAAACGCGCTACACCGGTTGTAACAAACGCAGATGAATTTATTTTCAAAGATTTTATTACTTTTCTCTTTCAGAATAGAAAGTCTCTAGCAAAAGATTGCCTCAAAAGTCTTTTTAGTAGTTTACAGACAAAAATAATTCTCTCTGATTTAGGCATTCCAGAGAATTCCGAAAAGAAGAAAATAATCTTTGATGACTGGGTGCGAATTTTCCGCGTTTTTCAAGAACACGCTCCCGAAAGAGGGTTTATTAAAATTAATTTAGCATACAAAAAATTAGTTTCTGAACAAAGAACATTAAAAAAAATTCATCGAACTAGAGCTGATTAATCTTATGGAATGTTTTAAAAACAAAATTTGTTTAGTGGTTGGTGCAAGTACAGGAATTGGCAAAGAACTTACTACTGAATTATTAAGACGTGGAGCTATAGTTATAGCAACAAGCCGCAACATTGAGGTTCTCCAAAAAAATTTTACTTCTACTAATAAAGAATTTTCTAATCAGCTTCTCTTAAAACAGGCTGATGTTTCAGATTCTGAGAACATAAATGATTTGTTTAAATTTATTTTCGACAAATCAATGGAATTAGATTATTGCTTTAACTGCGCTGGACTTTGTTTTTTTAAAAACTACACATTAGTTTCAGATGACGAGATAAAAAAAATTATTAATGTAAATCTTATTGGGGCGATAAATATTTCTCGCGCGGCAATTGAACACTATTTGCACATACAGAGTAAAAAGAAGAAATATTTTATTCAAATTGGTTCATTTGCCGGGGCAGTCCCCGGACATAAGAGATTCTCTTTATACGCAGCTACGAAGGAAGCACAGGCAGGACTGTTGCGCTCGTTGCAAGCAGAGTTTGGTGATCAGAATATTCATTTTATCTTAGTTACTCCTGCTGGTACTGACACAGAAATTTATCAAAACACGCTAGGAGACTCCAATGTGTTAAAAGAAAAACTTTTAAGTAGTATTTTAGATAGTGCTAATAATGTTGCTATAGGAATATTAGAAAATATAAATAATGATTTGGAGGATTATGGAATTCGTTTGTTTCCTACGAAGCTTGCTAGAGAGACTTACCAAAAGTTTTATGACCAAAAATAAGAATTTTTTTACAGCCGTGCCAGGAACAGATATTAGAAGCACGTAATAAGTTGAAGAATATTAAAGAGCCTATTGCGATAAGTTGGGTAGATTTAACCAATAACCAAGTAGAGATAGAGAAATGCAGAACAAATTTTAACTCTTTGCAGAAAATTTCATTCGCAGAGTTTATTGATATAGGTACTTATATACTTTCGCTTCCAAATCCAGATCCGCATTTTCAGCCTCAGTATTTGCATTTATATAGAGATTTAAGGCTATTACCTGATTTTATTTATAAACTAGAGGAGATAGATAGTGAATGGTCTAAAGTATGCAAGATATTAGGGGTAAATATAAAACTATCTCAAGAGAATAAAACTCTAAGAAAAGATACGCCAAAAGACTTTCTTGATAATAAATTACGCAAAAAAGTACATTCTCTCTATGTCGAAGATTTTAAAAAATTTAACTACTAATTTTCAGCCAATTTTTAAAAATTGGCACTTGAGACATTAGTTAAATGCCCCCTATTCGTGTCTTATATATCTTTGTCTCATCTTTAAAATCGCCCAGGAAGACTTGTACTACTTCGTATATCCACGTCCGAGATTTTAATAGGATTAAACCTATCTTTTACAAACAACTTTATCTAGGCTAATCTTATATAACTGCCACCTTAGCTCAGGGGTAGAGCAGTCCCTTCGTAAGGGAAAGGTCCGGAGTTCGAATCTCCGAGGTGGCTCAAAAAAATATGGAAAAAGGAAAATCAATTGAAGAGATATTTAAACCTCTAACTGGAAAGTATGACCAGGGTCCTGCTTATATTGTTATCTACCCGGGAGTTGGTGGTGATGATGCAAAAGACTGGGCAAACATGCTTTTAGATATGTACATTAAATACTGTACTAAGCGTGGTTGGAAGGTTACCTTAACTGATGATAGGGGCATTTTAGTTAAGGGGGAGTATGCATATGGATATCTGAAGCGAGAGATGGGAGTTCATCGCTTGGTTAGGTTATCACCATTTAATGCTAAGAAGCTAAGACACACTTCTTTTGCTTTAGTTGAGGTTACTCCAGTTATTCCGGTTACTGATTTTAAACACATGATTATTCCTGAGGCTGATTTAAAAGTTGAGTTTTCAAGATCTTCTGGCCCTGGAGGTCAGAACGTGAATAAGAGGGAGACGGCGGTAAGGGTAGTTCACTTACCAACTGGAGTTGCTGTTAGTTCTCAGTCCGAGCGTAGCCAGGCTCAAAACAAGGAGAAGGCCTTGCACTTATTAAAGTCTAAGCTAGTTCACTTAATGGAGCTTCATGACAAGAAGGAGTTTAATGAGCTAAAAGCGCATGTTAAGCCGGAGTGGGGAAGTCAGATTAGGTCATATGTTCTTCATCCGTATAAGAAGGTAAAAGACCATAGAACCGGTCTTATGAGCTCAAATCCGGAGGATGTTCTAGATGGAGACCTTGATAGATTTATTGAGACGGATTTAGAGCTGTAAAATGTGATATAATGGATACTGTTATTTATGATAGAGTTTAAAAATGTTACTAAGGTATTTAATAATCGATCGGTAGGTGTTGAGGAGATAAACTTCAAAATTGAGCCGGGAGAGTTTCTTTCTTTAGTGGGACGCTCAGGTGCTGGCAAGTCTACGCTTATTAAGCTTTTAATCGGAGAAGAAAAGCCGACAAAGGGTAGAGTTTTATTTGGTGATTATGAGGTAAATAGGTTAAAAAATCATGAATTTCCTCAACTTAGAAGACAGGTTGGAATTGTTTTTCAAGACTTTAGGTTGTTATCTGCTAAAACTGCCTACGAAAATGTTGCTTTTGCTCTTGAGGTGGCAGGAAGGCCAGAGAGTGAGATTGAGGAGTTTGTTCCTCAGGTTTTAGATATGGTTGGTCTTAGTGGAAAAGAAGATGCTTTTCCTCATCAGTTATCTGGTGGTCAAAAACAGAGAGTGGCTATTGCTAGGGCGATGATTCATCACCCTGCAGTAATTATCGCTGATGAGCCTACTGGGAATCTGGATGATATTAATAGTGATGATATTATTAAGCTTTTGGTTAGAATTAATAGTCTTGGAACTACGGTTATTTTAGCTACTCATGATAAAGGGGTGGTTAACAAGCTAAAGCGAAGAGTTATCAGCTTAGCTGACGGAAGAGTAGTTCGAGACGAGCCAAACGGAAAATATATTTTAATGTAATATGATTACAACTTTTTTTAGAATTTTAAAGTACGGATTTCTAAACTTTTGGAGAAATGGTTGGCTTTCTACGGCAACTGTCTTTATTATGACACTTACTTTATTGATGTTTCAGGGTTTGATTCTTTTTGACGTAGTTACTAACGCGGCGGTTAACTCTATTAGGGATAAGATTGATATTGCAGTTTACTTTAAACAGGACGTAATTGAAGATGACATTATCAGTCTGCAAAGATCTTTAGAAAGACTGCCAGAGATTAAGGATGCTGATTATATCTCAGCCAGTGAGGCCTTGGAGATATTCAAGGAAAAACACGCGGATGACGTAACTATTACCCAGGCTCTAGCAGAGCTTAATGAGAATCCTTTACTGGCTTCACTAAACATCAGTGCAAACGATACAAAAGACTATGCGGATATCTCTGCTTATCTGGAGAAGGATGACTTCTCCTCAATTGTAGAAAAGGTTACCTTTGGTCAGAACAAGGGAGCGATTGATAGACTGAATAATATTGTTGATACCTCTAACAAGGTAGGACTTATCTTTACTTTGTTTATTGCCTTTGTTGCAATCTTGGTCTCGTTTAATACAATCAGGTTAGCGATATACTCAAACAGAGAAGAGATTAGTATTATGAGACTGGTTGGCGCATCTAACTACTTTACCAAAGGACCATACCTGGTAAGTGGTATCTTGTATGGTATCTGCGGAGCAGTAGCAACCTTAATTATCAGTATGCCAATTATTAACTTTATCGCTCCTCACTTTGATCTATTTATTCCAGAACTTGGACTTCAGGCTTACTTTTATGCAAATATAACTATTTTGTTTGGCTATCTAGTTGCTGGAGGTATAGTTCTTGGTCTTTTATCCAGCTTTATCGCTATTAGGAGGTACTTAAAGGTTTAGTTGAAACTATCTGGATCATATCCCTCTTCTGGAGGAAGAATGGTTTTCTTTCTCTCTTTTTTGAATCTATAGGTAAAGTACCCACCGGGGATTAAGATCCACAAGGAGGTAATTCCCATAGTTTTTAAGGCTACATAGCTCTTGTCTGTTTTTAAACTGAACTGAGTTGGTTTACTTACCTTAATATATACACCACCACCATGGTCAGCATAGATAACAATGTTATGAACACCAGAGCCTAATCTAGGAATCCTAATCTGGTTGGTTCCGGAAGGAACAAGGATGCTTCTCTCAAGAACGTTGTTGTGATCAAAAACATCTATTCTATAACCATTTACCGGCTCTGTTTCTGGCTCTTCCCAGCTAATGGTTAAGTCTCCTCCAGCGGTAGTCTCTTCAAAAACTATCTCTGGAAGACCAGACTCCTCAGTCTCATCACTAGTTGGGTTGGTATTTGCAGACTGGTTACTATTCTCTACCTCTGGAGTTTGGGTTGGTTCTTCCTCGGCCTGAGCAGGGGTCGTCTCTTCTTCGGTTTCAGTAGGGGCGGATTCTGTCTCCTCTACAACTGGAGCTTGCTGGGTAGGATTTTGAGCTTCTTCTGCTTCTTCAATAAGGTTTTGAACTTCTTCACTAGCTGGTTCAGACAGGGTGGTGAAGGTAATTGTTTGAGAACTTAAGGATAAAGATCCCTGGTTTGAGTAGATGTCAGCAAAGTAGTTTACACTTGGAAGAAGACCTGTAACAGCGATGGTATGTTCAAGCTCATAAGTTGGATCAAAGATGGTTTTATAAACAAAAACCGGATTTGACTGAGTTCTTATACTAACTCTAGAGTCGGTAGCGATTCCGGTACTCCAGCCAACTAAAACAGCTGTGTCGCTTACGGCGATTATTCTAGCGTTAGATATTCCAAACTGCTTGTCCAGACTGTTGTCCTCATCAAGAATTGTTGAGCCTCCTGAGGGTGGTGTTTGGTACAAGGCGAGCTTAAAAGTAAAGTCCTGGATTACTGTTCCAATTTGAGCTGCACCAAAAATCAGCTCCGTGGAAGAGGTTTGATTATGAGTTATTAGATTTAACCGATCGCTATAGTATAAGCCGATATCACTAGAGGAGGAGGATATCTGAATCAAGTAGGTCTTATCTTGAACTAAGGTTACCTCTTTATCTAAATCTACATGTATCTTATATCCACCAGGGTCGGGAGGTAGATTGGAGATGTTTTTTGTTGTAGTTAGAAGAGTTACCTCTCCATCAGAGATGGTAAAAGTTACTGAAGTTGATGGTCCATCGTTATCAAGCCAGAAGTCAAAACCATTAAGCTTTCTCTCGGTTTTAACTTCAAAGAGTTGATAAACAGCCTGACCAACAGGAAGAGTTAATCTTTCTGAGGCCCAGGAGTCGGGGGCGAACTCATAGAAGTTCTGTCCAGAGCCTAAAGCTATAAAGGGAAGGATAAATAAGGCAAGAAGTGTTTTTTTCACAGTACTTTAATTATATCACTAATAAAGTTTACTGATGTTTTAAAAAAGTGTATCCTTATTCTATATGAATGATATATTTAGAAAAATAGCCAGAAGGGTGGGGGAGTTTGCTGGAACACCTATAGCCTTTATAACTGCGATAGTGTTAGTTGTTTTATGGAGTATGTCTGGAGCCTACTTTGGTTACTCAGATACCTGGCAGTTGTTTATTAATACGGCAACTACAATTATGACATTTTTAATGGTTTTCTTAATTCAAAACATGCAGAATCGGGATGGTAAGGCAATTCAGTTAAAACTGGATGAGTTAATTAGGTCTGTTAAAGGAGCTAGAAACAAGATGGTAGACATCGAGGACTTATCTGAAAAAGATCTTAATCTAATAGATCAGGAGTTTAGATTGGTAAAGGATAAGGCGGATAAAAGAGGAACTAGAGCTCAAAAAAAATCTTAGCAGTTATATCTTCTTCTTTTACTTTATAGCTTGAGCTACAAATATTCTCACCAACTAGAGTGAAGTTTTTTGTTAATCTTTTAATAACTAGACCATCTACTGACTTAGCAACTACAATATCATCTGGCTTATATCTTTTTTGTCTTCTTCCTAGGACTTGAGAGTTGTGAGAAAGCAGGGGAGTCATTGAGTCTCCCTTTACGGTATACCTCTTATAAAACCCTATAGCCCAGAGGATCTGACTAGCTAATGTCGCTTGCGGTATTAAATGGGACTTCTTTTCCTTTGGTTTGCCAGAAGATTTCATGGATTTGTTTTACATAATCTAATAACTCTTTTGCGTGAGTAAGACTTATCTCCTGCTTACAAGCTGAGGCTATTTTAGTTGCCTTCCAGATAAGATCGTGAAGATCAGGGTATTTTATAAGGTGCTCTGGTTTGAAGTAGTCGGTCCAGAGTACTAGGATGTGATGCTTAGCACCTTCAGCTTCATCTTCTTTAATTCTAGTGAATCTAGCTATTGCATGAGGATTGATTTCATTTTCTAGTTTCTTTGTCATTGAGTAGACGGCCTCCGCGGAGACTCTTGCCTGACTTGGGTCATATACTCCGCAAGGACCATCACAGTGAGCAAGAACTATTGTGTTTGATTTAAGTTTTTTTAAGATGTTCATATTTAAATTGTTAATTATTATAGAATATTGGTATTTCAACTGCATTGTCATGCTCAGGAAGACCAGAGGGGTTGGCTTTTTGTAGGATTAGATAACCTCTCTGGTCAAAAGGAGGAGTTTCAAACTCTAGAACCGATTCAAAAGGAACAAGCTCGCTGGTCATCCAGTCATCTTTAGCTTCAGCGTAGTGAGTAGCAATTATCTTACCATCCCAGTCAGTTAAATGAACTAGGAAGGTAGCTTCAAAAAACCAGGAACCTCTTGCCTGGCCAGTGATGGTTAGGGGAGAGGTTATTGTTTGGTTTGGGTGTGGGTTTTGAATTATTAGGTCTACAGGTTCATCTCTTTTAACATCATTAATTATTAAACGGTCATTTTCTAGGATGTAGGTCTGGGTAACTGGAATAGTTGGAATACTTGCTAAGGCTTCTCCTGGTTTTCTATCTTTGTATTTAACTGTTATTTGATTTTTATCAGCACTGACAGAGTCGATAATTATTCTATCACCAAGAGGAGCTTGGGTTAGAAACTTCCAGGAACTTTTACTTCTTTGAAATAAGGTTAGATAGTGAAATGTTCCACTACCACCATAGTTTATCGACAGGGTGGTTAGCAGGTAGCTTTCCTGGTTACTACTAAAGAGTTGAGTCTGGCTCGTGTTGGCAACCACAACTCCGGAGACCTCTCCCTGCTTAAAGTTTGTGATTGGATCTTCGCTAAGGGTTATGGTGATGTTCTCAGTCTCTGGAATGATGTATATTACTCCTTTTAGATTCTTGGTGGGGGTACTGACGCTTGGGTCTTTAGAGAGAATTAGGTAACCACTGACTAGGATAACAATTAAGGCAGTGATTATTATTGATTTACGCATATCTTTTAAACTATAACAGATTTTTAACTAGTTGGTACATCATTTGATTTTCATTAGAGGTTAGGACGTAGACAGGAGGCCTGTTGTTTTTACTGATTAACTCATCTACCCCTCCTAAAACCTTACTACTCCTGTTATTGGCAAAGCTTATCTTCAAGAACTCTAAGTTGGTTAAGACTCTTTTTCGTATCTGATGAGAGCGCTCACTAACTGTTCCGGTTAAAACCAGGGCATCTATACCACCTAGTTTGGTTACAGCTACACCAATATACTCTCTAATACTTTCAATGTATAACTCAAGAGCTTGATGAGCATCCTGGTTGCCATTTTTCTCCGCTTTAAGTAGGACTCTAATGTCAGGGCTAAGTTTAGATACTCCTAGGAGTCCGGACTCTGAGTTTAACTTCTTCTCAACTTCTCTTGGTGAGAGGTTAAGTCTTTCAATTAACAGAGTAACAATACTTGGATCAATTGAGCCGGAGCGCCTTGCCATTACTGCTCCGGATAATGGGCTGTAACCCATGGAGTTGTAGATACTTTCTCCGTTTAAAAGAGCTGTTACACTGGTTCCGCTACCTAAGTGAGTAATGATGGTTCTAGCTTTAAGGGTAAAGTTGTTAATCAGCTTTTCCTTTACAGATTCTACAGAAAGGCCGTGGTATCCGTAGCGATGAATATCTAGCTGCTGAGTAATATCTTTAGGAAGAGCGTAAAAGTTCTGAGCCATGGTTACATGAAAGGCACTGTCAGAGACTCCAAATATCTTTGTTTTAGGAAAGAGGTCTTTAATCTTCATTATCTCCTCTAGGGTGCTGGTAATGTGCTCGCTGGCAAACTCTTCAGTCTTCTTTAGAGATTGGATATATGTGTCATCTATTTCCTTGTGGGTAGTAAATCCTGGTGCAACTATTCTGACTCCAACTGCTAGAGGTAATTGTTGAAGCTTATCTGTGAATATCTTTATGGCAGTATTAAACTGATCTTTATTTATCTTTTCTTCTTTATTACCCCAGGTTACTAAAAAACCTTTTTTCACATGCTCAAAATGAGCGGATAATATCTCTTGATTACCTTGATAGGCAGTATATTTTTTAGATGAGCTACCTATATTTATGATTAAGATTACATCCATCTCCAGTTTTCTACTTCATCTGGATCAACACCGTGAGTTTTTATGTACTCCGTATGATCAGTTAATTTTTTATCATACTTCCTAGTGACCTTTTCAGCTTCTTCCTTGGTAATACTCTCGTGACTAAGAAGCATCTTCACTGCTTTCTTAACTAGGTTGTATCGGTCTGTCTCATTTCTAACATGCATATCAAAAGGGGTTGTAGTGGATCCATTCTCAATATATCCGTGAACAGAAAATCTTCTTGTATCTTCTCCTACGTCAAACAAGAACTGCTTTAGGGTTTCTGGATAGCCATGGAAGTTAAAGATTACCGGCCTATCATGAGTAAAGTAGTCGGTAAAGTCGCTAAAAGGAGCTCTACACTCTCTGTTACCAATACCAATTGAGGTGAGCTCAACTATATTCACAAACCTAATCTTTACCTTTGGTAACTCCTGTTTGATTAAAGTTATAGCAGCTAAAGTCTCTTTGGTAAGGTAGTCACCGGTAGCGCAAAGAACAATGTCTGGATTTTCATCACTGGCGAACTCCCAGGTCATTATTCCTCTTTCTAGTGACTCTTTGGCAAGCTCTGGAGTAAGCCACCTTGGCTCTAGGGTTTTTCCGGCAACGATAATATTCACCTCATTTCTTGAAGAGAGAGTTTTTTCCAAGACTGCTAAAGTGGTGTTTCCATCGGCGGGGAAGTAGACGTGAATATAACAGCCATGCTTTTGAAGAACATTGTCAATGAAGGCTGGATTTTGGTGAGAAAAACCGTTGTGATCCTGTCTCCAGCCAGAGCTGGTTAAGATGTAGTTGGCAGATGGTATATCTTGGCGCCAAGAGGTTTGTCTGGCAACTCTTAAGAACTTTATGTACTGATCAACCATACTGGCGACAACTTGAATAAAGGCTTCATAAGAGGCGAAGATAGCATGACGGCCGGTTAAGACGTATCCTTGAAGAAGTCCTTGTAGGGAGTGTTCTGAGAGCATCTCAATCACTCTTCCATCTCTGGTTATATCTTTATCCCAGGACTTAACTGGCCACTGAAAAGCTCTACTAGTTGACTCAAACACCTTATCCAGCTTATTAGAGTAGGTTTCATCTGGAGAGAAGAGGCGGAAGTTTCTATCATTGGCACTTCGCTTAAAAACCTCATTTAAATACTCACCAGCTCTTCTCATACTAGAGGAGCCGATAGTTCCCGGTTTGGTTGCATCTTCGCTAAACATCTTTGCAGGTGGAAGAGAAAGATCTTTTACTACATGAGCTCCTCCATGGGCATGCCTAGATCTACCCATTCTCAGCTCTGGTCTAGGAAGTACAGACTCAATACTATCGATAAAGCCTTTTTCTGGATCAAATAATGTATTAAATTTATAGGACTTTAACCATCTTCTTAAAGCACTTAGCTCTACCTTGTCAGTTTTAGCTAGAGGAGTAGTTACCTGGTGAGAGAGGTTGTTTCCTTCAAGTTTTTGTCCTTTAAGGTTTTTCACTCCGGTCCAGCCCTTTGGAGTCTTGAGAATTATCACCGGCCAGGTAGGAGGAGTTTCCGGCCTATTACTTGAGCGGTATTTCTCTCTAATCTTTTTAATATCTTGATATGCAGACTCCATAGTCTCAGACATCTGATTATATGGATCTTTCTTATCCACGATATATGGCTTATATCCATAACCTTTAAACAAAGACTTAATCTCAGAGTTACTCATTCTACCAAAAATTGTCGGTCCAGATATCTTATATCCATTTAAGTGAAGAATCGGTAAGACCGCACCGTCAGTAGTTGGGTTTAAAAACTTATTCAGGTGCCAAGCAGTAGCAGTTGGTCCGGTTTCTGCCTCACCATCACCAATTAACACAGCGGTAATTAGGTCAGGATTGTCTAAAACAGAGCCAAAGGCAGTAGAGAGGGAGTAGCCAAGCTCTCCACCTTCAAGGATGACTCCTGGAGCTCCTGGACTGGAGTGACTAGGGTAGCCATATGGCCAGCTAAAAAGTTTACAGATATGCTCAACACCAGCCTTGGTGTGAGTAGCTTCTTTGTAGTACTGAGAGAGGGTTCCTTCTAAGAATAAGTTTGCTTGAAGAGCTGGAAAGCCATGACCTGGACCAAGGATAAAGAGCATGTCTAGCTCATGCTCTTTAATTAAGGCGTTTAGATTGGCATAGGTGAAGTTTATCCCAGGACAGGTGCCCCAGTGACCAAGGAGTCGGGACTTTATGTTTTTAAAAGAGAGAGGTTTTTCTAAAAGAACATTCTCTTGAAGATATATCTGAGCAGCACTGAGATAGTTAGTAGCAGATACATAATTTCTTATACTTTGGATATTTGGTTTCATATATATCTATAATACACCGAAAACTCGAATATTTATAAGAATAATGCTAGGATAACTGGCAATGAAAGATACAAAATGGGATGTGGTTGTAATAGGGGGTGGCCCAGCTGGAATGATGGCTGCTGGTAGAGCTGCGGAAAAAGGAGCCAGGGTGGTTTTGTTAGAGAAGAACGCAGTTCTTGGGAAGAAGCTTTTAATCACTGGTGGAGGAAGGTGTAATATTTTAAATGGTGAGAGGGATGTAAAGATCTTACTAAAGAAGTATAAAGAGAACTCAAAGTTTCTTCACTCACCATTTTCTAAGTTTGGGGTAAAGGAGAGCCTGGATTTTTTTGAGTCTAGAGGTTTAAAAACAAAAGAGGAGGCACAGAAGAGGGTATTTCCAGTTAGTGATAAGGCAGAGTCTGTTTTAAATGTACTTCAGGATTATATAAAAAAGGGGAGTGTTACGGTTATTAACAATGCTGAGGTAACGGGATTTACTTTTAGGTATAAGAAGATTGCTAGTGTAAAACTGAAAAATGGTGGAGAGATAGTTGGAGAGAGTTATATCTTAGCTACCGGAGGAAAGAGTCGTCCAGAAACCGGATCTACTGGTGAGGGGTTTAACTGGTTAAAGTCTTTGGGGCATACGATAATTCAACCAGACTCAGCTTTAGTTCCTATCTCCAGCAAAGACGCCTTTATCAAAAGACTTCAAGGAGTCAGCTTGAAAGATGTCCTGGTAAAGGTTTTGCAAAACGATGTTGTTCAAGTTAGTGAGAAGGGGAGAATTATCTTCACTCACTTTGGTCTTAGTGGTCCAACCATTCTTCATCTTTCTAAAGATGTTAGAGAACTGCTTAAGTATGGAAAGGTTTACCTCTCCCTAGACTTATTTGATAAGAAGCAGGTTCATGAGATTGATAAGGAGTTAAGAGATGTCTTAAGAGAGGATAGTAAAAAGAAGGTTAAGAATGTTTTAGGAGAGTTTATCTCAGCAAGACTTTCTTTAGCAG
>Ga0210057_1001675_pt1 | contig 33060 bp, 36 predicted proteins | sample CryGeyCG2114_010_2_FD_183968 | JGI IMG/M metagenome (GOLD analysis project Ga0210057, IMG submission 183968) | Groundwater microbial communities from aquifer - Crystal Geyser CG10_big_fil_rev_8/21/14_0.10 (SPAdes) (version 2) | ecosystem: Environmental > Aquatic > Deep subsurface > Groundwater ... | reverse complement strand
GCTTCAGGAGCACGAGGTTGAACTTCGGGTCGGTGAGCCTCTCCAACCACCCCCAGCGCTCCTGCAGCTGGGCAAAAGTCAGCCGGACCGCCAACCGAACCAGCCGGGCGATCTGCCGCCCGGTGGTCATCCTTTTCTTCGCCATGACAGATTCCTTTCGGTCTGCCGGGCACCCTACTAATCTCGGACACTCGCCGAGACGTTCGTAGGCCCAATTCAAATACCTAATATATTAGGGCACAATATACTATAAAAAGTCAAGGCCAACAAAAAATCGGCATCTCGGCCGTTTTTTGTATTAAAAATTACGAGTTTTTGGATTAAAAAATTCCCTTCCTTCAAAATGCGAAACCGCCAATTCGTTTTTACCCCCAAAATTGAATACGAATTAGTCGCCGAGCCCCGCCTCGGGCGGGGCTCGGCATTGCCTTTTCCTTTTTATGTGTGCTCTTGGCAGGAGTCGAACCTGCATCGCCTCCTTCGGAGGGAGGCATCCTATCCATTGAACGACAAGAGCAACGCAACTATTCGTGCTCCGGGTTCAGTAGCAGGGCCAACGTCAGACCAATTATTGTCCAAAGCATCAACTTTCCGGCTTGGATGGTCCAGAGAAAGTGGTCAAACAGCCCAAAAGCCAACAGCGCCACTAGAGATCCCAAAACAAATAGCTTTATCAGTGGCAGTCGCCGGAAGAACAACTGCCAAAGCAATATAATCAAAAATGCCAAAAAACTCAAACCACCCGCTACCCCAACCTCTGCACTAGCCAACAGATAAATGTTGTGAATTGGCTCCCACTCCCAAGCTCGAGCCAGCCCCATCTCTTGATATAACCCACTTCGCACTGAATACAGAACCTGACTGCCAGGCCCAACTCCGAGCGGCTCTTGGTTTACGATGCTGAGTCCGGCTTTCGCATAAATCATTCTGTAGCTAACCGAAGGCTCACTGGCCTCAAAGTGCGCCCGCACGCTAATCACTGGGCTAAGCAGGTAATATACCGCAAAACACGACAGCCCCAGCACCGCCGAGAGCCTCAAACCCGAACCAAAGTGTCTTCGCACAAGCAAAAGCAATAAAATTACCAAAAGTCCCAACCCCCCACTCAACCAACCAGCTCGAGAAAAACTTACCGCCAACCCCAAAAGCACAATGAACAACCCGGCACTAATAAGCATTCGGCCGTAAAAATGATGATTGGAAACAAAAATCTTGAGATTATCGCCCACGCTCATTTCTTTATCATACCGATACAGGTGCCAATCAGAGTGAATAAACAAATATATCAAGCCAAACAATCCTATCAATAAAAATGCCGCTAAAATATTGGGGTGGGCAAACGTCCCATAACCCCGAAGCAGTCCTCCGCCAAATTCAACCTTTGCCCCAAGGCCCAAAATCGGATCCAGTTTAGATTCACCCAAAAACCAAAGCCCTAAAGATCGCTGAAAACAAAACTGCAAAAACGCAATAATCGCCTCAAAAACTGCTAAGGCCGACAAAACGATAACGCTATTACGCAATAAATTAGTTTTTTTAGCTAAAAGCGGAATCAACCACCAAGCCAGCAAAATCAAGCTAAGCAAGCGAATAAAATCATACATAGCCAGCATAAAGGATGGCGCAAAAAATACCGACAACCCCGCTGAAATAACAAGCCCAAGCACCGGCCAAATCAAAACCTTTAGCGTGCGCTCATGCCATTCTCCGTTGTGATGCCTATGTAGCCCAAAAGCAATTACTAAAAGCAAAAGTAAAACCAAATCACTTCCATACAAAAAAAGTGTTTCGTACTCATGAAAACCCCGAATGGCTGAAGTTAAAATCACACGCGTGCTCACCGGGATTAAAACCAATAACAAATACCAGGCAAAATGGACGATTTTTGAATCAACTAAAAAATCAGCGCTCCGTCCAACAAAGTTTTTTGCTGAAGTCACTATTCTCCAGTAGCTATATCTAATGACTCGCATATTAAATTATGAAATAGGTTGCCTAAACATTATCCCGCTCAAGTTGATATGGGCGATTGTAGCTCGCACTAGAGTGCGCACCACTATCCCCTTCAACTATCAAAGGAATAATTTTCTTTACTAATTCCTTCGGCGTTTTAGCAAAAACGGTTTTACCAAATCCTCTCTTGGCTTTAGTCAAAATATCTCTAATCATATCTGCCGCTCCTCCGCTACCCTCCAAAACTCCACTCGGCTTTCTATCTTCAAAAGCAATAGTAAATTCATTTAACGTGCCCACGCGCCCACAAATCGTAATCACAGCATCAGCCGTCCTTGTTAAAAGCAAATTCCTACCGGCGTACTCAAACCCGGTATAAATAATCAAATCATGGTAGTCGGTCGGCAATCTATAAGTCTTCACATGAGCAATTTCAGAAGATGCCGGCGAAAGACCAAACACCATTCCCCCGACTTCTTTGGCGCCCTTTGCCGCCCAATAAGGAATCCCGCTAGTGGCTCCAGTAACAAGGACCATCCCCGCGCGCGCGATTTCTCGCCCGACCTCTTCGGCCAAGCTAATTGCATTCTTGCTACATAGCCCAGTCTCAGCCGCCCCAGAAACACAAATTTTATAACGCAAATGGTCTCTCGAATTTAAACTCTCAAGATTCTTACTCACTACCGCCCTCTTCATGAGCTTTTTCGCTACCTCTTTTTTGACTGCCTTTGTTTTTCTCATAGTCGCCTATTTCTTAATTCTTACTTCTTTCTTCCCCCTTCATATTCCATTATATCACGCCCTAAAGCTCAATACTCGTTCCCGGCTTAGGAATCTCTGCCTGTATTTTAAAATCTTCTTTTATCTTACTAGCCAATGCCGTCATCGGCTCTATCTCGCCCTGCACCAAAAACAACTTCTTAAGCTTCTTTGTTAATGGCTTCAACCACTTTAGCAGCTGCGCTTGGTCAGCATGAGCCGAATAAGCTCCAATTGCCCTAATTTTCGCCCGCACTGGAACTGTCTCTCCTAATATTTTGATAGTTTTTTCTCCATCCAAAAGTCTTCTTCCCAAAGAACCCGAAACCTGATATCCAAAAATCAGTAAGTCGCTCTTTGCGTCTTGCAAATATCGCTTCTCATGATGAATTATTCTCCCGCCCTGACTCATTCCACTACCAGCAATAATAATTTTCGGAGGAGCCACTCGATTAATCCCTTTTGAACTCTCCGTACTCTCGGTCAATCTAAGCCCGGGGAAATTAAACATAGACTCAACGCTAGTGTATTTTTGCTGAAGCTCCTCCTTAAAATAATGCCGATGACGGTTGTACACCTCAGTTAACCTTATCGCTAACGGGCTATCCAAAAATATCGGCACTTGAGGAATATTATGTTTTTTAAGCATATCTTGAATCTCAAGCAACAAAATCTGTGTTCGCTCCAGGGCAAAAGCCGGAATCATTAATACTCCGCCGTCTTTTAGACTCTCACTAATAATCTCCCCAAGAATCTCTTTTCTCCTGCCCAAGTCTTCGTGCAATCTGTCACCATAAGTTGACTCCATCAAACAGTAGTCAATATCCGTTGGCGCCTCAGCCGGACCAATCAACGGAGACGGTTCATTACCCAAATCACCAGAAAAAAGAATTTTCTTCCCTTCGGCCTCCACCTCGATTGAGGCTGACCCCAAAATATGCCCAGCACTGTGAAACGTTACTTTAGCCGTCGACTCTTTATGTGGATCTCCCAAGTTCACAGACTGATGATAATTCACTCCCTCCCACAAATTCATTAAAGCCACAATATCTTGATCTTCATAAAGCACCGGCTTGCCATCACGCTCCGCCTCCATACCTAAAATATGTTCAGAGTCTCGAAGCAATAACTCTGCAAAATCCTTCGTTGGTGGCGTAGAATGCACCGTTCCGCTAAAACCATGCCGAACTAGCTTTGGCAAAAGCCCGGTATGATCAATATGGGCGTGGGTTACAAAAACATCGGTAACTTCCTTTGGATCGTAAGCGAATGGTTCATAATTACTCTCCTCGCAAAATTTCCCGGCTTGATGGAGCCCGCAATCAATCAAAATCTTTCGCTTTCCTCCTGCCACAGCATCATCTTTAAACTCCAATAAATAGTTCGAGCCGGTCACCGCTTCGGCTCCTCCATAAAAAGTAAGTTTCATCCCGTTAGTGATAGCTCAAGCTTAATTTTAAAATAATACGTTGGTTCATTGTAGTAAATTTCATTTAACCTCCATTCGCTAGCTTCCTCGTCCGCCCAGGGTGGACTATCACTAACGGGATTCATGTATTAAGTATACCAGTTAATTTACTCCGCGATGGCCCCCTCCACAATTTTTCTCTCATCCCAATCAATTTTTCCACTCTTCACGTGCATATAGCGCTGGCCACCGATTCCAGTAATCGCTACTATATCCCCTTCTCCAGCCATCGCAATTGCTTTTTTTATAGCAACTCCTCTATCAACTTCAATCTCAAAAAATCCCTCTTCTCTTTTAATCCCTTCTCCAATCTGACGAGCAATTTCTGCAGGATTCTCGCCATAAGGATCTTCAGCCGTTAAAATCACATGGGCGCAATACGTTGAAGCAATTTTTCCAAACTCCGCTCGCTTCCACTTATCTCTCCCGCCTCCGGCCGAACCAAAAACTCCAATTAATCTGTTCGGCTTCTTTTTTTCTTTGACGTGCTTGTAGACCGCCTCCAACGACCCAGGCGTATGAGCATAATCAATCAGCACCTCAAACCCCTTCTTTGATTTAATAGTCTCCATTCGCCCACCAAACCCAGAAAAGTTTTGCAAAGCCCTAATAATCTCCTCTCGCGGGATGTCTTGGCTCCGACTAACTGCAAAAGCTAGGGCCCCATTTTCCAAGCTAAAATCTGGGCTAAACCAATCGCCCAATAAATCTCGCTCTCCACCCAATTCGTTTTGCACAAAAGTCGCCCTCTCGTAAAAGACCGTTCTCCCATACCCAGCCACCGCCTCCTCAAAATGGCGAGCTTCACTACTTCCAGAATTTATAAAAAACAATTTTCTTTTTTTGCTCGAAAATTTTGCTACGTCTTCAAAAAACTTTACTTTTGCCCCTCGGTACTCCTCAAAGCTTCCGTGGCTTTCAATATGCTCGGGGTGCAAACACGTCATCCCGGCCTCATCAAAATCAATAAACCTATGCCGAGACTGACCAACGCCCTGACTAGTCACCTCCAAGAAAGCATATTTACACCCGGCCTTCTTGGCCCTCGCCAAAAATCTCTGGATAAACCATCTGCCCGGCATTGTATTGTTAGTTTTATTTTCTTGCACTTGCCCGTTTATTCTAAATTCCACCGAACTCATCGCCGCTACCGATAACCCCACGCTCTCAAAAATATGTGCCAGCAGACGAACCGTAGTCGACTTCCCCTTAGTCCCAGTTATACCAATCACAATCAATCCACGACTCGGATGCCCATAAACTAAAGCGCTAATCCACGCCCACAAGTAGTGATAAATTTTACGCAATAAAGAAAGCATACTTTAAATTTCTAATTGACTTAATTAATCTAATTATTCTAATCAAATCCCAAGCTCCAATATCCAAACCAACTCTGTATATATTTTAGTCATTGGTCATTATTTAGGTCAATTAGATTAATTAGAATAATTATGTTAATTTTCTCTCTTTTTCAAAGCCGCCTTCAATCTCCCATTAAAATCTTTAATCTCTGGATCAATCCCGGCAATCGCTGCCCTCGCGGTCGCCCGAGCCAATCCGAGGTTCACAAGCGTCTCCTCCAAATCAATATCCGCCTCAATCTGACCGGTAAGCACACTAGTATCGGCAAATGTTAGCTTCCCCTTAAGCTCCAGGGCAATCCGCTCGGCAATTTTTTTGCCTACTCCCGCCGCCCGCCCAAGCAAATCACTCCTTCCTTCATTAATCGCCCCGATGAGCTGGTCAATATCCGCCACGCCCATCACGTTCATAGCGCTCTTTGGCCCCACACCATTCACTGTAATTAAGGCTTCAAACAGATCCAGCTCCTTCTCACTAATAAATCCAAAAAGGTCTTGTGCATCCTCTTTGATATTTTGATAAGTAAAAAGTTCAACATCACTTCCCAACGTCGGCAATCTCTCCAGTGTTCCTGCCGAGACAAAAACTTTATACCCCAAAGCTCCGCCCTTAACCACCACGAAGCTCGTTTTCTTAGCCTGCAAAATTCCGCTAATGCTATAAATCATAAAGTAATCACTAATAATGCGAATAATGATAATAACGCGAATCTGACACCATATAGTATACCGTCTAAAAGAAAACGGCTCAATTAGCTGTACGGGTCCACCACATATGCGAATTTATTCTCCCTTTCCTAAAGGGAGTACCCTCGCCTAAAGGCGAGGGGGAGGGATTTTACGTGCAATTAAATCCCCCGCCTTCGCCACCCCTTATTCTCCCTTTCCTAAAGGGAGTACCCGGCTTTAGCCGGGGGAGGGATTTGATTAGGAAAGGGGGAATAAAGGTAAAATGCAAAGAACCTTTGTTCCGACTGCGCTCGGACGAAATGGATAACAGAGTTACCCATTTCGCATCCTCGCTTGTCGTAATAAAGGTAAAATGCAAAGAACCTTTGTTCCGACTGCGCTCGGACGAAATGGATAACAGAGTTACCCATTTCGCATCCTCGCTTGTCGTAATAATGAGCAAGGGCAATTCGCATATGTTTCTGAACTTATGCATTAGCCACAAACGACCATACCGCAACCTAGCGATTAATCGCACGATTAATCACCTGATTAATCTTATATCCATTGCAATGTGTGAGCACGCCTAAATACGAAGCCATGTTCCGCGAGTCCACCCTTCGAAACAGCCGCCGCTTCGTTTTAGTCCGTAAAACTCTATAATGAGGCCGAAGCACATATCCTAAAAAATCTACGCCTTGGGAATATTTTCTTATAATTGTTTTGCGCGCATGCAGAGTTAGTTTTAAATTTTCATTAACAAATTTTTCTATTCTTCTAATCTAATATAGTATGGAAAGTTTTTGCCATCATCTTCAACAATCACAAAATCATCACAGTAACGACCATAATATTGGGCTCTTAATTTATTTTTAATGAAAAAATCCAGCTGATGTAAATATACATTTGCAAAAAGCTGGCTAATCACATTACCCAAAGGAAGTCCAACGGCGCTTCTTGAACAAGAAGCGCCGTTTAATGTATCATTGTCAACTAAATTCGTACCTGCCGCAAAACAAATTTTCCAACGAAATAATACTTTCAAAAAAAGGGTGCCTCTTATATTTTTCGCACTGATACTTGGCAAGCAGTTCTGGGCTATGAACTTTGGCAAACCGTTATCTCAATGTGAATCGAGACCGGTTGTATTAGCCAAAAATATTTTAGCATTTTTGTTTTTTGAAAACAAAACGCCCCGTGCAGTGAGACCACACAGGGCGAATGAAACGAAGGGAACGAGGGCCAAGGGCAGAGAGTCAGCCCAAGACCACAGAACGGGAACTCCCGCTCGGATAGGCGTTGCCCGGATTATTCCAGCGGACGTCGAGCTCGCCGTCGTAGCCGTCCACGTACACGCCGCCACCATCGACGCGGCGGGAGCCGGTACAAGTCCAGCCGACCGGATCAAGCCAGACCTTGTGCTTCCAGTAGATCTGGAGCAAGAGAATGACCGCTTCGCGGCAGGTCACAACCTGCTCCTTCACCTCCCACAGCCAGCGGTAGCTCACTCCCACGAACTTCGGGCAGGCCTGGGTGGCTTCCAGTCCAGCCGGAGTCCAGAGAATCTGCTCTGCGGGCTGGCGGGCATCAAAGTCGACGTCGATGGCCCGGAGGTTCTCCGGTGTCCACCGCCAGTGCGGCACCTTGGTCACGAGCGCGAGGATCTGCTTGCTGGTCAAATTGCCACAGATGGCCCAGTGGTTGCCCGCGGGAACTTCCCGGGTCAGCCACCTGGCGCAGTCCTGACCCTTCAGGCCGGCAAAGTCCCGGAGGAACTTGCTGGCGTCCTCCAGGTCGAAAGTCAGCTCGGAGCCCGAAACCCGGCTAGCACGGTAGGCGCTGAGCAAAGCGCTGGCTCCATCCCTGCTGTCGTTGATGACCTGGAGAACATCGGCGACCTCACTGGGAAGCCGCGTCCCTCTTTCCATCATACCGATCACATCTTTCCAGAGCCCTTTGACTCTGACCTTCTGATCGCTGCCCACGATCAACTCCTTTCTGCCCGCTATACACGAGCATGGCTATGCCGAAGTTGCGTTCGGCGCGCCCCGCCTAAGCGGGGTAAACTTTCCTCAGTTGTCGAGGAACTGGTTATATATATACCACATTACAAATATCTTGTCAAAATCTTGACTCAATCCCAAAAACCCTCTATTCTATGGAGACTAGCCAAAAGCCTCTCTAACCGGGTAGTGAAATTCGATCTTCGCTAGCCTGGCAACTCAAAGCTTTAAAAAGCTACTCAAGGTCAATAACTTCCAAACAATAAACTTAATCGAATTTCTACTACCCGGATGCCAGTAACAAAATCAGTTCATAAAGCCCTGCGCCAGAATGAAAAGCGCCGAGCCATAAACTCTGCCAAGAAAACTGCTCTAAAGAAAACCATCAAGCAGTACGAGAAGCTCGTCAAAGAAGACGTCAAAAAAGCCGAATCCTTTCTATCAACCGTCTATAAAGGACTTGATAAGGCCGCTAAGACCAAGCTCATTAAACCTAATAAAGCTTCTCGGCTAAAATCTCGACTCTCCAAAAGAGTCAACATCAAAAAGTAAATAACAAAAAACAGAGCCTTTGGCTCTGTTTTTTGTTCTATACTATTTTAGTGCAAAATCCAGCAGAGCCTCCTCGTACTCCAACTTGCCCCCTTTAACCGCGCCGTCGTAGTTTGCAAAAACAACCTTGGACCCTCCCCCGGCCCAAGCGCTCGCCATATTAAAAATCGCGCCGGCATCATTTTTATTCAACAAAAAATGCAACGCCCGCAATTTGTCTTTCACACTTCGCCCGTAAACAAATCCTTTAATAGAGTCTATGAACTCCGGAGTACTCGCCTCGTTCTCAACGGCTCCACCAAGCGCCATCTTTTCCAACTCCTGGCTCAGCACCCACAAATCCGTACCAAAAGTCACAATCAGGTCTTTGATCTCCTCCGTCTTCAGCTCGAACTCAAGCTCCCCCGCTCGTTTTTTAATAAAAGACGTTACCTCTCGCTCTGAAAGCAAATCAAACGCCCAACTTTGAACCGGTGGCTTCAATAGAAAATCAAACTTTTTACCCAGCTTTTTTTCACAAATCAAAACCAAAGTTGTATCTTTGTCTTCCAGATAACTTTTTAAGAGTTCTATTAAGCTCTTTTCTTCAGCCTCACCCGGATTAGTCAAAACCCCGAGCTTAAAAGACGCGAATAATCCTGCGCTTCGCGAAAAACCAACCGTGCGGTCTAACTCATCATCTTTTTCTAAATCAAAATAATCCACCAATCCGTCCGGATGCTTTTTGGAAAAAGAGGCTAGGATTTTATCCCGCAAAACCGCGCCCCTTCGATAAGAGTCCGGACCATATAGATAAAGAATCATAAATTTGAAACTTGTCACCCCGGGCTCCGACCCGGGGCCTACGCTCTCAACAATACAAAAATAATAGATTCCGGGTCAAGCCCGGAATGACAATTATTTTACTTACTGTGTTTCTTTCCGGCAGCAGCAATAAAGGCCATAAACAGTGGGTGCGGATTTAGCGGCCGAGAAAGCAACTCTGGGTGAGACTGCGTGCCGAAGAAAAATGGATGTTTGCTCTTTGGAAGCTCAGCCATCTCCATCAATCGCCTGTCGGGGCTAGTTGCCGAAAACACCAAACCAGCCGACTCAAGCTCATCAATAAACTCGGGATTGACTTCATAGCGATGCCGATGGCGCTCAACTACCGATTCTTTTTTATAGGCCCCAAAAGCCAGCGTTCCCTTCTTTACCTGGGCTGGGTAGTCGCCCAAACGCATAGTTGCTCCGTAATTACCTTTTGCCAAAATCTCTTTCTGCTCTGGCAAAATATCAATCACCGGATAACTCGTGCTCTTGCTGACCTCGCTGGTGTGGGCGTCTTTCATCTTTGCAATATGCCTAGCAAACTCCACCACCATCAACTGCATGCCGTAGCACAATCCCAAATATGGAATCTTGTGCTCCCGACAGTACTCAATCACATTAATCTTGCCCTCAACCGCTCGGCTTCCGAACCCACCCGGCACAATCACGCCATCATATTTGCTAAGCTCTTTAAGACTTTTTGCCCGGTTAACTCCCTCAAACTCACTAGAATCCAGCCAACCGATCTCCGGCTTAAACCCCTGCCATGCCCCAGACTGCTTTACTGCCTCAATCACTGAAATATATGCATCTGCTAAAACAAAGTCTCCAGTCGCAAAGTACTTTCCTACAATCGCGATTTTTAATGGCTTGCTTGCTTTATGCACCTTATTAACAAAAACCGTCCAATCCTTCATATCCGTATCTCTCTTGGGAAGCCCTAGCTTTTCCACCAATAAATCTCCCAACCCATCTCTATCAAAGTTCAATGGAACATCATAGATGCTTTTCACGTCCGGCGCAGAAATCACATTTCTCTCGGGCACACTGCAATTAAAAGCAATCTTCTGTTTTCTAGCGCTATCAATCGGCACGCTAGCCCGAGCAATAATCACATCCGGCTGAATGCCTGCTGCATTTGCCGTCCTAACCGCATGCTGAGTGGGCTTAGTTTTTAACTCCCCGTCCTTTTGAAACGGCAAAAAGCTCACCACCACAAAAGCAGTGTCCAATGGCTTTTTTACTTTTAAAATTCGATAGGCCTCCAAGAAAAGAATGTTTTCGTACTCCCCCAGAGTTCCTCCAATCTCAATCACCACAACATCGGCCTCGGCTTTTCTGGCCGCCGCCTCCATCTGCTCAATAACCGCGTTAGGAATATGGGGCACTACAGACACACACCGGCCCTCATACTCTAAGTTCCTCTCCTTTTTTATAACGGCAGAATAGATACTACCGGTCGTCATGTAATTCAAGCTCGGCAAGCCAGTGTTTAAAAATCGCTCATAATTCCCCATGTCTTGGTCGCACTCCATCCCATCTGCGAGCACAAAAACCTCACCATGCTCCACTGGGTTCATAGTCCCGGCGTCTACATTCACATACGGATCCGCTTTCATCGCAGTCACCTTAAATCCCCGCGACTGCAAAATTTTAGCAATTGAAGAGGCGGTGATTCCCTTGCCGATACCCGACATAACCCCGCCTGTTACAAATATAAATTTCGTATTTTTACTATCTTTTTTCGCCATAACATTACTAGAATACTCCAAATCTTATTCTCAAGCAAACTCACCTTTTTTGGCAACACGGGCAGTAGTGCGCGCTCCGACTATTTACCTTTTTCCTTTCTATTAGTTCACCACAACGCTCGCAAGCCCTTCCAACAAACCCATAAACTCGCCGACTCTTGGCGTAATCCCCAGCCATTCCATCGGGATCTCGAAAATCGCCCACCGTTGTTCCCCTCTTCTTAATTGCCTCGCGCAAAATCACTCGCAACTCCTTATGCAAACTTTCGTGCTCCCAAGATGCCAAACTATTCGCCCGTCTCTCCGGGTGCACACCCACACGCCACAAAGCCTCGTCGGAATAAATATTACCCACTCCCGCAATCACTTTCGGATCCATCAAAGCTGTCTTAATCGCCCGATTCTGAGTTCTAAGAATTTTTCCGAATCGTTTTGAAGTTAAATCTCTAGCTAATGCGTCCGGCCCAAGCGCCTTAATGTCTGGAAGCTCCTCAATCACCTCCTTCGGCCCTAAAATCATCTTTCCAAAACGCCGTAAATCCGAAAAAGCCAGCATTCGCCCACCCGTCTCGCCCGATCTTTGGTTGGGCGGATCTCCTAAATAGAACACCGCTCTTATGTATCCATTCCACTTATCAGTCTTCATCTGTTCGGGGCTAATCGCTAAAACATTTTTTTTCCGCACCGCCCACTTCCCCACCAAAAAATGACCAGTCATTTTTTGATGAACCAACATGGTCCAACCCCCGGCAAAATCAAACAAAACATTTTTCCCGACCCTCCTCAACCCCAAAATCTTTTTACCTTTTATATTTTTCTTAAAATTCGCTACCGCCCTCTTATCCAAAAAATTGTGCCGCGGATTATACGGGTCGCGAATCATCTTCGGCCAATCCAACCAAGCGTCGCGAATAACCGCACCCCGAATCTTCGCGTTTAAAATCCGCACCACAGTTTCTACCTCTGGCAACTCCGGCATATTCAATATATTAAGCTCACAAAAACTCGGCTTGCTCCGCCAATGACACAAAACCAAACTTCTTAAAGTACGCATCAAGCTTCTTCTCATCCAACTTCCCCAGCTTAATATTTTCCAAACCATTAAGCTTAATCGGTGCATTCCGGTCAACAGTCGCGAGCCTCTTACTCATTAAGGCCTGCTCTTCAAACCCCTCCAATCGCTTAGCATGCTTTTCAGAAATTATTACTAAGTTTTCGTAGACCCCCTCCACCGTCTCAAACTCCTTAAGCAAGGGCGTCGCCGTCTTCTGCCCCACTCCTGGCACACCCGGAATATTATCGCTGGCGTCGCCCATTAAGCCCTTTAAGTCCGCAATTTGGTCTGGGCGAAGTTCATATTTTTCTTTTACTTTTTCCTCGTTGTACCGCTCCACTTCCCCCGCACCGCTTTTGAGCATATCGGCCACCACCTTCTCTCCCTCAACCAACTGTAACAAATCTCTGTCCCCAGAAAGAATAACCACCTGCAAGTCTTTTTCGCCTTTATATTTTTCAGCCAAAGTCGCGATAATGTCATCCGCTTCAAAACCAGCCAACTCAAAAATCTTCACCCCAAAAGCCTCAAAGGTATTCCTCGCCTCAATCAACTGCGGAATTAAATCCGAACTCACCTCGGCCCGATTGGCCTTGTACGCCTCATACTCTTTTTTTCTAAAAGTCGGCTCCGGCCTATCAAAGCAAGCCGCCACATACTCCGGCTTTTCTTCGTTAATAATTTTAAGCAAAAGTTTACAAAGTCCATAAATCGCCCCAATCGGCATATTATCCCCCGCCGTCAAAGGTGGCATGGCGTGAAAAAACCGGTGAATCAAAGCGTGGCTGTCTATAAGCAATAACTTTTTCATACTTTTAATATAGCACTATTTACCGAACCAACCCGAACCGTGCGCCCCTCGCCCTCGCAATAAATCAACTCTATCCAAAGTGTATCCGCCGGCAAAATATCTTTTATCCTTTCCGCCCACTCCACTAAAACTAAATTATTTTTATTTTTTAGTATTTCACTAAACCCAAGCGCACTCAAAGCACTCACCGGATCTTCGAGCCGGTAGCAATCCACATGAATTGCGTTTTTATATTTTTTTTCTTCTAACCCATACTTCTTCATCAAAACAAAAGTCGGGCTCAGCACGCTCTCGCTAACTCCAAGCTCTCTTAAAAAATACTTTACCAAAGTAGTTTTCCCGGCGCCGAGCTCTCCAACCAGACCGATCGCTAAAGCACCGGCGCTTTCGCGCGCCAAAAGCTCGCTAACCAATTTCTTAGCCAGCCCCCCCAACTCAGTCTCATTTTTAATCTCAACTTGCTCCATATTATTTACTCTTTTTTAACACAATCACTGCAATTAGCGCCAGCACAATCCCAACCACAAAGACCAACCCCATTAACCCACCAAAAGATTGCCGACTCGCATACTCTTGCACGGTTTGCCCCTCTCCGGACAAATCTTCAAAAATTTGAGCTCGGAGTTCATCACTAATCTGCGCATTTTGCAAAATCGCGAACCCCTCTTGGGCCTGCCCAGAGTAGCTCAGACTATCCACCACCTCACCGGCCGGATTTAAAAGCTCCACCACCTCTTCGCTGTTATTTAAAACCAGCTTGCTGGTTAGGTCAGAAAACTTCAGCCCCTCACCGGCCTCAATCACATACCCGCTAAGCGAAAACTCCTTTCCGCTTTTATCCTTTATCTTCCAGCCAGCCAAAGACTGCGACTCGCTACCGTCATTAACTAAAATAATATACTCTCCGCCCTTATCCGCCCCCACCGGGTTAGGCAAAACCTCGCTGATTCTAATCATAATTTCGAAAATGGTCCCTATGTCATTCCGGCCTCCCGCCTTGACTCGTAAGGCGAGGCAGGTGAGCCGGAATCTACACTTCCAGGTTTACCGTAAATGTAGACCCCGGGTCAAGCCCGGGGTAACAAGTTAATCGTTTTTAAAAAATCATAGCAAGCTCTCCTGGTTGGGTCCGCGCCTCCCCAAGTGGCGATAAGCCAAATCAGTTACTTTCCGCCCAGCTGGCGTTCGCACTAAAAGCCCGATACTCATTAGATACGGCTCATACACGTCTTCAATAGTTCCTCGATCTTCATTAAGCGCCGCCGCCAGCGTCCCCACTCCAACCGGCCCACCCCCAAACTTATCAATTATAGTTTCCAGAATCCTTCGGTCATGCGGATCTAGCCCAAGATTATCCACCTCAAGCATCTCCAGCGTTTTTCTCGCCGCCTCTTGGTCAACTTCGGGCTGGTCATTAAACTCCGCGAAGTCCCTTACTCTTCGCAGCAATCGATTCGCCACCCTTGGCGTAAATCGACTAGCTCTGGCAATCACATTAATCGCCTCCGCGTTCACCGCCACATTTAAAAGCTTGGCGCTACGCTTCACTATCTCTTCGATATCAGGCACCTCGTAGTAATCAAGCTTAAAAGTCGCACCGAATCGCGAACGCAAGGGCGCTGAAAGCAAACTCGGTCGAGTCGTCGCCGCCACCAAAGTAAACGGCGGCAAATCCATAGTTACTGTTCTAGCCGCCGGCCCCTTACCAACCACCAAGTGCAACTTCCGCATCTCCATGGCCGGATAAAGCACCTCTTCAATAAGCCGGTTCAACCGATGCACCTCGTCAATAAATAAAACATCTCCTGGAGTTAAATTCGTCAAAACCGCCGCCAAATCCGCCATCTTCTCCAGGGCCGGCCCCGACGTCACTTTCAAGTTCGCTCCCAACTCCCGCGCCACGAGCGTTGCCAAAGTCGTCTTCCCTAATCCGGCCTGTCCAAAAAACAGCAAATGATCGCAGGACTCCTCCCTCTTTAAGGCCGCACCCAAGATCACCTTTAAATTGCGCTTAACCTTCTCTTGCCCGACATACTCGTCCCAGCTAGTCGGACGCAAAATAAGATCCACCGCCCGGTCATCCCCCCCACTTTTGGGCTTTTCAGCCTCATTTTTAACACTTTTGTCTGCCATATCCACCCCATTATAACAGCCTTACTCTGCTTTAGAAAGAATCTAAAGGGGCTTGGCCCCGTAGTGAAACCCGGCTATTTTAGGCCAGCCCCCCAGGCTGGCGCCGAGTTTCTACTCGGGGTTGACAAACTTTCCGCCACTGGTATACTTTTTACTCTATAAGCAGATTTTGGGCAAAACCGGCCAGCTCCTTGACAAAATTAGGCTAGTATGCTATACTAGCCCTATCTAAAAATCAGTATTTTGTAGTGGGCAAATGGAATGCATTGTTGACTTGGACTGTCTGGTTTCGACTGGTCAGCTCCTCAACCGTATTCTTATCTCTTCATTTTTAATAAAGAGCACTCAATCAGTAATCTCCCCAGGTACTGATTTTGCCCACTACTAAGCACTGATTCAAAAAACCGGCCACCAGGCCGATTTGTTGTCCTCCAAAGAATCACTGAAAGAATGCGGGAATTAATGCCAGCATTAATTCCCGCATTCTTTCCGTCAAAACCATCACCCATTAAAGATTGATAAAATAGTAGATTCTTCCCGCCTCGACTCGCCGTCTTCAGCGAGGCGGGCGCTTCGCTCAGAATGGCGGAGTTGGTGTTTTACGAACATAAAGACAAAGCGTTAAGGTCTACAAAAAAATAGCGCGTGGTTCGGGCGAGCTGGAGTCGTCTCAAGAGGGTAGGGCTTGGCCTAGCGGCCCGCCGTGACTCGCAAGGCGAGGCAGGCCCTTGCCCGCGCCCCAGACCTCGCCGCCCAACAAACCTTAAAACCCCTCAATCTTCCCAGCCACCGCCTCCACTTCTTCAAAAGTTGTCTCGCCCGACAGGACCCGCAACACACCATCTTGCATCATGGTCACCATTCCGGCTTTTATCGCTGACTCCTCAATCGTCGCCTCCCCTGTCGTTTCGGTTATGAGCTTTTCCATTTCTTTATCAACTCGCAAAAGTTCAAAGATTCCCACCCGTCCTTTATAGCCAGAGAAATTGCACTTCTCGCAACCTTTTTTATCACCGTCTTGTTTTATATTAAAAATTTTAATCTCCTCAACTTTCGGTCGCACCGCTCGCTCTGGAAGAGTTTTATAAAACGCCTCTACCTTTGTCTTAAAGTCATCGGAAGACTCCACCGCCACCCGGCACTCCTTGCAGATCCTTCTCACAAGTCGCTGAGCAATCGCTAAGTTAAGCGCCGGCCCAATACTATTAGCCTTTACACCCAGAGCCAAAAGCCGAGGCACTGCTCCTGCCGCGGAGTTGGCGTGAATAGTAGAAAACACTAAGTGCCCAGTTAGGGCCGCTTGAATCGCAATGTCGGCCGTCTCTTTATCTCGAATCTCACCCACTAAAATCGCATCTGGGTCTTGTCTCATCAAGGCGCTTAACCCACTAGCAAAAGTGTACCCTCTCGCTGGATTAACCTGCGTCTGCTCAATCATATCCAAATGATACTCAATCGGGTCCTCAATCGTTATTACCTTAGTTTCACTGTCTGCAATTGTCCGCAAAAACGCATACAACGTTGTTGTTTTTCCAGAACCCGTCGGCCCAGTATTTAAAATCATCCCGTTGGGCGCATTAATCTCTTCCTTCATAATCTCGAGGTCATCCGGCCGAATTCCCATGTCGGTCAAGCTCAGCCGAATCGCACTTGGATCCAAGATTCTCATCACAATCGCCTCGCCAAACTCGGCCGGCACCACCGAAACTCTCATCTCAATATTTACTCCGTCTAAATCAATAGTAAACCGCCCATCCTGTTTTTCGCTAGAAATATTAATTCGCAAATTTGAAAGCAGCTTAATCCTAGAAACTACCAAATGATAAACCTTCTCTGGTATCCCCTCTACCACGATTTGCAAAACCCCATCGATCCTATATCTTAATTTTGAGTTTTCTTCCCCACTCTCCAAGTGGATATCCGAAGCTCGGTTATTTAACGCGCCAGCCAGCAATATCTCCATAATCTTCTTCGTTGCAATTTGATTCGCGCTAAACTCCGCCGTTAGCGCCTCACCAACCTTAGCAACCGTCACCAACTCCTTCTTTAATCTAGATACCTCTTCCGCGCCAATACCAACTTTACTTACAATATCTTCCCCCCGCTTCGGAATAAACTGATAAAAACTTAAAGCATACTCCAGGCTCTCTTTTGAAACCACAAAAATCCTAAGCTCAAACCCCTTGGCCTTTAATTCATCGATTAAAGCCTTTACTTTGGGGTCGTCTGGATGAAGTGCACCGAGCGCCGCCTTATGTCCTTTATGTTCAAAAACTACCGCTCCGGCCTCTTCGGCCCGGGCTTGGTCCACAAGCTTGAGCCCATCCAACTCAATCGGCGCATGAGTCAAATCCAAATAATCCCCAGTTTGGGTAGTCGCGCTTGTTTTCACCAATCGCTCCTGACTCTCTCGCCAAATTTTCTTAAGCTGTTCTTTTAACTTTAGGTCATCATTCGGAATCATAAAATAGAAGCACGAAGCAAGAAGATGGAATAATGAATTCAATCTCTCCCGCTTGTAATGGTAGAATAATTATAGCAAGATATCTCTGAATTATACACAAACAAACTCCGCCCCGTACTTCATACTTCATTTTTCTTTCTTCTTAATATGTCTGGACACAATAAATGGTCTCAAATTAAACAACGTAAGGGCGCGCAAGACGCTAAGAAAAGCGCCGTTTTTTCAAAAATTTTAAACGCTATTATTATTGCTGCCCGACCCGACCCAAATCCCAGCACCAATCCCCGCCTCCGGGCCGTAGTTGAAAAAGCCAAAGCAGCCAATGTCCCCCAAGACAACATCACTCGCGCCCTCTCTCGCCAACAAGAGAAAGAACTATACGAGTTCACCCTAGAGGCCTACGGCCCCGAGGGCATCGCCCTCATTATTCAAGCCATTACCGACTCCACCAACCGAACTAACAATGAGCTTCGCAAAATCCTCTCTGACGCCGGCGCCAAAGTCGCTGACCCAGGTAGCGTCCTTTGGTCATTCACCTTCAGCGAAGCCAACCAATCCTTCAGCCCGAAATTTACCCAGCCGGCCACAGGCGTTGCTAAAGAAAACTTGGAAAAAATAATCATCGCCATAAACGAACATCCCGACGTCCAGGCCGTTATCCATAATGCCGAGTAAAATTAACCTAATTGATCTAATTACTCTAATTAACTTAAACAAGCGCCAAGCCCAAAATCCCAAAAACCCAACCGTCTCACAAAATACATCCAGCGCGCGTTGGATATTGGGATTTGGGATTAATTTAGAATAATTAGATTAATTAGTATAATTAGAATAATTCTTATGTATATCCTCGGAATTGATCCTGGCTCTACCCTGATTGGCTACGGCCTAATCAAAAAAACAAGCAAAAACGAACTCGAAGAGATCACGCACGGAGTTCTAAAAATTACTGAGAAAGACCTCAGCCAAAAAATAGCCTCTCTAGCCAAAAGACTCCGAGCCCTAATAAAAAAAACTAAGCCGGATTTAGTCGGCGTCGAAAAACTATTCTTTGCAAAAAACAAAAAAACCGCCCTAGAAGTCGCCCACGCCCGAGGCGTAATTATGTTAATAGTTTTAGAAAGTAGATTGCCAGTGGTTGAATACACCCCAGCCGAGATAAAACAAGCCGTAACCGGCTACGGTTCAGCCGACAAAAAAATGATCCAAAAAATGGTCTCTATCATCCTAAAAACCGAACTTCATTCGGACGACAACGCTGCTGATGCGCTCGCAGTTGCCATCACCACCGCCAACCGCTACGAGTACGAACAACGAACCCGCTAACTCAAAAGTTTTCCCCTCTTGACAACTTCTCTCCCCCCTCTATAATGGGGCTATTAAATTAATTTTGCCTTTATTTTTAAGACAAAAGGTCGAAAGAACCACGAAAATAATTACACATGACCAGTCAAACTAAAACCATATCTGACGTTGAGTTGCTAGAGCGCAACGCGTTTGCACTTTTTATAAGTGACGACGAAGAAGACGAAGATATGGATAATGTTAAGGCCATGACAGACGATGATGAAGACGAGGACGATGCTGACATAGATGATGCTGACATAGACGAAGATGACGAGGCCGCTCCCGACGTAGAAGAGGACGAAGAAGAAGTCTAAGATTATAAAGATTCCGCATGGCCAGGCCAAGCGGTATTGAGGGGAACTCGCTTTGCTCGCCCTTACCGCCCCAAGTGGCGGGGTATTGAACCTTTGTTTCGACTGCGCTCGGACGAAATGGATAACAGAGTTACCCATTTCGCATCCTCGCTTGTCGTAATAAAAATTCAAAACAAAAAACTCCCGATTCCGGGAGTTTTTTGTTTGCTTTCAGGCTCAAGCTGGCTTATCATAAAAAAATGCGCCCCGGAAAGAAGAAACACAATATTTTGCGGAAAACCCTCTTGGCTATCTCAGGGCTTTTTGCCCTTGGCGTAGTTAGCCTACTTATCTTAATTTTCATCACTCTCAAAAGCTTACCTTCTCTAGACCTCTTAGAAGCTCAACAAATCCCGGAATCAACCAAAATATATGACCGCACAGGAGAGATATTAATCTACGAACTCTACGGCGACGAACGCCGAACCGTCATCCCCCTCTCCGACATTCCAGACTTCGTGAAGCAGTCCACCGTCGCCATTGAGGACGACACCTTTTATCAACACTCTGGCCTGAACTTTAAGGCTCTACTCCGAGCCGTCATAAAAAACATTCGCACCGGTAGCCGCGGCCAGGGTGGCTCAACCATAACCCAGCAGTTAGCCAAAAACGTCTTTTTAAGCAACGAAAAAACCTTCACAAGAAAATTCAAAGAGCTCATTTTAACCTACAAGCTCGAGAAGTCCTTCTCCAAAGATCGTATCCTTGAGCTATATCTTAACGAGATCCCCTACGGCGGTGCAACCTACGGCATCGAAGCCGCCAGTCAATCTTTCTTTTCTAAATCTGCCAAAGATCTGACCTTGGCCGAAGCAGCGCTCTTAGCCAGCCTCCCCCAGGCCCCGTCTTATTATTCCCCTTGGGGTAGCCACGTCGACGGCCTCCTCTCCCGAAAAAACACTGTTCTGCGAAAAATGTACGAACTCGGTCACATTAGCGGAGAAGAAATGCTTTCTGCGCAAAACGAGGAGCTTAAGTTCGGCCGGCTGGAAAACCTTTCTCTAGCCCCCCACTTTGTTTTAGAGATTAAAGAATACCTAGAAAATACGTACGGGGAGGACTTTGTAAAAAGAAGCGGTCTTCAAATTATCACAACCCTAGACGTTGATCTTCAAAAAGCCGCTGAAGAAGCCGTAAGCGCTGGGGCCGAAAGGAATGCGCGCCTTTACAATGGCACAAATGGCGCCCTGGTCGCCCAAGATGCTAAAACCGGTCAAATTTTAGCCCTTGTTGGCTCTCGAGACTACTTTGATTCAGAGGTGGACGGGCAGTACAACGTCGCCACCCAGGGACTTCGCCAGCCAGGATCCACACTAAAACCGTTTGCCTATCTCACCGCCCTAAAAATGGGCTACCCAGACAGCACAGTTCTCTTCGATGTTAAAACTCAGTTCAGCACCGACCTCGCCAATATCTATCAACCAGAGAACTTTGACGGCATATTCCGAGGACCAGTAAGCTTCAGGACCGCCCTCTCCCAGTCTATCAACGTCCCCGCCGTAAAAACCCTTTATTTAGTTGGAATTGAAAACCTGCTCCAAACCCTCCAAGATTTTGGTATTAGCACCCTCAACGATCCCCGACGCTACGGGCTATCTCTGGTTCTCGGTGGTGGAGAAGTCCGTCTCATCGAGTTAGTCGGCGCGTACTCTGTTCTCGCCCAAGAAGGCATCTATCACGCCCAACACACTATTTTGAAGGTGGAAACCCGGGACGGACAAATCCTCGAAGAATACAAAGACCAGTTCAAAAAAGTCATAGAACCCCGCTATCCACAGATTATTAACGACATCCTCTCGGACGTCCAAGCTCGCTCCGGCCTATTCCACTCCAGCCTAAGCCTTACCGTCTTCCCTGGACACGATGTAGCGCTTAAAACGGGTACCACAAACGATTATCGCGACGCTTGGGCCGTTGGCTACACTCCGTCATTGGTAGTTGGCGTATGGGCCGGAAATAACGACAACACCCAGATGCAACAACAAGGCGGGAGCATCCTCGCCGCCGTCCCAATGCTCAGCGCCTTCCTCGACCAAGCCCTGCGCTCTCGCTCGCCCGAAGCCTTTAGCGCTCCCCAGCCAACCGTCTCCCCCAAGCCCATGCTTAACGGGAGCCACACAGCCACCTACACCGACGGGGTAAACTTTTACCCTCAAATCCACAATATTCTTTACTACGTCAACCGCTCTGACCCAGCCGGGACCCAACCTATAAATCCAAGCCGGGACTCTCAATTCGCCGGATGGGAAGCCGCCGTAGTGAACTGGGCAACAATCAACATCCCGGGCTTTGTTCCCGGCTTCAACTACAACCAACCCCTGCCCATCGGCGCCTATCTTGCCCCTCCTCCCACAGCCCCGCCCCCTCCAATCGAATCCCTCGTCGACCAAACCCAAACAATACTTAGCCAATGAAAAAGAATCGCACAATTAATCGTACGATTCTTTTTCTTCTACGCATTAAGCACCTACCTTTCTGCGCACTACGCACTAATCCTTGCTAATCGGCATCACAATATAAATCAGAGAGTCGTCGTTCTCGGGCTTAAAAATTGCTGGTTTTTGCTCTCCGGTTAGGGCGATGCACAATCGCTCCGACTCCATAGGCTTGATACCGTCAGCCAAATAGTGCCAATTAAAGCTGACTTCCTCCTTCCCTTTCCCTTTGTACTTCTTAATCGGGACTAGGTAACTATTCTCACCAAGATATTGATCGGCCGCATACATCTTCAGCGACGCCCCATCCTCACCAGTCTCAATAAGCAAATCGTTCGTCTTCCCGCTAAATCCGCCGACTAGTTTTATCCCGGCCAAAAATTCTTTCCGGTCAATCGTCACCTCCGTCTTTGTTTCCTTCGGCATAATCTGCCCATAATCTGGATACTGTCCATCTATGAGCCGAGATATCATCTCCACGCCCTCTGCGCTAAATAAAATTTGATGCGGGTCCAATTGGATCTTCACCAAACCCAACCCATTAAAAATTCGCATCACCTCCCCCACTGTTTTAATAGGAACTATCGCTTTTATCCCGCTCGTGAAGTTCGTCTTAAAGGCGTTGCTTAGCAGTGTTTTCTCGGCCAACCGAAAGCCGTCAGTCGCCACGAACTTCAGCTGGCCCCCCTCAAAGCTCAAAAGCACGCTATTTAACTCTGGCTTAAGCTCAGATTGCTGAGTCGCTCCCACCACCTGGCCAAAAGCCCGAGCAAGCTCATCCGCTTCAATCTCAAAAAAGTGTTCGCTGTTCTCAATCTTCGGAATGATTGGGAACTCCTCAGCGCTCACCCCTTGAATCTTCGCGTCGTAGTTGTCCGTCTGGACCTCTAAATTATTATCCTTCCCAGTCAAAGTGATTCTTTCGCTCTCGCTGTTTGAAACAATACTGCGCAAAGCCGAAAATGGCACTGTCAGCTTTCCCTTTTCGTTTACCTTGCCGGCTGCGGAGTAAATTATACCAATTTCTAAATTCGTCGCAGTTAAAACCAACTGCTTCTCTGCAGATAAGTGCACATTTTTTAATATCGGCAGGTTATTGTTATCTGAAACCGCTCTCTCTAAAGCCGACAGTGCATCTCTTAATTTAGTTCTTAAAATTATTAACTTCATAACTCTCCTAATTAATTATTTTTAATATGTGAATACTAGTTATAGTTATAGGGTCTGTGAAACTGGGGATAAATCTTTTAATCTTCGATTTTTCTTGTTTTAGCGCGACGCTTTAAGATTCCACTTATCAACACCCCCACCCACAACTTGTTCAAAACTTTTAATATCTCTTTGGATAACTTCACCGCTCTCCTTGCCCCTGCACCTTTTTCCCAATTTAATCCCCGACTTATTCCCCACTTATCAACTCCCTAATCGCCATGATCTTTTGACTAAGGGCCTGGTTCTTTTGCGCCTCCTTCGCAATTTTTTCATACGCATAAAGCGCCGTAGTGTGGTCGCGGTTGCCCAGCTTTTCCCCGATGTTCGGGTAAGACAAATCAAGCATCTCGCGCAGTAAAAACATAGCAATCTGGCGAGGGTGGACCAGCTCCCTCTTCCGGCTGGCGCTCTCCAGCTCAGCGATAGAGACCTCAAAAGAGTCCGCTACCGCCCGCAAGACCTCATTCGGGCTTATATTCTTGCTTGGGGCCTGGACGAGCTCATCGATAATCTCACTCGCCATCTTCGGTGTTATCACCGCCCCTTTGGTTTTCTGGAAAAATAAAATCCGATTGAGGGCGCCCTCAATCTCTCTGAAGTTCTTATTAAGCTTAGTGGCTACAAACTGGACAACCTCCTCTGTCAGCTGGGCCTGCCTATCAGCCAACTTCGCCTTGATAATAGAAAAACGGAGTTCATAGTCCGGGTAATCAATATCCGCCATCATTCCGCCCTCAAAACGTGAGCGTAGGCGCTCGGCTAAATGCGGCATAAACTTAGGCGGCTTGTCTGAAGAGATTATAATTTGCTTATTGTTTTCATAAAGCGCGTTAAAAGTGTGGAAAAACTCTTCCTCGGTGCTGGTCTTGCCAATCACGAATTGAATATCATCAATTATTAAAACATCGACATTCCGGTACTTCTCTTTCAGGCTCTCCATCCGCTTATTGCGAATCCCCCAGACAACGTCGTTGGTAAACTTCTCTGAAGAAACATAGCGCACCTTGATCCGGCCTTGGTAGCGCTCCTTTATCTCATTACCAACAGCCTGCATCAAGTGCGTCTTCCCAAGCCCCACTCCGCCATAAATAAACAACGGGTTGTATTTAGAGCCGACATCTTCAACCACCGCACTCGCCGCTGCATAGGGCAGCTCGTTAGACTTACCAACAATAAAAGATGCCAAAGTGTACTTCGGGTTGAGGTTTGTCTCCGGATCAATCTTAAATTCAGGGAACTCAGTCTGGGCTACGCTCATCGCCGGCGACTGATTCATTGTCCGCTTCTTTTGTGCCACCGCCTCCTTGCCTCCGGCCACCACAAAATCCACTTTTGTTATTGTCTCATCTAGCGCCCGTAGGGCGCCCAGGACCACCTTGCAGTATTTATTCTCAATCCACTCTTTTGCGAAGTTGTTCGGCAAACTAATCGTAGCCCCATTGCCTTCTTTTATAAGCAAATGACTATTCTTGAACCAAGTAATGAAGTTCGGCTTGGAAACTTGAATTTCAATCTCCCCTAGCGCTGCTATCCACAGTTCATCCAGCTCTCCCGCGCCAACGGAAAAATCATTTATTCCCCCCAGTGTAGTAGTTTCCCCTTTTGTTTCCATAGTAATGTTCTTATTCTAGTTAAAACTAACATTAGCGCAAACCACCATTTTTGGTAGAAAGTTGATATCTTGTGAATAACTTTTTCCACTACCAATATAAACGCCTATCAAAGAAAAAACAACCCTGCCTCGACGGCAAGGCGGGTTGCCAAAAAGGAAAATCTCAAGTATAATACCTACTATCTCGACAAGCGAGGATGCGAAATAGATAACTCTGTTATCCATTTCGTCCGAGTGCAGTCGGGACAAAGGTTCACTACGCCACCCCTGGGGTGGCAAGAGGCGAGCACGGCGAGCTCTCCTCAATACCGCGTTGGGCGAGCCCATGCGAAACCTTTATCACGAATTAAGTAAGAACTAACTATGAAGCGCACATACCAACCCAAAAAGAAAAAGAGGGCCAGAACTCATGGCTTCCTAAAGCGTAGTAGCACCGCAACGGGTCAAGCCGTTTTAAAGCGAAGACGCCAAAAGGGCCGAAAGAAACTAACCGTATAGCGGTTAGTTTTTAATTTTGTTTACCAGCTCCCCCGATGCTATCCAAGAAAAGCCGACTAAAAATACAAGACTATATTTCTCTTGCCCCCACCAAGGTAAAGCGCGGGCGCCTTTTCTTAATCAAGCTCTTCCCCTCTCTGGATGGCCAGCCCCATCTAGCCGTTGCTGTTGGGAAAAAAGTTTTTGCCTCCGCCGCCAAGCGCAACCATCTAAGGCGGTTGGTGTCGAGCGAGCTCCAGGTTCTCTTGCCAGGGTTACCTAGCCAAAATTATTTAATTCAGGTGCTTCCCTCTGCGAGTAGCGTAGACGAACATGTTATTATAGAAGAGTTGTATCGTTTACTAAAAGATCAAATTTAAGAATCCGCTAAAACAATGTCTAGCTTTTTCCACGCCATTTTAACTCAACCCCTTTTCAACGCCTTGGTTTTTTTATATGAAAACATCACCTTCCAAGACTTTGGCTTTGCCATTATTGGCCTAACTCTTCTGATTCGTCTCATCCTCTACCCCGTGTTTTATAAAGGGCTAAAGAACCAGACCATAATGCAAAAGATGCAGCCCGAGATAAAAGAAGCTCAGAAGAAACACAAAGGCAATCGTGAGGCCCAGGCCCTTGCCCTGATGGAGATATATAAAAAGTACAACGTCTCTCCGTTCGCTCCATTCTTATACCTAATGATTCAACTGCCCATCCTAATCGCCGTCTACCGCGTCTTCTTAAAAGGATTTTCCACTGAAACCATGACTCAGCTCTATTCCTTTATCCCCGCCCCAGAGCAGATCCATACTTTATTTCTCGGCTTGATTGATATCACAGAAACAAGTATCATAATCGTTATCTTAGCCGTGGTGGCCCAGTACATCCAAACTAAGATGAGCCTTAAGCCAAGAGCCGTGGGGCCCGCAACCGATGCCAGTAGCAAGATGGCTAGCTACATGGTCTACATCGCTCCACTCATCACCTTGCTGTTCTTAATGAACTTGCCATCAGCTATCGGGCTTTACTGGCTCACTACTGCCATCTTCTCCATCTTCCAACAGAAGATAATAAACAAAAAGCTTGCGGCAGAAGATCTAGGCCGACTTGCTAGCACAGGAAAATAAAAATATGAGCACCCTCCCCGAAAAAATTAAACACATGGTTGAACTGATGCGCCTGAAAGACGCCAGTGTGGATTTTGACGAAGAGAGCCGCCGCATCAGCATCACCGCTGACGAGGATGAATGGTTCAAGGCCCAGATTCCAGCCCTAGTCAAAGACTTTAAACACCTTATCTCTTTAATGGCCCACAAAGAGGCCGACAGCGCCAACTACTTCATCGATATCAATAACTACCGCAAAGAAAGAGAAAAACTTATTGTTAAGCTTGCCGCCGCCGCCGCCCAAAAAGCCACTTTAGAGAAAAAAGAAGTCCGCCTGCCCGCTATGAACGCTTATGAACGGCGCTTAGTGCACATGGAGCTCTCCATGCGCCCAGATATCAAAACAGAGTCCGACGGCGAAAGCCGTTCTCGCTGCGTCGTCATCAAGCCTATTGATTAAGTTTCTCAAACGCTAAGAAGGGGTTATCAATCTTTAGGCTGTATACAGCGCCATTGTACTTGTTGATAAAGTAAAGAATGTCGCCATTAATTTTCGGCCTGTATATATCAAGCGGGCGGCCATCAGCCATCTTTAGGCTGTTTTTCAGGGAAAGAAAGTCTCCTTCAACACTTATTATCATCAAGTCATCATTCGAATACTTCTCTCTAGTCCAATAGCTGTCCGGCAAAGAAGCCTGTCTCAGCCCGCCCCCAGTCCCACAATAAATAAATTCATCGCCCACACTACATTTTTCTGGCAGGGTAACTAAATCAAGATCGGCCACCACCTCTCCGTCAAGCCCCATAGCAAAAAGTCCTCGCTCTGTTGAGAATGCTAGGCCATAACCCGCCTCCGGCGCCCACTCAATTACCAATCCATGATTAGCGTCATCTATCTTCGCTAATTTTTGATTTTTTAAGTTTACCGCCCACAAGGCACCTGCATCCTTGCTGGTTACAGAAGAGGAGAGCAATATTTTCTCCTCGACAGGCCAGCCTATTACTGGATCAAACACGGGTAAAGAAACTCCTGTCGCCTCGGACCGTCCACTCTCGACAGTCAAAATGTACAAAGTCGCAAAAGGGGCACCATCCGAGGCCAGATAAGCGATTTTCTTATTATCAGGAGACCAGGCCGCCGCCAAAGTTTTGTCTGGCAGGCCCAACCAAGAGCGAGAAAGGGTATTAAAAATGCGAAAATAAGGAACATCATCTTGAATGAAGGAGAGCAATACTCTGTCCCCGTTTCGCGCGGGCGATATTTGTCGAACAGGCCCCCCCATAACAGTCGAGAGCTTTTCGCTCTCACCAGTATTCGGCTCAGTACGAAAGATTCCGCCAGCGCCGTCAATATAGAAGATTCCTCCATTATCACTAATCCAGAAATCCTTGGCTTGCCCGTCCACGATCAGCCGGGGCACAGTCTTGGCTATTTCTTCTAGGACTGCGGGGTCTTGAGTCTCGCCGGTCGCGAGGGGGCCAGGGGCATTATTCAAAACCGGGAGCGGCTCAGTCGCCGGCTGTCGAGACAAGTAATAGTAAACAAGGATCCCTCCAGTCACCAGGGCGAGCACTAAAATTATTAAAAGTATTTTTTTTCTGCTCATATTCTTAGTAATGGCCCTTCGGCGCGCTTAATCTTTCGAACGGGTCATTCTCTAGATAACGCGGCCCCTCAAAATTACTAGAAAACAAGGTGGTATTATACTGCCAATCAAGACCCAGCAACCTATCCGACGGCCGCATCTTTGGAATTCTCGCAAGAACCTGCCCAAGGTGCCCAGCCGGCAAGGTTTCAACGGCATATCCAATCGCCGCAATCACGGCGTCTCTATATCCATCACCACGAGAGGTTCTTGGGTAGTCACCCGCGTAGTTCATCGCCGCCTTCTCCATCCACTCGTAAAAATCATCTATTCCTGCCCCAGTTTCTTCACTGTCAATATTACCAGTAACATTGTCTACGTCAGCATGCATGTCCCGGACAGCGTAAAGATTGATTTCTATCACCATCTCTTCATATGCATCAAAATAAACATCACTTCCCCCAGGACCAGAGATTGAGCCGTCTGCCCTGCCCTTCGAGTCCAAAAGGCGGGCCCGAGCAGCATCTCCGGCAGCAACCAGGTATGGGAAATTATCAGAAGGAACCAGGTCGGTATCTTGCCCATTCTTATCAATATACTTCTGACGCTCTCGTGCAATGATGGTATCAATATCCAAGTCAAGATTAAGCAACTTTGGGTTAATAGTATTCAAAATTAAAAAGATTGAAATCAAAATAATCAAACCGAAGACCGCATTCTTCATCCGCCCCATTGCCTCTTCCCTTGTGAACACGCTTCCGGCCGACAAAGTATATTGAATGCCGCCCACAACTAACATTAACATGGCCAGCAACGCCGCGATCCCAATACTCCAAATATAGACCTTAGAAATGTACTCCCCTGGCTGAACCACAGATTCAGTCCCCCCTATGGGGACAATCAGTTTTATCGGCTCGTTGCCGGGCTCTGCCAAAACTAAGCAAGGAGCTAGGACAAGAACTAAAAGCGCGAATAAAGCCAGTTTATTTTTGAAGAAGCAACTAATCATTGGTTACGAAAAATAAAGTCAATTGTATCATCGGCCTTAATCAGTGACAGTTCGGGGTCGCGTGCAAGAACCTTCGCGTGGATTAGCGCACCATCTTCAGCAATCGGTACAAATCTAGCTGAATTCTGGCCCGCCACAAAATCAGCTAGCAAAATATTGTTTACAGTCCACTGCCAAAGGAGGCGGCCGATGTCTTTCCCGAAAAAATAGGGTTTGGCAGAAATAATCACCGAGCCATCAGTAGTCCCCGGGTAGTCTATAAAAGCAGAATCAATTACTATTTGAGGCTTAACAAGGGGCAGCCTTTTGGTATCAGTAAAAGTATTTTTTCCAACCCCATCAATCATTACAGTAATTATTGGGGAGGTGTTAAGGCTACTCGCCGGGATAGTAATCACCGAAGACCCCCCTCCATTAAAACGCACACCGTTTAAAAGCCACAAGACTCGATAGCTATCAGGAGAGATTATCTTCCCGCCCCTGATCACGGAAACACCAACCTTAATATTACTCGCAAAAGTCGGCAGGGCTTTGCCATGATAGTCTGCCGGCACCACCGAGTCGGCCTGCCAAGACCAAAATACCTCTACGCCCGGCTCCTGGGCCAATGCAGCACTCCCCAGCAGAGCCAGGGCCGTCAGAGACAAGATTATAGCGATTATTCCTCTACGCATATTATTCTTATTTTACTTCACCTCGGGTATTTCCTCCACCCCGGTCTTTTGGTTTAAAATATCCTCCGGGTTTGTGGTGATAAGCTGGTGCTCCGGGTAAGAGGCCACAATTTGAATCGCCACGTGGTTTAGCCCTGCGAAAAACAAGCCCTGGCCTACCCCCGCCTCCAGCAAAAGGCTCCGCTCCCCCTCAGACAAGTCAAAGGTTTTAGCGATAGAGTCCATCATAGCCGGAGCCTGCTTCAGTAACAGCTGAAGGCTGGAGTTGGTAATAATGGGTCTCCCGTAGGGCGAAAGCAGAAAATCTTCTACATCCTGCGTGATGGTAGTTACGCCCAAGAAGTACTTTCTAGCCCGTTTCACCAACCCGAACAAGAATGTTGCACTATCCTGGTTCTTCATTAAAATCCAAGCCTCATCTATAATCACTACTCGCTTCTTCAACTTTGCTCGGATTAAGCTCCAGATAAAGTTCAAAACAATATACATCGCAATCGGCCGAAGCTCTTCCTCTAGGTCGCGCATTGAAAAAATTATCAAGCGGTTACTTAGGTCCACATTTGTCGGATTATTAGTAAACCCGGCAAAACTTCCTTGGGTAAAGCGGTAAAGTCTATCGGCCAGGCCAGCCCCCCCATCCATGTTGCGCAAAATAGTCTCCAAGTCTTTTAGTAGTGGCGGTTCTTTCCCGGCAAAGTCTTGTCCGGCGATAATTTCTCGCGAAGCATAGACCTCTGTCAGGGAGCGATCAATAATAGTCTCTTCTTCTGGCGTGGTCTCCCCCACCATCAGCTTAAGCAGTCCGGTCAGGTTGACGATATGGGTCCGCAAAACCTCCTCTGGGCTCTCATCATCTGGTACTACCGGTATCTCAAAAGGGTTGATATTATATTCGCTAGCAAGAGATATCTTAAAGTAGCTCCCCCCCACCGCCGTAGCCAACTTTTCATATTCGTTTTCCGGGTCAATAATTAGAACATCCACTCCGGTCATAAGTAGTCGAAGCGCCTCCAGCTTGGAAGAATAGGATTTACCAGAACCCGACTTGGCAAATACCACCATGTTGGCATTTTCCAAGGAAAATCTATCAAAAATTACCAATGTGTTGTTGTGGCGGTTAATGCCATATAATATTCCTTCGTCCGAAGTCATGTTCACCGAGACAAACGGGAAGAACGAAGAGATTGGTCCGGAGTTTAGCGCCGTGGTCACCCCCATCTTGTCTGTGCCCATAGGCATCACCGAGTCCAGCCCCTCGATTTGCTGGAAAACCGTTGGCTTTACATAAATCAGCTTGCTCTCAAGCAAATTAACAATCCGCCCCTCCAGCTTTTTAAGATTGTCTACCGAGTCTGCGTATATTGTAATATAAGCCGCCACAGTAAAGAGATTTTCTTGACCAGTTTGGAGAGTGTCGCGCAAAGATTCAATATCTTCTCTAGCCGTCTCGAGAATTGGATTTCTTATTTTTCCCTTTTCTTCTTCTTCCATCAGCTGGGCCTCCACTTGAGTAGCTTTTTTTCTCAAGTTTTTCAAGGCCTGGGCCGCATTGACCGGGTTGACGTGTATGGAGATGTCTATTAAATCGGGGTAGTTAATAATTGGACTAAACCAACCAGTCGTTAAGTACCGCGGATAGGTAAATATAAACATAGTCTTAGCGTACTTATTTCCCAACTTTAAGTACCCGGGAGTGACCTCAATGCCCGACGGCGCGATTATGTCTTTTATTCGTTCATCCATGTATTAGCAAGTAGCTATTAGCAGGTAGTCAGTAGCCTATCTAGTTAGGGTTTGTATAAATTTATTTAACATCTTCATTGTTTCTTCTAATAGTATATCAGTCTTTTTAAAACTTGCGTCCCCAGCCATTTGCAGTCGTTTTGCTATTTCGATTTGCGTCTCAAGCTCTGCGCCAGACCCGTATGCTGTTAAAAGAAAATGCCGAAAGTCTTTGTCGGTGCTCCGCCTCGACCCTTCGGCAATATTCGAGGGGATCGAAACAGCAGCTCTCCTGCTTTGTGATTTAAGGCCAAATTCTTCATTCTTTGGGTATTCATCAGTTAATTTATATATCTCTGTAACTAATTCCATACTTTTTTGCCAGACCAACAACTTTTGGTATGAGCAGTGCTTTCGTTGTTCCATAAGTGTATTGTCTACTCGCTACTCGCTACTTGCTACTTGCTACCCGCTCCCCCAAGTTCCATTCCCTTTTTCTCAATAGCATCTGGATTATATAGATTATAAAAAAGCTCAGTTGCCTCGTCGTCGTTAATCGCCACCGCCCGCAGGCCAATCTGGTTTAGACCAGCGACTACGCTCTCTGTGCGTTGGCTAAGCTGGGAAATATTCTTAGTTAGAGTTGCCTCTTGAGCAGTCTCTTTCCCCTCCACTCTTGGTTTAGTTTTGCCGAATATTCCCAAAAAGCCCGACTTTCCGCCTTTAACCGGCAGATTAACCACGTCAAAGGGCACAACCACAAAATAAGATTTACTCATAATGGCGTTGTCGGTTGTAAATGATCGGATAAACTCTCTGTATTCACTAATCTGCGTTTTTAAAAGCGGGTTCGTCTCTTGGCCCACCAGCTTAGCCAATGAGTCAATGTAGCCTTCCACGTTTATTTTTCTAGAATGAATAAAGATTTGAATTGAAAAATCTAAAGTATTTAAAAAGCTTTGATAGGCGTAAGTAATCGCCTCTTGCTCGTCCTCGGACTTCAAATCAAAGTTCAGCCCCGAGACTGCCAAAATCTGACGTAGGCTCCCGTTTTTCAAAATCAAAACTCCATTTTTTGTTCCGCTGACCTCAACAAACTGTTGGGTTGGCAGAGCTTCGTTGCTTTTGCTAGCCATTGAGTCGATAGTTAATTAATAGACTAAGTCCTACTTCTAGTATACCACGCACCCGTGCCCACAAACGAAAAAAAATTCACTAAAAAACACTTTTCGTCGCCACCTCTCCCCCCGATCCATGCATTTTATTTTTAATAGCTAACTGGGTAACCACCGGCGAGGCTTTTTCTCTTCCAGCCACCGCTTCCTTAGAAGTATTGAGGCGCAAAAAAAGTTTTTTTAAAGGGTTCGTCCCAGCAGTCTTGGCAGAAGAGGCTGGCAACTTTTCAATCTTGATACCAGAAAAAAGACTTTTCTGGTCAACGCTGTGGCGCCAAAGGTAGAGCTTCGGCTTCCAAAGATATTTAAACATCGCGCCCAGCATTACAATCATCGGCCGCCCGTTAAACCTTACAAAGGCCAGCGTCACCGCCACTATGCCAGCGAGCACGGTGACTACTATCCAGAGCCAAAAGGCAAAAGCAAAAAATGTCATAAAAGAAAGCGCACCCGCTCCGGCAATAAACAAAAACTGCTTCAGCGTCATGGGGCCGATTATCTTGTCCTCCACGTCTATGAATTGAGGGACTTGAAACTGCATAACATTAGCGAATTACGAATAAT
>Ga0210057_1001674_pt1 | contig 33072 bp, 27 predicted proteins | sample CryGeyCG2114_010_2_FD_183968 | JGI IMG/M metagenome (GOLD analysis project Ga0210057, IMG submission 183968) | Groundwater microbial communities from aquifer - Crystal Geyser CG10_big_fil_rev_8/21/14_0.10 (SPAdes) (version 2) | ecosystem: Environmental > Aquatic > Deep subsurface > Groundwater ... | reverse complement strand
TTTGACTTTAGATATGATTTCCTCTTTAACCTCTTTTGATACTCCTCTTGTTGTCAACTTAAATCACCTCCCTTAAAAGCACCAAATTATCATAGAACTTTTGTGCATTTTAAAGGGTACCTGTCAAAAAAGTATCTTTTATCATTTCTAAGCTTAAAACCCCGCGCGTTAGCGCGAGGGATGAAGCTTTCCGAACGAAGTAAGGCAAGCTTCAGGCTTGAAATGACAAAACCCCGACCGTAAGGTCGTGGGAAGTTTATCGGCTCTTTTGTTCACAGCCGCTTTGCTTTCAAAGCAGACGGCAGTTGTCTTTATTCCGGCTTTTGCGCTCGCCTACTTTTTCCGATTTGGACCTGTGAAGTCAATAAAGGGGGCGCTCTGGTCAACTGCCTTGTTTATAGCCGTCTTTCTGCCCACGTTTAGTGGTGGGAACGCGCTCCTTTTCCTGTTTGAGACATATACGGTAAAAATCCTCGGAGGTTTTGCTTCCGACTTTGTGACGTACCATGCGTTTAACCTCTGGGCGCTGATTGCGGGGCTGGAGGGGGTTCCGGACAGTGGTGAGTTCCTTTTTGGATTATCGTTTAGACTGTGGGGATTTTTTCCGGTTGGTTTGGCTACAACAGCTCACCTTTACTTGTATGCCAAAAAGCGTGCCCCGTGGTCCTTTATATTTATTTTTAAATGTGAGTTTTGTGAACTAGTTTTGAAACCAGTTCGTTGTCCCAGTTCGACAGCAAGCCGTGTACCAATATAATTAGCGCCTTTTTTGACTTTTTGCCGGTGGTGAGATCGTCAATGACTTTAAATGGTGGCGTGGTTGGTGTCGTGAGCGAGATAGTAGAAGTTTCCACACGCTATTGTAGACCGTTACTCAAACATCTCACTGGTGTAATCTTAGAATCCCCTTTTCCTGTCCGGTGAACACAAAGCCTCCAAAATCATCCGTTGCAGATCGCGCTTTGACCCCAAGTTTCTGAACCGATATGACAGGTCCACTGTGGCGGAGCCGCCCCATTTTTTGAAAACATAAAGTTGCTATACTTTTAGCATGAGCTGGAAGGTGTGGGCTATAGTTCTAGTTGCGCTTGTGCTGAGACTGGTGGGGCTGTCGGAGTACCCGGCCGGGCTCAACGCGGACGAAGCATCTTTTGGCTACGACGCCTACTCCATCCTCCAAACCGGACGCGATCAGTGGGGGAACTTCCTGCCTATAAGCCTTAAGTCCTTCGGAGACTACAAACTTCCGCTTTATGGTTACTTGGCCGTGCCCTCTGTTGCCATTTTTGGACTGAACGAGTTCTCTGTCCGCCTTCCGAACGCGGTTGTGGGCACGCTTGCGGCCTTAGCGACTTACCTGCTGACGAGAGAAACCTCTAAAAAGGAGTCTGTCGGGGTACTCGCTGCGCTGCTTCTTGCCGTAAGCCCCTGGCACATCCCGATGAGCCGCGGAGCTTTCGAGGCCAACCTAACGACTTTCCTGCTTCCGGCAACTTTGTACTTTTACATAAAAGGACGAACGGACAGCCGGTTCTATCTAGTTTCTGCCTTATTTTTTGCTCTCAACATGTTTTCGTATCACACTCTGAGGCTTGTCCTGCCTGTCCTCATGGGCGCAGTAGTATTTTTTAGTCGCAAAAGTCTGACGCTTACCAAAAATACGTACGTGGCTCTGTCAATAGGGGTTTTGGCAACCGCGGCGTCAATCGCCCTGTTGCTTGGGGACTCCGGAGCGCGTGTGGGCACCTCGAGTATCTTGGGAGAAGTGGAGAGCGTCTTTACCTCTCGCTTACCCGCCCAGGTGTCCGGCGAGCCGGAGATAGTGTCGAAGCTTTTTAACAACAAAGCCACTTTTTTAGCTGAAAGTGCGTTCAGGAATTATGTGACCTATTTTTCACCTCAATTTTTGTTCACCGACGGGCCGGCGGAGGCAACCTATGGCATGATGCCGGCGGTACAGATAGCCCTGGCCCTTGGGGGTGTTTACCTGTTTGGCTTGCTTAGGAACTACCTGAAAAGAGACACGCTACTTTTTGCTTATTTGGTGGTGCTTATTGGGTCTTTTTCATTTTTTGCTGAAGACTACTTTTTTCAACAGCCTATTAAGGGAGGGGAGGCTATGTTTTATGGTATGCGGGAAGCAGTTGGGAAACTGGAAGTATCTCGAGATAAGTACCAGCGCGCTATTGTGTCAAAGTCGATATCCGAGCCCCACATCTATGTTGCTTTTTATACTAGGCTGGACCCGGCAGTTATTCAGCAGTACTCCCAGAACTGGGATTTTGAAGCATTAGGTCTGTCGTGGGTCGACCAGTTGCCATCCTACGAGCTGGCCGGTTATACTTTTGAGCATATAGACTGGCAAAAGCACAAAGACTTTCGTGATACTCTTTTAGTGGGAAGGTCGGACGAGTTTCCTGACGACAAATTTGTGGTAGACAGTGTGAAAGGCCTGACCGGGGAGGATATTTATTGGCTAGTCGACCCAAGTCCCGAAGCGTTTGCCAATCTGAATGAATAAAATCGTTATCCTCGGTTCGATAGTAGTTTTTGCCTTCCTGGTACGCATGGCAGGAATTGAACACATTCCTCCTTCACTCAATTGGGACGAGGTTAGCCATGGGTACAATGCTTACTCAGTCCTCGAAACAGGTAGAGATGAGTGGGGAGAGTTTATACCTCTCATTTTCAGGGCATATGGGGACTATAAACTTCCGGTCTATATATATCTTACTACCGTTTCGGAATTTTTTTTCGGAACCTCCGCGCTTTCGGTCCGCTTACCATCGGTGCTTGCCGGCACATCGACGGTTTTGTTTGCGTATTTATTAGCGCGGGAGCTCTTTCCAAAACGGAAGGGTCTCGCCCTATTCACGGCAATGCTGGTAGCAATTGAACCGTGGGGCCTTTTTCTAAGTCGCATCGCGCTTGAGGCAAATGTAGCAGTCGCGTTTGTGACAAGTGGCGTTTACTTTGCACTTGTAGGTTTGCGGCGCAAAAGCTGGTACGTAGTTTTGTCTGCGATTTTACTCGGTCTGTCCGTGTGGACTTATAACTCGGTCCGAATATTTGTGCCCCTTCTCTTGGTTTCTCTTACTGCTATTTACAGGCAGGAGGTCGCTGCCTTTTTTGTAAAAAAGAGAAAAGTGTTTGCCTTGTCGACTGCGATTATTGCTGTATTTTTCGTCCCCATGGGGCTCCAGCTTCTGGCGTCTCAAGGGCAGGCCCGCTACGAGAGCGTGAGGATCCTGGACGCTGGAGCTATCGGTACTATCGAAGAGTCGCGGCGTGTATCTACTTTCTCGCCAGTACTCACGAGGATTGTTTATAACCGCCCCGTCCATTTTTTGACAGAAGTTTCAAAAAATTATATTGCCCACTTTTCCCCAAGTTTTTTATTTATAAATGGTGGAGACAACTTTCAGTTTAATGTCCCCGGGCATGGGCTGCTGTATGGCGTCAACGCGGCCTTCATGGTTTTTGGCCTTTACTTTTTGATTAGGCATCGCAAAAATAACGCCTCAAAGTTGATATTGATCTGGCTACTTTTGTCTCCGGTTGCATCAAGTGTTACCAGAGAGTCCCCACATGCACTGCGTTCAGCCGTGTTTTTGCCGGTGCCCATGCTGTTGAGTGCACTTGGTATTGTCAAAGTCTCTGAATTTATTAAGGAAAGCAGTAATCAAAAAATAGTATTTGGCTTTTATGGCCTCCTGCTTTTGTTGCTAGTTACTAAATATCTTAACTTGTACGCTACCGATTACCGACAGGGTTACTCTCAAGCTTTCCAGTACGGGTACGAGCAGGCCGTCGAGTTTGCTAAAGAGAATTATGACAAGTATGAAAAAATAGTAGTGACCAAAAAGTATGGCGAGCCACACGAGTTTTTTCTCTTTTACGGTATACCTGATGCCCCGTGGGAAACCGATCCGAAGAGCTATCGGGAAGATCCAAACTTAGTCCGCTTCAATCAATCAAACTGGTGGTGGGTGGACAGGTTTGACAAGTTTTATTTTGTGAATGATTGGGAGGTGCCCCGTGCAAGTGATAATTTCGTACTTGAAAGCGGTGGAAAATTTCAATGTTTGTCCGGTTGCCTTTTGATTACAAGCCCCGGAAACTATCCGGTAAATTGGAAGCCGATAACCACTATAAACTTTTTGGACGATACACCAGCTTTTGATATCGTTGAAAAAATATGAGCAGAAGAAGTCTTGTCTTTCTTTTAGCGATCACGTCGGTGGCTTTTTTGTTACGGTTTTATAGACTTTCATTTTTTCCCCCCTTAAACGCGGACGAGGCGGCAATTGGTTACAACGCCTACTCTCTTCTCAGAACCGGCCTGGATGAGCATGGCAGTCCATGGCCTATACACTTCAAGTCATTCGGCGATTATAAACCTGGCCTGATATTTTATTTGGTGATGCCCTTTGTCCACTTTATGGGCCTTAGTACGCTGGCGGTCCGCCTGTTCCCGGCAGCCTTAGGTGTGTTGAATGTTCCCGCCATGTATTTGCTTACCAAAGAGTTGGTTAAAAAAGACAAAGGCGGCCGCGAGGAGCTGGTTGCACTGAGCGCTGCTTTGCTACTGGCAATATCCCCGTGGCACATTCACTTTTCAAGGGGTGCCTGGGAGGTAAATGTTGCATCCTTTTTAATTACAGTCGCTGTTTGGCTATTTATGCGTTGGACTCACACGCAATCGAGGCTCGTGCTACTCCTTAGTATATTCGGTTTTGTCTTGAGCTTATACACATATCATGCTGCCCGTGTGGTCGTCCCCTTACTTGCCTTGGGGACTGCCCTCATCTATAAACCGCAGCTAAAAAGCAGACTTAGAGAGCTTGTTCCGGCTGCCATACTTGCGCTTTTGCTGGTCTCCCCCTTGATAATTGAATTTACCGGTCCGGCGGGCTTTTCCCGTGCGTCCGGAGTAAGTATCTTTGCCGACGAGGGGATAGTTAATCGCATAAATGAGCAGCGGGGTAACACCTCGGATCCTTCTTCCACCCTTACTCGGCTTCGATACAACAAAGTTTTTGGCTATTCGAGGGCATTTTTGGAAAACTATTTTGAGCACTTTTCCCCAAGCTTCCTTTTTCTCTCGGGGGATGAGATCCAAAGGAACAAGGTGCCGGGTTTCGGGCAGTTATACCTTATCCAGCTGCCGCTTATAATACTTGGTACTTGGCACGTTTGGAAAAGGGGTTTGGAAAGTAACGGCCGAGTGCTCCTTTGGTGGCTGGCCGTCTCTCCAGTAGCTGCAGCCCTTACTTTTCAGTCACCACATGCCCTGCGCGCCCAACCCATGGTTATCCCGCTTACAGTGTTGAGCGCTTATGGCCTGGTGCCATTGGTAAACTTTATTAGTAGACACCTGTCGGCGAGTTTAAGGGCGGCCGGCTACGCACTTGTGGTAGCAGCGATTGCTGTTGGGACAGCGAGATACCTTCACAGCTATTACGTTCGCCTTCCGGTTGAACTCCCCTTCTCTTCTCAGTATGGAGTAAAAGAGTTGGTTGAAGTAGTCAGACCTTTATCTGGAGAATATGAGAAAATAGTGGTTACAGACAGATACGACCAGCCGTACATCTTGTTTTTATTTTATATGAACTATAGCCCAAAAACTTTCCAACGTGAGCACACCCTTTCACCGGCCGAGTTTGGCTTTCTCACTGTAAGAAACTTTGCTAATTTTGAGTTTAGGAGGGTAAACTGGGAGGAGGACTGGAAAGCTAACACCCTTCTAGTTGGCTCACCGGATGAGCTCCCGGATGGCGTTTCGAGCTTGAAAACTATAAAATTTCCAAATGGAGAGGACGTCTTTTTAATAGTAGACCCCAAAATTAATGAAAAAACTTAGCGTAGTGCTGGCCACTAGAAATGAAGAAGAAAATATCGCTTCGGTCCTGGCCTCGGTGTCTGAAATTGCCGATGAGATAGTCGTTGTGGATGAGGACTCGTCTGACAATACACGTGAGATTGCCAAAAATAAGGGGGCAAGGGTCTACAAGGTAAAGCACGAGCCAATATTCCACAAGACCAAACAAAAGGCGCTCGACAAGGCCAGTGGTGAATGGATTTTACAGTTGGACGCTGACGAGCGAGTGACGAAAAAACTTGCAAATGAGATAAAAAGAGTCATAAACATGAATGACGAAGATATAAAAGCTCGTCGCCCCAAAGATCGCAAAAAGTGGGAGCTTTTTCAAAGACACTTACAAGCTTTCGAGAGAAAGAAAGGGAAAATGGGAAAAAGCACCGGAGAAGTGGTCGCGTTTTTGCTGCCAAGACTTAATTACTTCTTGGGAAAACCCTTGAGGCGCGCCGGAGTCTACCCGGACCCGGCCGTTAGGTTAATAAAAAAAGGCAGAGCTTTTTTTCCCGCAAAGTCTGTTCACGAAAACATGCACATCGAGGGAGAGGTGGCGTGGCTGTTTAACGATCTCAAGCATTACGACTCCCCCACGTACTCGCGTTATTTAATGCGACTTAATCGTTATACGTCTTTGCAGGCGGAGGAGTTAAGAAGGAGTGAAGTCCCGAAAAATATTATTCAAATATTCAACTATTCGTTTATTCAGCCGGTGCTTATTTTTGTAAATCTATATTTTAGACACGCAGGGTTTAGAGACGGGTTGAGAGGATTCGTGTGGTCGCTCTCGTCCGCGTTTCATTTCCCGATAGCTTATTATAAATACTGGGGACATGAGAATAGCCGTTGACACACTGCCGCTAGCGCGGGGGGATAGAGTAAGAGGGATGGGGTTTTATGTAAAACTTCTGGTAGACAATCTTCAGAACCAGGCCAGAAGGAAGGAGAAACTGAAAGTGGAGGCTTTTCAGTTTCGTGATAATGCGATCCGACTTTCCGAGTTTGACATTTTGCATTACCCATACTTTGACCTTTTTTTTAACTCACTCAAGCCTCCCGATGGCGCAGCGTATGTGGTAACGGTTCCCGATGTTATTCCCCTTATTTATCCTACACATTATCCGCCTGGTGTGAGGGGAAAAATTAATTTAATGCTTCAAAAAAAGGCGCTTCAAAAGGCCAAAGCTGTAATCACGATCTCAGAGACATCTAAAAAGGACATAATAAGGTATTTAGGCGTTGTCCCTGAAAAAGTTCACCCGATTTACCTGGCTTCCCAGTTTCAGAAAAAAAAGGTTAAGAAGGCAAGCGTCAAGCTCCCACAAAAATACGTGCTATATGTGGGAGACGCAAATTACAACAAAAATATTTTGCGCCTCGCTAAGGCGTGTATAAAAATAAATACCCCCCTTGTGATGGTAGGAAAGCAATTGGTTGACGCAGGCTATGATAAAGCTCACCCTGAAAACCGTGAGCTTAGAGAGTTTCAAGAAAAATATGCCAATCACGAGCTGATTCGCGCGCTTGGTTTTTTGAAGGGAGACGATTTTCAATATGTCTGGCAGCAAGCGGCGGTCTACTGCCAGCCATCGCTTTATGAGGGTTTTGGCATGCCGGTGGTCGAGGCGTTCGAAGCAGGTGTACCGGTGGTAGCAGCCCGCACTCAGGCTTTAGTCGAGGTGGCAGACGGTGCGGCAGTCTACTTTGACCCGTATTCGATAGATGACATGGCGAGCAAAATATTGAAGATGCTCGAAAGCAACGAGATCGGAGCGGAATTAGTCAAAAAAGGTTATCGGCGTGGAAAAGTCTTTTCCTGGGAAAAAACTGCAAAGAAGACTATCAAGCTGTATGAAAAAATGGCCGAAAGCTGACTGGAGATTTGTACTCGTCGCGTTTGTGGTTTGGAGGCTGGCGCTTGCGCTATTTCAGTGGTTAGGCATGGAACAGCTCCCGCTGCAAAGTGATTTTATCGCAGCCGGTTTTCGAGCTGAGACTTACACGACAAATCCTTGGCTTTGGGGGTGGACAAATTTTGATGGCCAGCATTATCTACATATTGCCCGGCAGGGATATCGGCACTTGGTTTATTTTTACTTTCCCGCATACCCGTATATATCCCGGTTTATAGGGGGCATCATAGCCCACCAGCCCCAAGAGATTGTCATCTCGGGACTTTTAATATCACACATGTCTGCCGCGGCGGCCCTTTTGGGAATTTATAAAATTACGAGTTTGGACTATCCAAAGAGAATTGCCAGGCGGGCGGTAGTGCTCACCCTACTGTGGCCTGGTTCATTTTATCTGGCTAGTTTTTACACCGAGGCCCTGTTTCTTGCACTGAGCGTTTGGGCATTTTATTTACTCAGAGTGGGCAGACCAGTATTTGGAGGAGTTTTAGGGGCGGTTAGCACCGCTACTCGCTTGATAGGAATTGCCATAATTCCTGCCTTTTGGGTGGAATCTGTAGTGAGCAAAAAAAGTAAACGAGTATCAATATTTTTCGGTAGCATGTTAATTCCGTTGGGATTGGCCGCTTATATGGTTTTTCTTTCAAGTATTGTAGGTGACCCACTGGCTTTTTCAAGGGATGGCGAGATCTTTGGAGAATACCGCCTTGGCACCCCTTTTTCTGTGCCGCAGGCACTTTATCGATATCTTTTTAAAATTTTGCCAAACTTAAATTACTCGTATTTTTTCGGGACATTTACAGCATACTTGGAGCTAGCAACTGCTCTTTTGCTGACAATTTTTTCATTGGTTGGTTTTTTCAAGCTCCGAGCGAGCTATTGGGTTTACTTGGTGATTAGTTTTTTGGTTCCGGTCCACGCCCTAAACTTTGTATCTCTGCCGCGCTATACTCTAAGCATGTTCCCTTTTTTCATCCTGGGCTCCGTGCTACTTGAAAGTTTCCCCCCGGTGGCCAGGAATGTGGTATATGCTGGCTTGCTAATAGTTTTGGGCATAGCGACAGCTATGTTTACGCGTGGGTACTGGGTAGCATGAATAAAAAATTTTTAAAAGACCTTAGGGCTAATAAATTTCTTTCGGGAAGCCTGGTAATGGTGGCTGGAAGCAACCTCTACAATATTGGTCAATTTGCCTATCACTCAATTACCGGGAGGCTGTTGGGCAAAGCAGTCTACGGAGACTTCGCCTCGGTCATCTCTCTTTTGGGACTTGTTGGGATAATACAGCTGGCGCTAAGCCTGACGGTTGTTCGTTTTATTGCGCGGGAGAGAAACCAAAAGGAGGTCAATAATCTTGTCAAATGGATGGACTATTGGAGTATCCGGATAGGCATTCTTTTGGCTAGCGTAATAGTTTTGGCCAGCTCGCAGATTGCCGCTTTTTTGAAGATTTCCGACACAAGGGCCGTAATACTCCTTGCACCTATTGTCTTTTTCTTTTTCGCCACCTTTACTCTGCGCTCGGCCCTCCAGGGAATGCTTGAATTCACAAAATATGTGTATGTTCTGCTTGTGGAGCAGGGGTTCAAGCTTGTAATAAGCGCGCTTTTAATACTCTGGGGGCTTGCGCTTTTTGGGGCTACCGCCGGTCTGCTGTTGGGGGTTGTAGCCAGCTTTTTTTTGGCGCGTTATTATCTACGTCGTCAACTTCGAGCCAAAAAGGGAAAGATGCCCAATCTTGGGCCAATAATCGCCTTTTCTCTTCCTGTTTTTGTACAGGGTCTGGCGCTGACTGCGATGTACACGACAGATCTTCTTTTGGTTAAGCACTTTTTCAACCCAGCAGCAGCTGGTGTGTACGCGTCGTTAACGGTTCTAGGGAGAGTGGTTTTTTTTGGGGTTTCGCCTATTACTCAAGTCATGTTTCCGATAGTGACCAAGCGACATACCGATGGGGAGCCATATAAAAAAGTACTTTATGCCAGCCTTCTCTTGGTTCTGGCATTCTCGGTAGCTGTCACGGTGTTCTACCTACTAGTGCCGGAAATACCGATACTGGTGCTCTATGGAGAAGGATTTCTCGAAGGGGCCACGCTGCTCCCGTGGTTTGGACTTTTTATGGGGCTTTTAGGGCTTTCTAACATGATGACGCAGTTTTATCTGTCGGTCGGAAAGCCAAAGGTAATATCCTGGTTCGTTTTGGCTGCTGCTGCCCAGGCCGTGCTGATAATTTTATTCCACACGAGCCTTTTGCAGGTCGTCCAAGTGTCGATAGCCTCTGCGGGTTTACTCTTGGTGGGGCTTTTCGTATACTTTCCGTATCACGATGGGGGCAAAAAAACTTCTTAGCGTGATCGTTCCGGCCTATAAACAAGAAGGTTCGATCAAGGAAGATCTTGAAAATATTGACGATGTTTTAAGTACCGGCTTACGGGGTGACTATGACTACGAGATATTGTGTGTGGTTGATGGAAGCCCGGACGAGACCTCGGCCGAGGCTAGAAAAGTCAAGCGCAAGAACGTTAAAGTTCTGGACTATAAGAGAAATAGAGGGAAAGGATACGCCGTGCGTTATGGTATGAACAGAGCCAAGGGTGAGCTTATTTCTTTTCTGGACGCTGGGCGCGAGATTAGCCCTGACGGGATAATGATGTTGATGGCCCACCAACAGTGGTACCAAGCAGACATCATAGTGGGGTCAAAACGGCACCCCGCTTCGCATGTCGATTATCCGCTTACTCGTAAAGTGCTAAGTACGGGGTATCATTTTGGGGTGAGACTTCTGTTTGGCATACCCGTGAGGGATACGCAAAGTGGGATCAAAATTTTCAGGAGGCCCGTGATCCGGAAAGTTCTCCCCAAGTGCGGGATTGAGCGCTACGCAATGGACATTGAGATCCTGGCCTTGGCCAAGCACTTCGGGTACGGACGCATCTATGAAGCCCCGATAGAAATAAAATATGGGTTTGGAGACTTGACGCACGCTTCGAATATGAAGGTTATAGCGCAAATGCTTCGCGACACGTTAGGCCTTTTCTATAGCCTCAAAATAAAGCGAGTACATGGTTGAGCTTAACTTCTCCGGTGCATTTGCCGAAGCCCTAAACAGCGGACTGACCGTGGACGAGGTGATGCATGGCCTGGTCACTTTACCGTTTGCTCTTTTCATTTTGTACAAAACTCAATCGGTTAGGCTGTTTTTGGTTGCTTTTCTGACGACTTATCTCATTGACCTCGACCATTTGGTGGACTATTTCGCGTTTTACGGCGCGCGCTTTAGCTTGGTGGAGTTTTTAGAGCTTGACTACTTTCGCCTGTCGGGGAGGGCCATAGTGCCGTTCCATGCTTGGGAGTGGGTTCTGCTGTTATCAATAAAGGCCAGGCAACGCGGAGTTAATTCGGTCTGGGCGGCTTTGGCAATGGGGATATTCTCACATTTGATTTGGGACTCCATTACACTTGGTAGCGCTGCTTTTTACTTTATAATTCTGCGCTCTTTGGGCGGGTTTAGTTTGATGTAAAGCGGAGCACTCCGCTTGCCTCCTAAGCGAAAGATATCGCTAGTGTTTAGTGCAACAAGGGAATTGTGCAGTCTGCTCAAAATTTGGAATAAACGCTACAGTGCCATGTAACCAGTGTAGCGACGAGATGTAGTGGTATAATTAGGCATGCCGTCGGAGAGAGAAGTTACCAGGAACTTCATATAAATATCTGTGGTTGTAGTAAGCTGCTGCTAACGCGGCCCTCTCTGATAGGTAGAGTTTTTCTCTAAAATCTTTGTTTTCACCTGCCATAGTAAGAAATTGCTCCTGTCTGGGAGTAAACCAGGTTCTGGTTTCCACTTCTTTCCCCATATGAGGAATTCTGACGTTTTTTGCGTCTATGTGGAGTTGGTCTTTTATGTGCTTCCATTCAGCAACCACCTCCGCATCGTCCAGTTCCCCCCCCAAAGCCCGTAATTGATGAGCTGAACCAGCTTTCATCGTTTGTAGGCCGTTGGATACTCCCGCTTCATCGCCTCCTCATCGGTGTTCCAATTTATATGCATGCCGATACTATTGTATCATTGCTTTGCATGAAAATTTTGGTGTTTAGCTGGCGAGGTCCTCGGCATCCCCTGGCTGGCGGGGCAGAGCAGGTGATGCATGAACACATGAAGGGGTGGGTAGCGGCCGGGCACGAAGTTACGCTTTTCACCTCGAGACTTGCAGGGTCCCCATTAGCTGCCCAAATTGACGGCATTACCATCGTGCGGAGTGGGTATCAGTATCTGGGAGTGCAGCTGGCCGGGTTTTGGTATTACCTCAAAAATCGTAGTGAATTTGACTTTGTAGTTGATCAATTCCACGGTATTCCTTTTTTTACGCCCCTTTTTTCAAGAAAACCAAAGCTGGCAGTGATTCAAGAGGTAGCGAGGGAGGTATGGTTTCTGAATCCGTTTCCGACCCCTCTTAAGCAAATGGTCGGCGTGATAGGATATATTATCGAACCGCTAGTGTACCAACTGTATCGAACGACAAGTTTTATGACCGGTTCGCAGTCTGCCAAGGACGAGCTTGCCGGATACGGTATTAGCAAAAAAAATATTACGGTAGTGCCTCATGGCATCAAACTTTACCCGACCTCGCGAAAGGACGCTAAAGGGGAAAAGGAAAAAAGTAAAACGATACTTTTCTTGGGAAGGTTGACTCCGGACAAGGGAATTGAGGACGCTTTGGGCGCTTTTTCCATTTTAAGAAAAAAAGGCCGATACCAGTTCTGGATAGTTGGGAGAGCTGAGACAAAAGAATATATGGATAAGTTGTTAGTGTTGTGTAGCCATTTGGGTTTAGATAAAAAAGTAAAATTTTGGGGGCACGTGAGTGAGGGGAAAAAGTATGAATTGTTGAGCCGCGCGCATCTTCTTGTAAACCCTTCGGTTCGTGAAGGGTGGGGACTTGTCAATATAGAAGCAAACTCTGTTGGTTCCCCTGTGGTTGCCTATCCATCCCAAGGCCTGGTTGATTCAGTCAAAGACGGTGTCAGTGGTGTGCTTACAAAGACCAAAACCGCACAGGCTCTTGCGTGGGAGACAGAAAGGACTCTCGGGAACAAAAAGCTATACAATAAACTCGCGCGTGGGGCACGAGAGTGGGGTAGTCAGTTTAATTGGGAAGTGTCGAAAAAGAAAAGCCTGGAGCTTATTGAGAAAATGTATGAAAATAGTTAAGCCAGACCCCTTAGCGCTTGTATCCTCGTGACCTTCTCCACCATTGCCATTGTTTAGTACATATAGTATCATAAAGAAATGAAGAAATTACTTTCTTTATTTCTGTCAGGCGCGTTTTTACTTTCCTTTTCAGGCGCTGTAACGGCTCAAGGTATGCGGGAGTCTGCCAACTTTGCAGAAGATCGCGAAGCCGTGGCCGAAGAGGTTAGCTCCTTTGATCTTTTTTGGCCAATAGTCGCGGGTAGGACACGTGGGGACAGCTTGTACTTTTTGAAACCCCTCAAGGAGCGATTGAGGGAATTACTGATTTTTAACGATTTCCAAAAGGCCGAATATAGCATTACCATGGCCGAAAAGCGAGCGGTTGAGCTGGAAAAGCTTGTGAATGAGAGAGATCTTGGGAATGCTCAGTCAACGCTTGAAGACGCTCAAGCCCGTTGGGAGCAGGCAGGGGATCGCATTAAACAGCTATCTGAAAGCGGTGAAAGAGTGGTTGACCTCCAAAATCGGTATTTAGACTCGCTAGAAAAGCAGCGTAGACTTTTTGTTTTTCTGAGAAGCGATGTTGAAGGAGAAGTTCGATCTCTATTAGAAAGTGCCGTCGACCTGATTGACGATATTTTGAGCAACGAGTAGTTTTTAATTGCGGGACCGCTTGTATAGGTTACTGTTTTGTATTATGATGACTGGATTATGGGCAGTGCCAAGCCGGGCAGTTACTTTGTTCCTGTTGCAACAGCAGTCTTTAGTAAGGCTGAGGAGAACGAAATACTTGAGACACTTCGGTCTGGATGGATAACTATTGGCCCTCGCACTAAGATATTTGAGGAAAACCTACAAAAATATCTAGGTGTAAAGCATGCGATAGCCATGTCTTCTTGTTCAGCCGCCCTACACCTTTCCCTCATAGCTGCAGGTGTCGGTCGGGGAGATGAAGTAATAACGACTACGCTAACGTTTGCGGCAACCGTAAACGCGATAATCCACACTGGTGCTACTCCGGTACTAGTAGACATCGAAAGAGATACATTAAATATCAGTCTGGAAGAGGTGCAAAGAAAAATTACAAAGAAAACCAAAGCGATAATTCCGGTTCACTATGGAGGACTTCCTATTGACATGGACCGGCTAAGCAAAATTGCTAAAAAGCACAAGCTGATAGTTATTGAGGACGCAGCGCACGCAATTGGGGCAAAATATAAAGGTAAGCATATCGGAAGCCATAGTCCGCTGGTCTGTTTTAGTTTCCATCCAGTTAAGAATATGACTACAGGAGACGGTGGGGCAATAGTTACAAACGACCATAAATTGGCTGAAAAAGTCAACGTACTTCGCGTGAATGGGATGTCTAAAGATGCCTGGAAGCGCACGTCTAAAGAGGGGAATTGGGACTATTCGGTAGTCGCGCCGGGATACAAATATCATATGAACGATCTGGCTGCAGCTCTGGGGATACACCAGTTAAAGAAATTAAACAACTTCATAGTTACACGCCGTAAAATTGTCGATTTTTACGATAGAGCTTTTTCTAAAAACGAACTTATTGAAACGAGAAAGAATAGGGCAGGCATAAAGGGATTGAAGCACGCATACAACCTGTATCCTATCTTGATTGATGTGGATAGGATTGCGATCACAAGAAACGAGGTAATGGAGCACTTAAAGAAGAGAAACATAGGTACTGTCGTTTATTACCGACCGCTTCATACGCAACCTTACTACAAAAGAGCCCATGGATTAGATAAGAAAAATTTTCCCAATGCCGAATATGTATTTAAAAGATTGATTTGCTTGCCACTTTATGCGGGGATGACGCTACGGGATGCTGCCTATGTTTCTCGTGAGGTGGGAAAAGTTCTCGGTGACCACCGCCGGTAATTCTGAAGTAGAGTAATGAAAGAATGTGACCACTTGACGAACTCGGAGGAATCAAAGGTAGGTTACAGTATACATCCTCTGGCTATCGACACGGAAATTCTTGGTATAAATACGGCAAAAATTCAGATCGATCTTTCCGTTGTTGACCATACAAAGTTAGCTAACAGTCTAATAAAATCCTTAAATGGCAGCGAGGTTGAGTACGCTACCGTTCGCCTTCCAATCTCCAATGATGAGATGGTTAATGAATTGAAACAGCACGGCTTCGTAGAAGTTGAAAACTACTTGATAAAAATTGCCAAAATTGAAGATTTGTCTGGAAAAATTCCCAAATATATCAACGGCATTGTAGTAAAAACTGCTACAAACGGGGACATAGATGAACTTCAAAAAACTGTTGCCCCTACCTTTACGCATAGCAGATTCTTTAAAGACTCCCACTATTTTACAGAAGGCGCCCCGGTGCGTATGTACGAGGAGTGGATTAAAAACTCTATAACCTCTGGCCTTGCTGACTTTGTTTTTGTGGCTAAATTGAAAAATCAAGCAGTAGGCATATTGACAGCTGAGATGGACAAGGAGGGCTTGGGGCATATTCCCTTGGTTGGGGTGCACGATAAACACAGAAGAAAAGGGGTAGCCAGTGGGTTGACTCGAGTGGCTGCTCATTGGTTTAAGTCGCAAGGCGCAACACGTGTGAGAATTGAAACCCAAGCAGATAATGAAGCGGCCGACCTAGCATACAAAAAGGCGGGTTTTAATACGGTTGATACAATGGTAACCTTAAGGTGGGCAAAGGAAAACAGAAACTAATCGTACTTAAAATCGTAAAACTTGTACTCCTTAATTAACATCATAATTTCTTTAATCCCCTTTTCAATACTGTAATGTGGTCTGTACTTTAAGACCTTCTTGGCTTTTGATATATCCAGGGGCCCACGGTATACTTGCTGGCTTGATGGCTCGCGAATTTCATATTCGAATTTAGGGAAGTATGACTTTACGATACTTGCAAATTCCGTCACGGCTCTAGCCTCGCCACTTGAGACATTAAACGTTTGCCTGCACGCAATTGGCTTAGTAATTAATAGTTTAAATCCGTCTACCACATCTTTTATATAGGAAAAGTCGAGAGTTTCACCTCTAACTACCCAAACACTTTTTTTCATATGCGCAGCATCAAGAAGTAACTGAGTCACCCTATTTGCACAGTCGGTCAGGCCATATACAGAAGTCGGTCTTGCTATTACCCACTCTTTGCGGCTAAGGCGGGTGTAATATTCGCCAGCCGCCTTAGCGGCACCATACTCGTTTTCCGGGGTGAGCAAGAAGTCCTCACCCTGTGGCATCTGTTTGAAGTGGCCATACGCCATACTAGATGATGTGTATACAATTCTTCTAGCAGATGTCTCCGCCTCAAATGCCTTGAGAACATTAATAGTTCCCAGCATGTTGATAGGGGACATCGCCCTCTCGTGATGTTTCGCTACACGGGCCATAGGAAGTCCGGCAAGGTGTACTACCACCTCGGGTTTAAAATCGCGAATTGCGTACTTTATGTTATTAATTTTTCTTATATCCCCGACGTATTCCTTTGCGGGTTTGTTTTTTAGGTATCTCTTGCGAATCGCCAGACACCTTTTGTAGTAGCGTGGCTTATCGGAAAAGTTAAGGGTTGCGTCAAAACTTGCACTCTCGTGACCATCTTCTGCAAGCGAATCTAGTAGATGAGAACCGATAAATCCGTTTCCTCCGGTTACTAAAATTTTCATTTCTATCTGAACTATAATGTATTTGTTATAATCAAGCAATGCCCTTACTACAATCGACGTTATGGTTAATTTGAGCGCATTTATTTTTCCAACAATAGGGTTTTTGCTTCAAACTTATACAAGATTATTTAACAAATCTTTTGGAGTTGATGTGTGGACTAGATTACTGGAAACACGTCAAGTAAGAAATGCAGGGCACAAAATACCAAAAAGAGTTAACAAGCGATTTTTGGTGCCGGGAAATTTTGACTACCCCCCCGTGTTTCCGTTTATCCTTTCATTTTTCAAGGAAAGTACAATTGAAAAATATCAAGGAGTGGTCGCACCGATATTTGATGCTCTTAACAATCTTTTTATATATTTTGTGGTGATATTTTTCGTTGGTGACGTAAGGGTGGCTCTACTTGCGCAGGCAATATACACATTTACTCCAGTTATAGCTTTAGAGAATAGTAGCTTGACGCCCAGGTCCCTAGGGTATTTGGTTATGAATTTGGCTTTCATTTCGACCATTGTCTATTTGAGCACAAACAGCTTGCTTTTTCTAATCGCATCTGTTCTGTTTACTACATTGATTTTCCTAACTCACAGGTTCGCCACTCAGTCCTTGCTATTTCTTTCAATATTCTTCAGTTTATATACCCAGGAGGCCTATTACTTACTAGTGTTTGTTTTAGGGTTTGGATTGGCTACGCTATTGACTGGAGGTTATTACCTTCGTGTTTTAAAGGGCCACCTTGCTAACATCGGTTTTTGGATTCCTAATAGGAACATGCGGTTTGCTCACCAAATACGTGGGATTCAAAAAGAACGAAAGAAAAAAGATTTTGTCGAATTTGCATATGCTATGCTTTCGCAATTTGCCCCGATTACTATGGTGGCGACAAATTTTTGGATACTGGGCGCTTTTGCAGTGGCTGGTATGAATTTGTTTACATTGCCGGGCTTGGCCTTCAATGTTCCGGAACATATTACCGATTTCGCAGTCTGGGTTTTATTTTTCTATTTTTTAGGGATACCGATATTGATGATCTCGCACCTTCGTTGTATAGGAGAGGGGTATCGATACTTAGAAATGGCAGCTCTGCCTACTTCAGTTGTTTCCTCGTGGCTTTTTTTTCAACTACTCAGCACCCCGTATTCAGCCGTAAGCCTGTCCGTATACGGGACGATCTTTTCTGTCAATATCCTGATTATATTTTCTGTGCACCGCAACATCATCAAAGACCGTAACCGATCAGTTACGGAAGAAATGAAAAAAGCTTTTGCCTATCTGAACGGTAGTAAAACAACCTTCAACATTTTATGCATACCACATCAAAATACCACAAATGTGTTGTACCACACGAAGAACCATCGGGTATTTGTGAACGCAGACAATCCCGGACTTATGAAAATTACCGACGTATATCCCGTGATAACCAAGCCATTGGATACTATCCTTAAAAAAAATAATATAAATTTAATTTTTCTAAACGAGGGCTTTGCAAAAATTAAGGAGTTAAAACTGGCAAACTACAAAATTGTCTTTAAATCGGGAGATTTCGTTTTGATTAAGGTTTGAAGTGGAAATACGTAGGTCGCTAACTGCTCGTCCTCATTAGAGATATGATTTCCTCAGCTAGCGAAAACTCTTTGTTTAACTGAGCAGGTTCATTTATTGCAGTTACCTCGACTATTTTGTCGGGCCAAAAAGTCGGTATAAAATATTTTGACGAAGAACCCTCGGAGGTAATTTTTACAGTTATTGACGTACCGTTTTTCATTTCTATATTTCTGTAATAAAAATTACTCCCGATTATTTTACCGTCGGAGTTTTCCAATAGGGATATGTCTTCATAGATACCCAGGTTCCCAGTTCGGTTAAGAATTCTAACCTTCACTTTTTTATCTGGTGTCGTTATTAGGCCGTTCTCGTACTTACCATTTGGTGGGATTTTTAAGGATAATTCGCCCTCTTGTAACTTGATATCTATCCAATTTTTGTATAATGCAAGGTCTTCGAGTCTACGTTTTATCTCCCCACGCTCCTCTACAGTAATATCCTCTACTTTACGCTCTTTCCCGTTCCACGAAAACGCGTATACGCTTTCGAGCGGAAATCCGGTGTCCTGTGCAAATTCATTTAACTTTTGCTCAGATATAAAATACCCAAAACCTCGACCGTCGACCTCTTTATAACCTTGTCCCGCAATCCCTTGTACCGTTAAGTGCGAGGTGTCCAGTTGCTCCACGTCGATATCGCCGCGAAAGCCGAATAGCACCGATAGAACCTGTCCAAAATTCGTTTGAAAAGGGGGCATTGGGTCACCGAATCCATAATATGCGCTGTCACTTTTAATATAGATGACTGCTTTATCGGGGTAAGTTGGAATGGTTCGGTCTATGAACGAGAGTATTTTGTACCTGTCCCTCCCCACTTCACCCTGTTTTGTTAGTTCTAAGTCTAAAACATTGAATTGCCAAATGCTCCAGCCTATCATTATCAACATGCTAATCCGCCTACTCTTTATTCTACGATTGGTTAGTCGAGAAAAGTATTTGGAAACCGCGCATAGCCCTATAGAAAACATTATTGCCCCGCCAACACTTGGAAGGTATAGGTGTCGGGAGTCGAGAAAAGTAGCATACCCCCACCACGGAGCGTATATGGCAATCATAATTAATGGGAGAGCGCTGAGTGAAAATATAACCAGCCCAATTGCAGTGGCCCATTTAAGGTTATTATTTTTGAGAGAGCTCCAAAGTACTGCCGTTAGTGTTAATATTAGCGTGGCTATGGAGAAGATAAATATGTCCGAACCGGCCGATTGAGTAAAGTTCAGAAATGTTGACCCGCGCACCTCTTTTTCGGCCCCGTATATCGGATAGGCAAGTCCGGTCAAACTTTCTGACAAGCTAAGTATGAGAGTTGAAGGGGTAAACACCAAAGTGATTGCCCTGAGTGGGTAAGAGATTGCTCTAAAAATTACCAATTCTGGAGTTAAATTGGAAACACCCTCTAGGGCATTTGTTCCGAGCGTTGAAACAATGCCGAATCTGTAAAAAATGAAAATAAGAAAAAGAGTTAACAGATAAGCGCTAGTTTTCAATGTGTGTATGCACTTTCTATATCGAAACGTTATCAATAGCATGGTTGGAAAAAGAACTATCGCGCTTTCTTTTGTCAAAAGAGCCAGAAAGGCTGTCAAAGAAACCAATACAATCCCCTTTTTATCAAATTCGTTATCAACAAAATAATGAATAAATAAGATAAGTGTCGTGAGAATAAAAGTTACCGAAAGAGTGGTAAAAAGATGATTCATCATCCAAGTAATTGCCTGTTGGTGTGTCGAAGAAAATGCAAAAAAGAGGCCCGAAATCAACGCGACATTTTTATTTTTGGTTAACTGAGCCGCAAATATTATGAGTAACGCAGAGTTAGTAATATGGAGGAGAATTGAAGATGTGGCCCAAAAAGTGTGGTTCAAGCCAAAAGCCGACATGGACAGGGTAAAGAGGAAAAAAGGTATTGGAGTTGCGTGCCCACTTCCGTTTATCTCCTGGGCGTTAGTAATCGATTGTAGAGCTGCTATGATGGACCCGCTCAAACTTTGAGAATAAGGAAGAAATCGTTCAAAAAAAACCCATTCGTCACCTTGGAAAAAACCCAAAAACAGTTTTTTATAAAATACGACAATTCCTCCTATTAACAAGACTAAAGTAGCAAGAAATTCTGTGATAGTTATACCATGCCGCATGTTGTTATAATACACGCGATATGGCTTTACGAGAAATGGTGTTTAGCGGGAAAAGAGACACGAGCAACCCCGTTGTACCAGGACATAAATATATGTATCACTGGGTAAAAAAGCATGCAAAGGGTGCAAACATTTTAGATGTTGGTTGTTGGACAGGAGCGATGGAATATTTTTTTTCTAGTGATAACGTCAGGATTACGGGAATCGATATTCAAGAAGCACCTCTTAAAGTGGTAAGAAGGAAATTCCCAAATTATAGATTTTTGAAAGCTTCTGTGGTTGAACGACTTCCATTTCGGAAAAACACTTTTGATGCAGTGATGTATTTTATGGTTTTGGAGCATGTGCCACGAGGTACCGAGCTTGTAACACTAAGAAATTTGAACATTGTATTGAAAAACAATGGACGCTTGTTTATCACCACAATGCATAAGAATATTAAAAGCATTATTAGTGACCCTGCTTATTGGTTAGGGCACAGGCATTATTCCGAGGATGAACTGCGCACACTCCTCGAGCTTTCAGGATTTAAAATCAAACACATTATGTACAACGGTGGCTATTTTACGACACTCCATATATGGCTGTTGTATTTTTTCAAGCACGTATTGCGAAGGCGAGAACCTAGAAACAAAATATTAGACCACCTCATGGCTAGAGACTATCGAAATAAAGGTTTTGTGGAAATTGACATTCTAGCCATAAAGCAAAAAGACGTATGAAGATTTCAGTTATTATCGTTAATTGGAATGGTAAGCACTGGTTAAAGAAATCAATCCCGGCACTGTACAGGTCAAATGTCAAGAACTTTGAAGTTGTTGTGGTAGATAACGGCTCAAGCGACGGCTCTGAGGAATATATTCGTAGGTACTATCCGCAAGTCAAGCTGGTACGCCTTGGAAGAAATGTTGGTTTTGCGGCGGCCAATAATGTTGGTTATAAAAGTGTCTCAGGTGGTTACATTTACTTTCTTAATAATGATGCTATTGTGCGCAAGGACACTTTGTCTAAACTGGCATCTTATCTGGATAAGAATGTTCAGGTGGGAGGGGTACAGTCCAAGATATTTTCTTTAAGGCACAAAAATCGATTGGATTCGGCGGGGTCTTTTTTGACCAATACAGGTTTTCTGTTCCATTATGGCTATTTACAAAAGGATGGCAAAAAATATGCCAAAACGCTCGATATATTTTCGGCAAAGGGTGCCAGTATGATGTTTAAAAGAAAGGTAATTAACAAGACGGGCTTGTTTGATGATGCATATTTTGCCTATTTTGAGGAGTCAGACTTTTGCCACAGGGTGTGGCTGGCAGGCTACAGTGTAAAGTACTTTCCGGCCGCCGCTGTAGATCACTGGATAGGGGCTACGTCAAATCGTATTGATAGTAGTTTTATACAATTCCACGCCTATAAAAACAGGATTAGAAGCTATTTGAAAAATCTAGGAACTGCCGAGCTTATCAAGATTCTCCCTGTCCACGTTTCACTTGCACTCGGTATAGCGACGGTCATGTTTTTAAAAGGAAACCGCGGTGTGTCTGTTTCCATTATAAGGGCGTTGTTGTGGAACGTATACATGCTACCAGGCACGCTGAGAAAGCGCAAGATTGTCCAAAGAAGAATAAGAACCAGAAGCGATAACGACTTTCTCCCCGTAGTACATGCAAGCGTGGGCTATCGGTACTATATGTCACAACTATTTAAAAACCACTCATCTTATCGAGAACCAACAATAGCATGATCAAGAAAAATTCGGAAAATGATTGGGATAGATATTTCAAAAGCTACTACAGAAACATGGTTGGCAGCTTTGGCAAAGAAGACTTTGTGCGGAACAAGAGGTGGTTTGCGGGGTGGCTTCGGTTTATAGAGCAGTACGCTCCGCTAAAGAGGGGTGGTAACAGGGTGGCTATCGAAATAGGTTGCTCTATAGGGGCTGCCGCTAGCTTAATGGCCGAGAGAGGGTTTACTGTGACTGCGACAGATATTTCGAATTACGCACTCAAAGGGGCCAGGTCACATGTGCCAGGTGTATATTTTCGAAAGTGGAATGTTGAAAAGCCGTATATCGTAAAAGGTAAAGCAGACATAGTTTACGGATTTGAGGTGATTGAGCATGTTTTGCGGACTCAAGTTGCCCTTAAAAATATACTCGATGCATTAAAAGAAGGAGGTACGTTAATTCTTTCTACCCCATTTCCATACGAGTATGTAAAAAGCGATCCTACGCATATCAGCGTAAAATCTCCCGAAGAATGGAAAAGGGAATTCGGGCTGGCAGGCTATCGGTCGATAAAATTGGTGGAGGCTTTTTTTATACCACTGCTTTATAGGTACGGCAGCGCTTTTAGTAGGGGTTTTAGGGGTACTGTAGATTGTAGATACATAAACTCCACGCTCTTTATAATAGCCAAAAAATGAAAAAAATTATACGTCGTGACTGGAAGATTATAGGTATTATAATTATACTGGGGCTCACTCCTTTACTCTGGACGACCGATGGCCAAATGATAGCTGGCCATGATTCGGGGCTTCCCTTTAACAACATTGTTCATTTTGTCGATCGACTTAATGTTTGGACGAGCAGGTATGGTCTGGGGGCAGATCAAAGTTTTGCGCTGGGAGGGTTTTTTATACATGGACTTGAAGCGTTAATATCATATTTGGGGTTTTCCACACTGTTCGCCCAAAAAATTATGTTTGTAATTTGGTTTACACTCCCTGGATTGTCAATGTATGCTCTTGGACAAGCAATATCTAGTAAGCACAAATACAGGTATGCGTGGTTAATATCAAGTACATTTTACATGTTCAACCATTTTATTTTGCAAGCTTGGTTTGTTGCCGAGCGCACAAAGCTTTCAATTTATATCGGTCTTCCGATTATACTTGCACTTTACGTGCGCGCAATGCGTGGTGAGCTGGGGATAGTAAAAACTTCTGCCCTTTCAGCATTTACCTTGTTACTGTTGAATGGGGGAGGATTTTTACCTTTATATGGACCAATCTTTGTGGCATGGGCGGTCTTCTCGCTGTTTTTTGTAATTACCGAAAGAAGTAAAGAAATTCTGAAAAAGGTATTAAGTTTATCTGCTCTTTCTATTTTGTTTGGAGTATTGTTAAATGCGTACTGGATACTGCCCTACCTTTTTAATACGTTACAGGTGTACATTGAAACCGTAGAAAGCGTTGGGGGATTGTCTGGGGTAAAAGGATGGATAGATTCGATAAGTAGATGGGCAACGTACGACAACCTGGTACGACTCCAAGGCATACCGGAGTGGTACCAAAACGAATTGCACCCTTACTCTTTTGAATTTTTAATCAACCCCATTTTGATATTTTTAAGCTTCTTGATACCTATCGTTTCTTGGTATGCCGTCGTGTCCACCAAAGGGAGACTTGGTAGATATATGGCACTTTTTGCTTCGCTAGCATTGTTCTCGATGGTTTTTACCGCAGGTTCTCAGCCCCCCTTTGGGTTTTTATACGTGCTTTTTGTCGAACACATTCCTGGGTTTGCTGTTTTTAGAACTCCTTATTACAAATTTGGATTGGGCCTGTGGCTTGCGTATTCGATTATGTTTGGCGTCGGCGCTTATTTACTAACTCATCGATTTTTGTCCAAAAACAAGAAATTTTTCTGGGTAGGCATGATTATGGCCTTAATCGTTGCATACTCTTTCCCATTTTTAGACGGCAGGTTTTTCGACTTTGAAGTCGGAAAAAGGACGACCCGAGTTTCTCCTCCTCAATACGTTTTCGACTTTTTTGAACAAAATGCCAGGATGTCGCGCACTAGGCAAGATAGAGTACTTTTATTGCCGGAACATGGCAGAAATCTAAAATTGGACCAGTACACTTGGGGCTATTGGAGTCTTGCCCCACTACCCTCAGTCGCCACTGATGCGTCTTTTATCAGTAATTCTAGCCAGTTGAGCGCAGACGAACGGGCCATATTGGAGATATTATACGAGAAGCTAAGAAAAAACGACCCTTCATGGGAAAGGTTGGCACATATGTTATCGATAGACGCTTTGTTGCTCCGCAATGACATAGATTGGCAGGACGACTTTTCTAGAACTACCGATCCTTCTTTTTACGAAAGTATATTGAATAATTCACAGGATGTGGAGCTCGTACAGAAGTCGGGAGAGTGGCTTTATTATACGCTTAAAAACTCGAACAACCAACCCTTTTATTTTTCTGAGGAGTTGGCCCAAATAAATTCTGTGTTAGATATAAAACATGTAATTGAGCTGCCGGACATTGGTGAAACTCCGGCAGCAATAGTTGGCAATACGCGAATCCCGGGATTGCGCATTAGACATGTAATGGCAAATTGTGCAAATTGTGAGCAGCTAAGATATACGATGATCTTGCCAACGGTAAAAGTGGATGCTGGATCCAGATTTTATCCAATAATCAAGACTTTAGAGGAAAGAGGTATCAATCAAATCGAGGATCCTGTAAATAAATTTGCGTTTCTCAAAGAGCTCATATTTAAGAGGTTGTCTAATGTTATCGTTTTATTTAGGAGGGGAGAAAGCCCTGAACGGGTAACATTTGCCATTAACGAGCTGCAATTGGTATTGGACAGAGCGAGAGATCATATTAAGACATCTGACACCTGGAATGAAATGGATGCAAACGAGCAGTACATTAAGAGCGTGGGGGAACTGTCCGATTTTAAGTTTCAGGTGGAAGAAATAATGAAGGATCATGTTAGGAAAGACTCAACTGAACACGAGCTACTAGTTAACATTATTAAATCGAGAGACAGATTAAGTGAAGATATTAATACAAAGGTTTGGGCCAGTAGCTCAGAAAGAGACAAGAAATTATTTCTAAGTATACCTTTTGATGGGGAATATAATCTGATAATTCAAAAGGAGTCAATTAACATATCTGAAGATATCACCAAAGACGGGTTCCTAGATATTCAGGTAGGTGGCGGAAATGTGCGCTTAACACTAAGCAAGGAGGATAAAAATTGGTTGACTTTTGACGCGATTCACTTTGATAAGGGAATACACAAAATGGCTATTCTTGATGATGAGTCGCAAAATCTAATTGAATATGACTTGGAGAGCATAAGAGCTGATAGCGATGTCTCATTTTCAGAAGTTGGGGATGGTAAGTTCCAGATATACTTTAATGAAAAAAGAGAGGACACATGCATATCTATCCCTTTTCCTGAGAATATTGACTTACGTTCTCGTTATTCAATGGGGTATCTTTATAAAATCTCTGACGATAGGCAACACATAACTTCTTATGTATCACCCAAATATCGTCAAACTACTCCCCGGCTTACGAAAGGCAGAGACTTTCTTTCTGGCTCAGTAAATGCACAAAACTATCAGCAGTTTTTGTCACCTCAATCCCAATCAGAAAGTACATATATACACTTTTGCGCAGACACCAAGAGTGGTGGGTCGGGTGTTGCTGTAGATATTGAAAATCTGTATTTGCGCGAGGTTAAGACACCAGTAGTTTTTGCTCAGCTCGCAAGAGCGGACAATTTTGTTGGAGACGCTAAGATTACTTCAACTAAGCACTCAAATAGTGAATATAGCGTATATAAAAATTCAACGAACTCCGGGGTGCTTGTGTTTACGGAAACTTTCAATCCAGATTGGAAGGTTGACGGAGAATATCAAGGTCTTAAAGCTAATGGAATTTTTAATGCTTGGCTTCTTCCCGGTGGAGAAGTAAGGCTTAAGGTGGAATATTCACCGCAAAGGTTATTTGAGATTTCATCACTGATTTCAGTGTCATCTGCCATCGCTCTGGTATTTGTATATAAACATAAAGATTTGCGCAGCTATCTGTTTCGTAATCCTCGTATATTCAGTTCGAAACGTAAGCCTAACGTGTAAGAATTACGAACAAAGGGTGAAATTTATAAATGCATATCAGAAACAACCTAACAACCCTTATCAGAACAGTCGGACCGTTCGTCTTGGCTAGCGCACTAACCATGATCATCATCGAGCTGCCATACTTTAATTGGTTTTATCATCGCCAGTCTGTACCTATATTTTTGGCAAACTGGATAGCTTATTGGCTTTACTTCAAGCCCAAGTTAACACAAATGTACATTTTTTTGGTTATATTATTGCTGCTGGTTTATTCTGGGCTGATTAATGGAAAAAAAGACTTTGCCGATTTGGGTTTAATCATATTTATTGTACTAGCGACTATTACAATTAACCGGGTCACGAACCACAAGAGAATATAAATTTCGCCCAATGACTATATATTTAGGATTTATACCGCTCTCGGCGCTACTTTTATTAGGCAAAGCAGGGCTTGCTATACAACTGAGTGTATATGTGTTTTTGCTAACTAGCGTGATAATTGTGCTAAACATTATCAGAAATGAAAAAAAGTAATTTCTTGCTTTTGCTTGGTTTGGCGATCCCCGCTGTTTTAGTATTTAAAAGCTTTCTACTTTCTGGGCCACTAGCGTGGGGGGACGCTCCCTTTTTTTACAATGAAGGCCTAAAGGAGCTTGTCGGTGAGCCCCTGGCCTGGACAACACAAGGAAATAGTTTGGGTGGGGTAAACCAATTTATTTTCATCTGGCCATTGATGTTTTTATACGGACTTGTTGGTAACTTACTGGGAAACGACGCAGCTATTAGAATAATCTTTTACACGCCTTCGCTTGTTTTATCGCTTACCGGAGCTTGGCAGTTTGGGAAATATTTGAAGATTTCAACGCTTGGTAGATTTTTTGTGGCGCATTTATACGTTTTTAATACCTACTATTTGTTGCTAGTCGACGGCGGGCAGGTGGGTGTAGCTTTCGCTTACGGACTATTTCCATTTTCACTATTAGTTCTAAAAGACTATTTCTACAAACAAAATCATCAAAGTTTTTTAGTGGCATTGATAGTTCTATTTTTACAAACTGTTGCTGACCCAAGGGTGGGGGGGATTGTAATTTTGACGTTTTTTATCTGGGCAGCATTAGAGCAAGTGGCAAAAAGGAAAGGGGTGCGCAAAAAAAATGTTGGTCTGAGCATACTGTTGATTGCAGCACTCATATCGCTAGGTGCGTATTGGACAATCCCGTTTTTTGCGAATGGCGCAGAGCCTTTAAGCCAAGACGTTGCCAGGCTTCAATTTACATCTCTCTTAAACGGGTTTTACTTGTTCCAGCCACACTGGCCGGGAAATCAGTTCGGACTTATATCCCCCCCGACTCCCTCATTTTTACTCTATCCATTTTTAATTTTTGGAGGCTTGGTACTCAAAGCTAAGAAAGAGGTTTACATTTTTGTCGCACTTTACCTGCTGTTTGTGCTCGCCATTTCAGGTACGACTCCCCCACTTGGATTGATGTACTCTTGGGCGCTTGACAATTTATCTTTTGGTTTTGTATTTCGGGACTCGAGCAAATTTTTCGTGCCCCTTATGCTTTTTGCCGGAGTACTTGTGGCGAAAACGGTTGAGAGAGTAAATCGTCGAAATTTTAGCATATTTGTTTTTAGCTATGTTTTAGTCACCATTTTTCCGGCACTTACCGGTGATCTCAATTTCGTATTGTCGAGCCGCAAGCATAGTCAGGATATTGTAGTTATTTCAGAGAAGCTCTCTCAAGGAGGTGGCAGCCGAACGGCCTGGTTTCCCGAGCACCATCCACTTAGTCTTCACACCGAGAATAACCAGGCAATTGACGGCGCCGACCTGGTCAATTTCCGCCCTTTTGCTCTAGTGAATGCGGGTAGCTTTGATCGTTTTAACTTTTTACACAGTTCAAACACGGTTGACTGGCTTCGCACATTTGGTGTGACACATTTGGTTTTTTCGGGTAACCAGCGAGTGGTTGGACAAACTGATGAACAGCAAAATCTTTGGCAGACTCTACTTGAAACGGTGGGCAATTTAGATGATCTGGAGAGATTGGACTGGGGGGTCGAAATGCCTGTCTATAAAGTTCCCGACCCGGTCGACCAGGTACGATCGCTTGGCTCCTTGGTCGCTCTGGTTGGGAGCGACCGATTTGTAGAGGAACGCGATGTCTTGCAGGAAGGGTATGTCTACCTTGAAGATGAGCTTTCAGACCCGCGCGTTTTCGACGGGCTGGCTGAAGACGCACTTACTATTTTTCTGAACGATACCGAGCCGATTGATTTCACCATGACTTTTTTGAAAGAACATTTCGTTTCTCCCGGTGTAGCTGTCTCTCAGTGGGCCGTAAGGCCCGCAGAAAACTACTTGCGCTATAAGTACGAGCTTCTTATTAACGAGCTCGAATTTGGCGAGTTCGATTATGGGCTTGGTATAGCCTTTTCGACTGTGGACGGTGAAAAACATAGCTACAAACTTCCGGTTGACGGCCCTGGAGACTTTGTGGTGGCCGTCAGATATCTGGCTCAAGGTGACGGTATGAGTATTTCTGTAAATGGAAGTGTGGATAAGGTGGAGGGTGGAGACAAGCTCTCATGGTATACGACAGAGATTTCTGGCACTAGAGACGTGGATGTCGACATTGAAAACTTAGGAGGGCTTCAGGTTGTAAACGCAGTCGCCATTGTCCCCAAAGCAGACTGGGATGAAGCCCTCAGACTGTCTGACGTGTATCGCACTCACTTCGGGGTAGTCACAAGCGCCGAGGAGTTGAGTGGGCTTTCAATGAAAAGTTCCAGTCCGGAATATCAAAAAAATTCGCCTGTAAGTTATAGCGCGTTGCCAGCCGAAAATGCCTATTGGTTGGTTCTAGCCGACAAGTACGACAAAAACTGGAAACTGAGGCGTGGAGGTGAGTTCTACCGGTCGGTTCCGCTTTTTGGGAGCCTTACCGCTTTTTATGTCGAGCCAGACTGGCGAGACTTAGAGCTTAAGTTTGAGGGGCAGCAAAATGTTAGGTGGGGGATTTATGCAACAATTGTCTCAGGACTCGTTATTGCTACCATTTTTTTAATTACGTATCCTAAGAAAGAAAAATGAAGGAATTACTTTTAAGCCGTACGGCAAAGGACTCTTCAAAAGTTTTCGTAGGTAACGTGGTTTCGTCCACATTCGCAATTGTTTTTACAATACTGGCAGCAAGGGCCCTGGGTCCGGAAGGGTGGGGAGTCGTGGCGGCAGTGGGTAGCTTCATAGCAATAGTGTTTTCACTGGGAGAGCTTGGGGTTGGGGCAACAATGCTTTCGTATGTTTCTCAGTTGTGGGCTAGTAAGAAAAGTGAAGCGCTCCATGTGACTAACACAGTTTTTTCTCTTCGACTACTTTCGGCGAGTTTGCTTTCCGTGCTTGTGGTCTTGCTCTCTCCTATAATTTCAAATATCATTTTCCGATCCGACGACTTGCTATTACCGATTTTTGCTGCGATTGGTGTTTTCGGCACCCTCCTACTAGAGTTTCAGGTCGCCTCAACTCAGGCCAAGCAGCACTTCGGTCGTGCAGCGGTTTACCTAGCACTTGTTAACACGTTTCGACTGGCGATGATTTTTGCCCTGATTGTGTTTAGCGACATAACGCTCCAAAGCGTACTAGTAGTATTTACGACAAGCACCGTACTTTCGTTTTTCACGACCCTCCTTTGGGATAGACCACGCCCGGCGCTCCAAAAAAACTGGCAAATTGCAGCGCGCAAAATGGCTCCGTTTTCCGGCTGGATGAGTGTAAATCGCGTAGTGTCCACACTAAATTCAAGAGTAGACGTGCTTTTGTTGGTTCAATTGTCAGGGGTACTCGCCGCTGGTGTTTATGCTGCCGCGAACCGGTTAGCGTTTGGAGTACCAATTGTTATTGGGAGCTTTGCGGCAGTACTGGCCCCTCGCTATGCTTCAATTGAGAGGACGAAATTGTCGGCATATTTCATAAAGACCGTATGGATGAGTTTGTTATTGGTAATTGCGATTGTGGTTGGGATTATTATTTCTCCGTTTGTTACCCGAGTTTTTGGAGAGGGTTTTGAGCAGTCCTCGACAATACTCCGACTTCTGCTGGTTTCATTTATCCCGTTCGCACTTTCAACGCCTGCAGTTAATATGCTGATCTATGCTTTCAAGCAGCCACGGATAATCGCAGCGCTTTCGCTCGTGCAAATGCCTACAATCTTTGCGCTAAATTCGTATTTAATTCCCAAGCTTGGTGCACCAGCTCCCGCATACGTTATGATATTGGTGCATACTTCTACGCTTATCGTTTCGTATTTATATCTTTTTAGAATATGGCGACGGTAACGGCCCACACTCTGGTCAAAAATGAGGCACGTTTTGTGTGGTATGCGGCCATGTCTGTTGTTGAGCACGTCGACAAAATACTGCTTTGGGACACAGGGAGTACGGATACGACCAGGGAAATAATTACAGAGATTAAAAAGCGCTATCCTAAAAAAGTACAGACGAAATTTCTCGGAGAGATAGGCGCTAATGAGTTTCCGGCAGTTAGGCAGAAAATGCTTGAGGCCACAAAGACTGATTGGCTCTTCGTCGTTGATGGGGACGAGATTTGGTGGGAGAAGAGCATAGCGCGGGTAAGGAATGAAATTGACAAAAAGGGAGGCAAACTCGAATCCCTTGTAGTTCCCACCGTAAACGCGGTAGGCGACATCTACCATTACCAGGAAGAGGCGGCTGGTAATTACCACCTTGCGGGAAAGGTTGGCCACTTGGCACTGAGGGCAGTTAGTATGTCAATTCCGGGACTATCTTCGGCCAAGCCCCACGGAACTTGGGGTTGGGTGGATAGCAGCGGAAAAATGGTGCAAGACAGGGACAAAAGCAAAATAAAATTTATCAATGCTGCGTATCTTCATACTACTTTTCTTCAAAGAGCAGGAAGCACAGAAGCAGAGTCGCGAGTCCCAAAAAGAAGCCAAAAACGCAAACACGAAATCGGCATTTCACTCCCGCGGGATTATTTCTATCCGGAAGTTTTTTTTAAAGAGCGACCAGATATAGTGCCAAGTGTATGGGAAAAAATGAACACTCAGTTTTACTTACGGGCTTTAGTGGAGACCCCACTCCGTAAGCTAAAAAGAAGGCTGTTTACTAGAAAAGTTGGATATTAAAAAATCGTTTCAATACTCGCCTTTCAGGCTCGTTTTAATTTTTAAATGTGAGTTTTGTGAACTAATTTTAAAACCAGCTCTATCAAAAAAGGAGGTGAAAATTAACTCTATAATTTAACCGTTTACTGTATTGACAATGGGGTCCACCTTAGTAATAATTTGTCCATAGTATTCTCATAGACGGATTAACGACAATCGGCTAATTGGTGGAAGGATATAGGCAGTGGCTCAAAAATGCAGAGGATGTGGAGGAAGTGGACAAGTAAGGGAAAGACAAAAGTGTCCAGAATGTTTTGGTTCTGGAAGAGTTGGTCGCGGCAAGGAGCGTCAGGAAAATTGTCGCAAGAGCGGAGGTTCGGGACAGATCGAAGTTACTCAGAGGTGTTCCCGCTGCGGTGGTACAGGGGTGGAATAGTTGAAGTTTAGCTAGTTTCGTTCAGTACAATCAAGAACATGATTCCGCCCCTTCAGATTCTTAACTCTAATGGAGGAAAATACTCAACAGCTAAAAATTATAAAAACTGAGATTTTAAACAAAAAAAATCCGCTGGACGCCAGCGATCCATTGGTCATGATAGCCTTGGCCCAGTCCGGAGCAAAACCTGGGGCAACGCTCCCGGCTTGGTTCAACACAAAAGAACTTAGATATATCAAGGTCCTGCTTGAAAGGGTCGGACTGCCATACAAAGCTCATATCTTCAAGCCGCCAAATTACCCAAAGAAAGTTTGGATTGTCGATATCGCCAAGGACGAAAGCTGTCTTGAGAAGTTCCAGAAAAATGAAATAAGCGCCGGAGATTTTTATGGTTATCCGGCGTGTTGCCAAACCGCATATTATAAGCCCACAATGAAAAGAAGGTTTACCTGTCCGTATTCGTTAATTTTTATCGGGCTTGTGCCTTGTAAAAAACATTGCAGTGAGGCTAAACGGCTTGCAGAAAAATACGACAAAGTAATAACAAACATCCTTCCCGAAGAAAGATTAGTGGCTTTCAAAAAGCGCTTTACTTGACCCTGCAGTAATCTTGAAGCAAATGCAGTTTATTCAAGATCGCGCTCTATAAAACAATAAATTTCTTTAAGCTCCTTCGTGCTAAGCTTCATCTCCACAGAGGCTCGAAGCTTTCTGTATGACTCCTCGCTCTCAACCATCGGCATATAAATGGTGGCATCCAAATCATGTCCAGACACTTTTGCAGGAAGACGCAAAGCCAGAAAATACATCCTGCCAATATCGGGATCGGGGTGATCCACTGTTGCGATTGCAGGGGGTTCTGAGATGGGGGAACTGTCTTTAAACTTGTGCCTAGAGAGATCCCAGATGGGTCCAAAGATGCTGAAATAGCGGTCGTTTGCCCCCTTAATTATTTGTCTGTATCGTCCTGTAGTGATGTACTCAGCGGTCGCGGCGCGAAAGGAGCGAAGACTACAGATCGTCTCCTTATGCCACATATCCTCGCCTCCCATTCGTGATTTGACATGAATCTCCTTGTCAATGGATGGGTCAAACAAGATACGCAATAGATTTGGATTAAGCGGATCTTTTCTATCGTTTAACGCATCGAATAGTTCATTTGTATAACCCCAAAGCTCAAAATGATAGGCATTAAACATAACGAAGTCCCATAGTCGCGTTTTGACATTGGCGGGGTATTG
>Ga0210057_1001673_pt1 | contig 33098 bp, 30 predicted proteins | sample CryGeyCG2114_010_2_FD_183968 | JGI IMG/M metagenome (GOLD analysis project Ga0210057, IMG submission 183968) | Groundwater microbial communities from aquifer - Crystal Geyser CG10_big_fil_rev_8/21/14_0.10 (SPAdes) (version 2) | ecosystem: Environmental > Aquatic > Deep subsurface > Groundwater ... | reverse complement strand
AAGATGCTGATCAAGGATATCCCACCGGTAGTGGGGCCGCCTGAGCTACGGATTGACCGACCGGAGATTTACTTCGGAGAGAATACTGGTAACCATGTTTTTGTCAGAGCCAGCATTAACGAGTTTGACTATCCAATGGGTGATGACAACCAATATGCTCAGTATCAGGGCAATGGAGGTATCCCGTTGGGCTCTGGATTGCGACGTTTGGCTTTTGCTTGGGAGTTTGACGGTATCAAGCTTCTTATTTCCGAGTATCTGAGCGCTGACAGTCGAATCATGTATCATCGTAATATTTTGGAACGAGTGTCTGAGATTGCTCCCTTCTTGAGTTACGATGCGGATCCTTACGTTGTTATTAGTGATGGCCGTCTCTACTGGATTCTGGATGCTTTTACACTTTCCAATCGTTATCCGTACTCAGAATCTTATGACGGGCGATTCAATTACATTCGTAATTCGGTCAAGGTAGTTGTCGATGCCTATGATGGAGATGTAAGTTTCTATGTTTTTGATCTAGAGGATCCGATCATCAAGACATGGCAGTCTATTTATCCTGAGCTTTTCAAAACAAGCATTGAGCTGTCTGATGATCTGCGAACTCATATTCGTTATCCAGAAGACATGCTCAAGGTTCAAAGCCGTATGTATGGTGTTTATCACATGACTAACCCCCAGGTCTTCTATAATCGTGAAGATACTTGGGTTTGGGCTCGAGAGATCTATGAAGATGCTTCCCAGTCTATTCCGGTTGAACCATACTTTGTCATGATGCAGCTGCCCGGTGAGACCGGTATTGAATTCATTCAGATGCTACCGTTTACACCGCGAGACAAGATGAATATGATTGGCTGGATGGCTAGCCGTATGGACGGCGACCATTATGGCGAGCTTTTCGTCTACAAGCTGCCAAAGGGTGAGTTTTATGATGGTCCGGAAAAGATCGAAACCATGATTGATCAGGATCCGGAAATGTCCTCGCAGCTTACTTTGTGGAAGCAGAAGGGCTCAGAAGTTATTCGTGGCAATACGTTGTCAATTCCGTTGGGTCAGTCGTTTCTGCACGTTCAGCCGATTTACCTCAGAGCGGACAACTCGCCGATGCCTCAGTTGCGTCGGGTGGTGGTTTCATACAACAAGAAGGTTGTTTGGGCGGGTGATTTTCAAACCGCACTTCGTCGAGTTTTCGATCTGTCAGACAATCCGACCATTCAGGCCGTTGAAGCCAATGGTGAAGCGATGACGGAGTCGAAGCTCATCGAACGGGCCAATGAGAATTATCAGAATTATCTCAAGTTGATGGGTGAAGGCAAGGCCGTGGAAGCTGGCCAGGCTCTCGAATTTTTGGGACAGACTTTGCAGCAGCTGCAGTCTTCCCGGTAAACCAAGTTAACAAGCTTGGTTTTTTTTATTACTTGAAAATAATTTCATATTATTGTAGAATAAATGTGTAAATTATAACAATAAATTCTATGAACGGTTTTGCCGACAACATTGAAAAATTAACAGAGGAAAACAACAAATTTCGCCAAGTTTTGTACACTTCAAAGATGAGCCAATTGGTCTTGATGTCACTCAAACCGGGCGAGGAAATTGGCGCAGAGGTTCATGATGATCATGATCAGTTCTTTCGCTTTGAAGTTGGTGCTGGCAAAGTGATGATTGATGACAATGAATATGAGGTCAAAGCTGATGACGCGGTTGTGGTTCCAGCTGGAGCTAAACACAATGTGATCAACACGTCTGATTCAGAAGTATTAAAATTGTATACCATTTACAGCCCGCCAGAGCATCGGTTTGATGTGGTTCACGCCACTCGAGAAGAGGCCATGGCTGATGATGAACATTTTGACGGTCAACTGAGTGAGTAAAGTTAAATTTATTACCTCTTTAAAAAAGTCCACTGATTGTATTTGATCAGTGGTCTTCAAAATAATTCAATAGATTAAACATATAAATTTCAAAAAAATTAAAATTGAAAAATTGGTTTTTGGCGGTCAGGGACTCGGCCGTTTGGACAACAAGGTATATTTTGTTTGGAATGCACTACCAGGTGAGTTGGTCGAAGTTGAAGTAACCAAGGAAAAAAAATCTTTTGGTGAGGGGATAGCTAGAAATATTTTAGAATCCAGTCCGGATCGGATCGAGCCAAAAGAAGACCATTATCTTTCATGTAGTCCTTGGCAGATAATGACGCCCGAAGCTGAGGATGCGGCTAAAATCCAGGTGACCAAAGATATTTATTTGCGCAACGCCAAATTGGAATTGCCTCAGAACTTAGAGATCACTTCTGATCAGAGTGCATTCTACCACTATCGTCACAAAATGGAATTTGCCTTCATTGAAAAAAATGGTTTTCTTTCGCTTTCAATTATGAATCGAGACTCTCACAACAAGGCAGCTGTTAGTGATTGTTGTTTGGCGGCAAGCATCATAAATAAACGAGCCGGTGAAGTCTTGGCCTTCTTAAATGCCAAAAAGATGGCTGCCGATGATCTTCAGTATATATCGCTACGGGCAGATACTTCGGGAAGTTGTCTGGCTGATTTATATTTGACTCGGGACATTTCTCGTGAGGCTTTGACCGAAATGGTCGAAAGTATGACTTGGCTTCGCATTATTCAATCGGACAACTCAGTGGCTCATGATACTGCTTATGAAAATTATCAGTTGACAGAAGAAATCAATGGTATCACTTTTCATTTTACTCCGGATGTTTTTTTCCAAATCAATGTACCAATGTTCAAAAAGTGTTTTGAGCGCCTAGCGTCATTTATTCCCGATCGGTCCGAGGTGATTGATTGTTATGCTGGCGTTGGTTCAATATCTCTGCCACATGCAACTAGGGTAAAGAGTGTGGTTCTGATTGAGGATCAGGTTGAGTCGTGTCGTTATGCTTCCCAAAATATTGAATTGAACAATTTCGACAATGTTGATGTTATAAACGGATCAGCTGAGAAGTTGTCTCAAATAAATTTAAAGGACAAGGTTCTTATTCTTGATCCGCCAAGAGCCGGATTGAGCCCGAGTGTTATTGATTCTATCTTGGCCGGCGAACCCAAAATTATTCTCTATTTATCTTGCGATCCGGCCACACAGGCTAGAGACGTAGCAATACTTTTGGAAAAATATGAATTGAAACATATTGAACTCTTTAATTTTTTTCCGCGTACTCCTCATGTGGAGTCCTTGGTTATCTTGTCTTTGAAACAATAATTATAAAATAAAAATAACATTATTCGTATGGACAAACCAAAACTATCAACCAAAAGAAAAGTCGGTGTGGGATTATTGACTGGACCGATCATACTTTTGTTTGTTACTTTATTTCTTTACGCTATCACTTCCTTTATTGCCAATAATCTTGCCTCTCCAAGCTCAGCGTTCAGGATCTTTAATGTTTTACTTTCTTTGCTTGGTATTTTGGCTGTGATCGGTATTGTTGTTGGCGTTCCGGTTGGTATTATTTTAATAATTATTGATAGCCACAAAAAAGACAGTAGCAAATAATTATAATAAAATTTCATCCGGGAGATATTCTCGGGTGATTTTTTTATCAAAAAGTCATCGTGGTTACGATGACTGTTTTATGTCACAAACACTGTCCGGGAATTTTACCACAGGTATCACCTTCTGGGCAGGTCCAAATGTTATCAATGTCAATAACGCACAGTACCCCATTCAGTTCAGGCGTTTTTTCCAGTTGTTCAACCGGGATCTCTGCGGTCGCATTTGCATCTGACGGATCAGAGAAACAAGGCTTGTTGATCACAACTGATACAATCTTGCCTCGCTTGTCAAAGTATTTGATGTCAATCAGACCGCAATACTGACCCGAGAGCAAGACATTTGTGTCCAGTTCAGGGTTGGGCGGCAGTGGTTTTTCGTTGAATGTCCGTTCGCCAATTTTCTCATTACTTCCAGGCTGGAACTGTAGTAGGTGGTGAACTTTTTGGGCACCCTGATGGCTAGTATAGATAAACTTGGAAACTTCTCTATCATTTGATTTGCACTTTAGCATAACGGCAGGTTCACCCATACCATATGGATCAGCAATCACTTCAATATATTCTCTTGCGCCGGGAGTACAAATATGATTAACGTTAGCGGGTAGCGTCTTCTCACATCCGAGAAATAGAACCGCCAGCAGAGCAACGGCAGTCATACCCATTCTAATCAGCTTTGCTTTGTCTTGCTTCTTGATGAAGTTCACAGAATCCTCAATTTTTTCATCAGCAGCAAGTAGAAACTACGCCAGCAATGTCTTCTTTTCGGTACTCTCACCAGTCTCGCCGTGGTCTTTATTGGTTCTGTCCCAACATTTGAGGCCTCTTGGAAAGATCCCAGCTCTGAAAGTAGATTGGCGTGGAGCATATTCTGGGTCTCAGGTGTCTGCGCGACCATCGCCATTCCAAAGTGGACGTGGCAAGACGCAGCCCAGCCAATAATTTTCATTATTGTCGAAACGGTCATGATGTATATTCTGTTCGTTCATCATCGTTTACGCAAATTGAAAACCAGAGTAGATGGAGAATCATCATAACCAAGAACCATGAATTGGCAGTGCTTGACCATCAGCAATCATGATTGCCAGAGAGTATTTATCTATGTCATGGCTTCGTTTTAATTAAAATAATTGTGATAAAGTTTCCTGAAAACAGGGAGCTTTTTTGATTGCCAAAAGTGTTTATTTGTTATATCCTGTTTAATATAATGATTAAAATCAGGTCATGAATATTCGCTTATTATTTTTTCAAATTATAGCTCCGGTTTATGACGGGCTGCATTTTTCCAGTGCTCGGCGGACTGTGGCTGCCATGCTGCAGACCGAAGTTTTGGGGCTGGACAAAAGTATCTTGGATCTCGGCGGTGGAACCGGTCGTTTGGCCAAACACATCAAAGAACATGTCAGAGAGGTGACGGTCGTGGATGCGTCTACAAGTATGCTCAAGGTTTGCCACAAACGCGGTTTGAATTGTGTCTTGGGGCAAGCTGAGAACATTCCATGTGATTCAGATTCTTTTGATTCAGTTGTGATTACCGATGCCTGGCATCACTTTCCTGAACCGGAAAAAACATTGGCGGAGATTAAACGTGTATTGAAGCCCGGAGGCAAGGTTTTTATCGAGGAAGTGAATACCAAGAGTATTTTTGGTTGGCTGTTGATGATTGCTGAGAAAATATTATTTATGGGCAGTCGGTTTTATCATTCTGATCAATTATCAACGTTGGTTGCAAGAGATTTTACCGGAGTGGAGCCGTTGACTTCAAATAAAAATTTTTATATCGTGACGGGAATAAAATAACCTATTCATTATGTTACAAATATGATTGGAGTCTTTGATTCAGGAATTGGCGGTTTGACCGTCTTGAAAGAATTGATAAAAAAAATGCCCGGCCAGGATTATATATATTTGGGCGATACTGCTCATGTTCCTTATGGCAATCGCTCAGCTGATGTTATTTCCAAGCTGACGGAACAAGCGGTAGATTTTTTGTTTCAACAAGGCGCGGAACGAGTTGTGGTCGGCTGTAATACCGCCTCAGCCAAGGCGCTGTCTATGTTGGAAAATAAATATCCGGAGAAAATAATCGGCGTTATTGATCCGGTGACAGATTATTTTTCAAAATCTAGTTACAATTCAATTGGTGTCATTGGTACTCGAGCCACGATTGGTTCAGATATGTATTCAAGGGATATAAACAAAATGACTCCGGACAAACAAGTTTATTCATTGGCTACGCCATTGCTGGTCCCATTGGTTGAGGAGAATTTTCTTAGTCGGCCGGAAACAGAAAGTATTTTACGCGGTTATCTCGATGTGCTAAAATTAAAAAAAGTTGACGCCTTGATCCTTGGTTGTACTCATTATCCCATGATGCTGGATTTGATAAAAAAGAGCATGGGAGTTGACTGCCATGTGCCCAACCCGGCAGTGATTGTGGCGGAAGCGGTAGCTACCAGCTGGTCTCTCGGCAGTGCCGGTAAACTAGAAGGCTCCAGACGTTATATGGTGACTGATTTGACCGACAATGTCCAGGAGATTGCCAATCGTTTTTTGGGTCATGATATAAATTTAGAAAAAGTTACATTATAAAATTTTATAATAAAATAATAAAGTATGGTGTTGATTGGCGTTATATTTGTCGTTATCGTGAGGTTTATGGTTTTGTTTAGTTTGCAAAAATAAAAAATAAATTTAATTAGATATTATGTTATTAACAATAGTTGTATTTGTTTTAATGCTTGGATTATTGGTTTTTGCTCATGAGCTTGGGCATTATTGGACTGCTAGAAAACTGGGTGTCAAAGCTGAAGAATTCGGTTTTGGTTTGCCTCCGCGTATGTTTGGTTGGAAAAAAGTAAATGGGAAGCGTAAAATATTCTGGGGCAACAAAGACGTTGATGAATTGAAGTCAGAGGACACTGTTTGGTCAATCAATTGGTTGCCTTTGGGCGGTTTTGTCAAAATCAAAGGCGAAGATGGTGAAAATAAAGAAAATGATAGTTTTGCCAAGCAAAAACCCTGGAAGCGAATAGTGATTCTCAGTGCTGGTGTTTTTATGAATTTTATTTTATCAATGGTATTATTGGCCATTGTCTTTATGCTTGGTGCTCCGCAAATTGTTGAAACTGAACGGGCTCGAGAAACGGTGGTGGATCCTAAAATTCAAATATTACAAGTTATGCCAGACTCTCCAGCCGAGGCGGCTGGGGTTAAAATGGGTGATGTTATTGTTGATATCAATGACCAAGTTTTTTCTACTACCGAAGAGACCAGTGAATATATTACAACCCATCGGCAAGATGAAATTGTGTTAACCGTATTACGATATGGCAGCGAAGAACAAGAAGATCTTACGATTACTCCGACGGTTGACACTGAAGGTGACCAAAAAATTGGGGTGGCTCTGATTAAGTCCGGGATCGTCAAATATCCATGGTATGAGGCTATCTGGCTTGGAATCAAGTCAACTGTTTTGATGACCGGTGCGATTCTAATTGCTTTCTGGACTATTATCAAAAATTTATTCATCGGCATGCCAGCCGGATTAGAAGTTTCCGGCCCGGTCGGGATCGCCGTCATGACCGGTCAAGCCGCTCGAATGGGATTGGTTTATATCTTACAATTCACCGCTTTGCTCTCAATCAACTTGGCAATTCTCAACTTCTTGCCATTCCCAGCCTTGGATGGCGGTCGAGTTTTATTCGTCATTATTGAAAAGATTCGGCGCAAACCAATGAATCAAAAAATTGAAAATGTGATTCATACAATTGGTTTTGTCTTTTTGATTGTCTTGTTATTGGTTGTAACCGGGAAAGATATTTTCCGCTCTTTGTTCTAATTTATTTTCCCCTGCATCTTTCGGTTTTTTGGTAGTCTGCTCTGATTGCTCTTAACCGGTTACCAATTCCGTTCACTGATTACTGGTTACCGACAACTATTAGTTCGTAACTGATAATTGATTAATCTTAACTAACACCTGACAACTGTTCTATATGGTAAATAAAAAGAAAAAAGAACGATCTGTCTTGTGGTTAGGGGGGCTGATGATATTTTTATGCATCTTGATTGTGGCTGTCGGCTATCTTCTGTTTTTGGTCAATCAAAACATACAGCGAGTCCAATCTGATGTCTTCAATGTCAAAGCTACGGTCAGTGAACAACAAAAAAATAATTTGGATACTTTGGAAAGCCAGCTCGAGATTTTACGCCAAGGCGATTTGACTAATGTCTCAGCTTTGCAGCCGTCTCTTTATGTCAACCGCCGGTTGGGGATTCAGTTTCAAGTCCCTGTCTTTGTTGATTCTCAAGATGGTCTCATCGAGGATAATGATGTCATAATGTTTGGCCCGCTTGAAAATTTGGCCGGTGTATTCTTGCCGAAGTATTCTCTAAGAATTTACTCAGATCAAAATATTGATGACTATCTCTCCAGGATTCGTTTTGCTGGTGAGGTCTGTGACCCGTCGATTAGCTGTCTCTTGTTTGATTTTAACTTTAGCGAAATCGATCCGGACCGAAAGATAGCCATCACCAAAATAGTTGAGCCGTTTGATCTGGCCGGTTTTCAAGCCTGGAAATACTCAGCCAGTGACACTTGTTTGATTCCAACATTTTTAGTTTATGATCAAACCAACGATCGACTGTTTGAATTTCAAGAAAACTGTAGTGATGACGACAGTGGTGCATTTGAAGTTTTGAATCAGATTGTTCACTCATTTACTTTGCTGCCCATTTGATTTGTGTTATAATAAATAAAGAAAGAAGAAAGAAAATAAAAATAGCGCTTGGCCAACAATCACTCCACGCTAATCGCTACCTTCTAATTTTATGCCACGGACAACAAAACTCCGGACATCTTCAAAGCGTCCATTATCAAAAGAAAAGTTACTAAATGCAGAAGTTGGGTTCTTTCGCGGACTCAGTGTGTTTTTGGTTGTTATGATTGTAATTATTTTCTTGAGCTTTAGTGCCTTGTTCGGTTACATGTATATGGAAACCAAACTGATGAGAATGCAAATGATTCGTGTTTATCAAGAGTTGTCACCATATCAACAAATTAATACCATTAATGATTCAGATGTTTCAGATCCAGAAACAATTTCAGAGGCAATCAACGTTGAAGATTGGCAGAGTTTTTCCAAGTATGGTTTTGATGTCAAATTTCCGGTCAAATGGACATATCGAGACAATCCTTATGCCCATCAGGTAGACTTTTTCTCAGATGGCATTGTTCGTGGATTGGAAAGTTCTCAGTCTGGAGATTTTAATATTAAAATGACCGACAAAGATTCAATGTTTGAATCTGGAGAGATTGGTGAGCTTTTTTATATTGCCGGCCAACCGGCCAGAAAATATATTTTACAAAGTATGATTGGCGCTTCTCCCGGCGAGGTTTATTCAATCCCAACGCCAACGGGATATTTTGAATTAACATTTTTGAATCCAGCCCCTCTTCCAGACGCCACCTCAATATCAGATGAAGTCCGAAACAAAATTCTGGAAAACTTCAGTTTAGTGCAATAAACAAAAAAGTATATATAATTGTCACCCTGGTATTTATTGAGGGTGACTTTTTTATTGCTTATTTTAGGTAATAAATGACAATTGGAAGGTATGAACTAATAGCTAAAAGCTTGAATTGTTGACTTTTTTACTAAAATATGATATAATACGATATTAGCTGTTTGACAACCACAGGCTGAAAAGCCATCAATGGAGGGATCCATGAGTTCGACGTGTAAGAAGGTTTTGGGATTTTCGCTGCACACTGTTCTTTACGCAGTGATCGCCACTGTCATTGCTTCCACGGCCATGGCTATGGGCGGCTGCTCCTACGAAACCATCAACCAGTATCCATCCGCGACCGAAACCCCGGCTCCGATTCAGGACCAGGGCGACGATCCGGTTCAGACCGACGATCCGACCGACCCGGACGTCCAGCCGACTTCCGTCGATGACATGGTCGACCCCGGCTTCCTCGAAGTCTGCTACAAGGAGTTCGACGTCGCGGCCCACCTCATCGAGGCGCAGGTCGTGTACCGGCGTGACAATCAGACTCACGAGTCGGTTTTCTCGAATACGGTCACGGCCAACTGTCTCATCTTCTTCGTAGACAAGGCCCGTGTCGCCGAGGGTTTCCAGATCGTGCCCCAGCCGTGGGCGCTCTACGACAATCCGGCCAACGATGAGCGCCTGACCGCAGGCTGGTTCCAGGAGATCCCCAGTATTCAGCTGGACTTCCAGCCGCTGACGGTACAGGAGTTCTACGGCTATGACGTCGAGCCTGGTAACTCCTTCTTCGCCGGTCGTATGACCTGCGAGAAGGAAACCATGCGCAATGGGTTCGGTACTTGCTGGGAGCTGCAGGGTTACGACTATCGAGAACTCGTCGACTGCTTTTGTAGCGCGGACAGCACGGTCAAGTGCATCTACGAAGTTCGTCAGCAGTTGTTCGACGAGGATGGTCAGTATCTCGGCGACGACCGATTCAACAGTACGGTCTCTTACGGCTGCGCTGTCTGGAGGGATGAGGCCGAGGAACCACAGACCTTCGCCTGCTTCCAGGGCAACTGCGACTGGGATCAGCCGATCCCGTAAGGAGTGATTTGTTCTTTGTTCTATTTTTTGAGACGCCAAACATCGCGTCTCTCTTTTTTTACTTTAAGTGTTGTCAGTGTTTGAGTAGCGTGGTATTATAAACTATTCAAACTACCACAAACAATGGAGACAATACGTCACTTCCAGATTCTGATATTGTTCGGTACGAAACAGATGAAGTAAATTTTAAGTTGGTGTTTATGGTCTTTTTTTGGGAACGGGTAAACTCGAGATTGGGGTTCTGTCGTGGTGGAGTATCTTCTGAAGATATTTTTGTTTTGGCTTTTATTTTTTGGCCTGATGGTGATTGGCCAGGTTTTGATGATGATGACAGTGAGTATTCTACACTTATCCCGCTCATAGCCGAAGAGATGTTCAAGCAGTACCCTGCATTGAAGACGGTGGTGTTGAGTGCTGAGTTTGAAGTTATTCCTGCTGAAACAGATCAGGCTCAGAAATTATTTGAAGCCTGGATTGACGAAAATAAAGCAAGTTATGATGATTGGCTGTCATTTGTTTCAATTAATGATCGGTTAAATGCCTGAGACGAAAAATCATCTCTTTTTTATTTAATATACAGTTCAAAACCTGTGTATTTTTATTTGGGCAGTCCGAGATAAATATGATATAATTTAACCAGATTTTAATGTTAATTTTAATAGATTACGAATCTACGAATATTATGAAAATTACCAGCATTTGGCAGTTTAGTTTTTGTATTATTTTGTAACTTTTCGTAATTTTGTAACAGAAAATATGAAAAAAGTAGCCATTAATGGTTTTGGTCGAATTGGCCGAGCTGTGTTCAAAGTTATGATGTCAGATCCCAAAAAATATCAAGTGGTAGCTATCAATGATTTGGCTGACTTGGACAACTTGGTTTATTTGTTGAAATATGATTCGGCTCAGGGTCGATATGACAAAAAAGTTGAAATCAAGGGAGGTAAATTATCTGTCAACGGAAAATTGATTCCATTTTATTCAATTGCCGAACCACAAAAGCTCCCTTGGAAAAAACATAAAGTGGATGTTGTTTTGGAGTGTACTGGAGTTTTTACCAAAAAAGAAGATGCGGCCAAACATCTCAAAGCTGGAGCCAAAAATGTCATTATTTCTGCTCCGACTAAAAGTGACGGCATCGCCACTGTAGTGAGGGGAGTAAATACTGAAGCTGCCAAAAAGCAAGGTATTGTCGCAAATGCTTCATGTACTACCAACTGTACCGGACCAGTTATGGCTGTTCTTGAAAGTGCATTTGGTATTGAGAAAGCTTTGCTTACCACCGTTCATGCCGTAACCGCCTCACAGCGAACGGTTGATTTACCCGTGGCCAAAGATTGGCGCCGTGGTCGATCAGTTTTAAACAATATTATTCCCACGACTACTGGTGCGGCGATTGCTACTGCTTTGACCCTACCCAGTTTGAAAGACAAGTTTGATGGTGTCTCTATTCGCGTACCAATGATTACCGGTTCACTGATTGATGTTGTGGCTTTGCTGAAGAAAAATACTACCGTTGAAGAAGTTAATAAAGTTTTTGAGCAATATTCAAAAAAGAGTCATTTCAAAGGAATTTTGGAAGTTACCCACGAAGAATTAGTTTCCTCTGATATAATTGGTACCACGGCATCAGCGATTGTTGATTTGAAATTTACTAAGGTAGTTGACGGCAATTTAGTCAAAATTCTCGCCTGGTATGACAACGAGTGGGGGTATGCCAATCGTTTGGCGGAGATGGCGCTTGAGGTTTAAAATATTTTGGAGATAGGATTTAAGATTTAGGATGTTAGATGATATGGAGGGAGAATTGTTAAAATTGAAACAAGAAATAGAAACTATTAAAAGAGTTTCTCCAATTTCAACATATAAAGACTTAGAAGTTTATCAATTGTCTTATAGGGCAATGTTAATAACAATAAAATTCGTTATTTGTAATCTTCCAAATTTTGAAAAATTTGATTTAGTTGATCAGTTAAGACGGTCATCCAAAGCTGTTCCACGGTTAATTTCTGAAGGTTACGCAAAAAAACATCAACCAAGGGGATTTGGTCGTTATCTTGATGATGCTGCTGCTGAAATAAATGAAACTGAGGTAGGTTTGCAACAGTGCATTGATTTATACTCTGAAAACATTGATATAGAACTCGTTCGATGGTTAGTTGATATATATTCAAGGCTGGGTAAACAAGTTTTCTCACTAAAAAATTCTTGGGTCTATGTTTATAAATCTAGTTCTCCCACATCCTAACGCCTAATTCTTCTTACCAAAAAATCTATGAACATACTAATCTATCTCTTTATCATTCTCTTTGGGCTAGCCATCGGCAGTTTTCTTAATGTTTTGATTTTTCGCTTGCCGGAAGATCAGTCCAAGTGGGCAAGGGTCAAGCGTTCTGTTTGTCGTGCCTGCAATAAAGTTTTGAAGCCATTGGAGCTGATTCCAGTAGTCAGTTTTCTGATTCAAAAAGGCCGCTGTCGCTCCTGCAATGAAAAATTATCTTGGCAGTATCCGGCAGTTGAAATTACAGCCGCTGCAATTTTCTTATTACTGACATTTATTCACTTGCCGTTTGGGGCGGTGATTTCGGAGACTTCTGTAATTTTTTTAATTCGAGATTTTTTTATCGCTTCAATTTTGATTTTGGTTTTTACTATTGATGTCAAACATTTTTTAATTTTGAACAAAGTGATTTACCCCGCCTTGGTCGTGGTGGCTTTGTTCAATCTTTACTTGTTGGACTTTGATCTCAAAAAAATATTGGGTATTATTATTGGTGCTCTCATTGGGTTTTCTTTCTTCGCTTTTCAATATTTTTTTTCCAAGGGCAAGTGGGTTGGCGGTGGCGATATGAAGTTTGGCGCTTTTATCGGTTTGGCTCTTGGCTGGCAGGGGATGGTTACAGTTTTGGTGCTAGCTTATATTGTCGGCGCCTTGTTCGCTATCGCGTTATTAATTTCTGGCAAAGCCAAGTTTGGTGCCAAGCTGCCCATGGCTGCCTTTTTGGCTCCGGCCGCTCTATTGATTTTACTTTATGGTGAATATATTTGGTCTTGGTATTTTAATTTGATGATTTGAGTATGAAAACAAAACAAAAAAACAATTTAATTAATTATGGATTTATTGTGGCGTTGATTGCCATTATTGCCTTTTTAATATTCTCAAATTTAAAAACATACCGTTCAGTGCAACTGGTTGAAGGTGAAATGCAAAAGTATGGCCAAATATTGGTTCAGGCCAGAGAAAAAGCTTTGGTCGGCGAGCATTTTAATGATTCTGAAGTTGTTCCGTATGCATATGGCGTTTATTTGAATAATGATGAACAATCATTGGTTCTTTGCGGTGATGTGAATGGTGATTTTGATTGTGTCTTGTCTGAATTCTTACAAGTTGAATCATTGTCTACCGCAATTATCATCAATGAATTCCATACACTGAACTTTCTTAAATTCCAAAGTGTCGACGGAGTTTGTATTGATGATGAGTGTGATTTGACCGGAGAATATCTGGTGGCCGAGTTTCAATTCGAAGAAAATTCTAATATTATCAGCCAAATGTTTTATTATGCGGACGCCAACCGATTTACTATTAAGTAATCAGCAAATAGTAACTAGTAATTAGGGTTGGCTGGTTAATTTTTCCCGAACTGCCACTGACTTTTTACGAATTATGAGTGCCGCTTTACGCATTATGAGTTACTAATTACGGATTACAAATTACAAATTATCTATGGAGTGGGTTCTCTTTACACTAATCGCCATGCTGTTTTGGACAGCCGTGAATATTTTGGACAAATATATTGTTAGTCACGAACTTCGTGATCCGATTTTGACGACAACCATTTTTGGCGTCACTTTATATTTATTGTTTATAATCTTTGCCGTTTTGTCCGGCACCATTACCACTTCAATTTCAGTCATTATTTTGTCACTAGTTGCTGGTATTTGTTATACCATTGCTCTGCTCGGGTATTATTATTCCATGCAAAGACTGGAAGTTTCTCGTTTTGTGCCGATTTTAGCCGTTGAACCGTTGGTTATTTCGATTTTGGCGTTTATTTTCTTTGCAGAAAAATTTTCTTGGGTGGCGTATCTTGGTATTTTGTTTATTGTGGCTGGCTCCATCCTGATTTCTCATGAAAAAGCCAGCCAGAAAAAGCATTCAAAAAAGATTTTATTGTTGGCATTTCTGGCCATGGCCGTATTTGCCATTAGAAACTTGTTGATAGAGGCTGCCACCCTAGTTGAAACCGTTCCGACCGTTATGTTTTGGTTTGGCGTCGGTGGCATTATTATCCCGATCGGACTGATAATTTTTCATCATCCGCATCTCAGAGAAAAGGCAGAAAAGGGAGTCCAGCACTTGATCGTGACCGGTATTCTGTCAGCCATGGCCATGATCTTCTTTACCAAAGCCATATCTGTCGGACCGATTACACTGGTGGTCGCTTTTATCTCAACCAAACCATTATTAGTCTTTATAGTTGCCACACTTTTAAGTTTTCTTCACCCCAAAATTTTACGAGAAAGAATTTCTACTTCAATTTTATTAAAAAAGAGTCTGGCCACCGCTTTTATCGTAGCCGGTGGTATATTAGTCATTATGTAAATTATGTTTGAAAATATTCACACAAGTCGAGCTCGAAGAACTGCTGAGGTTACCAGACAGATGGATGAATACAGAGCTGTCGTAGATGCTTTGAACACTTCTCTTGAACGAGGGGATTCTTTGGCGCAGGTAATAAAAGTGGCTGGCCCAAAACATTTGGAGTCAGCCTTGATGGGGTATCTTAGTCAGTATCAGCTGGAGGGTGCGACAAAAATTATAGACCAAATGTCCAAACACAAGCTTGACAAGCAGCAAGTCATCAGTGCTTTGATCAGTCATGGCAAGGGATTTTTTCTGCTTGATCATTTGGACAAGTTTGGTAACGATAAATTAGATATTTTTAGGGAACTATACAAAAAATTCGGTCAACGCATGCTCGGATCAGATGAACTGGACAAATTATTCAAAGCCAAAATTAAAGAATCTGATCTGATCAGTATTATTTTTCCTGACGGAGCCCGGCTCATGAGTCCAGTGGCGTTGGAAGCATTGCTACCCAGTTTTTCCAAGGCTGGCCAGTCAAAAATTTTCCGCAAGCTAGTCCATCACCGCGAGTTTGATATGGTCAGATTTTTTATGGAGCGAGTGGTTTTATTTTCAGATTTGAGTGTCAAGGATGCAGAATACTTGATGAAGAATAGCTACATGGGCGTAGCTTTTGTGGATGCTGGCTGGGATCATTTTCATATACCGAAAGATCAAGAGCCGGAAATGATCAAGGCGATGGTGCGCAATTGGAAGCCAGGTCGGACAGGTGATGCAAGTCAAAGACTTCGGGAGTATTGTGATGCTCAAGAAATATTGGATAAAAGCTGGGCCATGGCCTATGCTGAATCGGGCGTCCCGAGTGGAGTTTTTTACTATATAGACAAATATGAGACTTTAGACAAAGGTGTAATTCTTGCCGTTGTTTCCACTCCATTGCTAGACCGTGGAGAGTCTGGCCTCCATAATGTTAGTCAACTTATGATGCACTGGGACCAGTTTTCCGGCCATGAGACCAAAGAGGATCAAAAAGAAATTTTGCAGGCTATTTTTTCCAGTCCCAACAGGGATTCAGATAAGGCTGCCGTTTATAAGCGGGAAAAATTTAACAAAATTTCGGATGATGAGTTCATTGATATTGTAAAGAAAAATGGGAAAAATGGTACAGTCTCTGTCTTGGTTGGTAGTTGTGAAAAATTTAAGTCTGTGTATCACAAACCAATCCTTCAACTGGCTTTGGAAAAAGAGATTGAAGTTTGGTCGTTTATGCGGTCTCCTCTGCCTATGGCCGAATTGCTGTCTATGGTTTATGCCAATATGAAGACTAATGGCTATCCAGAGTGGTCTGATTTTGCAAAATGTATCACAGACGGCAATGAAACCAAATTTGATGATGGTTTGGCTCTCAAAATGATTCACAATGGATATGCCTCGACCGTAGCTGAACACCTTGATCATTTTCCACCACTAATTCCATCAGATTGTGCCAGGCTCTGTTTTAATCAAGATGGATTGGAAGCTCTCGACTATCTGACCGCCAATGGTTTGCTCGATGATAATGAAGAGAATATTGGTGTGGTTGTCGAGATGGCGACCAAAGATTTTGCTCAGGCTGAAAGTGCGTTGGAACGACTGGAAGATTTGCCAGAAAAAATCAAAAAAGCCATCAAACAATCAGATAGATTTGCGGAATTGATCATGGGCGAAGGTAAAACCGCTGAAGATTTTGAAAAATTTGAAAAATCTCCGTGTTATCAGTATGTTAGAGGTGACGAGTGGGAAATTTTATTTGAAGATCCCAAACTACTGGCTGCGTGTGGGTTTACCAGAACAGTGGAAAAGGAAAAGGCATTATTGAATTTTTACAAAGCCATCAATCATTCTACCGAATGGGCATGGGGGGATGATGATTTAGATACTTTTGATTTACTAGCTTTTGGTACGACTTATAATTATGAAACCAGAGATACTGAACGTATGGCTGTAATGAGCGAGAGAATTATTCATCAAGCAGACAGTGGCAAGATGGTTGAGTGGCCGGGTGTTGGTATCAAGACCGCCTTTGCCTATCTTGGCCGTCATGACCGTGGAGACGCTATTCATAATGTTTGGGATAATAAAAAATTGGAAAAAATATTAGAGTTTGATGCCAAGACCGGTACATACAAGGGAGACGAACAGTTGAAAACCTTTTTGATTCAAACGGCCAAGGATAGTAGTGTCAATTATCATGGTTTAGACAGCTATCAGTCATTGGCTCTGGCAGTGCGCGACTATCATCCCAGCATGAGGTACGATGAATACATAGATCCTGACACCAAGGAAGTTTATTCTCGACAGGATAGTACTTATTATTCTTTCAGGTTTAGAGGAAATACACCGGAGTATACTCCAATTGACGATCCAGAGACCATCGAACTTTTAGCCATGGAAGAATTTGAACCGGGCATGAAAGCTATGGGGGCCTATGACAATGTCAAAACTTTTCGCAAACAAGTAGAGCTCCGCAGCAAGATGACGCCAGAGATGAAAGCCAGTCTGGAAAAAATGGCCAAAGAAAATCCTCGATTGCACCAATATATTTCTCGTCTTTTGGAGCACCCGACCGTTGATGGCGCCGCTGTTTTGAAAATGGCTACCAGCCCAGAGGAATTTTTCGGCAAGTCAGACGGCCATGCGGTCCAAGAGTTGCAATCCGGTCTTCAGCCGACTCAATTGGCTGAAGTGGGGGATGAAAACTATCGCATTGCCTTGAATGCGACAGAGATTCGTGATGCTTTGGTTGAAGGCAAGATCGATGCCATGTGTCCATTCACACTCTTTGCTCGTGATTATGAATTCGAAGTTAGAAATAAGCAGGCTAGACAGCAGGCATTTCGTATTTCACATATAGAAAAGGCAATTGAAAAAGATATGGAAGCATTTGCCGCCAATTTTGAAACAGACAGTACTCTTCAGATTCAAGAGAAAGAATATCTTCGAATTCAATTGGAGCTTTTCAAGTGGTCAGCTGTCTTTGACTTTGAAAGCTGGAAGAAATTTACTCAGGAAAGAGCTGATAAATTAATTTCCAAGAAAAAATTCCCCAACCGTGACGAATTGTTACGCCGGGTTGAACAAGTCAAGTCTACTGATGGTTTGATACGAATTTGGGAAGAAATACTTGTTTCCAATCCAAATGTTACTGCCAAATTTTTGGTTGACAACAAACGCATAGATTTAAAACCAGAACTTACAGAGCTACCAGACGATCAAGAGTTGTTTTCTCGATACAAAGAAGATTTGCGCATTTATTTAAAAATGAAAATCAATCGTTTGCACCAAGCGGTCAAAGGTGAAAAGATTGTTATCAGAGCTGAAGTCTTGCCACATTCTGATCCAAGATATGCGACCATTGGTGATGACACCTCTTGTTGTATGGCTTTTGGTTCTGGCAAACAGGTTGTTTATATGTGGTATCCACAGTGCGGAGCTATGACTCTCAGCTTTCGCCATGAAGGTCAGACTCCAGACGAAGCTCGGATTGCGGTCCAAAGTGTTTTGACCATGAATATGGATGTCGGTCGTTTTCTGGGAGGCGGAAAAGCTTTGGTCATCCGTGAGGAAGATCAGATCTCCCAGAATAAAACCAAGGAACCAGAGAGAATCAGTTTGGTTGAAGCGTTGGGCGATGATTTTCTGGAACGACTTTATCAGGGCGACAATTTTGTAGTTGTGGCTGACAATGCTGAGGGCCAGACCAACTTTATCAAACGGCTCATGGCCAATGACGACAATGTCGTACCAAATGTCTATCGTCAGTTTTTTGAAGCTTACCGTGAGGCCAATCCTTGGTTTGCTGGCATGCCAGTCAATATTGGTGTTGGTTATTCTGATTACTGCAAATCATTAAAAACGACTGACAATCACGTTGTACCATTAGGTCTGGTAAGCTATTCAGACAATACTGGTAAAAAGAGTTATAGTCTGCTAGAACGAGAGGATGTTGGTCCTCCAGAATCTAGAAAGGTGGGTATTCAAAGTCTTGACTGGCGTCATGCTTTGGCTACTGCCTACATTGAGGAAAAAGCTTATGGTGACAATCTTGATATTGCATCTGATCTGACCACCAATCAAAAAATATTAGTGGCTGCCGGGATTGCGGCTCAAAAATTTGAAACCAAACCGACAACCATTGGCTATTTTGATGATGATGGAGTCTTGCGCGGCCATGTGCTGGCTTTTCCAGCCAAGGATTATAGTCGCTTTGGCGAGACCAATGATGAAATCAAGCTATATGTCCATGAAATTGCCATTCTGCCTGAGTATCAAGGGAGAAAAATAGGTATGCAGCTGATTCAAGGATTGTTAGAGAGAGTAAATAGCGATGAAAAGTTGAGGCAGATGCCCATTGTGATGAAAGCCAGAGAAGGCACCAGTTATCCAATTATAAAAAAATACGCCGATAAGTTTGACTTTGAAATTACCAATGATCGGGAGACTGAAATGGGTGGCGAGTCATTTCATATAATTGAACTTAGACGAAAAAAATAAATTTCCTCCTCGCCCGAATGCGACATTGGCCAATATCGCTTTCAAGAGGGATATGAAAAGTATTTGTCGCTTATCCAAGAGTTTCAGGTTCGATTAGGGGAGTTAAAACCTAAGTTCGAGAATTGTATCGACTTGAACCTCCCTAGATTCAAATGGTACAAATCTTTCCACGACCATGTTATTTGAGACGAAGAAGACTGGGAAAAACACTTCAATCACACTGTCTATAATCACCAAAAACATAAGTTAGTAGATAATTATAAGTACTCATCATCAAACTTTCCTGAAATAATTGACCAATTATGATTACCAAAAAGTAATATGAACAAATTTGCCACTCGCCCGAAGGCGACATTACGGAATGTCGCTTACAGGGCGGGTGGGAATGTTAAATATGAATAAACCAGAGGCCAAAAAAAGATTGGAAAAATTAAAAGATCAGCTCCGGGAAACTGACTATGCTTATTATGTTCTCGACAAACCGGTCATGAGTGACGCGGCTCGCGATGCCTTGAAAAATGAAGTGGAACAGATTGAAGTTCAGTTCCCTTATTTGGTTACCCCAGATTCGCCAACTCAGAGACTTGGTGGTGAAGTTTTGAAGGGATTTAAAAAAGTAAAACATGAAATAAAAAAATATTCACTCGACGATGTGTTTGATTTTGATTCAGTTCGCGAGTTTGATCTGCGAGTCAAGCGTATGCTCAAGTTGCCAGCCAGTGAAAAGATTGAGTACACCTGTGAACTCAAAATCGACGGCTTGAACATGTCATTTCATTACAAAAAGGGGATTTTTGACAAAGCGGTCACTCGCGGTGATGGCACTTTTGGTGAAGATGTCACCGCTGCAGCCAAAACCATTCGCAGCCTGCCGCTTCATTTACGAGAAGACATCGATGTGGAATTTGGCGGCGAGGTGTATATGCCCAAGAAAAGTTTTGATCGTTTGAACAAAAAAAATGAAAAATTGGGCAAGCCACTCTTTGCCAATCCGCGAAATGCGGCTGCCGGCACGGTTCGTCAGCTTGATCCCAAGGTAGCCTCAGAAAGAGATTTGGATGTTTTTTGCTGGTCTATTTACAACGGTAAAGAAATTAAAACTCAGGAAGAAATGCTCAAAACCATGCAAAAACTTGGTTTGCGCATTGATGAAAATTACAAAAAAGTTACTGGCATCGAAGATGCCATCAAATATTGTGAGTCTTGGACTGACAAACGAGACAAACTACCATATGAGATCGACGGAGTCGCCATCAAAGTCAACAGTATCGACTGGCAAAAAAAACTTGGTCGAGCCGCCAAGTATGTTCGCTGGGCTTCTGCATACAAATTCCCGGCCGAGCAGACCACTACGAAAGTTGAGGATATCCAATGGCAGGTCGGCCGGACCGGCGCCCTGACTCCTGTAGCGCATTTAACTCCTGTCCTATTAGCTGGCTCAACCGTTAGTCGCGCCACCTTGCACAATATTGATGAACTTGAAAGAAAAGATGTTAGAATTGGAGACACTGTGATTGTGCACAAAGCCGGCGACATTATTCCTGAAGTTATCAATTCTTTACCCAAACTCCGTACCGGTAAAGAGAAAAAAGTTAACTTGCCCAAAGAATGTCCGATTTGTCATTCAGATGTTAAAAGAAAAGAAGGCCAAGTTGCTTTATACTGCACCAATAACAAGTGTTTTGCCAAAGAGCGAGAGGTTTTGTCCCATTTTGTCTCCAAGAAAGGCTTCAACATCGACGGCTTCGGCGTCAAGATTGTAGAGCAGCTGATGACTGAAGGCTTGATTACCAAATTTGTTGATATTTTCCAATTGGAAATCGGAGATTTGGAACCATTGGAACGATTTGCGGAAAAATCCGCAGAAAATTTGATTGAGTCGATTGAAAACAGCAAGCGGGTACCGTTATCCAAACTTTTATTTGCTTTGGGCATTAGATTTGTCGGTGAAGAAACGGCTGGTTTGATTGCTCGGGAATTTAATGCTCGGACAATTGAAGATTTTATTAAAAAAATTCAGAAATCAAAGCTGGAAGACATTATTGAGATTGAAGGCGTGGGAGAAAAAGTGGCTCAAAGTGTTTTTGATTATTTCCAAGATGAACATAATATTAACCAATTGCTTGAGTTGGAAAAAAATGGTGTAATTTTGCAGCGAGTGGAGGGTGAACAAAATAAACCCGGTATTACCGGCAAGAATTTTGTCTTGACCGGCAGTCTGGGAAAATTCAGTCGTGACGAAGCCAAGGAACTACTCAAAATTTTTGGCGCCAAAGTCAGCGGTTCTGTTAGCTCAAAGACCGACTATGTCGTCGCCGGTGATGATCCTGGGTCAAAATATGACAAAGCCAAGAAGCTGGGCGTCAAAATTATTACTGAAAATGAATTTGAAAGTTTGATAAAATAAAATTATAAACTGATGAAGATTACTGAGGTTATACTTAAAGACAAAAATATAGATAAGCTCCAGTTCGGGGATATAAATATTTTTGTTGGTCCAAATGGAGTTGGAAAGACAACGATTATGAATGAGATACGAGACTCTTTTGGCCGCAATGCATTAGAGAATAATTATTGGGTGAGTAATGTTATAGATGGTGGTATTGAAAAAGATGATGCAGAGATTATATTAAAGTATGTTAATTCTGAAACTGAATTGAAGGATAGTGGCGAAGTTATTAATAAATATCATTTTAAGCACTACAAAACTATATTGGGGAGGTATGATTTACACAGTCCAGCGAATCATGTTTATAATGATGATGAATATAAAAAGATAGTTTCTTTGTCTAAGGGGAGACGAAAAAGAAGTATTCATCTAGTAAATCAGACTTGTACAAATACTCTTCTTGTGGGTTATGAAAATACTCAAGATCGACTTTCTCTTGCAGGAGAGCACGATATTGCTGATTTTGATTTACCAATAACCGATAGTATTAATAACATATTTTTAAATAAAGAGTATCAGGAAGTTCTAAATAAAGTTTTTATTTCATGCTTCAATAGACCTTTAACCTTTTCTAATCACCGCGGAAAAAAAATAGAGATTTTAGTTGGGGAATTAAATAGTGATAAGATTGATAATATCCCAGTTGGGGAAACTTCTTCAACAGAAAGGGGGCGCTTATTTAAAGTAGATAATGTAGGTGATGGTATTAGAGCTGCCTCAAAGTTATTAATTTCCCTGTTTAACCCAGAGTCAAGGGTGATTTTTATTGATGAACCAGAAGCTTTTATTCATCCGAAGCAGAAGATGAGAATTGCTAAAGAAATAAAAAAATTAGCAAAAGAAAACAAGAAACAACTATTTCTTTCAACTCACGATGCTACATTTCTTGCTGGATTAATTGATGATAAAGAATCAGATATTGATGTGGGGATTTTCTATATAAAAAATAATAAAAAAATAGTCCCCCTGGATAACTTTTCGGTTGATGATGGTAGATTAAAACCAGGCACAAAACAACAAAAATACTTTCAGTCTTTATTTTACGATGGCTCTATTTTTGTTGAGGGAGTTGATGATAGATGTTTTTATGAAAATACCTTCGAGTATGTTTTTGCTAAAGAGCTGTCTCAGGCTGATGTTGTGTATACGGATTTGGGTACTGTAAGTAACGCACATAAGCAGATTACCAAATTTGTACGGGAATCAGAAATTAATGCAGTCTTTATTTTTGATAATAATGTTATCAGCACTGACCCCGGGAAGCAGCAAAAATTAGTAGATACATATGAGGACCTGGGTGGGGAAAAAAAATTGAGAGACATTTTAGAAAAGTTGGACGGGAGCGTAGCTGAATTAGGGAAATTAGATAAGATTTTAAAAGAGGTTGGCATTTTTATCTCACCATATAATGATATTGAGGGTTTTGTTATGAGGGTATCTAAGAGGGATGATGACTTCCCTTATAAGTCTATTCAAAGCATAAATGAAAAACCATCAAGAAAATTTAAAACTTTTGGTGAGGATGTGATTAATTATTTGCTGCATAATAAGCATTAAGATAATGAGCAATGAATAAAATCCGCGTTGGTTTAATCTACGGAGGCAAGTCTCCCGAGCATACAGTCTCAACCATGTCCGCCCAAGGAATTTTGAACAATATTGACCAAGACAAGTTTGAGGTTACGGGTATTTTTATTGCCAAGGATGGAAACTTTTATACTGACGCCACTCAGAGCAATGCATATGATTTTTTTGTTGGGTCAAAAGAACTTGATGTCTATTTCCCGATTCTGCATGGTGCCGGTGGCGAAGATGGTGAGATTCAAGGCTTGATCAAGTCAGTGGGCAAGCCGTTTGTAGGGTCTGATGTCTTGGCTTCGGCCATTTGTCTGGACAAAGGTATTACAAAACAATTATTTGCCCACAACAACATCCCTCAAACAGATTTTGTTTTGATTAATTTTGATTGTGACGATACTTCCCAGCTGAATGCCAAGTTAAACCAAGCCAAAAAACAATTGATTTTCCCGGTTTTTGTCAAAGCCGCCAACCTGGGTTCGTCAGTCGGCGTGTATAAAGTTGACACCCATGATCAATTGATAGAAAAATGTTATAATGCTAAAGAATATGACTCACGGGTTTTGATTGAACAGGGCATAGTTGACGGCCGGGAAGTCGAAGTTTCAGTTTTGGGCAACGGCCGAGATCTGCAGTGTTCTGTTGTCGGTGAAATTAAAGTTGGATCAGATTTTTATGATTATGATGACAAATATAAAAACAATCAGGCTGAGTTGATTGTTCCGGCTGATTTAACTCCGCAACAAATAATTGAAATTACCGATCTGGCCAAAAAAGTTTTTATGCTGACCACCTGTTCTGGTTTTGCCCGCGTGGATTTCTTTATTAGTAGTGCAGGCAAAATTTTGGTAAGTGAAATCAATACTATTCCTGGCTTTACTCCCATTTCTATGTATCCGAAATTATGGGCGGCCAGTGGCTTACCTTATCGCGACTTGATAGGTAAGTTGATCGAACTGGGTTTAAGCAAAAGAAGCAGTTAGCGTGTATTCTTTGTAATTATTATTGATTATTTATGATTTTCTTCAAATAATTTATGGAACTATCCTTTCAGCCAACCGGAAATGAAATTGTTCAAAGACGTATCAGACCCGAAGTCAAACGGCGTGTTTTTGAATTGAGCGAACGTGACCTCCAGTTGATCATTGACACGGATAACAATTTTAATCAATATATTAAACCGGTCATAGATGAAAAGACTCCAGACAAACAGTATCACGAAGTATATCTCGGTGATTTATATTCTGATGATGTTGTTGATATTGACAAAATTATTTCTGAGTGGCCTTTTTTCGAATTAGCATCCGATTCAGAAGATGCCGTTGCATTGTTTGAAAACTATGAGGCTTTGGTTAGAAAAGCTATTCGGTATCGTTTTGATAATGTCGTTGATATTCTCGCTCATGTCCGAGATCCGATATTGGCTCAATTGACACTATTTAATCACTTTGATCAGCTGGCTGACAAACTGGCTAGTGAACACTCAGAAGTTGTAGCTATTTCAATTCTCAACCGATATCTTGGTCAAGTCAGATCTCTTTCCGACAGTGTTCGCCGTAAATATTTAGAGCGTTTCAGGCTTTTTTATACAGAAATGTCAACAAAACATGAAGAACGAGCCTGGTCTGATCAGTTTAATGGTTTACTTCGAGATGATAATGTTGTCGAAGCATTTGATCTTTTACTGGCTCGAAGGCCCCAGATGGCCAAGGACAAATATCAAGGATTGTTACGCAATATTTCTAACAAAATTGTTCCCATGATTGATGAAAAAGTCAAAGAAAATCCTCGACTGGCTATTGATTTTTATCTTTCTCTACCTCGCAAATTAGTCTTAGACACTCGTACCATAGGCAAAAGTCTCCAAGAAGATGTTACAGATTGGCTTAATTTAAATCATTATGGCCGAGAAAAGTTCAATAATTTTGTTCGAGACAATTTTTTACAGACAGCTCCGGAAGTTTATGCTATGTTTGCCGTCAATTTTGATACAAGAGAAAATTTTTCGTCGGAAGATCGTTTTTATGCGTTTAATTGTGTTTCAAATATTCCAGGTCTAGAGGATTTTTCGGCCGCTATTTTTAATCCGGATGATTTCCATGAAGCCCGCCAAGATGAAATGAAACCCAAGCTACTTGCACTTTATCTCAACTACAAACCAGAAAAGCTACTTTACTTTGCCAATAAGTATAAAAAAGAAATTGCGGCTATGGATCCAGACCAACAGTTAGTTTTGGCGGAAGTGATTTATGACAAAAAAATGTTTAATGTTCTTGATAAAGTTGAGATGTCTCCCGAGGTCAAGGAATATCTTTATCGTCGCCTGCAAATGGACGGTCTATTTGCTATGTTTACCACGCCGGAACAGCTGAGAAACCTGGGATTAAATCGTTCACAGGTTATGGCTGACTTGTATCAGGATCAAACGGTCGATAATCACATGAATGATGATTTTTGGTGGATGTGGTTTCAGTTTTATCGGGACAAACCAAATAAAAGTATTGTTGGATATCTTCAGCGTTTTGCTGAAGACCAGGTTCCAGAATTCAATCAATATTTTTTGGATCATATAATTGAGTTAGATAATGTTGAGCAGTTGTTTACCTCAAAACAAAGAGAATTGTATGAAAAACTCAGCACTTTATTTCCAGAAAATATTGGTGGCGTAAAGCCAAAACCAGTCGTTGCTTATCTACATGCCATGCGTTCACAAATCGGTTTTTCTCTTGAGGAATCAATGGCGACCATGATTGAGTTTGTCCGTGACGTTGGTCCATATGTCATGCCGCATGTGTTGGCATTATATCGTTCAATCAGTGAACAAGATTATCCCTTAACTTCTGCGCAAAAAAAAATAGGGATTAAAACCATCGAGGACTTGAAAAATTATGTGGATCCAGTGTTCGAAGCGGATAGTAGTTTAGAAGTTAATCTAGATCGAGTCGGTGATGAAAAATTAGTCCAAAAGTTTATCTCACAAGGAGAGGGCCGTACTCCAACAGTAGAGGTCAGTAGAAAAAAAGGTTCGAGAGAAATTTTACGGCGATTTGATACTTTTTCTAGAGCCCAAAAAGTCCGGTACCAAGATGGTGGGATTGACGCTATTGAAAAAAAATCAGATGACGAATCTGCCATTCAATTTGCTTCATGGGAAACTGCTGGTACTCAGTACTTACGAGAGCGCGCAGTTTCTGTAATCGCTGAATATCTAGATCATCGTCTTTTTGTCCCTCCGACTCAAGTAAAAAAAATCGAACAAGGATATGGCAGTTCCCAAGTTTTCATTCATAATACTATCCAATATAATACTTACAAGCGTGAAGTTGAAGGGGCTCAGGTTAATTCGGATGAATTTTTGAAGTTGCTTTTGACCGATTTAATGCTCTGGAACATAGATCGCAACCTCAGCACTGCAAATAGCGGTGGTAATGTTTTGATCAATGACAAGCATCAGGCGGTCTTGATTGATAATGGATTGACCTTTATGGCCGGACGTTTGAGATTGGTCCACAGTCCTGACAGCTATCATGGACGAGTTATTCCCAAAGGTTTTATGAAAGCTTTGCAACAAATCAGTGCGGATGGTGATCAACGAGATGGTTTGAAGGAGCGATTGTTGGGTTATTTGTCAGAAGAAGATGTCAGGACATTTTTAGCCCGCGTTGATTATGTTGTTGCCAATTTGCGTCAAAATAATGGTATTATGAATCCAGATTTATTTGCTGGTTTGAGATATGATCCGGATGATTCTCATTCATATTGTCCATTTGAAGCGGATGAAGAAGGCGGAGCAAAACATATTACATTAACTCAGAACGGCCAGATTACCTATATGGGGATTGACACCAGCAAACTTTCTTTGCCCCGTATGATAGAAAAGTATAAACAATTGGATGGTGTCTCCGATGTTATTGTTAAACGGAGAAAAACTGTCATTGATGATAACGACATTTAATTTCAACACTTATATATGAAGTTTAAATTTCCTTACAAAGAATACAACCCGGAAGATTTAATTCGCCGTTGCGGCTATGGCAAGATTTACAATCGTCACACCAATGAGACCAGCTACAAGCGGGCTCTTGGCAGTGGTTTTTATCCGCGTTTTCATGTTTATCTTCATGAATTTGACCATTACTTTGAAGTAAATCTGCATCTTGATCAAAAAAAAGCCTCATACGAAGGCACGACCGCTCATTCTGGCGAATATGATGGTGATCAAGTTGACCAAGAGGCCAGACGCATCACCAAGGTGATTGCTGATATTTACGGCGTTCAAGTCTAAGGCAAGACTAGACAAATAAAACTTGTTTTCTCTTAGTATTAGTGATAAAATAGTCCCATATGATTACCAAAGATCAGATCGAACATTTGGCGAAATTAGCCAAATTAGACGTCACAGAAGACGAAAAAAGTAAATACGCCGAACAGATTTCTTCAATTTTGGTTTATTTCAAACAGCTGGACGAAATTGATGTCAGCCAAGTTGAAGCGACTGACCATATTACTGCTCAGCAAAATATAACCAGGCCGGACGAGGCTTTTGAGATTTGTGATAGCAAAAAAGTTTTGGCTGCTGCTCCGGATGTGCATGAGCGCCATGTACGAGTCAAAGCTGTTTTTAATGATGATTAAGCTATGGAATTACAAAACTTTACCATTAAACAAGTCCATGAAGGCTTGAAAAATAAAGAATTTACTTGTATTGAGCTGACATCAGCCTATCTCAAGCAGATAAAAAAGCGGAACAACAGCATTAACGCCTTCATTTTGATTGATGAGGATGGTGCTCTGACTCAGGCCAAAAAAGTTGATGACAAAATTGCCGCTGGTGGCAAGCTAAACTTATTAGAAGGGGTGCCTTGTGCCATCAAGGACAATATTTTGGTCGAAGGATTGGTGGCTACGGGTGGTTCAAAAATATTAGAGGATTATACTGCGATATACGATGCCGCTGTCATTTCCAGATTAAAAGCTGAAGGCGTAGTTATTCTGGGTAAAACCAATATGGACGAATTTGCCATGGGCGGATCAGGGGAGACATCAAAATTTGGTCCGACCAAAAATCCGCACAACATCAAGATGGTTCCTGGCGGATCTTCCTCCGGTTCTGCTGCCGCTGTCGCTGACAATCAATGTGTTTTTGCCTTAGGTTCTGATACTGGTGGCTCAATTCGCCAGCCAGCCAGTTTTTGTGGTTTGATCGGCCTCAAACCAACTTATGGTCGAGTCTCCCGATATGGTGTCATGGCCATGGCTTCCAGCTTTGATCAGATCGGTCCACTGACAAAGAGTGCTGAAGATTCCGCTTTGGTGATGAATGTTATTGCCGGTGAAGACAAGCACGATTTCACTTCAATCAACAAAAAAGATAACTTTTCCAAAGACATCGAGAAACCACTCAAAGGTTTAGTTTTTGGCTTACCCAAAGAGTTTTTTATCAAGGGGATGGACAAAGATGTTGAAAGAACTATTCTCGAAGCGATCAACAAACTTCGTGACATGGGCGCAGATGTCAAAGAAATCAGTTTGCCGCACACCAAATATGCTTTGTCGACTTATTATATATTAATGCCTGCCGAAGTATCTTCCAACTTGGCTCGATATGACGGCGTTCGCTACGGTTCTCGGGCCAATGCCGGCAATTTGGATGAAATGTACATCAAGACTCGGAGTATCGGCTTTGGTGATGAAGTCAAACGCCGAATCATGCTCGGAACGTATGTTCTGTCTGCTGGTTATGCCGATGATTATTATAAACGAGCTCAAAAACTCCGCACTTTGATCACCAATGATTTTATTGCAGCATTCAAGGATGTTGATGCTATTCTTACTCCAACCACGCCACATTCAGCCTTTGCTATTGGTGAAAAATTTGATGATCCTTTAACTATGTATTTGTCAGATATCTTTACTGTTTCCGCCAACGTGGCTGGCTTGCCGGCCTTATCGTTCCCGGTTGGAGACAAGGATGGCTTACCAATTGGTTTGCAGGTTCTCGGCCAACATTATCAAGAAAGTCTATTGCTTCGAATTGCTAATCAATTTGAAATTTCTCATTAGTCTTGTATAAATATTTATTAAATATTATGTCCGATATAACACCAGATGATTTTTATCGTATTGATCCGGATGTCTTTAAAGATGAATCATTTGATCAAGCAGTAAAAAAAATTTCCCACGGATTCAATTGTATATTTGACCGAAACAGGACAGATCGGTGCTGTTGATGCGGTTCGACCTTCGCCAGATGGACCTAGGATCAAGGTTAAACATATGGGTGTTGTCCCAATAGACGAAGTAAGACTGGCTACTCCAGATGAAATATCTAACTCTCGATTTGGAGAAAAAGAATAGTGATACATTGATTATTATGGATCCATTTAAAAGTGTTTATGATAAAAAAAATACTATCAATTTCAATTTTATTTAGTCTGTTTGTACCACTTTCATTTGTTCACTCTCAGACTTACAATTACGATGTTGGCATCAGCAGTCAAGATATTTTCTTTTCCCGCCCGTTTGGCGAAATTGTTGAACTTCAACCGATCAGAATCTATGCTCGCATAGTCAATTGGGGTAATGAAGATGTCTTTGCCAGTGTGGCTTTTTATGGTGGCTCAGAACTGATTGGTACCACACAAGAAGTTTCGGTTCGGGCCGCTGGGCTGGCTGATGAAGTGTTTGTTGATTGGCGCACACCGGTTGATGATTTTTATATTACAGCCAAGATTCAAAATGTCAGACCCGGTGACCAAAATTTAATCAACAATGAAGCTCAAACTGTTTTGATTCGACCCAAAGGAGATCTGGATCGCGATGGCATTGCCGATGAATATGATGACGACGATGACAACGATGGTTTAACCAATGAGCAGGAAAACCAAATGGGTACCGATCCTCTCAATCAGGACAGTGATGGTGACGGTGTAAATGATAATCAGGATTTTTATCCCAACGATCGAACTCGGAGCCAAGAAGAGGTTATTGAACCGGAGCCAGAGCCAGTAGAACCAGAACCGGCACTAGTCGAAGAGCCAAAGAATGATCCACAACCCAAACCGGAGTTAACGGAGCAGCCTAACACTGAAGTTAAAAATAATAATCAAGTTGATAAAGAAAAAGATGTGGTCAAAGATTCTGAGGAAGTGGCATATCCCAACTTACCATTGGAGCAAAAATTACTTACCGCCAGCAATGTGACTCGAGTCAATATAGAACTTGAGCAAATCGGCTGGGGCGAGTATCGTTATGCTTTTACTTCTGATGATTCTGCTGCCGATGTTGACCAAATGAATTTCATTTGGGAGTTTGATGATGGGTTTACCATGAAGCGAAATGGTGTTCACGCTTTCAGCCGACCCGGTGTTCATTTTGTAAAATTATCAGTTGATGGACCTTATGGCAATAATATTACTGACACTGAGGTGGTCAGTGTACCTTTTTGGTCATTCGCCAATATTTATGTCTGGGCGTTGATCTTGGTTGTCACAGTTCTTTCAGCTATTTCTATTATATTCTTACGATCTAAAAGATAAGATGGGGGGTAGAATTTTTCTAATTTTAATTTTTATATTTTCTTTTATACCAACCGCCGCCATGGCAGCTGATTCTTTTGATAATCAATCACAAATCGTGATTCGTCATGAAAAGATTGATTGGCAGACATATCGTTTTTATTCCCTCAGCAATGGTGATGTTGAGCTGGCTTCATATGAATGGTTGATCGATGGTGATCAGGTTTATCACAGTCCGACAGTTCAAGCTTTTTTTTCACCGGGGAATCATTCCGTTGCCTTGACCGTGATCGACAGTCAGGGGAATCGAAAATATGACAGCATTAAAGTCAATGTTAATTTCTGGAGTTTGCACAACAATTATCTTTTATGGTTTTTTTACGCCATGATTGTTGTTATGATTTTCTATTATTGGGGCGTGAAAATAATTTATGCCTTCAATCGCCGCAAGGTCTCCAAGGAGGTTCGGGTTTTTATGGATATTTTTGACGAACATGGAGAAACTTCAAAGTTGCTGAACAAGCTCAAGCGTAAGCTGTCAAAATAAAATTATCCCGCATCCAATTATTATTCACCAGCCACCAATCCTCAACTTTCTAGACCTTAATTATTAATACTACAAACCTATGCTTTTAATCATCCGCTGGGCTTTGAATGCCGCCGTTATTTACTTCCTGGCGACTTATTATCCAGGGATTATTGTTGAGAGTTTTTATACCGCCCTTTTGATTGTGGTAATTTTTGGTTTAGTCAATGCTATTATCGGTTCCATAATCAAGTTATTGACGTTACCAATCAATATTCTAACTTTAGGGATCGGAACATTTTTTATCAACGGTTTGATGTTCTGGTTAACGTCTACCATTGTCAAAGGTTTTGAAGTCGCCGGTTTCTGGCCAGCCTTTTGGGCCGCCTTGATATATTCTGTATTCTCATTTTTTGTCAGCTGGATCTTAAAGAAACATAAATAAAATTAATATGACCAAAGAAGAATTTGTGACCAAAGGCAAAGGTTTACTGAACCAAGTGACTCCGGAGTTCAACAGCACCAGCCAAATGTCGACACGAGTAAAAGAAGAATCAAAAAGTGTTTATCAAAATAAACTGGCTGAATTAAAATCTCACAAAGAAAAATTGGAAGGTTTGGTACGCGAAGCTGAATATACGGCTGAAGATAAATGGGAAGGCGTTCGCTCTCGTTTGGAGTACGGTTTTAACGATTCTGTCCAAAAAGTACCTTTGATTTTGCAGGCATTGAAACAAACTTACGTCTAATATAAAACAAAAAGCGCACCGAATGTGCGATTTTTGTATTGCCAAATATTTGATTTTAATTTAAAATAAAAAAGCCAGGAAATGCTATCCTGACTGGGTGTAATCAGTTCGAGATATTAAACCTATGACCTAGCCATTCGGATGGATTCTTCTGCTTGAGGATGTGGGGTGTTTTTGAGATAGACAACAGGCCAACATGTCTTAGTGACCTGTGCTAGAAGAACTCTGAGAGCTCCGCAAACCTCCTCGGTAAACACATGTTCATCTTCAGGATCCACAACGATCGCAACTTCGAGGTCATTGCCTCCCTTGATTCTTGCGAAGTTTGCCTGATCAGGTTTTGAAACCATACCTTCAATCATAGCCATGAACCATGCTTTTGCTTCATTAGAAAACTTGGGATAAGGATCATACTCGGCCATTTGTCTCCCCCTTGCCTGGGTTGTTTGTTTGTATCATAGTACTGACTTCGCGCCAGTATTACGATCGTTTATGAACGAGAAGGCGACAGGTTTGTCACCATGGAATCTGTCGGCTTATCACACTTGAAGCAGCATTCATACGTCTTCTCGAGGAAGGTGAAAGTGACAGCGTGGAATGTGGCGCAGAACAGCCCCTTGATGCCACGGAGGTTTCGAGGAGTAATCATGCTATCCGGCAGGATGAAAACCAGGCAGAATTCGAAGTGCTCAGTTGATACACAGTTACGAGTAAAATACTTGGCGTCTGCCAAAAATGATTCAGGAAGGTTTGTCCCTGTCTGACCTTCAGTCGTTCTCGACTTTCAAGTAGGACTTCCCAAACGTCTTCACTCATCCACTCTGGACGCTTTTCGTTCGTGCTCATGTGTTTTTTCCTTTCTTGTTATTGGCAACGGGACATAAGATTATATCATAAAATTGTTAGCAAGTCAATATTTTTATGTAATGTGCCGACACATATGGCGGTTTTTGCCCAAGACTGTATAATCTTGGTATATGGCAATATCTATGGCAAAAACAATCAAAGAAGAGCGCTTAAGGTGGGTTCTGCCCATTGTTCGTAAAGAA
>Ga0210057_1001672_pt1 | contig 33111 bp, 26 predicted proteins | sample CryGeyCG2114_010_2_FD_183968 | JGI IMG/M metagenome (GOLD analysis project Ga0210057, IMG submission 183968) | Groundwater microbial communities from aquifer - Crystal Geyser CG10_big_fil_rev_8/21/14_0.10 (SPAdes) (version 2) | ecosystem: Environmental > Aquatic > Deep subsurface > Groundwater ... | reverse complement strand
TGATAGCGCGATTTTGGCTCCCGCAAAATCGCTCCGCTTTCTTAATTCCGAACAAGTTTCGTTTGGTGGTGTTATTTTAGCATTTGCTCGAACTTATTTCCAAGAAAAAATGAAAGACTAGCGTTCCCCGCGCGCTGAAGCGCCTCTGTGCAAAGCACAGAGCTTCTGCTGAAGCAGAAGTGCGGGGAAACGCCCTGCCCCTCGCCACTAATAATCTGGGAGAATGAGGCGAGGTGCAGAAATGCAAATATGGACTCGGTTTTGCAAAAACTATTTTCTGGGAGAAGGGTTCGCAAAACCGAGACTAATGTTTTTGAAATTCGGCGGGGATTTTGAATTTTGTCCGCGCGGAGGCAGGGTCTGGGAGGGAATCCGCGCGGGCTTTTGTTTTTTGGGATTTTTTGGCGAATTATTTACAAATAAGGTTATTTATGTTAAATTATTTATATTATGGATAAATATGAGGATTATAAAATAAAACACATAAACGAAGACTTTCAGATGACGGAGGTCTCTCTTATGCCATCATTTATATCAAAAGGTAAACGTAAGTTTACTTATATTTGGCTACAAAAATCTGGATTTACAACATTTGAAGCCTTAGAACAAATAAAGCTATTTTTTAAACTTTCATTTGAGGATGTATGTAGCCAAGGATTAAAAGATGAGGATGCTATTACCGAACAACTTATTTCCATCAAAAAAATCTTGAAAGAAAAAGATATCATAGTATTTAACAAGAAACACAAATTTAAAAATCAATTTTCAAAAATTAAGTTTGTAATGGGTCATGGGGAAAAACCAATAAAAGAAAGGGCTTTACACGGAAATGCTTTTAAAATAGTGGTAAGAAATTTAAATTCTACGATTGCAGATAATCTTTCAAATTATGTCCACAATCACAAACAACTTTATTTTATAAATTACTATGACAATCAAAGATTTGGAATGCCTGGTGGCCCCTATAATACTCATCTGATTGGTAAGGCAATAGTAGAAGATAATTGGAAACAGGCTTATGAACAACTAAAAATTACAAATAATATTACGCAAGGAGCTGAACTAAAAGCAAAAGATATCTCAGACTACAAAAAGGTTTTTGATGTCATGAATCCAAAAAAAGTTTCTTTTTTTGTGTCCGCATATAATAGTTTTCTGTGGAATACACAGGCATCTTTGTTGATAGAGAAAAATACTAAAAGTAAAAAATTTATATTCAAAAATGTTGGCAAATTATATTTGCCAACAAATGCTGTATTTCAATGTCCACATATTTGTGAAGCTGGAGGGTTTGAACTAATTCCAGAAAATTTTTTAGCAAAACCAAAACTGAACAAGAGAAATCTCTTGGTCGCCACTAATATGTATGCTCATGATTTAGAGTCTGACGATCTTCATAAAAATAAAATGAAAATTACACTTTCCTTTTACTTACCTACTGGTAGTTATGCGACCATGATAATAAAGCAACTATTTATAAACCTAAAAAATCAATAAATATGGATGAAAATATAGAAATTGAAATACGAGGACCTTTATCAAAAGGAGAATTTGAGAATCTGGTAAAATTTTTTGACAGTAGTGGAAAAAAGAAATCAGAGAAAAATAGAGTATTGATTGATTATTCAACTTTTCTAGAGGGAGGGGTAGAACATAGAAAAAAAGATATACGATTGCGAGTGACCAATGGAATTCCTGAAATTATTCTTAAAATTGGCGAATGGGGAGGAAATGAGCAACGTAAAGAGCTCTCGGTTTTCACTAAACAAGGCGATTTTGACACGTTGGTTGAAATTTTCGGCGAACTTGGATTTGGTAAAGGTATGCTTTGTGTTAGAAAAAGTAAAGTATATGAATATAAGGATATTGAATTTGCATTGGTAGAAGTACCGGGACATAGTTATTATTACGAAGCAGAAAAAATGGCCTCTGGTAATGAAAATGGCGATGAATTGGTTAAAGGAATTGCAAATGTTTGTAAAGAACTTAGTCTTGATATTTTTGATAAAAAACAATTTTTTGAATATGTAGAAAAACTAAATAAAGAATCTAATGAGATTTTTGATTATAAAAACTATACATCTAATTATTTCAAAAACAGATTTGAACTAAAATAAAAAAATAACGGGTGGTCTGATTGAATCAAACCACCCGTTGTGATGATGTTATCCATGATGACCCTTCACAAAGACTCTCCCTCGGATTATCTTATGTGCTGAGCGATTGTGGATGATTGCATGTCGAGCAAACTCTTGACCGCAAGAAGGACACCTTAGATCGCCTTTAGTGTAATCCGACATTATCATGTCGGCATAACACTTGAGGAGATGTCCACCACCTTCTTTTTTGTAACGATACAGTAGGGTTCGACACGCATTGCAGTGAACCGCGATGATGTATGTGTTTTTTTTCATTTCTGTATTACCTCCTAGAATGATGCTTTGATAGCGTCGAATTTCGGAGGACATACTCCAACGCAAGCGTTGCATGAGATGCAGTTATCGGCAATGACCGCCAGTGCTTTGCTATCAGCACTACGAACCATTGACAGGGCGTCAAATGCACAGGATTGAATACAGATTCCACATCCTGTGCACTTTTCTTCAATCACGACTGGACGAGGTGAAGAAAACTTATGCTCACCTGTTTTGTCGAGCGTAAGTCCAACGAGGTCTTTGACTGAAGCATACTTCGGATTCTCATCGAGAAACCTTTGTAGTCCAGCCTTTACTCGTCTAAAGACCGTAGGACCTTTCAGCGCAGGAGCTGTGTAGAGTTGAACTGCACTAGCACCTGCCATGAGCATTTGAATTACATCGTCTGCGGTGAAAATTCCACCACAACCGACAACAGGGATACTCACGGTTTTTGAAAGCTGATGCACACACCATAGAGCGATCGGGAAAATTGCTTTTCCCGTCATTCCACCGCCTCCGCCCTTGATTCCGAGTTTCGGTTTAGCGGTTTTGGTGTCGATCAACATTCCTGGACCGATGCTATTTGTGCACACTATCGCATCTGCTCTAAACTCTTCGGCTTGTTTTGCCATTGAGAACAGCAGGTTTGAATACGACAACTTGATCCAGATTGGAGTCGTCGTAATGTTACGCACTCTTTTCATCAGTTGTTCTAGGTGAAGCACATCAACATTCAGATTCCCATGCAGTGCTCCAGAATGCGAACATGAGATGTTGATTTCGTAGGCATCAACACCGATCTTATCGAATGCACGAATCAAATTACAACAGCTATCCAAATCTCGCCCCGAAAGCGAAATGATGATTAGACAACCAATTGCTTTGACCTGTTGCACTCCATGATCTCGCCAATCCGTCCACGGTCTTTCATTTCCCCACTCGCAGTTAAGCATGCTGTCATTACCAAAGACTGCATAGCGTGGAGATGTAATCCGTGATCGTTCCGCTGGAACATTTTGTTTAAGTGATCGGGTAACGATACCCGAACAGCCGTAGGGTTGAGCTCTCAGAAAGAACTCTGGTGTTTCGGTAATGTAACCTGAAGCCAGCAACAACGGTGTGTGCAACTTCAGACTACCAACTTGTGTTTCTAGTTTCATTTTTTCCTCCTTTCGGTTTGATTTGTGATTGCAATATTGCATGAACCTTGTTGAACACTTGATCTTCTTCAGCTTCTGTAATTTCAATCACGGAAGCATAAAAAGACCTGTGTTGTAGAATTATCTCGATCTCGCTTTTAGCTTTCGTAACTCTTTTCTCTATCTCTGCTTCGCTTTCCGTCTTTCTCACAACAGTAAGTCTTTTACGAAGTAGTGATAAATCAGAAGTTACAAGACCAATTGCAAAAATCTTCGGGTTGATTTTGAGTGCTTCCACTAGATTTGCTGGATGCAACTCAGTCAACTTGATACCCGAACTCGTTACGAGATCTTCTTTTTTTAGACCATAACGATGACCAAAAAGATCTTGCACTAAAGTAAGCTTGCCAAGTTCAACCGACTGGTTAAACTCGGAAAGTGAAACTTGAATTCTGTTTGACCCTTGTTCGTTTGGTCGCAAGGTGCGAGTTGTATACCACACCAATTCTTGGATGTCTGGATAAAGCTGTAATAGTCGTTCTTTGATGAAGCCCTTACCGATACCGGAGGGCCCACTGAATGAAATAATCATTGGATCCTCCTTTTTTAGTTGTCAATGAGCGGTTTTGAGAAAGCCACGATGACTTTCTCTTACTATTTTTATACCATATAATTGTATTTTATACAAGCTCTACGCCAAAAAAATTCAAAAAAATAAAGCCCGCGCGGATTCCCTCCCAGACCCTGCCTCCGCGCGGACAAAATTCAAAATCCCCGCCGAATTTCAAAAACATTAGTCTCGGTTTTGCGAACCCTTCTCCCAGAAAATAGTTTTTGCAAAACCGAGTCCATATTTGCATTTCTGCACCTCGCCTCATTCTCCCAGATTATTAGTGGCGAGGGGCAGGGCGTTTCCCCGCACTTCTGCTTCAGCAGAAGCTCTGTGCTTTGCACAGAGGCGCTTCAGCGCGCGGGGAACGCTAGTCTTTCATTTTTTCTTGGAAATAAGTTCGAGCAAATGCTAAAATAACACCACCAAACGAAACATTGTCGGAATCAGAAAATTAAAAAGTGGTTGGGGTTTGGGGGGGATGACACTTTTTAATTTTCTGTCCGAATTTCTGAAGCCCCGCCAACTGCCCGAGACCTTGAGGACAGAACACCAGAAACAAAATTTTCTTTTCCATTTAAGAGAAATTCTTCCTCGCGCCAAATCGGAAAATGTTAAGAAAATTTTTTGTTTCTGGTGTCCGCCAAGTCCGCGAGGCGGGTGGCGGGGCGTTCAGTCCTTCATTTTGTCTTGAAAATAAGTTCGAGCAAATGCTATTATAATAACACCACCAAGATAATCCCTCCGCCCTTGCAAAAAATCACACCTTATGATAACCTGAAGATAGGTCGCTCGCTCGACCTTTACACCCTAACCGGCAGAGCTTTCGAGTGGCACTGAAGGCTCTGCCACCTAATTTGTTCTTTTGTCCCAGTTCCATCCCCTTCATTGGTAGTTCCTTCATACCTTTCATCCCCTCCTCTTGCCCCCTTGAGATCACTGCATCTTCTCTCGCGGGGCTTTTTTGTCCTTCAAATTCAGCGTCGTTCTAACGCCAAGGTCACCAAGTGATCCAAAAACTGCGGGTAAGCGATGCCGGCAGCGGCCAGCGCCTTGGGCACCAGAGACTCTTCGGTCAGGCCGGGCAAAGTGTTGACTTCCAGCACGTAGATACCGCGAGGCGAGATGATAAAATCGGAACGAGAATAGTGACGCAGGCCTAATTGTTGATGAATCAAAACGGCTTGACGTTCCAACTCAAGCTTGTCTTCCGGCCGAAAGCGGCCGGGGCAAATTTCTTTGGTTTGGCCGCCGTACTTCGCTTCGTAATCAAACAAGACCTTGTCTGGCAGCGTGACAATCTCAACCGGCAACAACGGATAATGATCGCGGCCGCGCAGACGATCGACGACCCCCACCGTGGCTTCTTGACCGCGCACGTATTCCTCAACCAAGATTCGATCGTTCTGCTTAAGGCCGGCGGCCACCGCCGCCACTAACTCGGGGTAATGGCGCGCCAGCCGGAGATCCACCGAGGAGCCACCGCTGGCCGGCTTCACGATCCAAGGCGGCGGAATTTTTTTGAAGACATCGTAAGCCACCGCCTCGGCATCGGTTTCCTCGGGACGATCCGCTCGCCGAAGCACCGCGCCGTTGGGCACCCGCAGACCAGCCTGCCGGAAGAGCTCTTTGGCTCGAGGCTTATCCATCCCCAGAGCGCTGGCGACCGCGCCGGAACCAGTATAGGGCTTGAACAGATAATCAAGCAGTTGTTGCGCTTGACCGTCTTCGCCGAACTCGCCGTGCAAGGCGTTGAAGATCACATCGACTCCCCGTACCGCCCGCTCGGGGGTGGCGCGCAAACCGCCGGCATACCACGCCCCGTCTCGAGACAGCAAAATATCCACCGGCTGATACTTGTCGCCCGGCAAGTGGCGCAAAACACCGGCGCCGGTTCGAAGCGAAACTTCATACTCGGATCCGATGCCACCGCGCAAGATACCGACTCGAATGGGCGCCATTGATTTGTTTTATTTCAAAATTTCTTTAATTTTCGTCACCACGTCGTCAAGGGTAAAGTTGGCTTTGATCAAAAAGTCAATCGCGCCCAAGTCCTTAGCCTTCTTGATATCCTCGGCTTGGCCGAGATTGGAGAAAACCACGACCGGAATATTCTTGGTTTTTTCGTCGGCCTTGATCGCCGTTAAAACATCGAAACCGTCTTTGCCGCCCGGCAACAGAAGATCCAGAAACACCAAGTCGGGCAATTCTTCAGGAATCAATTCGATCGCGCTGGTCCCGTCGGGCGACACACTAACGGCATAACCCTCGCTCTCCAGCTTCTTGGCGTTGAGGGAACGGAGGAACTCGTCGTCCTCCACGATTAGGATTTTTTTCTTGTCCATTGTCTTTTAAGATTAAATTGATAAGAGTCTTTAAAATTATAGCGTCTTCTGATGAATCGGTAAAGTGAAGGTAAAAATCGTGCCTCCGCCCGCGGCCGGCTCAAACCACATTGAGCCATTATGCCGAGTCACAATATCGTGAGCGATAAAGAGACCGAGACCGGAACCGTCGGGCTCGGCCTTGATCGCGTTGGTCGCGCGGAAAAATTTTTGGAAAATGTTGTTCTTTTCCTCGCTCGGGATGCCGATGCCGGAATCGCGCACCGTCACCTCAATCGCCCCTTCGGCGCGGTTGAGACGCTTGTCGGAGACAACCACTTCCACCAGACCGCCCACCGGCGTGTATTTAATGGCGTTGTCGAAAAGATTTTCCATCACCATTTTAATCTTGGTTTCATCCAAATCAATTGGAGGCAGGTCAGTCTCCGGCCGACGCACCGAGAGTTTCACCCCTTTGCTCTTGGCCTGCACTTCGAATTCAAACAACACTTCGTCGAACAGCTTGATAAAATTGACGGGTTGGAAACAATAGACGACTTGATCGGTCTCCACCGAGTCCACGCGCAAGAGTTCGTTCACGATGGCAATAACCCGGTTGACACTAATCAAGCCTTTGTTTAAGAAACTTTTTTGCTCTTCGTCGACCTTGCCCAATTGACCTTTGGCCGCCAAATCCAGCGTCCACTTCACAGCCGAGAGCGGCGTGCGCAATTGGTGAGTGGTCACGGCGATAAATTTGGATTTGGCTGCTTCCAGCGCTTGGAGATGTTTGTTGGCGATGGTCAGCTCCAATTCTTTGGCATAGAGTTCACGATTTTTGGCCGCCAAGTTCTGGTTGACTTTTTCCAGTTCAATAATCTGCTGGTTCTTCAACATCTCCTGCTTGACCTGCCATCTCGTCCTGGTCGATTGATCCTGCCAAAAATAACCAAGGAAAAAGGCGACCCCAAACAAACCCAACGCGGCAATCCAAACCGAGGGCTCGGTGGGCAACTTTGCGACTAAGTCAGACCAAAACATAAAGTTGATTATCCGACCTTTATTTTACCATATTTCGGAAGAGCGCTCCAAGGGATAAGCCCTGACCTTACCGACCCAAACGCAAACGTCGGCGATGATGAGCAATGGCCACGCGATGAGCCGCGTCGTTGACTTCAATCACGGCTTGACGGTCAAAACTCTCTGCCTCAAGATTGCCCGCCAAAGCGACGGCGCGGTGATGACGGTCTTTGGTCACTCCGACTACCGGCCAGTCAAGACCTTGACGAGCCAATGCGACTTGGGCCGTGGCGACCTGTCGCTGGTCTCCATCCACCACCACCAGAGAGGGCTCGGGCCACTCCCGATGACCCAGACGTCGAGTCAAGATTTCGCGCAACCCGGCCAAATCGTCCCCCGGCGTTGTCGCCCGAAGTTTGAATTGGCGGAACTGACTTCGATCCAACTCTCCGTCTTGCCAAACCGCCATGGCTCCCACCGCGGCCTCGCCTTGCCAATGAGCCACATCGTAAGCCTCGATCCGAACGGATTTTCCCTTGAGGCGGTTGGGGCTTGATTTCAACAACGCCAAATCTTGAATATGTTTGAGGGCGAAAATTTGATTGCGAATTTGACCCGCCGCTTCGAAACGTTGAGTTCTGGCCGCTCGTTTCATGGCGCGTTCCAGACGAACGAGCAATTCCCTTTTACGCCCGGCAAACAAGCGTTCAATGTTGGCAATCAGCCGCCGATAATCGGTTTGGTTAATTTCGCCGGTGCACACCCCGGGGCAGAGTCCGAGCTGACGATTAAAACAGGGTCGGCCGGCCACCGCCAGTTGACAACGGTCGCGATAAGGAAAAATTTTTCGGATCACGAGCAAGGCGGCCTTGATTTCGCTTGAACGGGGAAAAGGGCCGAAAATTTTTTTGATTTTAAGCGCAAGAGAGAATGAACCGTTCGACAATTGCCGGCCCCGACACAACAATACTCGGGGAAAAGGTTCGTGAGTAATCACCACGAACCAGTAGCTCTTGTCATCTTTTTCTCTGGTGTTATAGGGCGGTTGATGTTTCTTGATCAAGGCCGACTCCAGCAAGAGCGCTTCCAACACCGAGTCCGTGGTTTGCCAGTCCACGCGGTTGGCCAACTCAAGCATCCGCTCAATTTTTGGTCCGCGCGTTTCGCCCAAATCACCGGCAAAATAACTGCGCACCCGATCCTTGAGCGACGTGGCTTTGCCCACATAAAGGATTCGCCGGCCCTGCTTGAAGAAGTAGACCCCGGGCCCATCGGGCAATTGATATTTTTTAAGCTCCCGGCTTTCCATCTTTCAACTTTAATTATTGTTGTTTCAACAGACGCTTGAGATATTTCCCGGTATGGGAGCCAGGAGCGTAGGCCAATTCTTCCGGCGTTCCGACCGCCACCAACTCGCCGCCGTCTTTGCCGCCGGCGGGCCCGAGATCAATCACGTAATCGGCGCTCTTGACCACTTCCAAATTATGCTCAATCACCACCACGGTATTGCCTTTGGTCACCAATTTTTGCAAAATTTCGTTTAGGTTTTTAACATCTTCGTAATGCAATCCGACCGTTGGTTCGTCCAAGATATAAATCGTGCGTTCGGTAAACGGCCGATAAAGTTCAGTGGAGATTTTGACCCGTTGGGCCTCGCCTCCCGAGAGGGTGGTGGCCGATTGACCCAATTCCAAATAACCCAAACCGACTTCGTTCAACGTTTTGAGCCGGTCGAAGATGGCCGGAATATCTTCGAAAAAACTAAAGGCTTCTTCCACCGTCATCTGCAACACTTCGTAAATATTTTTTCCTTTATAGAGCGCTTCCAGAGTTTCCTTCTCGTAGCGTTTGCCGCCGCAAACATCGCAAGGAACAAAGATGGTAGGTAAGAAATGCATCTCCACCGCCACTTCGCCGTTACCTTGGCAGGCCTCGCACCGGCCGCCAGCCACGTTGAAGGAGAAGCGAGACGGCTTCCAGCCGCGCGCCCGGGCCAGAGCCGAAGCCGCAAAAAGTTCCCGGATGAAGGTGAAGGCGCCGGTATAAGTGGCCGGATTGGAGCGCGGGGTCCGACCGATCGGTGACTGATCCACTAAGACCACTCGGCTCAAGTATTCCGTTCCGCCAAATTCCCGACAATTAAACAAGGTGTTGGTGCGATAACGACGCTCCAGTTTGGCCTGCAAATTTTTATAAAGAATTTCGTAGACGAAAGAGGATTTGCCCGAACCCGACACGCCGGTAATCGCCACCAAGCGCGAGAGCGGCAGGTCCACATTGAGATTCTTGATGTTAAAAATTTTGCCCCCGCGAATTTTCAGCGCGCCCTTCTGGTTTCCTCGCCGTTTTTCCGGCAAAGCGATAGTCTTGTCGCCCCGAAGGTAATCAATCGTCAAAGAATTATAATCGTTCTTCTTGCTGGTTAAAAATTTCTCGGTTGGACCGGCGGCCACCACCTTGCCCCCGTGCACCCCGGCCCCAGGGCCGATATCCACCAAATAATCAGAGGCAAAAATTGTGTCTTCGTCGTGCTCCACCACCACAATGGTGTTGCCCAAATCGCGCAACTCAAGCAAAGTCTTAATCAGTTTGGCGTTATCGCGAGCATGCAAACCAATCGTGGGTTCATCAAGCACGTAGAGCGTGCCGACCAAACGCGACCCCAACTGCGAAGCCAGGCGGATGCGTTGGGCCTCACCGCCCGAGAGCGTGTCGGCGCGGCGATTCAACTCCACGTAATCCAAACCCACATCGAGCAAAAACTTCAATCGCGCCTTGATCTCGCGCCACAGCACCTCGGAAATTGTTTTCTCTTTCGGGGTCAACTTCAGCTTGTCGAAAAAGCTGGCCGCGTCGGCAATTGAGAGCGACACCGCTTCCATAATGTTTTTGCCGCCAATTCTCACCTCCAAGGCCTCCCGACGCAGGCGAGCCCCTTGGCAAGTATCGCAAGGTTCGCCACCGAAGAGGTGCTTGGTGCCAATACCGTGACAAGTGGGACAAGCGCCGTAAGGCGAATTGAAGGAGAAGAGTCGCGGTTCAATCTCGGGAAAAGAGAAGCCATCGTTGGGGCAAGAAAATTTGGAGGAAAGCAGGAAGTTCTCGTTATCAATCACAATCTTCACTAGACCGTCCGACTCTTTGAGCGCCCGTTCCACCGCCTCGGCCAAACGCTGGCCGGCCGCGACAACCTCGCCCTGATCGCTCCAATCAATCATGTCGACCACGGCGTCAATATCATGCTTCTTGGTCTTGGTCATTACGATGCGTTCGCGCAGTTGATAAGTTTGACCGTCCACCAACACTTCGAGGTAACCCTTGTCCAGTAAATCGTAGAGGAGCTGATAATACTCCCCTTTCCGTCCGCGCACCAAGGGCGCGGTAATTGAAATCTTGAGATTTTTTTTACCCCGATGACTGACGGCAATTTTCTCTTTGGCGAAATTCACGATTTCCTCCAGCGAGAGTTTCTCAATCGCCACTCCACACACCGGACAGTGCGGCCGGCCGATCCGCGCGTAGAGCACGCGCAGATAATCGTAGATCTCGGTCACGGTCGCCACGGTTGAGCGCGGATTGTGCGAACGCGATTTCTGGTCAATGGCAATCGCCGGCGAGAGACCAGAGATCTCGTCCACCTCCGGTTTGGGTAATTGTTTCAAAAATTGGCGCGCGTAAGCTGAAAGTGACTCAATATAGCGTCGCTGGCCTTCGGCAAAAATAGTGTCGAAAGCCAAGCTAGACTTGCCCGAGCCCGATAAACCGGTAATCACCGTGAGTTGATCGCGCGGAATCTCCAAACTGATATTCTTCAGGTTGTGCGTCCGCGCCCCTTTGATTTTGATTTTATCCTGATGTTTCTGATCCATAAAAATTTCTTAATCTTATTCCGGATGACGCCGAAACCCCCCGTGGGCCGGCCCATAGGGAACCTAGCGATTATAACACATCCGACCCAAACAAAAAAGCTTTGAGGGATTCCCTCTTTTCCTATCTTTTCTATCTTCCCTTATCTTATACGACCGTTTATAATAAGGTATATGTCACGAATAGACAAAGCGGATTATCAAGAGCTTATTTTAAGTATCATCGGTATCACCGGGGTGATTGCTTTTACCTTGTTGGCCCCCAACTGCGTTCAACTGCTAAAATATTTGCCCGGACAACAATCAAAGAAAAAATATTACACCAATACGGTAATAGAGAAAATGAAGAACCAAGGGTTGCTTGAGATTCAAACCAATCATCAAAATCAAAAAATTGTTCGTTTAACTAAAAAAGGTCAAGCGAGATTAAGAGAATACCAGTTAAAGAAGTTGACCATAAAAAAACCGTCCAAATGGGACCGCAAATATCGAATCATCATCTTTGATATTAAGGAATGGAAGCGAAGCACCCGAGACAAACTTCGTCGTTGGTTACACCACCTTGGCTTAGTCAGATTGCAAAACAGCGTCTGGGTTTCGCCTTATGATTGCCGCGAAATTGTCGCGATGATTAAAGCCAATTACCGAATCGGAAATGAAATTTTATATCTGGAAGTCACCCAAATCGAAAATGATCGTTGGTTGAGAAAATTTTTCAACCTGCCTCAGACTTCCTAATCATCCCTATCCGTGCACGGTCGTGTATGAATTGGGATAAAAATTGTCGGCGGGATGTCACGCCAACATCATCCTCCGATATCATTTGGCCTTAGTCTTGACGTTTTCCAAGATCTTGATTTCGTCGCGGAGGAGAGCGGCGGTTTCGAAATCGAGGTTCTTGACCGCTTCGCTCATTTGCTTGACCTTCTCCCTGATTAATTTTTTCTTGTTTTTACCATAAAGCTCTTCATCTATTGCCAAGAGAGCGGTAACCGATTGTTGCCGATCTTTAGCCAAACTGTCGGTGATGTCTTTAATCTTCTTCACGATTGAAACCGGCGTAATGCCATGTTGCTGATTGTAAGCCAGTTGTTTGGTCCGCCGGCGCGCCGTCTCATCCATCGCCCGCTTCATCGAGTCGGTTATCGTCTCCGCGTAGAGAATCACCCGGCCGGCCAAATTGCGCGCCGCCCGGCCAATGGTCTGGATCAACGCCACTTCCGACCGCAAGAAGCCCTCCTTATCAGCATCCAAAATGCCGATCAGCGACACTTCGGGCAGATCCAAACCTTCGCGCAAGAGATTAACGCCGACCAAGCAGTCGAACTCGCCGCGACGGAAGTCGGTGAGGATTTTGATCCGCTCCAACGTTTTGATCTCGCTGTGCAAATATTCGGCCTTAATCCCCTCACCTTTCAAATACTCGCTCAAATCTTCGGCCATCCGTTTGGTTAAGGTCGTGGCGATAGCCCGCCGACCTTGAGCAATTTCTTTTTTCACCTCGGCGATAAAATCCTGGATTTGCCCGAGATAGCGCGCGGTCGAAACGATCGGTTTAATTTCAATTGCCGGATCCACCAGGCCGGTGGGCCGGATAATCTGTTCGATGATCTGCCCGCCTTTTTGGGGATTACTGGCTTCAAGCTCGTATTTGCCCGGGGTGGCGCTGGTATAGATAGTGGGACCAATTCGGGCTTCAAACTCGGGAAACTTGAGCGGGCGATTGTCCAGAGCGCTGGGCAGACGAAAACCATAGGCCACCAAATTTTTCTTCCGGTTCTCGTCGCCGGCAAACATCCCGCCAAGCTGCGGCACCGTTACGTGAGACTCATCAATGATGGTCAAAAAATCGGGCCGACCGAAAGAAGTCTTAGGAAAATAATCAAGCAAGGTGGCCGGCGCCTCGCCCGCCGCCCGCCCCGAGAGGTGGCGTGAATAATTCTCAATGCCATTGCAGTAGCCGATTTCTTTGATCATCGCCAAATCGTAATTGGTGCGGCGCTTCAGGCGTTCGGCCTCCAGATTCTTGCCGGCGGCAACCAACTCTTTCAACCTCTCAGCCAACTCGGTCTTAATCAAAGCGATGGCGCGCTGGCGTTCGTCGGCGCTGGTGATAAAGTGCTTAGCCGGATAAATTGAAATCTCGCCCGGCTGGTTCACCACTCGGCGCGAAACAGCGTCAACGATCAAAATTTCGGCAAGGTGGTCCCCGGTCAACTTGAGATTGATGATCTCTCGTTGACCGGGCGGCATAATCTCCACAGAATTGCCGATGGCGCGAAAGGTGCCGGGCGAGAGATCGGCGTTGATTCGCTCATAATAAAGACTGACCAGTTTCTCAATCAAGGCTTGGCGTTCAATTTTCCCGCCAAGATTAAAATTGATAAAACTTTTGGCGTATTCCTCCGGACTGCCCAAACCGTAGATGCACGACACCGAAGCGACAATGATCACGTCGCGCCGCGTCAGAAGCGCTTCGGTAGAGGCGTGACGAAGCCGTTCGATCTCTTCGTTGATGCTGGCGTCTTTCTCGATATAAGTGTCGCTGGCCGCCACGTAAGCCTCCGGTTGATAATAATCGTAATAAGAAACAAAGTAATGCACCGCGTGGTCGGGGAAAAAACTTCGATACTCCTGCGCCAATTGGGCCGCCAAAGTTTTATTATGGGCAATCACCAAGGTCGGCTTGTTGTAAGCGGCAATCACTCCCGCCATGGTAAAAGTTTTGCCCGAACCGGTCACCCCCAACAAGGTTTGATGACGAAGATTGCGTGCCAGACCTTCGGTCAGCGCCTTAATCGCTGCCGGTTGATCGCCGGCCGGCGCGAAGGCGCTTTCCAAACGAAAAAGTTTTGGGGTTGAGGGGGGTTTCTTCATCTTTGATATTTGGCTAGCCACTCGGCCTTGAACTCCAAAAATCGCTCGGCCAAAATCGCGGCGCGCATTTGCTCCGACAGACGATTCATAAAGCGCAAATTGTGAATCGTGGCCAAAGTGGCGCCAAAAATCTCACCGGCGCGGAAAAGGTGAGCCAAGTAAGCGCGCGAATAATTTTGGCAGGCGTAACAGTCACAATCGGCTTCGATCGATGTCGGATCGTCACGGTGAGCGGCATTCAAAATATTGAGCCGGCCGGTCGCCGTCAATAAAGTGGCATGGCGCGCCAAGCGCGTTGGAGTGACACAATCGAAAGTGTCGGCCCCTTGCGCCACCGCCTCAAACATATCCTCCGGTTCGCCAATCCCCAGCAGGTGGCGCGGTTTGTCGGTCGGCAAGATCGCATTGACCCACCCGACCGCCGTGCCCATATCGGTCTTATCGAAGGAACCGCCAATCCCAAAACCGGCGAAAGGCAAGCTGGCAATAAATTTGGCGCTCGCCTCCCTCAAGTCTTGGAAGCGGCCGCCTTGGACGATGCCGAACAAGGCCGAATAAGACTCGGGAAAATGCTTATCAAAAAGTCTGGCCTCAAGCGAAGCCTGAAGAGGACCGAGGACTTTTTTAGAAGCATTTTCCCGAGTCTTAGCCTGGGTTAGCCGCTCGTGTTCAGCCAAACTCCGCTCGGCCCAGCGGTGAGTGCGATTCATGGCTTCCTTCTGATAAACGTAATCGGCCGTGGGCGCCGTGCATTCGTCGAAAGCAAAAATAATATCGGCGCCAAGTTGATGTTGAATTTGAATCGAGCTCTCCGGCGTCAGGCGGTGTTCGGCGCCATCCAAAGGCGAACGAAACGTCACTCCGTCTTCGTCAATCTTGGCCGGCTTCGGCTCCCGCGGACCTTCTTCCGAAGGTCGCTTCGGTGCGGTCCGCGAGGGTAGGCCCGGCTTGAGGAATTTATTGATCCCGCCCTCGTCATAAGCCGCGCCGAGCGAGAAGACCTGGAAGCCGCCCGAATCGGTAATCAGCGGCCCCGGCCAATTCATATAGCGATGCAAACCGCCAGCCCGCGCCACCGCTTCCGCGCCCGGCTCCAAGAGGAGGTGGTAAGTATTGGCCAACGCCGCCGGTGAACCGGAGGCCATTACTTGCTCCGGCGAGAGCGCCTTGACGGTGGCCTTGGTCCCCACGGTGATAAACGCCGGAGTGGAGATGTCTCCGTGAGGCGTCATTATTGTTCCCGCTCGGCCGAGACGGCCGGCAATTTTCTTTTCGATTTTGAAATTGAATTCAGCCATCTTTTTATTTAAACAAAACACAAGCTCGTCGGTCACGCAGACAGACGAGCTCAAACAATTTCAGTGGCAGACTTCTGGGCCATAAAATCTCCTTCCGTTGTCTAGAACCGACGTTTTTCCACTCACCCCGAACGGAATCTGACCTTATTGTACCGTTATCAAGGTAAAACGTCAATAAACCGCCTTAATCGCCACTGATCAAATTTTGCGGCATTCCAGCTTCAAAAGCCACCAGATTCGCCACGGTGGTGTCTAAAATGCGCTTCAGCGCCTCCCAAGTGTTGAAGGCATTATGCGGAGTAATGATCACGTTGGGCAAATCAATCAAAATATGATTGCCGAGCACCGTCTTCAGATCGCCTTGATCCAAGCGACCGTTGGTTAAGAAATTGACCTCATCTTTGATTACGCCCTCCTCTTCGAGCACGTCCAAACCGGCTCCGGCAATTTGCCCCGACTTAAGCGCCACGAGCAGAGCCGCGGTGTCAATCAAGCCACCGCGAGCGGTGTTGATCAGGTAAGCCCCCGACTTCATTTTGGCCAGCGTTTCGGCATTGATCAAATGATGATTCTCCGGCAGGTAGGGCACGTGCAAGGTCAAGATATCGGCCGTGGCCAGCACCTCGTCCAGAGACAGATAACGATAGCCCATCTTTTCGGCATAAACCGGGTCGGGAAATTTGTCGTAAGCGACGATATTCATATTGAAGCCCCGCGCGATCTCGATCGCGTTTTTGCCGATCCGACCAGTGCCGATCACCCCCAAGGTCTTGCCCTTCAGATCAAAGCCGCGCAGGCCGGTGAGATCGAAACTGCCGGTCTCGCGAATACGCTCATAACTCTCGCAAATCTTGCGCGAGAGAGTGAGCATTAAGGCGAAGGCGTACTCGGCCACGGTATCTTCGCCGTAACTCGGCACGTTGGCCACCTTGACCCCCCGAGCGGCGCAAGTTGGCAGGTCAAAATGATCATAACCGGTCGAGCGGGTGGCAATCAACTGGAGATTGGGAAAATGTCCCAACACTTTGTCGCCGACAATGGAATTAACAAAAACCGAAATGGCGTCGAAATCGTTTTGCTCCGGCAACTTGGTCTCATCCAACGGTCCGTCGATAAAAACGACCTCGCCGGGCAGAGTTCGCTCTTGCAAGTATTTTTTTTCCCAAGTCTCCAATTCAAAAAAAGCGATTTTCATATTTTTATTATCTTTGGGGATACTTCTCTTCGGCCGCCTCAATCACGGGTAAGGTCTTAATCACCGAATCGGGATTGAGCGAGATGCTCCCGATCCCGTTCTGCACCAAAAAATCGGCAAACTCCGGATAATCGGACGGCGCCTGACCGCAAATGCCGATATACTTGCCCTTGGCCCGACAAGCTTTAATCGCCACCTCAATCATCTTCTTGACGGCCGGATGATTCTCGTTGGCGATATGGCTGATCAAGTTGGAATCGCGATCCAAACCAAGCATCAGCTGGGTCAGGTCGTTGGAACCGATCGACATCCCGTCGAAGACTTCCAAAAAGGCATCGGCCTCCACCACGTTGGAAGGAATCTCGCACATCACATAAATCTTGAGCGAAGGGTCAGCCTGACGGTCCAGACCGGCTTCGGTCATAATCTCCACCACTTGCCGGCCTTCTTCCGCCGTGCGACAGAAGGGAATCATCGGGATCACGTTGGAAAGGCCCATCTCGCTACGCACTTGGTAGAGAGCGCGACATTCCAAGGCGAAAGCGCGACGGAAATTGGGATCATAATAACGCGAAGCGCCGCGCCAACCGATCATCGGGTTCTCCTCTTCCGGCTCGTAGAGATCGCCGCCGATCAGAGTGCGGTACTCGTTGGTCTTGAAATCGGAGAAACGGATAATCACGTCGTGCGGGTAGAAGGTGGCCGCGATTTTGGCAACCCCTTCGGCCAATTCGCCGACGTAATAATCGGTCTTGTTTTTGTATTCAACCGTCAACTCATCAATCGCCTTAACCGCCTTCTTGGCGCGCGGATCGCGACTGGCCTTAAGCTCTTTGTAATCCAAGAGCGCGTTGGGGTGAACCTTGATGTAAGAATTAATGATAAATTCCAACCGACCTAAACCGACCCCGGAAACGGGCAAATAGAAATTGCGGAAGGCATCGTCGGGTGAACCGATATTGACCATTACCTTGGTGCGCGTCTTGGCGGTAGCGGTTAGACGATGTTCTTTTTTCTCAAAGGCAAGCTTGCCTTCGTAAACCACTCCTTCTTTGCCGGAGGAACAATCCACGGTCACCAGCTGGCCGTTTTTTAGCACCTTGGTGGCGTTGCCCGTGCCCACGATGGAGGGCACTCCAAGCTCACGCGAGACAATGGCCGCATGACTGGTCCGCCCGCCCTTCTCGGTGATAATCGCCGCCGCGATCTTCATAATCGGTTCCCAATCCGGATCGGTGATCTCGGTAACCAAGATCTCGCCCGGCTTGAAGGTGTTCATCTGGTTGGCGCTCTTGATCAGGCGCACTTTGCCGGCAGTGATCTTGGCGCCGATGGCGTTGCCACGAACCAACTCCTTGCCTTTCTCTTTCAAAATATGCTCTTCGTAAACATTCTTGTCGGCTTCGGCGTGGACCGTCTCGGGGCGAGCTTGAACAATAAAGAGTTCGCCGGTCTTGCCGTCCTTGGCCCACTCCATATCCATCGGTTGATAGCGATTGTGTTTGCCGGAAAAATATTTCTCAATGGTCAGGCCCCAAGCGGCCAGTTTGGAAACCTCCTCGTCTTTGAGACAAAAACGGTTCACCTCTTTGGCCGGCACCGACACCTGTTTGGTGCCCTTGGCGCCGTAAACCAACTTCACGTCCTTGCGACCAAGCGTCTTGGAGAGAATCGCCTGATAACCGCGCTCCAGCGACGGCTTGAAGACCACGAATTCATCGGGAGTGACTTTGCCCAAGACCACCATCTCGCCCAAACCGTAGGCACCGTTGATCACCACCACCTTATCGAAACCGGTTTCGGTGTCGACCGAAAACATCACGCCGGCCGCGGCCAAATCGCTGCGCACCATCTTCTGTACCCCGACCGAAAGCAAAACATCAAACATTGAGAAACCCTTATCAACCCGATAAGAGATGGCGCGATTGGTAAAGAGCGAGGCGAAGCACTTGCGCACCGACAACATCAACTCCTTTTCGCTGGCGACATTAAGATAAGTTTCTTGTTGACCGGCAAACGAGGCCCCGGGCAAATCCTCGGCCGTGGCGGAAGACCGCACCGCCACATCCACGGCCTGGCTGTGATAGTTGGCGCTAAGCTTGCGATAAGCGTTGATAATCTCCACTTGCAGTTCTTCCGGCAATTCTTCTTTAATAATCGCGGCGCGGACTTGGGCGCCGCGTTTTTGCAAATCGTTGATATTGTGAGTATTGAGATCGGTCAAAATTTCCTTAATCCTCTGTTTTAAGCCTGTCTTGTCTAAGAAGTAGGCGTAAGCGTGCGCCGTAATCGCGAAACCATTCGGCACATTAACTCCAAGCGGAACCAGGTTGTTGACCATTTCGCCCAAAGCGGCGTTCTTGCCGCCAACCAAACCGACGTCGCCAATTGTCAAATCATTGAACCAGAGAATGAAAGCTTTGTTTTTGTCTGTCATAAAATTTTAGAATTAAAAAATTAACTTTTGATACCGCTATTGTATCACGACCCAACGCCAGCGGCCAAACTGGTCGCGCCGAAACGACCAACCTTTATATCCGTTTTGCCGCAATAACTCTTCCAGAGCGCCTTTTTGGCCGTAACCGAATTCCAAATAAATCCGGCCACCCGGGTGCAAACGTTTTTTCGCTTCAACCAAAAACGGTCGAATCACCGCCAAACCGTCGGGGCCGGCAAAGAGCGCTCCGGCCGGCTCCCAGTCGCGCACCGAGGCTTGAACCCGACTTCTTCTGGTCGCGACATAAGGCGGGTTGGCGAAAATAAAATCAAACTGCCCTTTGATTTTGGAAAAAATGTCGGTTTGGACAACCTTTCCCGACGACTCGACTCTAATTCGCCCCGCCAGACCTTGAGAGGCCATGGTCCTTTCACCCGCCAGACCTTGAGAGGCCATGGTCCTTCCACCCGCCAGACCTTGAGAGGCCGCCCGAAGGTCTGGCGGGAAATCAAATCTGGCTGGCGGGTTTAACTTGAGGTTCTTCCGAATCTGCCCACAAAATTTTTCCTCCCTTTCGCCGAAAGTCACCGCCACGCCCGGACAGTGCTCAAGCACCGCCAAGCCGATGCAACCGGAACCGGCAAACAAGTCCAAGACTTGTTTGCCGGCGGTTGATTCTGGTTTAAGTTCCTTGATTGCTTGATCAACCCAGAATTCCGTCTCCTCGCGCGGAATCAACGGTCGCTGAGAGAGATCCACTTGGCAACCCAAGAAGGGCCGCCAACCTAGCCGATAATCTTCCGGTTCTTCACTCTTCATTGCCTTACTCTAACGGTTATTGTTATAATTCACAATTATCAGCCCATCTTTAACCCGTTTCTCAATTCCCATGAACAAACAGGTGATTTTAGTTCTTATTATTTTACTCGGCCTGGCTGGACTTTTTGGTTGGCAAAAGTTAAATCAGAGAGCGCCCAATCCTGCCGATTTAACAAGTAACATTTATCAATCTCAAGCCACCTCGACGGATTCGACGAACTCACCGCGAGCAAGCTCGGGACTGACCACCTCAACTATGCCTAACCAAATCACCTTGCAAACCAATCTTGGCGAGATTACCCTCGTTCTCTACGAAAAAGACGCCCCCAACACGGTTGCCAACTTTATCAAGCTGGCCCGAGCCGGTTATTACAACGGTCTCACCTTCCATCGAGTGATCAAGGGTTTTATGATCCAAGGCGGCGACCCGAACTGTTCACCTGAATCCGCCAAAGTCCCCGCCACCGGCCCCTGCGGTACCGGCGGCCCCGGTTACCAATTCGCCGACGAGCTCGATCCGGCCACTCCGTCATACCAGGCCGGCTACCGGCAAGGCGTGTTGGCGATGGCCAACGCCGGTCCCAATACCAACGGCAGTCAATTCTTTATCATGCTCGAAGATTATCCGCTACCCAATAACTACACCATCTTCGGTCGGGTAACTGTTGGACAAGAAATTGTAAACCAGATCGGCCAAGTCGCCACTGACCAAAACGATCGCCCCGTCACGCCCGTAATTATCCAAAACGTTAAGGTTGATTCGACCGACCAACCGGCCGCTTAACCGACCATGGAAATCTTATTCTTAGATACCGAAACCACCGGCAACGACGTGACCAAAGATCGCCTTTGTCAGGTCTGCTACAAAACCAAAACCACCACTCGCACCGCCTACTTCAAGCCGCCAGTCCCCATCTCGGTTAAGTCGATGAGTATCACTCACATCACCAATAAGCTGGTGGCCGACAAAGAACCCTTCGCCGAGAGCGCCTTCCGTCGCGAGCTGGAAACCCTTCTCGCTGATCACGTGTTGGTGGCGCACAATGCCAAATTCGACATCGCTATCTTGGCCGCCGAAGGAGTCAAAGTGCCGCAATATATCTGCACCCTGCGCTTGGCTCGCGAACTGGATACCGAAGGGGTGATTCCGGAATACAATCTGCAATTCTTGCGTTATTATCTCGACTTGGATCTTGATGGCACCGCTCATGACGCCGTGGGCGATGTTTTGGTGACCGAAGCGCTGTTTAATCGGTTATGGCAAAAATTGAAAGCCGGCGACGGCTCGCTCTTGGGTTCGCGCGAACTCTCCGACGAAGAAACGCTCGCCAAAATGATTGAGATCTCGTCTCGTCCGTCACTCTTCAAAAAATTCGGTTTTGGCAAGCATAAAGACCGAACGCTCGCCGAAGTGGCCAAGACCGATCGCGGTTATCTCGAATGGCTTCTGAAACAAAAACTGGAAGCCGGCGAAGAAGACGAGGATTGGCTCTACACCCTTCGCTATTACCTTGGTCAACTAAACATCACCCCTTAACTTCTCGCCAATAAAAAAACCCGCTCGCGACAGCGAACGGGTTGGCGGACCCTAACCTCTCAAGTTAGTTATTGTTGTTTCGCGAAATGACGACGAATCGCCACCACGCCGGCCCCCAGCATTAAAAGCAAGATCGTGGCCGGCTCGGGCACCGGAGCCAAGGTGGCGGCAGAGACATTGTCCCAATAGACTTCGTAGTCACCGCCGAAGTTATAACCTTGGAGAAAGACCGTGGTCAGATCGGTCGCGAAAGCGCTGATGGTGAGGTCCTCATAGACCTCAACCCCGTTGATCCGATAGAGATATGATAGACCGTCACTCTCAATCGAAAGCGTGTTCCAACCAGCCACCATCGGCGTGGCCAAATTGACCCAACCGTCGACCGTGTCCGAATCCCAGACTCGCCAAGTTGAGGCAATATCACCCGCCAGCGGGTTGAAGGGATCAAGCGGGTCAAACCGACGCATCCCGATAATCGGGTATTGCGCATTAGCCTCCGGACCGTCCGAAGTTCGCGCCCAGAGATCAGTCCGGCGCAAATTGTCGCCCAAGAGCATATCCAGCGACAAGTAAAGATCGCCGGAGATGACCCAAGGTTCCGCCATCAAGGCATCTCGTTGACGGCCTTGCGTGTTATAAAACCCACTAGTGAACCCGGCCGGACGATTAGCCTCCGAGTCGGTCGCGCTAATCGCAATCTCCAACCGATTGTCGCCGTCGAAGACGACGCTGGAGAATCCGGCCGGCTCGAACCGATCGGTCACCCAAGCCGAATCAAGGGCATCGAACGGGTCAGAGAACGATCCGGCCGAAGCCAGCTCGGCGATGGTCAAGACAAACGCGGACAACAAGACAAGCATCTTCTTCATTCTGTCTTCCTTTCTGTTGATTCTGTTGAGGAGAGTTGAAGGTTCAGGATCCGAAATCTATCCTACATTGTTTTATCTTTTCTGTCAATCACGTCACAATTAGGACGTTTATCTTACTGCTTGCCATAATCCAACTTCGATTTATAATTAAAGGATATGAAAAACACCAATCGGAGCAAACAAAACAAACAGCAACAACCGGGCAACGCCGGTTTCCGCACCCCGTCAGTCTTCAAGTTTCAGAAATCGGGCGGGCCGAACAATCAAAACTTCAAGTCAAACTTCAACGCCAACTTCACTCATCAGAAGCATCGCATCCCCCGCTCGAAATAACTCCATCCCTTTAAATTTAAACAAAAAAACCGCCCCGAGATCAGCCGGAGAGCGGTTTTGATAAAGCTTTCAAAGGTCAAGCTTCATCGCCATCAGAAGGCCGTCAACAATTTCCGCCGACGGAGTTCTCGCCGGCAAAGTCGATTCCGCAAATTCCAACGCCAGAGAGGTCATCTCTTGATGAGAAATGAGCTTATCCTGACGAGATTTTGTCAGAATCTCCATCCCTTCGAGACGGGAGCTGAACTCTTCGCTCAAGCGACCGTCGCCGAAAACGATCCGAGCTTGGAGACAATCCCCTCGCTTGTAAAAGAGCGCGTGGGCAATACCCATTTGAGACATCAGAACCTCCTTTCTCTTTTATACTTATATCACTTTTTAATCTAAATATCAAGAAAAACACCTCACTCGCAGTTTAGCCTAAATTAATTGCAAGTTTGAACGTTCCCTTTAGGCCAAAACGAATCCAAGTAAAGCAAAGGACTGGGTAAACCAGAAGAAGGTGGTATTATCACCCAGTCGGGCCAAGTTGTCGCCCGCAATAAGGCACAGTCGGTTGTACCATAATAATTAGCTCCTAAATCCAAAAAACTAGAATCATATCTTAACGACGCCCCCAAATAATCAATAAAATTATTATTAAAGATCGCCAGACGGTTGGCCGAATTATGATAAATATCTAAAGCTAAAGAGACGCCCTCGCCACCGCCGTAAAAATCATTTTCAGAAACTTCACCAGATACACCGAGAAAACCTTTACCCAAAATCACCCCTTCATAAACACCAACCCGGCTATTGAAAATATTATTTTTGATCGAGAAATCATAACTATCGTCAAGTTTTAACAAATTACGATTGTAGCCTTCAATTTCGTTGCGAGAGAAATCTAAGTTATTAACCCTAAACATCCAAACTAAAACCACCGATTTAGTCGCCGAAGCGCTCTTAAGCTTATTGTTAGAAAAGGTTACATTATCTGAATAGCCGATAAACATGTCCCAGGTGATATTTTGGCCGAAGTTGTTGTCTATGAGTAAATTTTTAGAATCGTCTATTTGGAGGAATATTTTCGGGTCATAAATGTAATTATTAATGATTGAGAGGTTCTCGACTAAATTTAAGGATAGAGCCGTAGTGACAATATCATATAAATTATTGCCGTTTATAACGATCTCTTTAATCTCACCGGGAGGACGACTGTCGGTAAACAGATGCCCGAACGTAATACCATAGGACCCCCCCTTGATGGTGTTATTATCAACAGCGTAACCGGAAATAAGACTCGCCCATTCTCGATAAATAGCAATCGCTCTTGCACCGGCGTTGGTCAGCTGATTATTTCGAATAATCACATCTGAATTATCTTTAAGATACATCCCTTCCCTGCCTAAGTTTGACAGTCGATTGTTTTCAATCGAGATGTTATCAGACGAATATACCCTAATTCCGGTGCCGACGTTTTCAATCAGACAATTTTTAACGGCCACCCCAGACGAATTACCGACAATTACGCCATATTGTTTCGATGACTCTGTGGTATCGGTACCCTTTATCTTTATATTCTGACAGTCTAAATTAACATTATCAACATTGTTAACATAAATACAGATCCCGGAATTAGTTTGATTCAACTCGGTCTCCTCCACCAGGGCCAGATGGTAATCTCCAGGTTGAGTTATTATTGTGCCACAACTTGAGATAGGGATCGACCCGACCGGTGGCGGAGAAATACACCCTCCGGCAGAAACAACAATATTAATCGCCGTACCTTCATCAACACTAGCACCGGCCGTCAACGATTGAGAAAAAACATAACCAGAAGAAACCATATCACTACACCCATCATCATTGAAGCCTACTGCTAAATTAGCCGCCGAGATGGCCCCGAGGGCTTCGGCTTCGGTTTTATTAACCAAGTCCGGAACAATCACCTTAGCTGGTGGTGGGGGTGGTGGGGGTGGTGGGGGTGTCCCTCCGTCACCATCGACAATTTGGTCAGTATCGATAACTATCTTAGCTCGACAAGGTTTCGTCTGGTCGTTGGGACATGGTTCATCGGCAAGATAAATAAACTTTATCTCATCACTCGTGGGTAATTTAGAAATATATTTGGGAACCAGATCGTCGTGCAGGGTTCCTGGTCCTTCTTTCCAACCAGTCGTTTGGTCATCTTGATTTGTCTCAACCCCCAGGGTTCCCGGATAATAACCTTTATCTATTTCAAAAAGCGATACCGCCAAATCTAATTGCCGCGCATTTTGAAGGGCCGAGGCTTCTCGGGCTTTAATTTTAGCACCCCTTAAATTATTCGAAATTATTCCCGACAAAATACCGATAATGGCAACCACCACCAAGATTTCAATCAAGGTAAAACCCGGAATTGTGCTGAGCTTTCGATTACCCGTACCTGGTTTAAAACAACTCATTTTATTTTTCCACTCTTCTATTGTAACAGCTATTTGTTGAAAAACCATCCAAAAAAAGTGAGTTTCTAGATTACAACTCTTCCGTTTCAGTCCAAAAACCCCGACTTAAAGAAAAAAGAGAATTTGAGAAAACAATCCTCGGGCAAATATTTATTAAAAATAAAGGGCCCGAGCAACACGTGCTCGGACCGGTCTGCTTGGAGATTCGCAGGCGAGAAAAATTTCAGTTGAAGGTGGCTTTCGCCGCCTGTTTGGACATAATGGTGGTTTTAAAACTTACGAGCTCAAATTCACGTCGCTCATTTTGAGCCGAGTCGCGGACCCAATTTCTCATAATTTTAACCAGAACCACATCTACCTTATCATGACCGTCACGTCGTAGCCGAAGACAATCTGTCTCCGACAATGGGGATTTCCCAATCTGATCAAGTAGATCGAGGATGTCTTCATTAACAACACTTTTTCGCTCTTGGGCTTCAAGCAGAGCGACCAAGGCCAAGAACTTGCCGTTGAACTCTTCGCTCATCGAGCGATCAGTGAAGAGTAATTGTCCCCACCAACACCGATCTCGTTGCCAAACTTTAAGGTGAGGCAATCTCACGATTTTATCCGACATGGTAACCTCCTTCTTTTTTTCTTTGTTTCGAACAAAAAATCAAATTAACTTCCTTCAATAGTCTAACACTAATCAATAGTCACGTCAAACCTCCCCGGTTCTATTCATACCGCAACGCTTCGATTGGGTCTTTGGCGGCGGCGCGACGCGCCGGATAGAGGCCAAACACCAGTCCGACCGCCGCCGAGACCGTGACCCCGAGCATCGCGGCGCTAATGGGGAAGTGGAAGGACCAATTGAGCCCCACGGCGTAAGTGAGAATCCCCGAGAGCACGAGCGAGAGCGAGGCGCCGATCATGATCCCCAGCACGCCCCCAAACAAGGTCAGCGCAATCGCCTCAAAGAGAAATTGCGTCATAATGGCCGAGCGGGTCGCCCCGAGCGCCTTGCGCAAACCAATCTCTTTAGTGCGTTCGGTCACCGACACGAGCATAATATTCATCACGCCGATACCGCCCACCACCAAGGAGATCGCCACCACGGCCGCCAAGAAGGCCGTGAGAATGTTGATAATGATCGAAATTTGATCCACCAGCGCTTGTTGAGTTACCACCGAGAAGTCGTCGTCATCACCAGGATAAAGACCATGAGTCTCCCGCAGGGTCGCGGTGATGTCGTGTGCCAATTTCTCGACATTGTCCGAACTGTCGGCTTGAGTCATAAGGCGATGATAATAGTTAGTGCCTAAGAGATAAGTCTGGGCGGTGGTGTGCGGAATCATCACCAAGCCGTCGATATCGAAAGGTCCTTTTTGCCCCGTCGTTGGATACACCCCCACCACGCGGAATTGCTTGCCCTTGATATCGATCCGCTCGCCCACCGCGTCAGAAGCGCCAAAAAGCTCGGTCTTAACCTTGTCGCCAATAATCGCCACCCGCGCCGCTGTCTCGATATCATCTTGATCATAGATTGTGCCCACCTTAGGGTAAATATTAAAAACCTCACCGAAGAATTCCGCTTCAGTGCCGATAATCATGGCGGGGGTATAAGTCGTACCTCTATAAGTGGTCTTGCCTGGGACGATGACCGCCGGCGCGGCGCGCGCCAAATTGGGCACATTGGACTTAACCTTCACCGCGGCCAGGTCACGTTGCGTCAGTGAGTCCGAGAAAACCGCCGCGGCATCAGTGATCTCACCCGGCAACACGATGACCGTCTCGGCCCCCATCTGATTGATCTCATTTAAAATTAAACTCTGGGCGCCGGCGCCCAACGACATAATCACAATGATCGCCGCCACCCCAATAACGATCCCCAAAGTGGTGAGGATAGAGCGCGTACGATTGGTTTTGATCGCCTCCAAGGCCGAAAGGAAGCTAAATTTGTAACGTTGCATTTTACTTGTGGTGAGTCCTTCGATTACCCTCAGGATAAATTAAATCGAACTACTTATGATAACCCTCGCTGGCGCGTCGTCTGGTCTCAAGTCTGAAATCGGCTTCGACCCGGCCATCCAAAATCTTGATGATCCGCTGAGCATGCTCGGCGGTATAGGTCTCGTGAGTGATTAAGATCACCGTCTGACCAGAATCTTCATGCAAGTGTTGTAAAGTATCCATCACCGCTCCCCCCGAAGCGGAGTCTAAGTTGCCGGTCGGTTCGTCGGCGAAGAGGACGTTGGGTCGGTTGACCAAGGCGCGAGCGATGGCGACGCGTTGTTGCTCGCCGCCGGAGAGCTTGGAGCAGGCATAGTCGCGCCGATGATCAAGCTTAACTTGGGCGATAGCCTGATCAACCAAGGCCGGCCACTCTCCTTCGGGCACGCGCGAGTAGATGAGCGGCAAGCGCACATTTTCGAAGACGGTATTACGACCAAGTAAGTTGAAAGTCTGGAAGACGAACCCCATTTCTTCATTGCGTACCCGCGCGATCTCCTCATCGGTATGTTCGGCAAATTGCTTGCCGTTGAAGCGGTAAGTACCGGCGGTGCGATCAGCCAAGAATCCGAGAACGTGCAAGAGGGTTGATTTGCCCGAACCGGACGGGCCCATAATCGAGACGAATTCGCCTTCATTAATGGTAAACGAAATCCCGCGCAAGATCTGAGTGGTGAGATCGTCGCTATAATAAGATTTAGTAACTTGGTCGAGTTCAAGTAAAGCCATAAACGCCGAAAGGGAATTAGTCCGCCAAGCGATCCAACTCCTCGTCACGGATAAAAGTAATCACCTCTTCGCCCACCGAGAGTCCCGAGACAATCTCCACCGAGCCATCAGAGCCACGCAGACCAATCTCCACCGAGCGTTCCTCGACGGTCTTATTGCTCCAAACCCGGACAAAGATTCGCCCATTAGAGCGCACCACCGCCCGCCCGGGCACCACCATGACGTCGGTCTTCTTAAGCGCCTCAAGGTCGACGTCAGCCGACATCCCCACTCTAATTTGGGGATCGGATTCTTGGAAATATAATTTAACTTTAAACGAAGCCACGCCATCACGATCTTCGGCCGCCGGGGCCACACTCCCCACGGTGGCGCGGAAGACGCGATCGGGGAAGGCCTTGAGCCGGATCTCGGCCAAGTCGCCGACCGTCAAGTTGGCCATCTCAGCCTCCGGCACATAGAGGGTCACGTAATAATTATGATCCGAGACCAACGCCACAGCTGGTGAACCAACGGTAACCGTCTCCCCTACGGTAACCGGAACGGACTTCACCAAACCGGCCACCGGCGCCGTAAGGGAGAGCTTGGACAGCGAGGCCTGCGCCGATTGGAGGGTGGCGCGGGCTTGGCGCGCTTGGGCTTCGGCGGCGACAATTTGTTCGGCGCGAGTGCCAGCCACTTTCAGGTCGTAATCGGCTTGAGCCTGTTCGTAGGCGCGCCGGTTAGTAGCATAAGAAGCGGACTTGGTGTTGGGGATAGGCACGCGCCAAATTACCTCTGGCGCCCGAATGAAGTTCTCCGGGAATTGGAGATAGAGACCGCGCCGGCCCAAGGGCTCGGCTCGTCCTTCGGCGCCCTCCATAATCCCCGTCTCCAAACCGGAGTACTCCACCGAGTAGCCCGACGGCGCGCCTGATTGATATAACTCAAGCACGTATTCGCCCTCTTGATCGGAATTGTAAGTCCCCAAAACCGTCGGCGCCGTATAAGTGAATGAAGAAGCCGCATAATCGGCTGAAGGACCGGCGAAGTACGCTTGCAGGTCGGCGGTCAGCAAGGTCTTGCGGGCGTTCTCGAGTTTCGTCTTGGCCGAAGCTAAATCTAGCTTGGTCGGGCCCGCCACCAGTTCAGCCAATTTGGCTTCTTGAGCGGCCAACGTGGCGCGCGCGCTCGCCACTTCCGCCGCCTTCAAACTGGCATCCAGCGAGACTAACGTCTGTCCTCGATAAACCGCGTCACCTTCGGTAACCTTAACCGTGCGAACGACCCCGCCCGTCTCGAACGAGAGAGTGAGATCATTCTCGGCCGTCACCAAACCAGTATCGCTCACCACATCGGCCACCTCGCCCAACTTCACCACCTCTGTTTCGAACTCGGGTTGAGTCCTCCGAGTATAAGCCCAAGCCCCCAACCCGATAAGCAATAGCAATGGCACCCCCAACCAAAGGATTTTCTTTGGATGGCGACGATAAAAATTTTTCAAATGATTGAGTTTGTTGATCACGACTATTTTTAGATTCATAATAACCCTATTTGTTCAAAATTAAGCTTACCCTCTTCTTGGCACAAAAAGTCCCTAGACAAACCTTTATCTCCGTGTTTTATTGCTCTGTCAGGATTAACGCTTTTCAAATACCCTCGCACGGCAATATTAAAAGCAGCTTGTTTATCCGCATGAGAGATATGGTGGCAATCGACATAAGGACAGATGAAAATAGCCATATTCCCATATCTTGAAACCCAATCGCGGAGATCAAGTTTTAGATATTTTCTTTTTACAATTTTCATCCCTAGTCCGTCAACATTTGGGCGCATTGCGTCTTTGACGGGACCAAATAATTCTTTCCCTTTGATCTTTTCGCCGGATCTCCAACCTTTCTTACCAAGGAGACGAACTTCACCATCATTAATTTTTACCTTAAATAAATTATCGTTGTAATCTTTTAATTCATATTCTTCAATATCTACTATCGCTAAACTGCTCCACCGCTTGCAATGAGTACAAAATTGCGATGTTCCGGCAGCCGTCGTCTCGAATGACCACTCATTAATTCCCTTTTTACCCCAACTTTGATCATTTTGTGAGTTATTATCCTTTTTACGCACCGACCCACGCTTTATACTATCGTATATTTTTGCAACCCTCTTTCCCCCAACTTCAAACCCGGAAACTTCGTATTCAAAACTAAGATTTGCTTTTTTAGCAACCATCAGACTTTCCAGTTGATTTTTGTAACTTCCGATCAAACTTTCACGAAGACGAGCAATTTTTGTGTCTGGTGAAGTAAACGTTTGACGAATTTGGTTTTGCCTCCAGGATTTTACGTTTTTCTTTAAGACTTGCTGCTGATTGTCTGTAATAAAACCGCTCTCAAGTTGTCTAATTCCTCTATTATTTTTATCTCCATTGTCCACTTCGATTAGACTCCAAGCCAGACCATATTCACCGATATCGATACCGATAAAACGGTTTTTCGTCTTTATCATTCTTTCTTTACGACGCTCTTTGTCTTCATCGTCTGGTATTAATGTAAATGGTTGCGAGACAAAAACCCTCTTTTCTTCCGTGTCGCTTCTTTTAAAACCGACTCTCGGATTACTCCCCGACCAGTCTATTGTCAAACTCTTTTCGGCGATGGTAAAAGATCCGCCGACCTCGAGCGATGTTTTCTTCCCTTGATGTTTTTCAAAAAACCAGTCTAAGAATTGAATCTGATAGTTTGATGAATACACTTGCAATGCGTTAATTTTATTTTCATTGTCGTTGAAATCGATGTTTTTATGCGAATTATTTTTGATTACCTTTAAATTAATTTTGCTGTCGTCATTCTTAAAAAATTGAAAAGCGTAGAAATACCTGTCAATTTCATTACCTTTTTTGCTTTTGCCTTTTCCTATGGCTAATTTACATTGAGTTCCGTTGGTCGTTTGCACGCTATACCGCGAGATAAAATCTCGCTTTGAAATAAGCGCATTGTATCCGCTCAATTTACTATGGATATAATTTCCTCCAATTTGTTTTTCTTTATCAGAATGAGATAAAACCAGAGCCATAATTGTCTTGCTCAATTGAATTACGTCGCGTAATTTATGATTTTTATTTTCGTTGACTAAATCTCTATACGCTTCATCAAGTAGGCTAGGTAATTTTACCAATTCAAGTATTTTTTCCACCGTGATACTTTTTTCAAACTTGATTAGAGTAAAAACTTGTCGTTCGCGGCCGTTTAGATAAAATCTGCCGGCATTTCTATTGTTATTATTTCCATATTTTGAAAAATCAGTCCCCGCCTCTCGGGCAATATTTTCCAAAACGGTTTTTACTTTGTTCCAACCACCATAGCCATCCTCATTGAATCTCGCGTAAAATCTAGCCAAGACATTCAAGACATAGTTCCCTTTTTTCGCGCCATCTTCTTTATATTCAATTTTTATATTTTTTAAGTCTTCCGCTTCCGAGCTCATTAAAATATTTTCAACATTCTTGATTTCTGAAAACAGAAGGTCCTTCAAATTATAAACTTCTTCATTTCGTACACGATTCCCTTCGCCAAAAAATAACGGGGCAGATTGAATAGATTCTGACAATTTTTGTTGCCAGCCATTTTCATTTTTTGTACTTTTATTTTTTTTCGCTTTATTAAGAGCAAAATCCAAGACACCGAGCTCTTCTATTTTTTTACCTTTCTTTTTGAAAGAAACTTTATTATCTTGATTGTATTCATTTAATTGACTGCGTAAATCAGCCATCCATAAATCAAGCTTTTCTATGAATTCTCTATCCGCCATTTTCGCAACATAGAAAACTTTTTTCTGACCATCCTTCGTCTTATTTATCCAGCTGAACTTAATTATCTCCGGCTTTTCAAAAGAAACTCCATAATCTCTGATGTATTCAATGATCTTTTGAGATAACTCCAGGATTTTAGATGCATTATTTTGTTTTTTTAAAACATTGCGTATCTTTTCCAAATTATTCCGCAGATCGGAAACGCTTTCCGGAATCTTCTTTAATTTCTCTATTCGATTGGAGTACCAGCTTTCCAATTTACCGCCAAAATCAGAAGCATAATCGTCCCATTTATCAGCAAGTTGCGGCTTTCCGGGAATTGGTTCAGCATATTTTTTAAGTTTTTTTAACCTTTCCTTTATTATTTTAATTTGTTCGTTGGAAAAAGAGAAGAAATTCTCCAAATCAGATAAAAACTGACTAAAATCATCCTCATTGTCTTTGACAAACAAGAATAAATCATTCAGGACGCGAGGAATATAGCCCTGGTTCAAGGAATACAAGGCCATCCTGTTTGAAGTTTTGTCATCTTTTTTATTTTCGGTAATTTCATATCTCTTATTAAACCGATTAATGATCAGATCTAGAGTCTTTGTTCTATCTCGTTCTGTAATTTCCTCAAAATCGGGATGACAAAAAAACGCCACCTGAACATCGTTGATTCTGGGGTATTTTTCCGTATTGGGTTTATCTAATTTGAAAATTGTGTATTTATCAGACTTATTTTTTGCAAAAACATCGGCAATTCTGTTTATTTTCTCTTTCAATTCATCGTCTGATTCATTGAGAGTTTTTTCAATTTCCTCTCTCTTGTTTCCTTTTAACAAATTCTTGATTTGTTTTTTTAAACGACCTTGGTCATTTGTCTTAGGTGTTCCTATCTTGATAAAGTCACACCATTTTTTCCTATCAAGAACATGTTTCAAATCATCATCAAGAGTTTCAAACAAATCTTGTAGAGCGGTCTCGTTAAAATCATTCGGAGCATGAGATTGTTTTGAAAACACGAATCCCAGTCGTAACGCTTCCAGCCAAAAACCCAGGAGTGATGATTCTCGGTCTCCGTCTTCAATCTGTTTGTCAGTCTTTGAAGATCGCCACTCTAAATAATCATTTAGATTTATATTCCCGTACAGCCACTTATTATCAGAAATAGTTGCGTCAGCGATTCGATTACGAAGCCCAGCAATTCCATACGAATCCTTCAATTCATATTTAATAGATCGCATCGATCCAATCCCTCCTGAATACGCGATACGTTCATCGTGAAGACGATAACCTCTTTTACCGAACTTCCGCTTTTGATTATAAAAACTTTTTTTAGCTTTCATATGTTGTCAGATAAAATAAAGGGAAAGGAGAATGGATTAAAGGCTAACAAATCTTTCTTTCAAGATTGTGGAAATATCCATACTTATCCTCCCGATAATTCGGAG
>Ga0210057_1001671_pt1 | contig 33113 bp, 22 predicted proteins | sample CryGeyCG2114_010_2_FD_183968 | JGI IMG/M metagenome (GOLD analysis project Ga0210057, IMG submission 183968) | Groundwater microbial communities from aquifer - Crystal Geyser CG10_big_fil_rev_8/21/14_0.10 (SPAdes) (version 2) | ecosystem: Environmental > Aquatic > Deep subsurface > Groundwater ... | reverse complement strand
TACTCACATTCCGACACATCACCACAGCAATCTTTCGCAGACTTTGACTTGTCCTAAGCAACCATTCTAGCTTCTGGCGCTCATAATACGTTAAATTATTTGACATACAACACATTTCTCTGAATATCCCCAATTCTACCAAATTAGTGTTGCTTCTAGTTTAGAATCTTTCATATGAGAGAGAGCCTTGACGAACAGAATGATTTCTTGTATAGTATCTTCGCTAAAAAGCGCGCCTGCTTCCGTCCAAGTAGGACAAGTCAGGTATCTCATTCATTTGCCAAAAACAACGTAAGACAGTATGATACTGTCCATACTGCGCGCCTAGCTCAGTTGGTTAGAGTCCCGATTTAATCGGGATTTACACCGAGAGGGTTGGGTATATGTTAAAAAAGGGAAAGATAAAAAATAAAATCATGCGCGCCTAGCTCAGTTGGTTAGAGCATCTCGTTTACACCGAGAGGGTCGGGGGTTCGAATCCCTCGGCGCGCACACGAAAAATAAGCAATACACACTAAACAATAAACAGTCGTTACTCAAAATTGTTTATTGCCTGCTGTTTATTGTTTATTTTTTTCATGCCGTCATAGCTCAGTTGGTAGAGCGCATCCATGGTAAGGATGAGGTCTCCAGTTCAATTCTGGATGACGGCTCACAGAAAACATCACCTCACGGTGATGTTTTTTTCCTTATTTTTTTTTCCTTATTTTTTGTTTTCTTGCTTTTTTAATTTCTAGATTTTTAGATTATATGATTTTTAGATTTTTTGTCCACTTCAGACCTCACAAAAATAGCTGAAACATGGTATAATCTCCATACATTTGAAGCACTCAAAGCAGTGTTATGTTTCTTCGTAAACAAACCGAAACCAAAACATCACAATCAGCATCTCAACAACCGGATTATACATCCGTGTTTCGGTTTAAAAATGACAACTACTGGCTATGGCATGGCATGTTCAACTCCTACAAATCACTAAAAGAAAGTAGCCCCGCATATCAGGACAAAAAGCGTCTTGCGTACATGAGAAATCAGATCATCTTGCACTATGTCAAGAACTTTTTCCTGTTTCCGATTTGGTTTTTTTCTCTGCTGATCCCATCGTACATGAAGGGAGAAGTGAATATCTGGACAAACCTCCGAACGATGTGGCACGGACTCATAAGTCGCGAATTCCGCCCTCTCCGCATAGCCATGCTCTCGCAAATTGTCTTTTTGTTTGTCCTCGTACAATTTGGTATTACGGTATTTTACAAATATTCTATCCCTACATTTGCCGCATCCTACACCTTCACCCAGACAGACTGGTCTGGCAGTGCCTCGACCACAGCAACAGGGCTTCATCCAGGAGACGCAACTGGATGGGATTATTTTGACAGTGCATCGAGTACGATCACTGCGGGTACAGAGCTCACACTCACTGCGCAGTCTGCCTCTGCGAGTGAGACGAGTGATGGAGATTTTGGTGCTGGTACGACTGCGACGACTACGGTTGCTAGTGGGAGTGTGGGGTTAGAATCAAGTTCTATCTATTTTAACCCTATGGTTCAAAAAAATAACTATAATGGGTATATTCTTCGTACAGATGGGACTGTTTGGGGGTGGGGAGCAAATGGATATGGAAGCGTAGGAGATGGTACCAACACACAACAACTAACCCCAGTACAGGTAGTAGGAGAAGGTGGATTAGGTACTCTTACTGATATTACGGATATATCTGCTGGTGTCTTATATTTTGTACTTGCACTTAAATCTGATGGGACAGTATGGGGATGGGGAAGAAATAGTGATGGACAACTTGCACATAGCACAATTGATTCCAATACTCCATTGCAAGCATTGGCTTCAGCAGGAACACCTTTTACAGGTGTAAGTAAAATTGCTTCTGGCCACAGACATTCAAATGCTGTTAAAACTGATGGAACTGTTTGGTCTTGGGGATATGGATACTATGGGCAGATGGGAAACGGAACAAAAACATATACTAACCCATATCCTGTACAAGTTAAAGGTGTAGGTGGTTCGGGCTATCTTCTGGGCGCCATAGATGTGGCAGCTGGTTGTCAAAGCGGATATGCACTAAAATCTGATGGAACTGTTTGGTCTTGGGGATATGGAGGTCTTGGTCAACTTGGTAATGGCGGGACGACAGAACAACTTTATCCAGTACAAGTTGTTGGAGAAGGAGGTGTTGGCAACCTGATGGGTATTATTGATATTGTAGCCGGTTGTAATCAAGCCTATGCTTTAGATGAAAATGGAAATGTTTGGGCGTGGGGTAGGGATACTACAGATTATGGTAGTATCCCTGTACAACTCGCACTCTCAAATGTTACGCAAATAGCTGCAGGTAGTGATTTTGGTCTTGCTTTATTACAAGATGGAACTGTGCGTGCTTGGGGTACTAGTATATATTTAGCAGGGACTACAATTTCTTCGAATGTAATTAGTATTGCGGGTGGAGGCGGAACAGCTCATGCAATTTTATTGAGATCAAATGGAACTGTCTACTCATGGGGAGAGGGAAGTGCTGGACAGACTGGCGATGGTTCCACTTCAGATCGGACTACTCTTACTCAAGTTAAAGGCGTGGGTGGTTCTGGTTATTTTGATGCCATTTTAGATGCCACCTACTACTCCACCGGCACCTTCACCTCCGACATCATCGACCTCGGCACCCACGCCGGCATGACGACACTCGACTACACCACCACACTGAACTCCCAAACAATCACGATGGACATCCGCGCCGGAGATACAGCTAGCCCAGATGGCACGTGGACAGCCTGGACCACCTCTGTCGCAAGTGGTGGAGATATCTCTGCACTCGGCAGTAATAGATACGTCCAATACCGCGCAAATCTTTCTACAAACAATACTGCCGTCACACCAACACTCGACGATGTCACGATCAACTACAACAACTATACAGAAGGCACACTCATCTCAAATCCATACGATGCGAGCGATGCAACCAATGTCATCGGTGGTGTATCGTGGACAGAAAATGCACCGTCTGGCACAAGTGTATCCTTCCAACTTCGCACTTCGGCAGACGGAGCTAGCTGGACAGAATGGACAGGACCGAGTGGCGCAGGCACATACTTTACCGATAGCTCTGGCGCACAAAATCCACCAGCAGGATTCACTGATGCTGAGAATGATCAATGGATCCAATACCTGGTACGTCTCAATACCGATGGATCAGATACACCCACACTCAGCGATGTCACCCTGACCTACGTCGTCAATGCACCACCAGATATTAGTATCACAACGTCCACCGTCGCAATGTCTTCGAGTGGAACGATCATACTGCCCTACCAGGTCAGAGATACAGATAACAATGTCGGCGCAACACCAGGCGAAGTCAGTATCAGCCTCCAATACTGTACAGCAAGTTGTTCTTCCTCTGGATCAGAAGTCTGGGCAACCGCAGCGACATCGACACTGACGGGTGACTTTGATGCAGGTATTTCTATCGACCAGAATACCATGACAAATTATACAGAGTATTCTCTGGTATGGGATGCAAAGAGTAGTTACAACAATCAGTATAATGGAACAGATTTCAAAGTACGTCTCGTGGCAAATGATAGCGAAGCCGCAAACAATCTTGGGTATGGGGAATCAAATGTATTTGTGTTCGATACGACGGATCCGGTGGTCAGTGTGACGACTGATGGACGCAGTGACGCCGGAGCAACACTGACGTTTGCCGTAACAGAAGATACACTCGCAGGACTAGAGATGAAGATTTCCAATAGTAGCGATCTTTCTGCTGACGGCACCAATGCCAGCTCCGGAACATGGATTGCGTATGCAACGACCACGAGCTGGACACTCGCAAGTGTCACGGCAAATACTGTGTATTATCAAATGCGCGATGTATTTGGTAATACTTCTGTGGCAGGATCTATTTCTTCGGCAGTCACACCAGAAGTCCCACGAAATATTGTCTACCAAGATATTTCCAATTCTGAAACAAGTGAATGGAGATTCTTCCTCGCATGGGAAGCCATCAATGAACCAGCAGCAGGATTCAAACAATACAATCTATACCGTTCTACCGATGGAGAATCGTACAGTCTTCTGAGTACCGAAACAGACAAAGCAATTAATTATATTATAGACACGACCGTAAGTGCAGGAACAACATATTATTACAAAGTCACAGCAGAAGATAACAATGATAATATTTCTCAGTACTCCACGGTCGTCAGTGATGCACCAGATGGACAAGGTGGAAGTGATACCGCAGGCCCAATCATTTCGAGTGTGACGTCCACGAGTATTACCCCAGTGTCTGCAGAAATCACATGGGACACCGCAGAATTGTCAAGCTCGTATGTCGACTATCTCACTGTCACCAGTAGCGACTTTGCCGATGCGCCGAGTGTCGGCGTGACGACGATGAAAGATACGGCCAGTAGCGTCGGACAGCATTCCGTGATCTTGACAGGTCTCACTCCTAATACAACGTATTATTATCAAGTGCGATCTATCGATCCACTCGGCAATGCCACCACCAGTACCGAATCTCCTGGCGGGTATAGCTTTACCACCTTATCGGGTCCAACACTCTCTAATGTCTCAGTCTCTACCATTCTGAATACCCAAGCAACCATCACATGGGACAGTGACGAAGCCGCAGACTCGTATGTCTATTACAGCACCGACAGCAGTTTTGATGCTCCGACTCAGGCTGGCCAGGCAGAGAGCATCACATCGCATTCCGTCACCCTCACCGGCCTCTCCCCTTCTACGACGTATTTCTTTTATGTTGCGTCAGGCGTTGGTGTCGAAAAACAAGTCATCGCAGGCATAGCAACATACTATTCCCTCATGACCACCGCAGACCTTACTGCCCCTGTGATTACGTTTGATGCTGATACAGATGTCGGACTTGCCGAAACAAATATCACGCTGGCATGGACCACCGACGAAGCCGCAAGTTCGACAGTCGAATATGGCACCAGCAATGCGTATGGATCTACATTGACCAATGATAATTTCAACACCAATCATTCATTTAATCCAACCAGCCTGCTCAGAGGAACGCTGTATTATTTTAGTATCCAAAGTGCAGATATCAATGGCAATATTTCTTCGGCTACACAATTTTCTGCTACCACGACTGACGAGACAGACTACGATGCACCGATTATTACCTCTGTCACGAGTTCTGTCGTGACCGATAGCCGTGGACTTATCACATGGCTCACAGATGAAAATGCAACGGGGCAGATATATTATGGAACGTCTTCAACAACACTCACGTCATCCTCCACACTCGTCTCGACATACAATCAGGCACATTCTATCGTGTTGTCAGGATTGACATCATCAACACTGTATTATTATTATGTCGAATCAAGCGATGCAACGGGGAATACGGCGACATCTTCTGTCGCGAGCTTTACGACTCTTGAAGCACTATCAGAAGAAAGTGATGTGTTGTTGCGCGAACAAGCTGCTGAACAATCAGGAATAACCGAAGGCCAAAGCCAAAGTTCTGGCGGTGGTGGCGGTGGCATTATTATTGTGAATGCAAATGCCTCTGATCTCATAGCACCACTTATTTCAAATGTAACCGTTTCAGACATTACGGGCGTCTCCGCAACGATTACATGGGACAGTGACGAAACATCCGACAGTGTAGTAGAATTTGGCAAAGACAGAACCTACGGACGTGCAGGTATCAACACGGCCGACACAACAAATCATCGTATCACGCTCATAGAACTCTCACCTCTCACGACCTATTATTATCGCATCAGTTCAGAAGACGCTGCAAATAATAAAAGTCTGTATACCACAGGATCATTTACAACCACGCTTTCAGGTCTCGTACCACGAGGTGATGATGCGATGAGTGCACTCATCGACCCTATTTCTGGACAAACAGCAGAAGAAATATTCTTGACATCACTCGAACGCGCATCAAATATCATCAAGACGATGTCTACACAGGTGAGTATCGGCGTGCTCGAATCGACGCTAGTAGAACAAAACAATGTTATCAGAGAACTCTCAAAAATATTGCCCGCCCCAATCATCAGTGGACAGCCAGGACTCGATATCCATGCCACCGATGTGACGGTCTCATGGAAAACAGACAAGGACTCCAATTCTCTCGTAAACATTGCACCAGATACTCTATTTACGGCACCAGATGGCTACCAACAGACAACAGGAAAACCAGATGACAGTACGACGGATCATATTGTCACGATCCATGGTCTCAGACCAAATACGCTGTACCACTATCGTTTGATCTCACAAACAAATACGGGCATCGAAACGACCTCGCGCGATTTTACCTTCAAAACCCCTATAGAAGTAAGTGAAATTACAACTTACAAGGTTGAAAACACCACAGACAATGGCGCTACGTTTGCATGGATCACCAGTGCACCGACAGATTCTGTCATTACCTATACCCCATACAAAAATGGCTCTCCTCTCGCTGCGGCCCAACAAGTCGTCCGCAATGCACTCTATACAACACAACATACACTCGATATTGCAGGACTAGAAAGTGGTCTGGTCTATGATATTGAAATGAGCGGACAAGATTACAATGGCACGTTGGTTTCAAAAACAATCCAAGGATTTTCTACTGATGGTCAAGATCGTCCACCAATTATTGCCCAAATACAAACGGATACCTCCATCCTTCCAGGTAATGCCGACAAAGTACAAGTAATTGTTTCGTGGACAACCAATGAATTGGCAACAAGCCAAGTCTTCTATCGCAAAGGATTTGCAAAAGATGGGTCTTCATTTTCAGAGAGCAGCACACTCGATCCAACCTTTGCAAAAAAACATATTGCGGTGATTACAGATTTTGAACCAGGACAGATTTATCAATTTGCCGTAGGCAGTACCGACACCGCCGGCAACGAAAGTATTTCAAAAACCATGACCATTCTCACGCCACGGAAACAAGAATCTGTGTTCCAAGTCATCATGGGAAATTTTGAAAGTATCTTTTCTTGGGTAGGAAAAATGAAACGATAATTTCGATACATTATTATCCACTTTTTTATGATGTGCACAGCAGTATTTGTACAAAGTATGCTATACTATTGTCATCTTACGAATACTGCCTGTCGTTTTCGCTATGTCTTCATCCGCTGCGATTTCAATTAAAAATCTTTCTGTTACCTATTTCCCTGGCAAAAGTAATGAAGTGCCAGCGCTGAGTAATGCAAATTTGGATATTTATCCAGGAGAATTTATTATTTTTTTTGGTCCTTCTGGTTGTGGAAAATCTACCCTTCTTTATAGTATCGCAGGACTCGAAAAACCAACCGATGGTGAAATTCTCGTTCAAGGTCTCAAGCTTCACGATCTCAAAAATGACGAACTAGAATACTACCATCAATTTACCACAGGCATGGTATTTCAGGCATTTTATTTGATTCCATCTCTGAGTGTTGAAAAAAATATTATGCTGCCACAAATTGCAGTGGGGGGCAAAAAAAAAGAACGCCAAGCAGAGGCCGAACGCCTCATGAAATACTTTGGCGTATACGAACAACGGAGCAAACTCCCAAACGAACTTTCTGGTGGGCAACAACAACGTGTTGCGATATGTCGCTCGCTCATCAACAATCCTGACATTATCTTTGCCGACGAACCAGTCGGAAACCTTGATTCAAAATCTGCTCAGGATGTATTAGCCTTGATTCAAGAATTAAATGTAAAACAAAAGAAAACCATTATTCTCGTCACCCATGATCCATCCCATCTCGATATTGCCGATCGAGTTTTTTTCATGAAAGATGGAAAAATTATTGACACAAAGAAAAATGAACACAGACGTGTCATCACCCCAGGCGAAGCCGTCAACGCACCAGAACCACAAAAAACAAATCTTGAACTTGTCTCCAACACCTTTACAAAAGAAGGCGCTTTTGGCCTCGAAGGCATGATGATGGATTATAAGGCAAAAGAAATTGTTGCAGAAGCCTTGACTGGTTTTACTGCCGAAGAAATTGGCACTATCGAACACTATGTCAAAGGATACCTTCTCGATATCAAAACAAAACCATCCGAACTAGAACACTATCTCGATGAAGACTACATGGCCGACAACGGTCTCTCGCTCAACAAACGATCAGCAAAACGACTGACAAACATACTCATGCACACAGCAAAAGAAATGAGAGAACTCCATGACAGAACCCTCACCAAACATAAAAAGAAACCAGACTACGCTGCAGAACTTCGATATTATCTTCTCGATACATACAAAACATCATTGCGCAGCACAGAGGCTATAGACGCAATGGAAGCAATCATTGAAGAACGTATCCATGACAGGACAGATCGAAAAGGGGTCCAAGCAATATTTGATCTAGATTTGTCACGTGGCGGCGTAGGGCTCGACAAACGTCTTGCGCGCCGCATGGCAAAACATCTTGATCTTGTTATCCTTGGCAGATACCGCGTAGAAGAAGAAAAAAAACAAGCAAAAAAATAGTAAATTCTTGACATGAAAGATAAAACAAAAAAACAATCTACATCACCGTCTAAAAAGACAACGACACACACACACAAACGGATGTCATTTCAGGATGTGCTCATGTTGTCCACTCGTACGTTTCGGACTCGTCCACTGCGTACCACACTGACTATTCTCGGTATGAGTGTTGGTATTGGTGCTGTCCTTTTTTTGGTATCACTTGGGTATGGGTTGCAAGAAACGGTCTTGAATCGTATTACCACAGCAGATGCTCTGCTCAGTCTCGATGTCAGTCCAGGAGATTCCGAATTGATCCAGCTCAATAATGTAAGTATCGCACAAATAGAATCACTTCCCTCTGTTGCAGACGTAAGTCCTGTGACAGCACTCCCCTCTCAGATTGCATATGGAGAACTCACAGGAGTTGTTACCATGTACGGGATTGAACCATCGTTTTTTGGCCTGAGTGGTCTCAATCCAACATATGGATCATTTTTTACCCAAGAGGACATCGACAATACAAACCACACGATTGTAGTATCATCAGCACTCGCAGCACTCTTCGATGTGAGTCCAGAAGAAATGATCGGGCATGATGTGAGTCTTACGGCATTTTTGCCATTTGTCAATGATGCAGGTTTTGAAGAAGTAAAGACAGTGGATATCAATGACATGTATACCATCAGCGCCGTTATTGATGACGAAAGTGAAAGCTTTATCTACGCACCAACAGCATTGCTCAGAGAGTTGACATTCAACTCATATATCGGCGTAAAGGTAAAAGCCACTGATCCTGAAAGTATGCCAGCACTGAGAGATCAAATTATTGAAATGGGATTTTTTGTATCGGTCTTACAAGACACCATTGACCAAGTAAAAAAAATCTTTACGGTTATCCAGGTTGTCTTGGGTCTCTTTGGTCTGATTGCCCTCATCGTCTCTGCTATCGGCATGTTCAATACCATGACCGTCATGCTCCTCGAGCGTACCAATGAAATTGGTATCATGCGCTCTATTGGCGTCACCAAACGGGACGTCAAAAAGCTCTTTATGATAGAAGCCATGGTCATGGGATTTATGGGAGGCCTCGGTGGTGTTGTCTTGGGACAGCTCGGTGGATTCCTCGCAAATCTCGGTATCAATATTCTTGCAAAAAACTTTGGTGGCCAAGCACTTGATCTCTTCTCACACCCTCCATCATTCATCATTATTATTATCGCGTTTTCTACTATTATTGGCTTTTTGACAGGTGTCTTCCCTGCACGCAGAGCAGGCAAACTCAAACCTCTCGATGCCCTCAGGTACAAATAACATAGTGCCAAAAAACATGTTCTCCCAAAAACCCCTGTATTAAGGGGTTTTCTATTGACAAAAGTATATCTATTCGCTATACTTTCGCCTTACAGAGATTCTCCAGCTCGGAGAATTTTATTATAAAACAATTACACACTAGTACCACATGCTATGGATATCAGAAATATCGCCATTATTGCACATGTAGACCATGGCAAAACAACCCTCACAGACGCCCTCCTTCGCCAGACTGGCATGATCGAAGCGACTGGCAGTATGGATAGCAACTCACTCGAACAAGAGCGAGGTATTACGATCTATGCAAAAAATACGACCCTGTATTATAACGATGTCAAAATCAATATTGTAGATACACCAGGCCATGCTGATTTTGGTTCAGAAGTAGAACGCGTTCTTCGTTCTATTGATTCTGTGATTCTCGTCGTGGATGCCCAGGAAGGACCAATGCCACAGACAAAATTTGTATTGAAAAAAAGTCTTGAACTAGGTCTCCGTCCACTTGTCGTCCTCAATAAGATTGACAAACCAGCCGCACGTCCAGAAGAAGTACACGAGGAAGTATTGGAACTCTTCATGGATCTCGGAGCAAATGATGAACAAATGAATTTCCCATATTGCTATGCAATTGGAAAACAAGGTATTGCAAAAAAATCACTCGATGATGCATCGACAGACATGACTCCCCTGCTAGATCTCATCCTCGAGCATGTATCCCCAGCACCGCACGATACATCAGCACCATTCCGCATGCAACCATTCAATCTAGCCTACGATGATTTTGTTGGACGACTCGCAATCGGACGTATTTATGAAGGAAAACTTCATGTCAGCGACAAAGTCATTATCAAAAAATCAACCGGCGAGACTCGCACAGGTTCTATTACAAAACTGCAACAGTTCAAAGGATTTGATCGTGTTGAGACGACAGAAGCATTTGCAGGAGACATTGTGATGATATCAGGTATCCCAGACATTGATATTGGAGAAACAATCTGCCATAGCGCTGACCAAGAGCCACTCCCTGCGATTCAAGTTGATGAACCAACTATTGGTATCGACTTCTTGGTAAACAACTCACCATTTGCAGGAAAAGAAGGAAAATTTGTCACTACACGACAAATAAAAGAACGCCTAGAAAAAGAATTAGAAATTAATGTAGGCCTAAAGATTGATTTTTCTGACTCAGACAAATTCAAAGTATACGGACGTGGTGAACTGCACATTGCGATTTTACTTGAACAAATGCGTCGTGAAGGATTTGAAATTCAAGTCAGTCAACCACAAGTTATCATCAAAGAAATTGATGGAAAAAAACACGAACCATTTGAAGAAGTAACGATCGATGTCCCAGAACAATTTACGGGAACAGTCATCGAGAAACTAAGCAAACGAAAAGGTGTCATGACCAACATGATCTCAAAGAATGGTCATGCTCGTATTACCTTTGACATTCCATCACGTGGTCTCCTCGGATACCGTGGACCATTTATTATGGATACCAAAGGTGAAGGTCTCATGGCAAGCCAAGGCGCAGGATTCAAACCATATGTGGGAGAAATAGAAAAACGAAATGTAGGATCTATGATTTCTATGGTCGCCGGCAAAGCACTTGGGTACTCACTCGCAAATCTCCAAGATCGAGGAACGCTCTATATTGGCCCTACTGTAGAAGTATACGAAGGTATGGTCATTGGAAATACCGCAAAAGGCGAGGATATGGCCGTCAACCCAATCAAGGGAAAGCAATTGACAAACATGCGATCGAGTGGAAATGATGATGCCTTGAATCTCACTCCTCATATGGAGGTAACGCTCGAGAGAGGACTGGAAATTATGAGTGAGGATGAATATCTTGAAATTACCCCACTCAATATTCGTATTCGAAAACAACTCCTGACAGAAAATGACCGCAAGCGTTCAGGACGCAAAGTCTAACAAACAGCTACACTAAGAAAAACGCTCTACCAAGCGTTTTTCTTTATGTTTGAAAACGAAAGAAAGGACGTAATCCATACGTATTACATGATACAGGAAAAGTGTGTATACTCTCCCCATGACTGATTATTCAGACCAAACAGATGAATCCCTTGCTCTTCTCTCTGCGACTGATCACGACGCATTTGGAGCACTTGTCGGGCGATATGAGCAAAAGCTCTATCGCTATATTCGTCGTATCACAGACGCTAGTCATGAAGAATGTGAAGATATTCTGCAAGAAACATTTTTGAAAGCATATCGCTACGTACACAATTTCGACCCATTACTTTCTTTTTCATCATGGATCTACCGTATTGCCCATAATGAAACCATTAGCCATTTTCGCAAACGCTCTGTGAGACCACAAACGATCAAAGAAGAAGATGGCACACTCTATCTCCAAAATATAACAGCTGATATAAATATTGTTGATGACATCGACCGAGAGGCTCTCCAACAGCAACTCCAAGAAGTCCTGAGTAGCCTAGGACCAAAATATAAAGATGTCTTGATTCTCAGGTATCTCGAAGAAAAAAGTTACCAAGAAATATCCGATATCCTCAAAATGCCCATCAAGACAGTAGGCACCAGAATAAACAGAGCAAAAAAGCAATTGCAAGAGATCGTCAAAACATCGAATATCATACTTACGCCATAATCATATGGATATCAAACAAAAAATTCTAGACACTATAGAAGAAAAGCAAATTACACCAATTCCTGCGTGGAAATTTTTGTTTCGTACATATGGGTTGTGGATACTCTCTGGCTTTCTTCTTGTCCTAGGATCTTTTGGCGTCGCGTCAATGGTCTTCCTGTTTACAAAAAATGACTGGGATATTTACAACGAATTGAATGAATCAAAAATAACACATCTTTTTTCCACACTTCCCTATCTCTGGATTGCTATTTTCCTCCTCATGCTCGTATTACTGTATATCGATATTCGTCATACAAAACGAGGGTACAAATATACATCTCTGCCACTGGTCTTTGCAGCACTCGGTACAAGTATCTTGCTCGGGTTGGGACTTCATTTCATAGGTGTCGGTCAAAAAATTGACACACTGATCACAAAGACACATCCAGGCCAAGCGCATATCTTCAATCCTCGACTCAAAGCATTGAGTCATCCAGAAAAAGGCATACTGACTGGTCGTGTGATTATTATTGAAGCGACATCTTCTTCTACCACTCGTGTATATGTAGAAAACCCACTCCTCGAAGGAAGATGGATTGTCATAGTAGAGCCAACGACGATCCTTCCTCCAACAGGAATCCACCTACAAGACCGTATACGCGCGCTGGGGAAAGAAACAGAAGATGTTGAGACAGAAGAACATGAATTTCTCGCCCATGTCATTCTTCCTTTTAATACCATGGGTCTTGACCCTGGATGGAAAAAACGTGAGAGACAACTTCTACCAATACCATTACATGGTGAAGAATATGAAGACTAAGCCAAAAAAGAGGTACTCCACAGAGAGTACCTCTTTTTTTGAAAGAAAATTGAGAAAAGCGCGTAGTACATAACAGAAGGGCCCAAGAACAACAATCTCTATTCAATAATTCATATCCAATATGAAAAAGGCACAAATAACAACAACTGCAGCCATTCTCTTTGCTGTCGCAACTATAGGAATCGGCCTTGCAAACGCACAAGGGAGAGCCTCTGCACAAGGAACACCCGCTACTCATGAACGAGCGTTTGCTCAAGAACACCGTGGTGACCGAGGACAACAATTGACAGCAGAACAACGGACAGCAGTCGATACAGCACTCGAAGCTGGTGATTACACAGCATTTATCAACGCACATGGAACTGACTCCAATATAGCCACACGTGTGAGTGAAACTCAATTTAATGATATGGTAGAGCATCGTCAAGAAAGAGATACTCGCCGTGAGGCAGTCGACAAAGCCATTGATACTAGAGATTATGCAGCATTTGTAAAGGCAGTGGGAACAGATGCCCCATTCCTCGATCACATCAATGAAACAAATTTCCCACAATTTGCCGAAATGCATGACCTCATGCGAGCAGGAGATTGGGACGGCGCAAAATCTATTGCGGATGAACTAGGTATTCCCGCAGGACAAAGAAATGGTCAGGGACAACATGACGGAATGGGCATGATGAAAGGAGGTCGAGGCATGAACCAATTTTCAGCACAGAGATAACATACAAACCTGTATATACAAAAACATTCCTCTGGAAAAGGAATGTTTTTGCATGTTGTATGCGTTGTTTATTTTTGAACAAACACCGTCTGTGTGGGATAGGCAAAGGAAATACTTTGCTTTTCAAATGTTTCAAACAGTGCAAGATTGAATGTTTCGCGAGTATCAATATATGTACTATATTCTCTGGTATCAACAAAATATACCACGTCGAATAATAATGCCGAATCACCAAATTCATGAAAATGACAACGATCAAATTCGAGATGATCGACAGAAGAAACAATCGTTTCCACAATAGTAGGAATTGCTTCCAATTGTTTTTTTGATGTTTGGTACACAACACCAAACGTAAATGCTACACGTCTTCGTTGCATTTTTTTATAATTTTGTACGCGTACCGTCGTCAATTCTTTATTGGATACGACCAACTCTTCTCCTTGCAATGACGTGATACGTGTTGTTTTGAGACCAATTTTTTTGACCGTTCCAGAGTCTGTCCCAATAACAATATAATCTCCTATTTCAAATGGCTTGTCAGCATAAATAGAAAAAGAACTAAACATGTCACTCAGAATATTTTGCAGTGCCAGAGCAATAGCAAGACTCCCAATACCAAGGCTTGCGACAAGCGCCGTGATATCAATACCAAGATTAGAAAGGACAAAGAGGAAGGCTATAGACCACAGGCCAATCCGAACAAAGAGCATCCCAAGATGAATCATCGATTCACTCGAAGCAGGGTTATCATTCTTTGACGCATATTGTTCTAGTGCAAACCGAATAACAATCTGCAATGCACGAACAATTTGGTACGTTGCCACGACGACAAAAATAATATGTATACTCTTTGCAATACTCGCATCTACGACTAAAAAACGCGATCCAATATACAAACCAAGCACAATATAAAAAATGTTCCCCATCTCATGAATAGCATCAATGAGAATATCATCAACATGTGTTTTTGTCTTTTTTGACAATGCCTTGAGGCGCACGAGGATAATTTTTTCAAATACTTTTGACGCAAGGATGATGCCACAGGCTACCAGCATAGCCAGTATATAGGCATACAATGAATTGCTAAAAACAGCATATTCGCACAATAATGATATATAATTCATAATACGATACTAAGAGTACTCACTAGAGTAACAAACATCCGAAGAACACGCAAACAAAAAACATCTTCCTCTCGGAAAGATGTTTTTTTTTACACAATCTTTATACAGTCGTGGTGCTATCATTTTTCATCATGCCTCCGTTGTTACACGCTTTGCATTTGCTACACTTGCATCCTCCTACTAGCGTTATGACACCAGCAACACCAACGAGCACGTAGATAAGCCATTCAAGCCATGCCCAGCTGCCAAAAAGCAGGTTGACAACATTCCAGTTGCCCCCACCAAAAAATCCACCGAGGCCGACCAAACCCCAGTTGAGTGCACCGATAACAACGAGTACGTCGAGTACTTTGGATGCCAAGCATCCACATGATTTTGCCATCATACAAGTATAATAAAATAAGTAAAAGAATTGTATAAAAAGTATAGCATACTTTACATATATAATATACGTATTACCATAGCTGTGGAAAACGTAACAAACAAAAAACCCGTCTTCCTTTCGGGAAACGAGCCTTTTTTTTGCATATGTACAGGGCAATGCCCTGAAACTGTATCCAAGAAGGTGTGTTCTTGTTCAAGTGTGAGCCGGAGCCTACGCAGGCCGAGGACACACCTCCATGCTTGTCGTGGATACAGATTGATACTTACTACATCGTTCAGAAGAACGTATTATTAAGTATTATCTGTATTCCTGCATCCCCAAAAATTTGAGAACTAGGTGTCGTGCCTGCCTTCCGGCAGGCAGGGATACAGAGTTGTATTTACTAAAACGAATATGCAATCGATCTAATAAATACTCACTATATCTCCTTATATATCAGGAATGTGCACAATATTACGTTTCTTTACTGCGAGTCTATACGATAATATCTTGGTATGATTTTTACCTGCCGTAGGCAGGCGGTCTAACAGCCGAATGCAATATTGTGTCCCACAAGCGGGATAGTGTTGTGCAGTCCATGAACTGACTTCATACTATACCACAAAGTAACACCCTTGTCAAGGTGTGTACTGTGGAAACACTGTTTTTTAGCTAGTTTTAGCGAAATTTACGACTGTCCGACATCTGTCTGACCAGTACTTACCGTAGTCTCTTCTCCTACAACAGGAGGGACAACTTCTGTCGTCTCCGTACCCGGTGCAGGGGTGTCTTCTGTCACTTCAAGAGGCGTACAAGATACATTTCCATCAGGGAGAGTCTCACATGTTTGCGTCTCAACTTTTTTCTCAGCTCCTACGAGACAAATCTTTGGGAGTGGTCGGTAATAGCTATCGAATACTTCTTTTTCTTCTTCCCCATTTGGCAACACACGAATATAGGTGAATGTTGTCTCTGCCCCAGGGTGCGCACTCTGACAATTGCGTACTCCAGGAGCAAGATCTGTGGTTTCAATAATCTGCTCTGGTCCCGTTGGGATCCATCTCTTTACTACAGGCTCTGTATACCGCCCCTCTCTCCCATCGCTCGTCCCCCAAAAGGTAAACGTCAAATCACCATTTTGCGTATTCATGCTGGTAGTCAAGAGAATATAATGGCCTGTATCATTTTTGAATGTGAAATCTGGGGCAGGATCATAGATCGTTGCATCGGTGCCTGGATTACCATTGCGTTGATCGTTGTAATAACTCACAACAAGAGAATGGTTTCTGCGATTGACGACATCAAGTCCTGCATTCATGACCGTTCGAAATAAGGTTGTGCCGACTTGACAAAGACCACCGGCAACTTCAGGCTTTATTTCATCTCCCTTGATGACTAATTCAGGCAAGTATCCGCCTTCGATAGTAAACGGACGAAGCGCACCGAGAAGTGAAAAAACTTCGTCAGGCTTTATAAGTAATCCATTCAATTTATCAACAACCGCATGACGAATATTTTTCACACGATTTGTCGGACTGCCACTAAAGTTTGAATATCCTGTACCAAGGATTTCCGTAATACCGAGGTCATTTACTTCTCCTGTTTTTACTGCTGGTTCGACTTGTTTGACAATGACCGGCAAAGACGTCACAAATCCTTCATCATGCCAGGTACGCTGCAGTATGGCTTCATTCAAAGAGGTATACAGCGCATCCATGTCTACAGCAATACCAGGTCGAGATCCTTGAAATTCATTTACTTTGCTGTTTTGTCCGATTGCAAATTTTGCTTCACGCGCATCTTGATCGATCTCTAGTGCAATGGTTTCTTCGATATATGCTTTTGTTGATGATGCATTGAGCCCAAAACCTACAGCGTCTTCTTGTATTTGGACTTCAAGCCACTCGGCTATATCATCTGTCGAAATTGTCCATATATATTCTTTTTTGGTTTGTTCGTATGTATAGGTCAGGTCAAGATCACCTGCATCAATCACGCGTGGGAGACGATCAAGGAGAGACTGTACGTCCGTTTCTACAAGTGTTGGGTTTTGGACCGCACGCACAATGGTAATTTCTGGCACTTCCAGTGCATTCCATGCCGCAACGATTTTCCCGATAATATCTTGGTATGCAAACGTCACTCCTATGGTTGAGCTCACTGTGTTAAAGAGAAGCGGGTCGACACTCGTAACATGAATATCAGCATTCCGTGCATCTTCTGCATACGGTGCCAATTTTTCAGCAACAACTTCTTCGAGTCGTTCTCTATCGAGCGTGACGGTGGTCAATTCTAATTGTGGTTTTGACATGCGTACGAGGATTGCAGACCACCCACGAGTCAATAAATTTCCTGTTTTTTGGTACGACAACAGATGTTCAACTTCTTGATTTACATTCATTTGAATCAACTCATAAAAAGCATCTTGTGACACGACACTTGATTCTATATACACACGCTGTGTATGCCCATCGGTATCAAAAGAGAGAATAATACCAGCATCCACCAACTTATTATTCATATCACGAAAAAAGGCTGTCAATTCTTCTCTATCCATACCACCCACCTGTACACTCCCAATCGCAACACCAGGTAATACCCGCGCTTCATATGAAGATGCATACGAAATCATGCCTCCTAGTCCAATACCCAAAATAACAAGAAAAGAAATAACCCATACCCAAATACGCGCCCATGAAATGGTTTGCATTTTTTTTGTTACTTCTTCCAATTCTTTTTCAACGGTACCATTCATATATTATTCATCAACAATTTCTATTGGGATAGTTCTTCCTTTTGATTCTTTTGTTTTTGGGATACGTATACTCAACAGTCCATGGGTATATTCTGCGACAGCACCACCCGATGCGACGTCTGCCGGGAGCACAATACTTCTTGAAAAAGGGCCCCAATAACACTCTGCATGATACTGTCCAGATGCCATGTCTGTCAATGCAGGTTTTTGTCGTATTCCCCGAATAGATAGCAGATCTTCATGGATATGCACATCTACCGTTTCGGGATCAACACCAGCCATTGGCGCAACGACAAGAATCTCTTGGACCACATCATACACATCAATGGCAAGACGCCCCTCACCTGTAGGTGCCCAATCAGGAAATGCCTCCTCGTTTCTGTGTGAGGAAATATTGATGGGGGTCTGCCTATCGGCTTTTTGTGACTCCAATATCAATGAAAAAATGTCATCTGGTTCTTTTGCCATATATACCTATACTATAGCAAATTTTTTGTTTTGTGGGAATAAAATGAATACGAACAAAAAAACATTTCAGGCACATACAATTTCATGAAAACATATTTTCCAAAATCTTCATACAAAGACCATCAACAGGAGCCTCCCTCAATGTAAGTTATGTAATACATGCTTTTTTTTGATCCTATACAATGCACATAGCATACGCCAAGGATCACGCATGACACTAACCTGTGATTTATCAGAGTTCTTCCAATGTATACCAACTTCCTTTACTGGGATATGAAACAATTTTGCAAGGCTCAAGATCTCAACATCAAAAGCAAACCCTGTTTCTACAACGTCATGAGATATTAATTGCCCACAACTCCTTGTAAATAATTTGAATCCGCACTGGGTATCAAGATATGGCAATTTCATCATTTTTCTCATAATACTATTGAATATGCCCCCCATGATCTTCCTGTGCCACTTGTCTATTCTTGTTAATGTCCCATCTTTGATAGCACGAGATCCTATCATTATTTCATATTGATGTACAAATGGCTGAAAAAAAGCCAGAGAATCTATTGAAGCAGAATTGTCAGCATCCATAAAGAGAATCCACTCTTTTTTAGAAGATAACATACCTTGTTTTACTGCAGCTCCTTTTCCTTGGTGCTTTATAGGTATACAACGTACCACTGATTTTTCCATGATACTACAAAATTCTTTCTCAATGTCATCTCTTGTGGTATCGAGCGATCCATCATCAACAATAATAATTTCAAAATTGTTCGTAAAAAGTGAGACCTTCGATAAAATATCATGTATTGTGTGAATGATCCTACCCGATTCATTGTACGTTGGAATCACTATGGATAAGCTAGAAAGCATACGATTTATCTTTTTTCTAAAATAATGGGAACACCCGTCTCTCCCCAACTGCTATGGAAATAAGATAAGGCTTCGCCCCTCCAAGTATCTTTTGTATCCAATGTTTTTATTTTTTTATACCCAGCCATATCAGTAAAAAAAATAAAGTCATCTTTTACATCATGTACATAAAAATCTAAATCATCTTCATTTTGTGGATTTAACACAACATAATTATTGATGCTTTCCCACTGAAATGTTGCAGCAGGCCCCCCAAACGTATCTTTTTCTGAATATGTAAGTATTTTTTTTGGAACATGTGTACGTTTTTCTATATACTCAGTAAGAAGATCGACTGGCTGTTTTGTGGGATACAAAACATATGTAAAAGCTCCCTCTAACGAAAAAGAAACATACGCCATGCCGAGAAGAGACACCACTACAACAACGACAATGTTACCCTTATATCTATGTTTATGATATACGTCATATAAGACTGACGCAATAATACAAAAAAAGACAGGGATAGCACTCATCATATACCACACTATTTTTGTTTTCATAATCTGTAGAGGAATCACAAAAGCCAAAAACCAAAGGAGCCAAAGTTTATCCTCATCTCTTCCATATTTCAATAATCTCCCCAAAAAATATGTACATGCACTGAGAAAAAAAATGGTGAAAAATTGTAATTTAAAAAAAATAAAATTGAAGTAAAACCACTGATTTCCCACATGTCCTTCAAGTGGTCGAATCATTCGTTGAAAAAAATGATATCCAACATAGCTGTTCATAAATTCCACGGGATACATAACAAAAGCATAGATGTGCCATGGCAACATAATACCTATAAAAACCAAAAGAGAAATAGTTATTATTCCCCTATGCAGGATACGATATTTTTTTGTCCATAGCACATGAGCACCAATTGCCAAAGGGACAAGCAACGCTATATATCCACGTACCATAAAGCTCATTCCTGAGACAAGCCCAACAACCCAAAATAATTTTGGGTTCTTCCATGACACAATATATGTCCAAAAAGTTAGTACAGTAAAAAATAAAAAATACCCATCAAAATCAGCGGTTCGAATCATGTGTGGGAAAAAAAATAACGGACATATTACAAAAGCAAGACTTGAAAAAAAAGCAATCCAGTAAGAATAAAATTTCTTTATCATTACATATAAAAGAAGCACCGAAACAACAAACGATAGTGCGCTCATGAATCGTAACCCAAAATTATTCATCCCAAACATATCGGTACCAATAAGGTGTAACCAAAAACCAACGACTGGTTTTTCCAACCAAGGATGAAAATTGTTTGTTGCCAATAACCTGGGGACATTATTCATTTCTAACACAGTCTGGGCATAAATCCCTTCATCCCAATTTTCTAAACTAACACTCCCTATATTATAAAAAGAAAAAAAACTTGCTATCAACAGCAATATACTTAGCAAAAAATAATGTATATAATTTTTTTTCATTACAGCATATATTATAGAGAATTAGATGCGATGTCGTACGTATTATAAGCCCTCTCCTCAAACGGGTCAAACATAGTTACCATTGCACATATATTGACGAATCTTGCATTACCCGCTATACTATTCAGGCTCTCTCTTGGAGAGCGTATATTTTGATGTAACGTCGAAGGCAACAACGATACAATCCATACGTGAGCGGAGGGATGGCTGAGCGGTCGAAGGCGGCGGTCTTGAAAACCGTTGTGGATGAAAGTCCACCTAGGGTTCGAATCCCTATCCCTCCGCTCACAGATGGAGTCTTGTCAGTCAAAGGCGAGTCCGATTGTGGCGGAAAAACTGTTGTGGATGAAAGTCCACCTAGGGTTCTCCCGACTCAGTCGGGACTATCCCTCCGCTGTGCATCGAAATATCGGGAGAGGTGTCAGAGTGGCCGATCGTACAGCTTTGCTAAAGCTGCGTACCGCAAGGTACCGCGGGTTCGAATCCCGCCCTCTCCGCGGACGATTTTCCCAAAAAAAGAATCTCGTATAGAAAGAAAAAACAGAAGGGTTTCAGGGAACACTGATCCCGCACACACAACGTGGTGGCGGGACGAATCCCTCACTCTCCGCAGATGACCTTTCCACAAGGAGAGTTGGCTGAGTGGTCTATAGCAGCAGTTTACTAAACTGTCGTCCTTGAAAGAGGACCGGGGGTTCGAATCCCTCACTCTCCGCATAATACTGTTTCCAACACCGACAACCCCCTTTCTAGCGCAATGTTCAAAGGGTTTCAGGGAACACTGATCCCGCACACACAACGTGGTTGCGGGACAAATCCTTCACTCTCCGCATGAAAACAAAGGAATACTCCCTTTGTTTTTTTTACAAAAAAATCATTATCCACGAGCCAACGTCCACCCATATACTTCCGTTGCTCCTTCTTTGAGAAGGATCTCGGCACACGTCTGCATCGTCGCACCAGTGGTATAGACATCATCCACCAATAATACACGTTTCCCTTGCATTTTTTTGGGAGCTACGACACGGAAGGCCTTTATGACATTCTGAAGCCTTCCTTCTCTATCGAGTCTTGCTTGATGTGGTGTATTTTTTGTACGAATGAGTATATGTTCATACATCGGAATTTCTGTTTCTTTTGCGAGCATTCGTGCGAGGAGTGCGGCTTGGTTGAATCCTCGTTCGGCATACCGTTTTTTGTGCAATGGCACAGGAATAATACTATCAACCTGTGGCAAATCTTGTCTATATTTTTTTACCCACTGATGAATCATTTTTTCAAACACAATTGCGATGTCATCCGCAAAATCGTACTTCAACGTATGAATGCTCTTTCCAATATGGCCAGACTCTTTGTATACTGTACTTGCAACATGATGCGTAAGAAATGATGGTAATTGTTTTTTTGTACACGATACACACACTTCACCTGAATCCGTTTTTTCATGGCACAATGGACAAAATAGTTGTGATGTAATATCTATCATAGCGAAACAATCATCGCATATCCATGCACCTTCTCTTTCACAGGACAAACAAAAAACAGGAAAGAGGTACTCCTTCACTGTTTGCATAGCCCCCCTTAAGAATACCATACAGCATTATTCCCAATACAATCCAGAGACATACCATGTGCCATCTGTTTCAAGAAGCTCGACACGACCAGTATGATACACCCGCTCATCCATATCTTTTGATTCTAGGTGTTGCTGTGCTTCTATATGCACGATGGCAGTAGTATCTATCACAGATTCAACCCTGCTGACGATAACATGTGTCGTACTTCCCTGATAGGTATCACTATAGCGCTGTGCCTGCGTTTCTACCCAAGAAGCCATCTCTGGTGTGACGAGAGGAAGGACATCGCGAATATGGGTATTTCTTGATTGATTGGAGTATGAGAGAAAACGCTCGACAAAATCAATAGAACGTTGTCGTACAAAACGCTCTGTTTCGTCTTCATTTGCCAGCACACTCCCAAGCTGCTGTGGATTGCCGATGACTGGCTGCAAATTGAGCGATGCATCATATATTGGTGCTGGCACTTCACCATTCCCAGATGTTTGTTGTGTATTATCTGGCTGTTCCTGCGTGGTATCATTGTGTTTGTTTATTGCCATGATACTCAACACAATCGCCAAAACAAGCAGGACAGCAATACTGACGATGAGAAATAGACGTTGACGAATATCGAGCATATATGCGGGTTATGATCTTCCTGGGCTAATAACTTGTTGTTCAAAATCTTTTTTGGCTTGTTCTATCTGCAAGAGCTGTTCTGGATCTGACGTAATGAGCTGATCTTCAGTATATGATGCAACCACTTTGATAGCCGCATGTTTTAATCCAGCAAAGAATATTCCTTCTCCTACAGCACCTTCTAATAATAAATATTTTTCTCCCTCTGTCAGCAAAAAGGTTTTTTGGATTATGTCTATTGATGCTGGCGACTGTCGGAGCAAGAGCTGCAACGCAGAGTTCGTCACAATTGCTTGTCCGTATTGTGAGCTCAAGAAATCATTCACATCCTGCGTAATCGTCGTGACACCCAAATAATATTTTCGACAACGCTTTACCAGTGCAAAAATAAACTTCGCACTGTCTTCGTGTTGCATGAGCCACCAGGCTTCATCAATAATAAGCAAACGTTTTTTTCGTTCACTGCGAACAATATTCCAAATATAATTTACCAACGTATAAATCGCCATAGGGCGCAATTCATCTTCGAGATCTCTGACACTAAAGATGACAAGCGCATTATTCACATCCACATTCGTAGGCGCATTGAACAATCCTGCAAACGTTCCATCAGTATACTTACTTAGTTTAATCACCAATTCACTCGCCCCGTCTATCCCTTCGAGGACATCGAGCAGATCCTGCATAATTGGCGGCTCGACGGTCGCAAGGTCCGATGAAGAGGTAATATCTTTTTTTGCATAGGCTTCGAGGAGAGCACGATCAAGAAGAGAGTCTTCTGTTGCCGTTACTTGCCCGAGCATAATGCGAAGCAACCCCTTGGCCGTGATGACTGCACTCCGAATAATATCTTCTGTAGACACTTGCTCTCCGACCGGACGTGGCAAATCAAATGGATTGACTTTTCCTTCTGAAGCAAGCGAAATATTGATATAGGTACCACCAACAGCCTCGGAAAGATGTTCATACTCGCGTTCTGGGTCGATAACAATCACATCGATGCCCATCATAAGACTGCGAAGCACTTCGAGTTTTACAGCATACGATTTTCCAGCACCAGAGGTCGCGAAGACCACCATATTTGCATTTTGGAGTGAAAATCTATCAAACAAAATCAAACTATTGTTGTGTCGATTGATACCATAGAGAATACCATCATCACTGGTCAGTTCTGACGACATAAACGGAAACGACGAGGCAATCGGAGATGAATTCATGTTGAACGCTACCATCAGCTCATCAATAGCAAGTGGCATGGTAGAGGTGAAACCTTGTTCTGCCTGAAACAACACATTTTTTGTATAAATAAGTCGTGCACCAAAAATATTTTCCAAATCTTCTGTCAACGTATCAAGTTCTTTTTTATCATTTGCATAGATCGTCACATAAAAAGCAAATTGAAAAAAATGCTCAATGCCTTGCGTCAAATCATCACGGAGTTGCTCGATATCGCGCAGTGCTGTTTCTCTGAGCGGATCACGTGGCGCTCCTTTTTCTGCATCACCTGACAGCTGTGCTTGGAGTGCACCTACTTTTTTCTTGAGCTGCTTGAGAATAACCGCAGATTCTACAGGATAAAAAAACATTGACAGATCCATGGTCGAATTCAAATTCAAAATTGGCGAACTCCATCCAACAGAAATATATCGAGGATATGTAATCACGTACATGGTACGCAAAAATACATCACCCAGCTGAATGAAGTTTGATTCGACTCGAAACGCAGACGGTGCAATCAAATCTTTGATAGCCACGGTCCCCTCTCGATACAGCCGTTCTTCTTCGAGCGTGATAAGATCATCCTTGGTCACATCCTTTTTTGGATCATGACCACGATCTTTTTTGGCTGTTTTTCTTGTCAGTGGTTTGAATGGCATAGTTTTTTTACGTAACACATAACACGTAGCACGCCATGCCTGCCGGCAGGCAGGTAACAAGTTTATACTGCAAAGATGTGCCCGCAGAACATTGTTGGTGGATATGCAATGCAACTCATTGCATATCCACCAACCCAGTTTATTTCGATCTTGTTACGTGTTATGTGTTACATGTTTCGTGGTTATGTGTCAATTTGGAGTTTATCTACATCACCGAGACTTTCTGCAAATGCAATGTCTGGATTGTATCCCATATAATACAGTTCGATGAGGGCCTCGGTATCGAGCGCCACGGTCTGCAGTGACATGCCATCGAGCCCGCCCATCACCTGTCTGACACGGGATTCCAAATCTTCTTTTCTTTTTTGGAACCGTTCATCCTTTAGCCGCACCGTGAACGCAGGCTTGAGTACTTCTTTAAATCTTGCAAAAAACCCTTTTTTTCTATTTGATAATGGATCATATGGGACAACTACATAAAACCGTTTTGTCATGATCTGTCCGATGTCTACCAATTCTTCTACAAAGGCACGATAATCTGCAATTTGTACGCGCAACAATTCGCTTGTTTGCTTTTTTTCTTTTTCTACAAGTTTTGCAAGATAGGGTTTTATCTGCAAGCGGCGCGACTGAACAACAATCTGTATAGGAAATTCGAGCGAATTGAGAAAACTTACATAGGACGAAATGAGCGCATTTTGTTCATCTTCTGATTTTAATGCAAAATTTATGCTCGATGTCATCAGCACTTTTCTGAGCGTCCCATCCTTCAATACGACAACACCATCTCGGATCTCCGCAATAGGAAGATAGGTTTGCGTCGCTGGGCGCGAGTGTTTCTTTGCGTTCTTTTTTTTGTCTTTCATACAATGCGTTCACACACAGTGTGTCAAGTATATCATGTCTGCATAATTCATGACAGTAACATACCGTAGAACATCACAGATTCGAAGTCTTCAGTTTATACTAGAAAAAAGGTACGGAGTGACAAGCGTCAGCTTGTCTAGAACCAACGAAAACGAGCTGACGCTCGTCACTCCCACCCATTTCATTTAGACATGTTCATCGGGCCGATAGTATCCCCCTGTATTCACGACCAGTGAGAGATCTTTGATATGTTGTTTGTGCACAGCCTTTTTCTTCACAATATCAGAAATTTCATCATCATCACCACTGTGCAAATAATATTCCAAATCTTTGTCTGTATATGCTTTATGCCAAATACGAAGTCCAGGCCGTTTCATAGTCTGAATAATGTTGAGCAGAAAAATATGAAACACCTGGCCATTTACCCTTACAAACGAAAAGACAATCGCAATAAGGCCAATAATGACTGCAATGGTAATAAATAATGTCGTGTCAGCAAGTCGATATGTCCCAAAGATAGTAATACCAGCAGCAAGTAAAATAATAAATTGCCTCGTGGTGATCGGACCAAAAATCTTGTCTTCAACTTCGATAAATTGTGGGACAACGAATTGTTGCATAAACATTTCATGAATCATGGAACATGTAGCACGTAACAGATACATATCTCGAACGAACGGAGTGACAAGCGTCAGCTTGTCGGGATTACCGAGTTCATGCTTTTCCGATAACAGCTGACGCTTGTCACTCCATTTTTGAACATTGTTACGTGCTATGTGATATGTGTTACGTGACACCTACATTCTCAAACTTGCACTAAACAAGGCAATTTCTTTCATATCCTCGGGGGTCATATCATCGCTCCTCGATGCCGTGAGAGGTGTTCGTTCTGAGAGTGACTGTGTGATATGTGAGAGATACTGCCCATACAGCGGACTTTGTATCCATGCCACTTTTACTTTTTGAAACTCGAGATATGATTCTTCTCGGATCACAGCTATTTTTGCTTTCAGTATTTCCGTTGCTTTTGCAGGGTCTTTCCCGTACCGACGAAAATCAGTCATGGTGATCTGCCCTATTTCCTCGAGTGGTCCGACGGTTTGTTGTTGTTTTTCAGGAGGATGAATGTCGGTAAACGATGTATCCCCTCCTCCGCTCGATGATGACATCGTTGGTGCAGATGAAAAAACTGTTGCTGTTTTTTTGGGTGTTGGTGTTTGTTGGACCGTTCTTCTCGGAGCGGGAATAGATTCCTCACGAGATGTCTCGAGTGACGTATGAATTGCTTGTATGAGCTCCTGTGCCTGCTCACTCGTGAGCGCGAGGCCACCATGTTCCGCAGGACGAGCAGCATACTCGATGACTTGTGCGTCACTGCGAATATCTTTGAGTCGTGACTGTATCAGTGAATGCAATCGATGTTCAAGATCAACAGGTATTGAAAAAGAAATATTTTTTGTCACCATGGCCACGTCCTCAAAACGCGCTGATGGCACTGCCCTCGCAAGAGGATTGATCACATCTGCCTGACTGACAGTTTCTTCGAGCGGAGATTTGTGATCCTGCTCGTTCCACTCATGCGCCTTTGCGAGGTCAGTAAAATAGTCAGAAACGGGAGTCGTCGTAGAAAGCTCATGCGGTGTTTCTTCCATTGGGAGGTCGGTGTCTTTTGGCAGTCTCGGTGCCTGTGCAGGAACTGATTTCGGAGCAGGAGTGAGAAATGTTTGTTTTTTTGGAGGGACGGGTTCGAGTTTCGGGGATATTGGTTCGGGGATATTAGTTCGGGGTTCAGAGTTCAAAGTTTTGGGTTCAGAAATCTCTTGCTCATTATGTACTGTTACGTGCTTATTGTCCCGCAAAGTGGGATCCCGCTTTGCGGGATTTATTGCTAGTTGTTTATTGCTAGTTGATTGTTGTTTATTGTTTATTGAGGTAACCGAAGATAATGGCACTCGCTCGGTCGTTCCATCTGCTTTTTTTATGAGAATCATTGGTTCTGCCATAGATTACAACGATGTATTCCATTCAAATGCACTTGTCTGCTGATTGTATACCACAATATCCTGATCTTCTTTCAATACCCCCTGCTCTCGCAAAAATTCGTTGAAGCGGATTACTTTTTCTTGCGTCTTTTGATCTTCGAGTGATTCGTTTGCTTGGATCTGCAACAAAAAAGGCTCAAGTGGTACGACAGAAGGATATTCATTCTCTTTTGGTTTGAATTCCTTTGTGAAATAGTCAGCAATCAATGACCAAAAATCTTCATCGATCCACCATGTGAGCAAATGCTCCATCTGCGTATCAAAAATTTCTTTCTCATTTGGCTCTGATCCACGATTTTTTTCGATGAGATCTACTGATTTGATATGCCCATAGATGTACAATACTTTTCTAAGTACATGTTTCCACAGTCCTTTATTTTCTACATGTGCCACATGTTCATCAATATATTCTTCTCTTTTATATCCATCATTGAATTTGTCTCCCAGACGGAGCATGTAATCTTTGAAGAGTGACCCTAGTGCTATCGATTCTCCGTCTAGCCCAAGAGGCAACGTTTCCTTATTTTTATCAAGGCTTTTCAACAAAAAAATATTTTCATTCACGTAATCTACCAACGTTGACGTTTCTTGATACAGATAATCTTGTAATACGTGGGTGAGTGGAACACCTGCTATCTGCGCCTTTACAAAATAAAAAGATAACCAAAATTCCTGGAATTCCCAATCCAACTGTCTGAAATAAATAAAAGGCACGTGAAGCAATATGGTCAGGTAAAAAGCTTCGTCCCAACTGTATATCGATTTTTTATAGATGTCTACCACATGCAAATGTTCGTATGCAATAGTACTGAGTGCAAATCCTTCACCATTATCTAAAAGATATCTAACAGTTGAAGCAAGTCGAGGTCCATCATATGTTGAAATATCACCAGATAATACATCTGCAAATTCTTTTTTTGTGTAAGCATCCACTTTTGACACTTTCAGAAAAGCAGCGATGAGTTCTATCTGAGATATCATCTCTTCTCCAATTTTTTCTAGCTCTCCAAACGCATTTGAAATAGTCTGTTTTACCACGTCGGAAAAACCATCATATTGCGTAGATAAGAAATCAATACTATCTGCAGCAACACCATATTTTTTTGCAAAATCACTAATATTGACAGAAGAAATCAATCTATACGTATGTTCTTCAGCTGATACAGTATTTGGTGTCTGTGTATAGGATGCAATCCATGTATTCCAATTCTTAACAAATAGAGTCACCGTATCAGTATCAAACATTTCTAACACACTTTTTTCTTGAACATTCGGATATTCTTCTGAGGTATCCTGACTATAGGCCTGTGCAATGTCAGCGATATCTCGAATTATAATCCGAAATGACTGTTGCTCTTCTGAAAAACGAACAACAGTTTGTTCTCTAAAAAATTCTTGAAGTGTACGAAACGCCTCGATACTTTTTACAAAGTCGGTCGTATGAAATTTTTCAAATTGTTTTTCTATTTCAAACATACACAAAATATAGAGTAGTTGTCTTCTGATTACGTAGGTCTTCGCATGTCAGCTTCATCTTCATCATCCCGATCACCTCTCCCTTTTGTTCTTAATGCTTCTTCACGCTTTGACGATGCCGCTATCCCCTGTCGTATCTTATCCATAAAATGTTCTTCTACATTCATGGTATTATTATTTTTCTCAATATATTTCAATAAATTATTCAAGAAATCACTGTTTTTTCTTCCTTGAATATCCGTTCCTGCAACTTTGATGTTTGCCAACCCTTTGTCAGCATCAAAACGATCTACATGCTGTGCTTTTGCTGCCATCACATAGTTGAAGGTATCAGCGTTCCCTGCAACCAGCGGAACTAAAACATTTTTTATATAGGCTTCCATTGTACCATGTTTCTTTAATATGGCTTCTTCACTTTCCCCGATCAATGCAAATTGTCCATCCATTTTAGCGCCATTTCCAAAACCATACCCCGCAATAGCATCTACAGAACGTTCAGGCATCTGACGGGCAGCCAAGACTGAATTAAGTTCTTCCAATTGACTTTTTGCATATCTTTCGTCAACTTTTTTCAACACACCATTTTCAACATCAGCTTCTCCGAGACCATGATATTGCCATTTCAACTTTCCTTTAAATTTGCGCGCTTCTGCTGCCATGAGTGTAGCAGCTTCATCCAAAGTTGCTACACGGTATGCATTCATTTCATTATCCCATTGAAAGTGAGCTCCATATTCTTGATGTCCAACGTTGATTGCTTCACGCTTGAAAAAACTACTTGCTTCCTGCATAAATTCTGCAGATTGTTGCATTTTATTCTCAAAGTTTTCTGCAGACATGCTTATCAATTGTCCTGCATCACCCAATTTTTTAACAACAGCACTATATGAATCATTTTTGTCAATAGTTGCGCCACTGTCACCGCTTACATACACGGTTTCTCCTTTTTTCGCAGCTGCAATTTTTTTCTGTATTGTTTCGTGATCACGCATATAATCTGTGTCACCGGCCGTTACCATGAGTTGCTGTACCTTTGACACACGTGCAAAATCAGATGTTTTTGTATATTTTCCGGTTGTTTCGTCTTCGTTGATAATACCCAGTTGACCTACAAAAATATCTCTCAAATTATTGAGCTGTTCCATTTTGTCTTTATCATCTTTAAATTCACCATTTTTTGCCTTTTGAAGATCCGTAGCAACCTGTGAAATGACATCATCAAACCATCCATTCTTTCCCACATGCATCGCCGTTCCCATCATAAATGCGCGTTGTTGTCGAGTCAGTGTCCCTTTCTTTTTTGCGAGTAATAGATGTGCCAACTGACTAGACGCAAATGAGGCCGCGTCTCCTGCTTCTTGTGTTTTCAAATCACTGGCAACACTCTCTGCCCAAGGGACAAGTGTGGTAGAAGGAGTGGATACACCATAATTTGGCATTTCGACTGAATACGCCTTTGCTGTTTCACCAAGCATAGTCTCGTACATCGTACGATTTTTCTTTGTTTGCTCCAGTTTCTGTGTATTCTGTGCAGCCTGTGCATAGGAATTTTTGCTTAATTCTCTATCCAATTCTGCCACAAGTGCTTCTCCTCCTTTTTGTGCACCTGCTTTTATTCTTTTTTCCAACAAATCAGCAGCCTTTTCTAGTTGTTTTGCAATTTTATTATTTTTGAACACTTCAGCAGCGGCCTTTGAGCTTGCCTCCAGTTGATCTGCAGCATCTTGCAAGATCATAGAAACCTCTCCAAATGTTGACTTTTGGAATGTCTCTGCAAGCTGTGCCTCTTGACTTCGTTTTTCGGCTTCCTTTCGATCTCCTCCTACGGTTTTTGCCTGCATACGTATACGCTCTGCAATTGCTTGACGAGCTTTTGCATCTCCCTCCACTTCTACCCCTTTTACATATTTCCCAGTCGCGATATCATCAGCCAATTGGAAAATCTTTTTCTCAGACGCTGTCGCGAGATCTTTAGCCTCCTTCGTGGTTGCAAATCCAGCTTCGGCTTTTTGAAAACGATCTCTATTTTCAGTTGCAATTCTATCTTCCTTAAGTTTCGCAGCGCGTGTTGCAACATCACCAGTATCTTTAATAACTTTTGCTCTCAAAGCCTGTGCTTCGTCTGTTTGTGTATATGTATCAACCAATCCTTTACGTTCATTACGGGCACCAGTCAATGCTGTCTGTGCAGTTTCTGAAGCAAGTTTTAATTTTGATAAATCTGTATCTGCTGCCATTTTTTCGTCTATCATGCCACTTAATGAACCACCCTCTATAGGTGATATTTCTCTTTTTTTCATTAACTCAGCAATAGCCTCATTCTGAGAAACTCCACTAGCAGCCATATATGCTTCCACCTTTTTCTGAGAATTTTTGTCAAATTCATCAATATCTTTTTCTCCAAGATTACCTGCAACAGTATCAACAGCAGACTCAAAAGCCTCTTTCTTTGCTTCTTCATAAGAGTCAGTTAACGTCTTCAGAGCAGTAGTCAATTCTTCAATTCTGGTTCTTAAGCCAGAACCTTCTGTCTCGTCAAATTTAGCCTCAACAACATCTTTTACATCACTCTCAAGACTATCATTTGCTTGTTTTTGCAAATCAGCATCCTTTATATTTGCTTTTGCCCATGCCTCTCCCACATCAGCAAGCTCTTCTTTATTTTCTTTTTTATTTCGGAACTCATTTATAGCTTCTTCTTTTTCTTTTTTGAGTTCATCAACTACACCGCTATCCTTCACAGCCTTATTTGCAATTTTTGCCTGTTCTGCTGCAACACCTGCTTTTCTTCCACGTTTTGATTCTGCTTTTTCAGCCTTAATAACATCCTCTTCGGCTTCGAGTTTATATCTCTTTTTCTTCCATGCCTCGATACCAAACCCAAATTTCTTTCCAACCCTGTCAAGTGTTCCAATATTTTCTTTTCGACTAATAGTATCGATAATATTCTCATCAGTCATCTTGCTATTTCTATCAAGTTCTTCATTCAATTTTTGACGACGCAATTCCCCCATTCTTCCAATAAACGGAATTTTTCGGACGACTGGCATTGTAGCTCGCGCGATATTTATTCGCTTCTTCATCCTATCGCCCCATTCACGTGCTGGCTGCGCGAGTATTTCATCTCCCTTCTTCTTTGCATATCTCCCCACGGCACGTCCTGCAGCAACCCCCGTCGCAATCGTTGCGACATTCTTTACAAATCCAGTCGCGCTCGACGTCAGACCGCCGGCTACTACTCCGAGATTTCGGACAGTCTTCAGACCGATGATAAGGAAGACTGTTGTTATCAAAAAGCTCGCAAGGTTTTCCCAACTCGTCGCTTCTGAAATACTCAATTTTTTCTGTCCATCCTTCACTTGTGCACCGCTTTCTATGACACTTGTCGCTTCTGCTCCGGCACTGCCAAAATCGAGTTGTGGCACAGAACTATTCAGTGTTGCAAAAGCAAGCCAGAGGAAAAAGACCATGACTGGTGCGACGATGACATGATTGGTAAATTCGCTCCACCATTCCTGCGCATATTTTTGTGTCTGCGGAATGACTTGGAAAATATAAGCAAGTGGAGACAGGATAATCAATACCCACAAAATCACCATTCGTGCTGCCATGACAATTGCAAATGCCCCCATTGTTGCCATCATAATCGCGGCTAGCAACA
>Ga0210057_1001670_pt1 | contig 33120 bp, 32 predicted proteins | sample CryGeyCG2114_010_2_FD_183968 | JGI IMG/M metagenome (GOLD analysis project Ga0210057, IMG submission 183968) | Groundwater microbial communities from aquifer - Crystal Geyser CG10_big_fil_rev_8/21/14_0.10 (SPAdes) (version 2) | ecosystem: Environmental > Aquatic > Deep subsurface > Groundwater ... | reverse complement strand
TCATAAAAATCCAGCCGAAACCGCCAAAAGGCCCGAATCCAAAATTCATCATATTGTTTGTTGAATTATTACTGCCAAAGGGAGACGACCACCCTCCCCACATCATATTCATCATAGGCATCCAGCCGCCGCTGATTGTCGGAAACGCCGCCGACGTATCGCAACCGGAAAGACGCTTGCCCATGACGACATGAATTTGCTCCTCGCCATCTTCGCCGTGCGCCTGAATCATCATAGCGTTCATGGCGGCGTGTGACTCACCGGCCATCTGTCCCATAAAGTATTCGCCAAGCACTCCATACTTTTCATCGTTTAGATTTTCACAAGTAACTTCTTTTGCTTGCAGTTTATTCCAAAGCTCTTTGCCTTCTTGTTCTTCGCGAGTGGTGTGTTCAACTACCTCGTTCCAATCAACCGAAGTGTTAGAAAATCCACCCATCATTTGGGCATTTACGTTTGCGGCAAATGAGCCAATGACGACTGCCGCAAGAATTGTGAAAATAAGTCTTTTCATATTTTTTAAGTTAGCCAAACACTAAAACCTTGTCCGAACTCTCAACCATTTTGAGCAAGTCGGACATCGTAGAAATAGGGCAGATTTTACTCTCCTCCTTGCCACGCACCTTCAAGCAACTGCCACAGGCGTATATCTCACCTTTTAACTCTTTAAATTCGGATACTTTCACGGAAATATCAAAATCTGTACTGTCGGGAATGGTCTCAAGCTCCGATCCCTCGCTCATCAAAAAAATTTCCGCTTGATGACCTGCCTTAAGTGTGGTGATTCCAAGACGGAACGTATTCCACACATGTTCGGGCTTGTTGGATTGTAAAATAATGCCGAGTTTCATAAATGTATTTTAGCAAAAAAATTGATATTTGAAAAATTATTTGTACTTACAGATTGTTGCGATATATCGACAGTAATCGCAGTCTGGCTTGCCAGCTGGGATATTGTCTCCATTCAAACACTTGTGAGCATCTGTGATCGCTTTTTCCACCCACGAATCATCGCCGGTGTATGGGATAAGCGTGATATCAAATTCAAGCTTGCCATCAAATGCCTCGCGGTCGGTCTGGCCGTTGCAGTAGACGAAATAACCGGTACTGGAAACCTTATATCCATTCCGGCGAAGCAACCACTGGTATATCTCCATCTGCCGTTTGTAGCCGTTCTGCCACTCCTTATTGAGCTCGGTGATGTCTTCGTTCTTGGAAGTGCTTTTATAATCAACGACAATGTATTCGCCCTGGGAGTTTTGCCATAGATCATCAATCGCTCCGAACACCAAAAAGTTTGTCGCCGGGTGCAAATATTGGATGCCGGTAAAATTGTGCCGCCATTTTTCCAGATCATCGTGAGCTATTGGCCGAGCATCCACGCCGTACTTTTCAATCAAAGGATGCTTTGTGCCATTAACACGGTGGATATCAAATTCGGCTTTTAGCAGGTGATCGACTGCAGAGTTTAGTGCGAATGGAAAGCCGGGTGGACGGCCGACACCGAGCTTGCGGTCATAATAAAAACAGCGAGGACATTCCATCGATAGATCGATCTTTGAGCGTGACAGCTTAAACGGTTCCGGTGATGCCGGATCGTATAAACCTTTTACTCGTTGCGGTGTGTAGTATTCGGACATAGTTTATTTCCACTTATCGGTTAATGTGATTGTCTTGTTTTTCGGCTCGTGTTTTGACGGCTCAATCCGGCCGATATCCAGCACGATCGGAACATTCGCTAAGAGCCCGGCAAAGATGCATGTCCCTGTTGGTAGAAGTGGTAGATATTCGAATGAGACCTTATCCAGATATGAAATCGTCTGTTTGACGGAATTGATATCCTCGTTGTTAATCAGCCTATGAAGAAAATAATTGTGGAGCTGGGAGATGATGGTCGGCGAGATATCAGATGGACGTTGGCTCGCAACAGTAAGAAATACTCCGAACTTACGGCCTTCTTTAATTATTTCTTCAAAGGTTTCCAGTCGGTAGTCTTTCCACTGTTCGCTTTCGCGCTCAGAATCCTCCGATAGAATGTTGTGAGCTTCGTCTACAATTAGATTCAGGTATTTGGTATCGTCGTTTTCAACCTTTTTGTCGTTATAAAGTTTTTTACATAAGAGCAACGGCAAAATCTTCCTCATGTGCATGTTCACGTCTTTTAAAGAGACAATGGTTATATTCTTTTTTCCGTCTATCTCGCTGGCAGGTTTTACCTCTATAACCTTCTTTAAGTCATCAACACGTTTGTCGAGACGCTTGATGAGAGGTGCAAGGTGTTCCTTGTTTGAGAATCCTCGAATGATATCGTTGTAATACTGAATCACGATTTGTAGTCGCACCTCGTCGATTGACGTGATCTGGTCGACATCGATAGTAATTTGCGAGACTTTCGCATCGATATAGGTCGCCCTGAAATTCTGTTCATCGCTAAAATGCTTTGTACCGTTCTCTTGGTAATACCACTTGCTGTTCTGTCCACTGCTAAAAAACTTTAAATTAGCGTTGTAGTCATCAAGCAATGTGCCGATGGAGGTGTTACCGTTCAGGCAGTCCTTCATCTCTTTGAGGAAATTGAACACCACGGTCTTCTCGACATTCCTGTCGCTTTCTGTGGTTGCTTCAAATATCATCTGGTTAATTAATGCCTTAAGCTCGTTTGCATCCTTGATCTTGGGAGCGATGTAACTATTGTCCACCGATCGCCTGAGGAACGGCATCTGAGTTTTTTCGGTCGCTTCCAGGAACACAACCCAAAAATCCGGATCGTTGAGTGTTTCGGGAGTGATCGGAAACTTATCCTTACCCTGTGGAGTCCGGGTAGAGAGCTGGTAGGTATTTTTGTATTTCTTATCGATAATGACATGGTCTCTCGTACCACCACCTACGTACTCACCATTGAAATCAAGAAGGAAAAAATGAGCGTTCTTTTTAAATTTTCTCTTATCTTTGTATTTTAGAAAAAGCTCACGATAAATTTTTGCGAGTGTGTACGACTTGCCACTACCGGTATTTCCGAAAATACCGATGTGGCTGGCAAAGAGTCCATTTACACCGACTCTAATATCTTGTCCTTTTTCAAAAGACAAAGTGCCAATAGTAAGCGGATCGTCATCACTACGGTTGAAGTCATGGACTTGCTCAAATTCTTTTTTATGTAGAAGGAAACATTCGTTGTCGATTAGGGGGAGTTCCTTGATGCCGCGCTCAAAATTTTTGCCCTTAAAAAACCCCAACAAGCTGACTGTTAAAATTCTATTAATTTTTTCTTTTTCGCTTGTATAACCCCTCTTTCTTACAAAAAGCTTATCTTCATTGATCAGCTCTCCCTCGACCTTGCCGATGATTTTTGTGAACCCTTTGATTATTTTTATATATCCACCAACTGAGATATTTTTAAGAAGCTCGCCCTTGTATACCAGGTGCGAGGTATTTTTAGTTTTATCAACTTTCACTTCAATCGTTCTGCCTTTGACTGAAATAACTTTGCCGATTTGGAAAATTGAATCCTCTGAAATTTGTTCAGCATTAGTGGCCATAGCTTTTATTCTTCCGAGTCATCGGCCAGTTCTTCCGACGGCACGACTTCCTCGCACTCTACTTTTTCGAGAACAACCCCAAGAATTTCTTTGTTGATGTTCGGGAAGTTATATTTGAACTTGTCGGTTTTCACTCCTCCCTCTGCATCTTCCTGTTCCGGTGCGATAATCTCGATATTATTGTTTTTGATGTTATTTTTTCCAAACCGTTCTTCTATTTCGGTTTTTGCTTTTGAACTGTGGGCTATGACATAAATCATGAGTGTCGGATTGGAATTTGCGGCTCGCAAGGTTATGTCGCATATATGCTCATCTGCAAAGGAAAAACCCATCACAAAAAGTACGGTATTTTCTTTTTCAAGCTCATTGGAATACAAACGCAAAAGCTCATAGTATGTCTGATTCATCAGCGTGTGCTTAAACTTTTCCTTTGTCGGATTGACGACAATAAGTAGTTTTTCATAAGCCTCCATGAAGTCATTAGTCGATGCATCTGGAGTCTTGCCAGTCGCGGCCGTGACAAGAGTATCTATAGTCGCATCATCCGGAACGCTTAAGATGTGACCGTCCGAAATCGTCTTACTCGCCACCTCTTTGACGTGCTTCAGGCCAGAGGAAAACATTACATCTTTATCGTTTATTTCCCACGACAATGAACCGTGCAGTTTGAGCAAATTAAATACCGGTAACTCTGCAGTGTTATCGTAATGTAAACTCTTTTTGAAATGCGACTTCTTAAAATTGCTCAAACTAAATCTTGGCTTAAAACGTCCGTTGAAACCATCATTGTATTCAAGATTTAGGTCTTCCAACGCCTTCTCCAAAAAGATATCGACGTTGGTAGTAAAAAGATTGACCTCTTTGCTCAGTATCGTGACTTTTCTCCTTAGCAGGATTGAATTAAGTGATTTAAGAAAGGTCTGGTATTGTTCAAGAACTTCGTTTACTGCCGCATCTGGTTCAAGGATCTGCGAATTCTTACCGATCACCTCATCAAAGTATTTTTTATATAACGATGCACGAATGATCATCTTCACATTCACATCAAGCTCTCGCGTCTCAAGATCGTTGAGTAATACCTCAATACTCCCGAGGGTTTTGAGGTATGGCAAAGACAGCCCCGATCCGAGAAGGAAATTTATATTGCAGTCTTGAATTGTGTCTTTGATCTTGTCGTGCATATGCTTATTTTTTTAGTTCATACATTCCTGCTTGAACTGCTCATAGCCATTATTGATCTCTTTGTAATTTACAGCGATCACATCGAAGTGCTTCTTCGCCGAATCAATCTTGGCACGTTCGGAGGAGCGTAGGTTCGTGCCGCCTTTGGTCTCGATCACGAAGTAGACCTTCTCCTTGGCCTCCTTGCCTTGCAGATCACGCTTTGCGGTCACGATAGCCCAGTCCGGATTGTATCCACCGACAGGGGTCTCGATCTTGAACCAGCCTGGGAGCTTAATGAATAGTTTGATACGTTCGTCTCGATCCAAGTCGACAGCAAATTTTTGTTCAACTTCTGAATCGTAAACAATCGCATCGTAAATGGAATTATTGACCGGCTCGGTCACATCCTTATAGCTTGGAATATTCTCGAACTGATCAAGCCCATATTTCTCCGGCACGACCTCGTAGCTGACTTGTTCAACATAGTCCCGAATAAGCTCCTCTCGAATGATCTTCGTCACTTCGTAAACAAACCGGTCCGGATTATTTGAGAGTGACTTAAAATTGCCGGACTTCTGTAAGATCGTGGCAACGGTCTCACGGGTAAGTTTCGTATCGTTTTTGATGGACTCCACGCAATCAATAAGGCGACGAGCTTGAGACATCTCCTGTGACTGGCCACCGATAATCGTCGCCCCTATGCCTTCTTTCGCAATGGCGATACCGGCACGCTCTATCTTAATTTGTGGCTTTGCAACCTTAAGTTCCTTGATACGCTTAGATGTTTTTTCAATGACACGTTCAGCATCGACTCGAACGACATACTTTGTCTTTTTAGAAATACGATCCCAAATAGCTTGGAAGTTTTCGTCTTTATCAAAACCTTTCTTCAATTTGACTGTTACTTTTCGTTTTGCATTATTCGGTGTAGGGGGAGCTTTATAGATGCCATCCTCAACAAACTCGGACTGAAGTCCGGCCACATAGCTTGAGTAGCTTTCGTTGGCAATAACCGATAAGAGGTTAATGTTTTTGAGGAAAATACGCTCTCCGTCCTGATTGACGCACAAGCGCATACCACGCCCGATTTCCTGACGTTTCTTCATCGATGACGATGTGAGATTAAGGGTACAGATATTAAATATGTTTGGATTATCCCATCCCTCCTTTAGAGCAGAGTGGGAGAAAATAAACTCTGTTGCTTCGTCAAAGGAAAGTAGTCGCTCTTTATCTTTCATGATCAGCTCGTATGCTTCCTTGTTTTCGGCGATAGCAGATTCACGCTCAATATATTCAGTGGCGTTCTTCATGGCAAAATATCCTTTGTGAACAGCATTCACATCGGCATTACTCTCGCCATATTCTTTTTTGAAAGTGTTGAACTGATCAATAAATGTCTTGCGAATAAAGCCGTCCTCTTTGACGTAGTTATCGACACGATCGATAAAGAATAGGGAGAGTACCTTGATACCTAGCTCTTTGAGCTTCTTCTTTTTCTCAAAATGGAGTTTGATGGTTTCGGCGATCTGCTCTTTCATGATATCATCTCGGTTGCCACCAATGCCTTCTCCTTGCTTGACCTGTACATTGTTGCGGAAGCGAATAGAGCCGACCGAACCAAAGTCTGGAGCGTCGGCGGTAAGCTCATCAACGATGAACCCGTCATACGCTGAGTTGCCGGTTTTCTTTGCGAGATCATCACCTTGCTTAACGCTAATCTTCTTCTTTTTGCCGTTGCCCTGATCGTCTTTAGCAATAATTTCAATCTGGGCTTTAATAGCAGTTTTACTTGGCTTCACTTCAACAAGGTTGAGAAGTAGTGCAGATGTCGCATTGTCCTCATCGACAACAGAAAATACCTCAATCTTTTTTACCAGACCGAGCTGATATGCATCATATGGAGCGAGCTGATAAACGAGGTTATAGACATTTTTATGGGTTGCAGAGTATCGCAATCGGAATAGCGAATTGAAATTGTCGAGGGCTTTCTTTGTGGCCTCACCCTCCATGTTTTGCGGCTCGTCTAAGATCAAAATAGGATTAGTCTTTTGAATATAGCTGATCGGTTGTTCTCCATGCATTTGATCACGCTCGCTATAGAGAACGTTTGTGTCCTTATTAAAAGCACCAATGGTCATGACCATGATCTCGATGTTGCTACTATCTGCAAAATGCTTCACCTGAGAGATGTTCTTTGACTGATATTCATAAAAGCGATACGGCATACTATCGTAAAGATTGCCAAAATGGTCTTTGGTGATATTGAGTGTTTTGACCACTCCCTCACGAATAGCAACTGACGGAACGAGGATAATAAACTTTTTCCAGCCGTACTTTTTGTTTAATTCAAATATCGTGCGGAGGTAAACGTAGGTTTTGCCGGTCCCGGTCTCCATCTCGATAGAGAAGTCCAAGTCCTCAACGCCACCACCATTCGTGGTCTTATTGCGATCCTGAATTTTTGCACTGTTTGCCAAGACTTCTTCTCTTGAGAGAGATAGAATATTCGGATAGATACCAAGAAGCCCATTGCCTGCAAGAACCTTGCTAGCCGCTTTGTCCTGACCCTCAAAGAGATCGGCGATCGCATTGATCGCATCTATTTGGAAGTCTTGATTTGCGTCAAATTTAAGCTTCATAGGTTAGATGGTTTTTAGCTCGAGGTTGAGACCGAGATTTGCCTTACCAGTATCATCAAGAGCCTTATCGAGGCAGATGAACACACGACCTTTGTAGTCACGACCGGCCAGCTCCTTGATCGTTTCTGTTTCGACTTTTCTATCAAGACATACGTGGAGTGTCCGCTCACCGTCGGTCATAATATAGATATTATTTTTGCCAAGTTTTTGTTCTGCTATTTTTGAATTAAGAGAGAATCCTTCTTTGATGATATTTTCGTAAATAACGTCAATACCATTTTCGTCGTCAAATAGAGAACTTTGTTTTGCTTTGGCCAAGTACATCTCAAACGCCTTTTGATTTTCTTCCTCGCTTTTTTCCGGATCAAAGTCAAAATTATTTTCAGGGTAATTGGACTCTCCTAATCTAAAGACTTTGAAGCCACTACCGGACAGTTTTTTGTTTGCCCGACGTATACGATCAACAGCAAGATCGGCAATAGTCTTATATCCGGCTTTGAATGCCTCTGAATCTTTATCGAGAGCTTCAGGCAATTGAACGAGTACAAATTTTCTTGTGCCTTTATCTTCTGCGTTAAGGGCTATTACCGCATGAGCTGTTGTTCCAGAGCCAGCAAAGAAGTCGAGGGCAATACCATCATCCTCCATCTGACTAATGAATACTTTTATAAGGTCTACCGGCTTCGGATAGTCAAAATATTTTGCACCATCGTACAGCTCTTTGAGATCACTAGCTCCATTTGAAGTTGTGATATCTGTGATGATGTCTTTGAGCGATGTGCTCAAGTACGCTCTGATCTTGGTATAAATTTTTGCACCCTCACCGTTCTCAACAAATTTGAGATCAGATAACTCATTCGCAATCTTGTCTTTGCTCCATCTCCATGCGTGGAATTTATGTCTGCCATCATTATTTTGCTTTGGTGGAATTTTTACGAAGCCTGGGAAATCTGCAGATTCGTTAATGTCTGAAAACTTCACCTCTTTGGTCTTAAAGTTATAGTGAATATTAAAGACCAAATTCGGACGAGTTTCCTCATTGAAAGCAGAGTTGGTATTGTAGAGTTCGTTCTTAACAACAAAGTCACCGCCCTCATCACTTTCGGCCTCGTAATTAAAGCCTTTGTAGCTACTAGGCATGAGTGCCTTCAATTTCTCCACCGCCATCTCAAATATCCCTACATTCTCGATCTTCTTCGCATATGCCAAAACATGTTCGTAGGTTTTGGCCGCACCTGATCCGGATATCTGACGACCTTTCAAATTATTCACCCATAGGAATGCATTGATATAATTTTCCTCACCAAACACTTCGTCCATCACTAACCGTAGATGATGCACCTCGTGATCATCGATACTTACAAAAATCATGCCGTCATCACGCAAAAGATTCCATGCGAGCTTAAGTCGTGGATACATCATCGAAAGCCAGTCGCTATGGTAACGACCGTTCGTCTCCTTGTTAGTTTGGAGTTTCTGACCCTCATCGGTGATTTGGCCAGTCTGCTCAAGATATCCTTTTACCGGCGACTTGAAATCGTCCTTATACACAAAGTCTGAACCGGTATTGTAAGGAGGATCAATGTAAATAGCTTTAACCTTTTCAAAATATGCTCTCTGTAGGAGCTTCAAAACCTCAAGGTTATCTCCTTCGATAAAAAGGTTTTCGGTAGTATCAAAATTAACGCTCGCTTTTTTATCTGGTCGTAGAGTTGCAGTGCTTGGAACTAAAACGCTTCGGATGGCGTTACTTTTGCCAGCCCAAGAAAACCCAAATTTTTCTATGCGTGGGTCAATGTGATCACCAAGAACAGTTTTCAATCGATCCCAATCAATCTTGTCTTCGCTGAATGCTTCCGGAAGAATGTTCCGTAGCTCTTGTAGTTTTTCCTCGCTTAGATTTGAGGATGTAAGATTTACTTTTTGTGAATGTTTAGACATATATTTTTGAAATTATTCTTGGATGTACTCCTGATGACCGCAGTGACATGCAGTGCCGTCATTCGTTGCCATGCTGAAGTACGACTTCTTCGCAACGATAATAAAATCCGCAAAGAACGGCTTGAACGACAAAACCTGCGAGTCCGCTTGCAGTGCTCGCATGAGTTTTTTGTCGGCCTCATCCGGAGTCGGATCAGTTGAACCGGGATGATTGATCAGGATCATGAATTTTTTGGCGAGGAATAGCGAGAAGTAGTGCCAGAGCATCTGGGTGTCAAAGTTCTTGGGGGAGGAACCAAGAAAAACCTGATGCCCGAGGAACAGGTTTTTGTCATCAAGATAAATTCCAATGACTTTGGAAACTGCTTCGTCTTCCAAGTCCTTGAGGAATTTATACAGGTCTTCCGGATCACGAACTTGACCCTGAATCGGAAGTTCTACATCGGTCTCAACGATCTCATATTTCTTGATATATCGTTTGCCGTCATCATTTTTGTGTTCAACGTTTTTCATAGGCGATTTCTAAATTGTTTTCCTAAAATTGGTGGTTAATTAAATCATCGTAGGACTGACCTTTAAGCGAGCTTGCGTTGAGCTCGACAGTCTCAAGCTCACGGACTCCATTTTTCGTCCGGGCCCGGATATACCCGGTTCGCTCGTTGTTATCCTCGTTCACGATCTTGACCACGAGCGTGTTCTCGTCCTGCCGCTTAATATCGATGATTTTGGTTTTCTTGAGATCGTAAATAAGCTTGTCGGTCCCAGAAAAAGAGCCGCCGGGAATCTTGGAATAGTCGATATTCTCGCTTGTCCTGATGGTGAACCCTTGCCGAGAGACCAACTGGTTCATAGCAAGACCCTTGAGATGCTCGACAAGGCTCCTATCAAATGCCGGTAAAAATTTACCGAGATCGTTTTTGAGCTTCTTCTCATCAAATTCTCCGATTCGATTCATTACGTCCTGAAGCGAAGTCTCAATGTTGTACATCTCGGCCTTGCGATTGATCATGTCCCAATCCAGCTCAACGCCTTTTCCAAGCATGAACCAAAGATCGTATACGTCACGACCCTTTGAGCGTACCAGGAATGCTCGAATTTTCTCTGCGAGAATTTCCTGCCAATCCATGTGCCGTACTACCGGCTGGGGAGCAACCGGAAAATCAGTCTCAAGAACGGTCTGCTTTGAAGTCTCCGGTTTTTCACGGAGTGAGAAATCAAGGTGGATATTAAGCGGATGCTTCATTCCTTCCGGCTGATAGCTCAAAATGCCGGTATAAGAAGCCTTTCCCTCGTCGGTTTTTTTGAGCCGCACACCCGGAACGGTTAAGCTGACTTTTTTGATTGTCTCATTCACTACTTCGTCGAGTTCTTTGGTCGTAAGCTCGGCGGTAAAATCAAGGTCTTCGGAAAAACGGCCGGACTTTAAAAGAAGCCGGATAGCCGTACCGCCTTTGAAATAAATCTTTTGGCTTTCTTTCGTGCTGTAGAGAATACTCAAAAAGACGATCTGAATATATTCACGGATGATCGTGAATTCATCAATCGCGAGTCGTTTGGAAAATTCTTGTATTTGGTCTTTGGAAATCATAATTTTATAGTTTTATTGAAGCGAAATATTTCTTAAACGCCCGATTGGAAATTTTGGAAGCAAGCTCGTTGACCTTGTCCTTGTTGATTGCTCCCAAATTTAATTCCTCGATAGAGAGCGAACCCCTGCCGAGGGCAACGAAAAACATAGCATCGACTAATGCTTTTTCGGGAGTAGCAATTAAAAATCTTTCTGATTTTTGGTAGTCAGAAAAATACTTGGGATCGAGATGAGAGTATGAAAATCTTTTGCCGCCGTCCTCAATCACCATGGCGAGCTTCGTGGTAACAGAAGTTATCTCTTGGGGAGTCTGCACCAAGATGCCGTAATAGTTCAAAGCGGAATCAAGCGAAACATACGAAGGCCGGTAGAGCACATTTGCCAGTTCAAAATCGGAAGGTTTATTTGAGGAAAGGTAATAATACCCCTTTGAAATTCTGGTGATCACATTCGCACTTATAAGCCCCCGGATTTGTTTGTTGAGAGTGTTGGTATTTTCCACGCCGAAAAGATTCCTCAAGTCCGAGGTGCTAAATATCTTTTTACCGCTTTTCTGCAGTATTTGGTTTGCTTCGATTTTTTTCATAAATATACCCGAAATGATTATATTACCTATCCTGTCCCTAATGGTACACTATAAGCAATACATATGCAAGGCCTAATTGTCCACTACCCCGGAACCCCAGCTAAACCCAAGCAATTCAAGACATTTGAGAAATTCGCTATAATAGAGCCAGGATTAAAGATTTTACTTATGAACAATGATCCAGAAAATGACGAGATAAGACAAAAGATCGATGAGGATGGGCTACTTGAGGATTTGGCCGATGAATTTACCAACGGCGATCCAGACGATGCTCTTGCCCGGGCCGAGGAGCTCGGATACGACATTGATGATTTGCCTCTGTAGGTACTCTCAAGACCCTCTGTACACCCTCGGTAGACCCTCTGCTAAAATTATGCACAACTGGACACTATTGCAGAAATCTTTTGAGTGGTGCTATAATAAAAATAACAACTGAATAGCTTTCGCCTCAAGAGGCGACCTGAATGGTATTCCGAGTTCAAGAGCTCGCGATCTGTGATCACTTTTTGTGACTGCAGATCGCGAGCTCTTTTTGTTTATTCGGTTGTTGTCAGCTCTCTGATACCCCGGACGGTCGACATCCGGGACTCGTGATCGACCTCACACTGCCCGGAATTCAAGAGTTCTGGGTTGAATAAAAAAACACGAGGGATGCCGGAGTGTCAGAGACTTGAATTAATTTATATGTTTTCTAAATTTCAATCATTACCAAGTTATTTCGGCGGCAAGCGAAAGCTGGTCAAGTATATTTTTAAGCCGATCAAGAAAAAAGAAGGAGTCTTTATCGACGCCTTTCTCGGCGGCGGATCAGTGAGCCTCTACGCCAAAGCAAAAGGATATAAAGTCATTGCCAACGATATTGCGTTCCGGTCCCTAATTATCGGCAAAGCCATCATCGCCAACAATTCAGTGAAGCTTGAAAGCGAGGATCTGGCGCGTCTTTTTTTCAAAACCAAGCACGATGGATTTATAAAAAAGAATTACTGCCCGAAAGTTTTCACCACCAAGATCGCCGACTTTCTCGACAACGCCGTGGCGGCCGCGCGAGAAGTAGAAAACGAAACCAAGCGATACCTCCTCCTGCACCTTTTAATCAAATTCATTCTCTCATGCAGGCAATTCGGAAAGTTTACGCACACCCGGGACACGCTGGACTTGGAAGCACGGAAATGGGAGTGGCCACTTCGGTCCAAGTCTCATGCCCCAAAAAACTTGCGGATGATTCAAAACCCGATGCTTACTCTGGAAAAATTAAAAGACGAGGTGAATCATGGCATTTTTGATAATCATCAAGACAATGAGATACACCAAAAAGATGTGTTTGATTTCCTCAAGACTGTTCAGGGTGATGTTGTTTATTTTGATCCTCCTTACCCTGGCTCTTCTGCCTACGAGGTTGAGTATGGGATTTTAGATAACCTGCTTGTCGGCAAAAAGCTCGACAACAAACCGAGCGGATTTTCAAACAACGATGCCGATGATTTTCTGGAAAGAATGTTTGAGGCGGCCAAGCACATACCGCAGTGGGTCATCTCCCTCGGCCAGAACAAAGAGGACGTGGGAGTGAAGCCCGACAAACTGCTGGCGATGGTGCAGAAGCACCGCAAGGCCGACGTGCAGATGATGGAACATAAATGGAGCGTGGCCAACGCCGGTGGCCGCAACCAGAGCAACAACATCGAGTACATGATCGTAACCCTATGACAAAAACCAAGACACAAATTAAAACCGTGCTGATCAAAGAATGCGTTCCGAACTCGTGGAATCCCAACGAGATGAACGTCCGCCAGTTTTCGTCGCTCAAAAAAGCGATCACGAAATTCGGACAGACCAAGCCAATCCAAGTCGGCGTCTGGCCGAACATGAAAGTCAAAGGCGGTTATGTGATCGTGGGCGGTTACCACACATGGAAAGTGCTCGGCGAACTAGGCAACACCGAAATAGAAGCCAACATCCACGAATTCAAAAACGAGGACGAAGCGAAACTCTACGGATTGACCGACAACATTCACGGATCAAACCAACAGCTCAAACTCGGCAAGCTCGCTTATGAGCTGACACAAAACGGCTACTCGGTTAAAGAGATCGCAAGCAGTCTCGGCGAGGAGGATGTGAACGTCAAAGATGCGCTCGATCTCGTGCAGGACGAAATAGAAAAGAAAATGGCCGAGCTCAAGAAAGCCGAGAGAGAAAATTTTGTCGCCCTGAATTTCATCGTGGACAAAGACCCGAAAAAATCCGCCGATGAATTTGTGAAAGCCGTGACTGCATTTGCCAAGACAAAGGGAGTAAAGGTCGGCAAGGTCATGACCGATGTGAATCCGCAAAGAGAAACCATTGCGCTCGTGAGCTTCAACGTCACCAATCCGCAAAAAGATGTGATTGACGAAGCGGTCAGTGCACTAATCAAAGAAACAAAAATGGCCGAGAGTGAGGCGATCGCCGAAATCTGTTCGAGGTTCTTAAAGCCCCGATAATTACAGAATTTTACAGTTAATTACAGGAAAATGAGCAAAACATTAGACAAAACCAGCTTTAAGTGCCGAGAAGCGATTCGCCTGAAATTTCTAGGCGAACCATATTCTGTAATTGCCAAAAAGGTAAAAGTCTCGCTCTCCACTATCGAACACTGGTTTGCCTACGGCGGTTTTCTTAAAGAGGAATATGAAAAATACAGCAAAGAAAAAACTGAGATGTTGGGCGTACTCTGCGATGAGACACTGGCAAAGAACGTTCACATTGCCGGAAACATGCTGGTGGCTCTCATGGGGAGTGCGGACGATAACGTCAAATTTCGTGCCGTTACCGAAATTATCACCAGGGTGCGTGGGGCACCAAAAACCAATGCCGATCCCCAGGGCTTAATGGGGACAGACCTAAGCTATGAACAAATCCTCCGAAAAGCCAGAGAAAGACCACCGTGAAAAGATCACTGACCTCATGGAAGTGATGAGGATTTGCGACGCTGATCCGCAAGATTTCATCGAGTACTGCTTATCAATAAAAACCAAAGACCAGCAAACAGTTCTTTTACACCTGAATACCGCTCAATCCATGATCTACGACCGGATCAAGAAACTCCGAGCATTAGGCCGACCAATACGGATGATAATCCTCAAGGCAAGACAAGAAGGAGTATCAACACTGTGCGAAGCCCTGATATTCGAGAGAACCGCACGGTTTGAGAACACCAACTCGCTTATAGTCGCCCACGAACCCGAATCCACCGAAGCCATATTTGCCATGAGCAAGCTCTTCTACGACCTGCTTCCGCTCTGGGCGAAACCCAAACGTCGCTACGACAACAAGAAACAGATGGTGTTCGAGAATCCCGAGGAAAAAAAGAGAATGACAGACCCAGGACTGCGATCACGAATGGTGATTGCTACTGCGGACAAAGTGAAAGTCGGACGAGGATTGACCCTCCACAACTTCCACGGCTCCGAGGTGGCGTTCTGGAAAAACGCAAAGGATTTGATGCTTTCCGTCCTGCAAGCGATACCGAACCTGCCGAATACCAGCGTATTCCTCGAATCCACCGCCAATGGCTTCGGGGGCGACGGCGAATATTTCTACAAAGCCGTGCAAGACGCACTGGCCGGTAAGAACGAATTCGAGCTCATATTCCTGCCGTGGCACCTGATGCCTGAATACAGCTTGGCGTTTGCCGATCCGAAAGAAAAAGACCTGTTTGCCGAACGATTGGACGAATACGAAAGAAACCTGAAAGCAAAGGCAAAGCTCTCCCCCGAACAACTGCACTGGCGACGCTGGGCGATCCATAACCTCTGTGGCGGCGATATCGAGAAGTTCAAACAGGAATATCCGGCAACCATCGAGGAGGCGTTCGTAGCCTCAACCAAAGCAGTCATCCCGAAACAGTACGTTGAAGCCCAAAGCAAATTCACCCGGGCCCCGATACGGAAGCTCGATGACATCTTGATCTACGAGGAGCCGAATCAGAGACACTTCTACAGCTTGGGAGCCGATCCGTCCGAGGGTATCGGACAAGACGACTCCGCAATCACCATCATCGACAAGATGACCGGACGTGAAGTCGGAAGCTATGTGGGACAGATACAGCCGGACTTGTTTGCCAAGAAAATCAAACAAGCGGCTGAATGCTTCAACAATGCACTGGCTGTAATCGAGATCAATAATCATGGACTGGCGGTACTAAACGCTCTCAAGACCGAATACACGAATATCTACCAACGCACGGTGTTCGACAAAGTTACCAACACCAAACGCAAAGAACTGGGATGGAAAACCACCTATACCACCAAACCCCTCATGGTCGACGACTTTATAGCCGGACTCCGTGACGAGGAAATAGGACTCTCCAATCCGATGACCGTAAGCCAGATGATGACATTCGTGCATACCAGCGAAAGCAACCGGCACGGCGTGGGAGCGGAATCAGGACAAAAAGACGACTGCCTTATTTCGGCAATGCTCGCATGGCAAGGACTCAAGGAACTGCCAAGCGAAATGCCAAGACAGGGCAAAGGTCGAGTAACCAAACTTTATTAATATGGCCACCACCAAACAACTGCAAAAATTTAACAGCGAGTACGATGAAGCCAAGAAAAACTTCTTGTACTATTTCAAACCCGAATTTGATCGGGGTTATAAGCTGTTCTCATCGTACAACGGTGACAGAGCCGAGGAACTGGAAAAGACGAATGACGGCGAAGTCTGGCAGTCAAACGTCTTCATTCCCCAAGTTTTTGCATACATCAAAACATTTTTACAAAAGACCGTAGGCATTACCCCTGACTTTAAGCTGGACGGCAAGAACAGCGATGCCGTCAAAGACCTGATTCTGTGGCTCTGGGAAATCGGAATGAGCGATGACCTGATCGACTACTTCCTGCAGGTATTCATTTGCGGAACGACCATTGGCAAAGACTTCCTGCGTAAAGAGACCAAGAAAAGGAGAAACAAAGAGATAAGCTTCCTCGACAACATCAAGAAGCTCATCTTCAAAACGGCTACCGAGAAAATAACCTTCCGTCCGGACTTTGACCCTGTAGACATTTATAACTTCTACCCACACCCGAGGATGAAAAAGATGGCCGATAACTTCCCGGTATTCCACCGCTACGTCCTGACGCTCGATGAGATGAAAGCCCAGTATCCCGACGTACCGGCAAAGACATGGAATCAATTCACGGACAAAGACGGCGAGGTTATCAAGTCCGGTGGCGACACAACCGACTACGCCTATGTGCGAAAAGAAGTCCTGATCCAACTGCGAAAGAGCATCCGAGAAACCACCAAGGCCTCAACGCCAATCCAAGGCAATCCGAATAATCCAGTCCAAGTGCCAACAAGCGATGAGAAGCTTTTTGAAATCGTAGAGCGATGGGTAGACGATCACTTCACCGTATTTCTGCCAATGGAGGGAACACCAATCGAGATCAAAGACAATGAAAATCCCTACGATCACCAGCAGAAGCCATACACCCGAACCGGTTTCTTCCCACGTCCATTCTCGTTCTACTGGCTCGGCATACCGAAACTTGTTGACCACCTGCAAGAGCTTTTGAACTCCGTAACCAACCAAAGAGTGGATGCCGTGACTATGAGAATACACAGCATGATTGCCGCGGCACCGGTGGCACTCCCCGGATACAAACAGTCAAGTATCACTGTACGGCCGCTGGGAATCTTATGGACAAATGATCCTAACTCCGTGAAAGAACTCCGCTTCGGCGACGTGAACTCCTCGGCATTCGTAGAACCGACTCACATCAAGGAAGCCATGCGGATTGCAGTCGGCATAGATGAATACACCACCACAGCCGGAAAGGATATCAAGCAAACAGCAACTGTTGCCTCATTCATGCGAGAAGCGACACTCGAGGGAGTAAAACTATTCCTGATCATGCTTCGAAATTCCTACATCATGCACTTTGAGCACTGGATCTGCATGATGAAGCAATTCTGGACAAAGAAATCCGTAATGCCCGACAAAGCAATCGCAATTCTCATGCGACACGGACTCATAGACGAGACCACCGAAAATATTGAGGGATTATTCGACTATGAATACGAAATGTCCCTTGAATCAACATCAAGCCTTGCTACCAGCTCGGAACTCAAGAAATCAAAAGACTTGGAACTCTGGGGACTTATCAAAGACGTGGATGAATTAGTCGATCCGGAAACTGGCACGGTGTATTCGGTCAAGAAATTCAAAGTGCTGATGAAGCTCTTTGAGGACTACGGCTGGGAGCCGGACAACTACGTGAGCGAAAGAAAACCTGTAGCACCAACCGATCAGATAACGCCTCCGGGCTCCGGAGCAGAAATGCCACCGGGTGAAGCACCGGCAATCGATCCCAACGAAGTACCTCCGGCCGAACCGCTCCCCGGAAACCAAATGGGCGCGATGTTTGGCAACGCCATGAAGCAATAAACCTATGAACGAGAGCATCAACAAACTAACCGAGGAAACAATAAGCAATCTCTATGAGACCAAGTATTTTGAAGCGTTGTCGGAACTTATTGCCAATGAACTCGAGGTCACCAAGACATGGCTACTCAACAAAGGACTCTCTGCCGATGAGATCAGATTTTATCAAGGTCGAGCCGAGGGCTTGGGAGTAATCCTGCTCCGGATTAAAACCATTCACGATGAACATATGAAAGCACCAACATAAAACTTCTTAACTCAAAGGAAATCGCCAAAATTTTGAGGGGTTCAGCTGGCCTCTTAAGATGGGATTTCTGGCGATTTCCACATCTTGAGAAGCCAACCGAGCCTCCGCAAAGGGGCTCGGTTTATTAATACAGCGGACACCAAAGTAAGTCTGAGTGAGGTCAGACCGAAAAAAGGAGCAATCCGTTGCAATAAAGCCTATGGACAACAAAAATAATTCCGGCGCCGACCCGAACGCAAAGCCAGAGACCCCGTCTTTTGACGATGCAGTCGGCAAGGAACAACCGGTCAATTCCGTTCCGTCGGGCACTCCGAGCGGAGACCAACCTGACAAAAAACCAGACGCCCCGGCTAAACCCGAGGATCAATCTGGCGGTACGCCGAACGATAAAGGTGAAAGTCCCGAGGGTAAACAGCCCGAGGGCGACAAGTCCTTCTGGGGCAAATTCAAGAGCGAGGAGGATGCGAAACGCTCCTACGATGAAGCCCAGACCAAGATTATCGAGCAAGGCAAAGAGCTCAACGAGCTTAAAACCTTCCATGGGAAAAATGAGCAATTTCTCTCAGTGCTCGACAAGGCATTGGCCAAGCAACCGCAACTGGCCGAACAGCTGAAGGCGGCACTCGCCGAAGCAATGAAAGCCAGCGATGCAGAGCCAGAGGACACGCCCGATATTGAAGCCATCCTCGACAAGAAGCTCGAGGAACGGGAGACAAAAACAAAGACCAAAGCCGAGATCGACAAATGGATCGCCGATCACGAGGACTTCAAAGACCCCGAAATCGGTCACAAGGTGCTCGATGTTATCGAGAAAGAAAAACTCCCGTTCAACGCCCGGACGCTTCAACTGGCCTACGACTCCATCACAAAGGATTCGCAGGCAAAGAAAGCGGCCGATGAAGCTCTCAAGAAAGAGGATGTCAAAAATCTCGAGCGAGAAAACGCATCCGGTGTCGGTGGTGGCACACCAGCCGCCAAAGGCAACACGCCGCAAGACAATCCCTTTGACGATCTTGTCGGCGAAAGTATCAACCCAAATAAAGTCCGGTAACGCTTATAAGATTTGAGGTCTCGTGAGCGGTTGCCGGTCGTAACAACCACAACCTATGGCAGAACCAACACACATCATTGGCACAAGGAACACGCTGACGATTGAACAATCACAGCGTATCCCCGATGTCGATGACAAAATCTTCCTGCTTGAACCCGGAGAATCGCCGCTCACGGCCTTTTTGACACAAATCGGAAAGATCGGTGACGGCGGTGGCAAGTTCAAGGGCATGGCTCTTCAAAAAAGAGTCGTGTACAACCCGGAGTTTACTGAATACGAGGATCAGTACTCCGGCGTCTGGGCGCAGATCAATAACGGTGCCGGATACACGTCTGGCGACACGGCATTGGTCGTGGATGCCCCGGGAGCATCGATCTTCACTAAGTACGATCTGATTAAAAACACCCGTACAGGTGAAATCATGCGCGTCACCTCGGTCAACTATTCCACGAACACCATCACCGTATCTCGTGGAGCCGGTGCGACAGCGGCCGCCGCTATCTTAGATAACGACTGGCTGTTGGTCATCGGTCCGGCCTTTGAGGAAGGATCGAAGTCAGGTGATTCCAATACGACCAAACTCGTAAAGGTCACCAACTTCACCCAAATCTTCAAGACCAAGTTCGGTGTCACCGCAACCGAGAACGCTTCAAAGCTCTATCCATCCGGTAATCCCGGTGCGGACTTGAAATACCTGCGGGCAAAGCACGGTATCGAGCAAGCAAAGAAAATCGAACGCGGATACTGGTTCGGTGAAAAGAAAGAAGTCACCGGTCCCGATGGCAAACCATTGCGTCTGACCGGAGGCATTCTTGAAGCGATCACCGCCGCTGGCAACGTGCAAGACGAAGCCGCTTCAGCTCTCACCGAGCCGGAGTTTCGCTCGTTCTTGCAGAACTATGCCTTCAAGTACGGATCATCCGAGAAGTATTTCTTCTGCGGTAACACCGTACTCGGCTACTTGGAAAGTTTTGCCACTTCCAAGATGTACATCGTGCCGAACGATAAGACCTACGGAGTCGAAATCCGTAAGTTCCAATCGTCATTCGGAACGCTGAACATTGTTCGCCATCCGATGTTCGACAACCAGTACGCCGGTATCGGTGTAGTGGTCGATCTCTCCACGCTCAAGCATTGTCCGTTGAATGGCCGAGACACCATGCTCGAAACCAACATTCAGGACAACGATGCTGACGAGGAAGTCGATCAGTACAAAACCGAAGTCGGTCTACAGAGAGTCAACTTCGAAAAGAACGCATTACTCAAGGGCGTTGCCTAAACCGGATCAACATCTCTGCTCTGACTCGCTGGCTTTCACTCACGTGGAGGCCAGGAGTAAGAGCGGAGGCAAACATTAAAAAATTAATCACCACAAACTTATGGCTAAATTCAATTCACACATCAAGAGTTTGCGAATCGTGCTCAAGCCGTCCCAGCCGATATTCGAGGGAGGCCTCAAGATCGGCGACACCCCGGGCGAGCACGCGCAATTCGCAGACGGACAATTCGAGACCGCAAACGAGGAACATATTTCCAAGTTAGAGGGTCTCTCAACCTTCGGCATTGATTTCTGGAAAGTATCCGAGGAATCAGCACCGATTGATCCGCCGACGGTCGACGGCGAACTGCAGAAACTCACCAAAAAGGAACTGCAAACCTTGGCCGGTGAGAAAGGCGTCGAGCTGGACGGATCAGAAAACAAAGAACGTCTGGTCGAACTCCTGCAGGGCAAATAGACCCATATGAGGTCGCTAATTACACCAAATATATGGCAATCGTATCAGCAGACTTAAAAGAATATGAGTCGAACAGTACCGACTCAGACGGCGGTGGAATCACGGCAGTAGAAGTCGTGGACAACACCGACAACAACCTCTTCACCGATATAACGGGCGATGAGGCGGCGGCCGGAGGCACTGAATACCGAAAAGCTTTCCGAAAAAACACTCACGGAACGCTGACATGGCAGAACGTCGTGACGTGGCTTCAATCACAGCCGACAAACGCCGCTCTCTCATTCGGATTCGGTATCGATCACGCAGATGATGCCGACGGTGCTCAAGGAAACATGTCGGCATTCTCCGCAAACGCTGTCGTTGCCGTTGTTTCCGACGGTGCCGACACCAGACAAGTGACAATCGTTGGCGAGGATGCTTCCGGAAACAAACAGACGGAAAACCTGACACTGAATGGCACCACTGAAGTCGTGGGAGCTTTGACGTTCTCCAAACTCTACGGTGCGTATGTGGCATCGCTTTCCGGATCACGCATCGTGACGATCCGACAGGGATCGGGAGGCACTACCCGAGGAACCATTGGAATAAACAAAAAGATCAGCTTTATCTGGTACGGCAGACGTTACTCCGGAGGATCTCCAGTCGATGCAGAGGGTGGGAACATGGCAAGCAAAGCGGCCGGTATGGAATACGGCGATATTGCGGCCGGTGGAAACCTCGGTCTCTGGTATCGCCTAACGTGGCCAGCCGGAGCCGGTGCGGTAACCGCCAACTCAACCCAAGTGAAGTCCGAGGGAGACACGGCGGCGTAAACGGAAAGATCGATGAGCTATGGCTAAAACATTCTTAACAAAAAAGAATAACGCCAAAAGCACGATCACGGACAATCCTCTGACATCGGGTGCGACAACCGTGAACGTGCAAACAGGCGACGGTGCAAAATTTCCGACGGCTCCATTCCACGCCACACTCTACACGAGCGACCCAAGCGTGGGAGAAATTGTGAAAGTAACTGCCAAATCGACAGATGCATTCACAATCGAGCGAGCCAAAGAAAACACAACTGCCCAAGAGTGGGCTCAAGACACCAAAATAGAACTCTTGGTAACAGCCAAGCTCTTTGACGACTTCCAAACACGAACCGAGATCATAGTCGCAACCGACGGTTCGGGAGATTACAACTGCGACGGAACGGACGATCAAGCAGAGATAAACGAGGCAATAAGTGATTTGCCAGCCGGTGGCGGTATCGTTCGCCTGAAAAAAGGAACGTACATACTGACTGGTCTCGTTGAGATTCTCAAAGACAATGTCGTGCTCGAGGGCGAGGGTGCATCCACGCTTATAAAAGCGGCCGATGCCAGCAATCTTGGCGACATTGTGCGTGTGGGAAACGGCGGTACGACACCTTACTCGAACATTGTCATCCGAAACTTGAAAATCGACGGCAATCAAGCAAATCAGACTTCCGGAAATTCCAGCCCTCTTGTGCTCTGGGGTACGAGCTCAAACAAGCACAAACGAATCCTTATTGAGAACTGCTGGCTCACCGGTGCTCGTCTCGACTGCCTGAAAGTAATCGGCACCGAGGAAAGCATCATCAGAAATTGCTTCATCCACGACAACACCGGAACCGGAATAGGACTCTTCACCAGCTCACAGCACAACACGATCACTGGAAATGTTCTGACTTCAAACGGTTACGGCGTGTATGACAGCGGATGCAACTACAACACGATGACCGGTAATGTTAGTCGAAGTAATGGTTATGGATTCTATCTAAGCAACGCTTGGCGAGAAGCCATTAGCGGAAACGCCATCTTCACCAGCACGAACTACGGAGTGTACATTGTCGGGGGGCAAAGGAATGCCATAACCGGCAATCATCTCTACGGCGATAGCTGGGGAATGATTATCGGAAACAGCTCAAATATCACCAAGTACAACGTCATCTCCGGAAACACGATCGCATGGGCGACGAGCCAAGGCATTGCCCTCTATCACGGATCAGGTACGACCATAAACAATGTGGTAACCGGCAACAGCATATTCGGATGCGGAGGTCATGGAATATACCTGTACGGTTCTTCCTTCAACACAGTAACCGGAAACGTTGTTGATAACGCTTCCCGGACGACCAATAACACGTCCCACAGCATCTATCTCTCAAACAACGGATCGGTCTACTCGACCTACAACGTCATCTCCTCGAACAACTGCCAGGCGACCCAAGCAAATAAGGCCGCCTATCACATCCGTGAACAAGGTACGAGCGATGACTTCAATCTGGCTATTGCAAACGTCTGCAAGGACGGCGTAACTGGACAGATCGGACTGCAAGGCACCAACTCAGTGAGAGGCACAAACATTCCTGCAACGGGATAAACGCTTATGTTCAACTCCTACCAATTCAACAGCGCAAAACTCAATGACACCGGCTCTTCAGTCGTGAGTAAGGTGATGACCTATGTGCTCGATGCATTCGGATTGGTAGCAAAACCGATCACGTATGTCTTCGACCAAACGATAACGGTGGAAGCCATACGAACGTACCTGCTCGACATCAAAAATCTTGCTGGAAAAGTAGGAACATATCTCATGGACGTGTACACTCTTGCCGAAAAAGCTCTGATGTATGTCTTCGACATGCGAAGCCTGATCGACAAGACATCCATATACCTCTGGGATGGACTGCAACTCATCGCAAAGCAAATCACATACCTGCTCGACATCATCGGCGGTGCCGTGCTGATGATGACTTACAAGCTCGATGTTCGGCAACTGGCAACAAAGAGTACGACGTATCTGCACGACATCCTGCTCACGATCGGACGAACGATAACCTACATGTTCGACTCATTCCTGTCGGCCGTGCGAGAAACAACATACCGGCTGGATATCCAAAATCTTGCTACAAAGCTCACAACCTACCTGATCGATATTGGGGACGTGGTCGCAAAGATCATGACCTATAAACTCGACGTGAGAAATTTGGCAAGCCAAGCAACCGCATATCTGCTTGATATCCGAAACCTGATAAATAGGACGTGGACGTATGTATTGGACGTAAGAAACCTTGCGACCAAAGCCGTGCAGTATCTCTTCGACATGGCAGGTGCTGTCAGCAAAAGTACCCAGTACATATTCGACGTGCTTATAAGTGCCATGAGGCAAACGACGTATCTCTTCGATGCGAGAAATCTTGCCACAAAAGCAGTGATGTACATTCTCGATATCCGAGGACTTATCGCCAAACTGCAAACCTACCAGTGGGATATCCGAGTGCTTGCATCGAGAGTGACGAGCTACCTGTGGGATATCAGAAGTTTTGTCTCAAAATCGGTCACTTACGCATTCGATATTCTAAGCAACATCGCAAAAGTCTGGACGTATGGGTTCGACATCCTGATCACCATCGGCAAGCAATGGATATACCTTTTCGATGTTAGAGGACTGGTATCCAGAGCGTGGACATATCTGTTCCGGATTTGGAAAGTCACCGAGGGAGTAAAGATAGCAATCGAATTCCTTTCGGCAAAACTCTCGATCCTAATGCTGTCCGCAAGAGAGACTCTTGGTCTTACAACATCCAAGACCAGCATTGAAGTAAAGACTGCCCGGCAAGACCAGCAGATGCAGTCTGCAAAAAGTGAGGTCACATTGCCGAGCAATAAAAACGACATAAAGCTATGAGCGTAAAAATCGTACAAAACGACACCCGTCCTCCGATGGAATTCAACCTGACTCAAGATGGTGCGCCGGTGGACTTAACCGGTGCAACCGTAAAGTTTTACATGAAGGACTCCTCCACTGGATCGGTAAAGATCAACGGCGTTGCATGCGTGATAACCGATGCCACCAAAGGCAAATGCCGATACAACTGGATAGCTTCAGACACCAACACGGTCGGAACGTATCTCGGTGAGGTCGAGGTGACGTTCCCGGACGGAAAGATTCAGACCGGCTATAAGCAAATGTCGATCATTATCCGTGATGACATCTAAAACCTATGACCAGAGGCCAAATTAAAACAGCAATTAAAAACGAAGTCGATGATCAAACAATCGATGATGCGCTTTTGAACACATGGGTGCAGAAAGCAGACGATAAGGTGCAAAGCTGGCGACCGCCAAACGACCAAAATCAGACGTTCGATTATTGGGACTATCTCAAAACCGAACAGCCGTACACCAGCGTCGCAAACCAGCCAAAATATCCGGTCCCGGAAAACCTCCGCGCGTTCATGGAATTAAAAATTGGCACCGATACCGAGCCGTACACCCTGATCGACTTCCGGAAACGAAGCGACTATCAAGATCACGCCGCATATCTTTTGGGAGGTTACTTTTACCCGATTGCCGCACCGGCAACAGACGGCGAAAGCATGAGCTTGGTGTTTGTCCGGATGTCCGATGAATTCGCCTCAGATAATGACGAGCCGGAAGTAGAACGCTTGTATCACCAAGCCTACGTCGAGTGGGGCAAAAAAATGTACTACAACCTCCAAGGCGATACCGAGCTTGAGAAGCAAGCGGAAAATAACTTTGAACGAGTCATGATCGGCAAATGGCGAGACCAAGAGATCGCCCGGATGGCCGCGGCTTCAGATCAAGCCGAAATACCAAGAAGCAGTCTCGTATAAAAACCTATGGCACTACCAAAGAAAATCTGGAAAGTATCACGATTCAACCGAGGCATCGGCAACCTAAACGCCGAGGGCATGTTTTGGTGGTCGCAAGGATTGGATTTTGAATCATCACCGCCATTCATGCGTGTTGCCGCAAAGATGATCAAGGAAGCCGACAGCGCATCCGTTCCCACGTTGGCCGATGTGTATTGGGGCACGCTCTTCGACAACACGAACTATGTAAACAACATGCTGGACGGCAAAATATTCCGATACAACTATCCGAGCTGGACTGAAGTGCATGACAACGTGAATGCATGGGGAGGACTCGGACTCTTTGGCGACAGCCAGATCGATAACTACGTCGAGAAAGGATATCTCTACTACGCCTCAAACGGATATGCCGGTAGGTACGATGCCAACACCGCGACATGGAATGACTCGTGGCAGAGCTTTGCCGTATCCAACAGTGCCGAACTTTGCCCGATCACCAAATTTCTAAAATTCGTTTGCTTCGGGAACCAACGATATGTGGCCGTGTGGGATCAAGGCGCAAGCTCGTGGAATGCCACACGAATCACTTTGCCTCTCGGATACAAAATCAGATGGTTTCAACCTCTGACCGACTATCTCGTTATTTCCGCACACCATAACGCATTCGGGTCGGCCTTATTTTTCTGGGATGGTTACTCCGGAACCTATAACCGTGTCATCCAGCTTCCGCAAGTCAAGTCGCTTGCCAGCGCAGTCGATAAAAATGTCCTGTATGTGATCACTGGCGATGGATGGATCAACATGTTCGACGGGTCCGGCCTGATCAAGCTGGCTCGCTTTCCGGATATCGAATTGGATGCCAACTACGCCAGCCTTATAAATATCAATCCGGATGCAGTCAAAGTTTTTCAAGGGTTAATCCTGATCGGCAAGGGTGCGAGCGGATACGACATGTCCAAACGTTTCTTCCCCGGTGGAATCTGGATTTTTAATCCGATGACCAAAGCCCTCTATTTCAAACATACGATGTCCCACAACGGAATCACCAATAACAGCGGTTACGGTGTGATCAGCATCGGGAGCATTCTCGTAGACTCCGGCGGCAATATCTTCCGAGCCGCTTGGTACAAAGGCGGCGGTACCGGTGCCTACATCATCGACGCTTCGATGGATCAAGGAAGCGCGCGCCCCTACAACTGGGGAGCATTCTGGGTAAGTCCGCTTCTTGACGATGAGCCGTACCGCCGCAAGCGGTTCATCCAATCAATTCTCAATTTTTGGAAACCGCTCGTGAATTCCAGTTTTGCCCGGGTGGTAGTGAAATACAACACCACCGAGAAATACCAAAAAAGCACGTTCTACGCGACCGGAGGATCTTATAACTACTTCGACGTTTCGTTCGTGCAGACCGCATGGGAGATCGGTGACGAAGTATCCGTGCTCTCGGGCGGCGGTGCCGGACAGATTCGCCACATCACGGCAATCGATACGGTGAACAAGCGGATCACGGTGGACGAAACGCTCTACAACGGCGAAAGCTACAACAACAATTCTTACATCATGCTCTCTGCTTTCAAGAAAATTGCCGTCGTGAAAGGAAACGAATATCCGAGCATCACCAACAAGCTACTCCGATTCAATGCGAGGTCGAAAAAGATTCAGTTCAAAATCGAAGTATGGTCGCCATCCGGATTTACCGGCGAATGGGAGATGGGAATTTCCGATATCTCAACCGTGTACATTCCGGATCGAATAATTAAATAAACGATATGGCTAAATTTACCCTTGAAAAAATAGATGCAGAGAATGTGAGAAAGACCGACAGCCGACCGGATGTCACAGTCCTAAACATTCCAGCTCTACAAAAAGAGAAAACCGAGGTCGAGGCGATGATCGCCAAATTACAAACGCAACTCGATCAAATAAATGAGGTCTTGACCGAGTACGCAAAACTTCCATAACCATTATGAACAACAACGAACAAAATAAGATCGATCCAAGACTCGGAGCAATCCTTCAATTGCTTCGAGATATCCCGATTCTCGACGTCGCGCCAGTCGACACGCCGAGGACTCCGATCAGTTTTGCCCTCTACGACAGCGGAGGTGTGAGGAGATTTTATATCTTCTTCAACGGTAACTGGAGGTACGTAACGCTTACTTAATCCTATGGCACAAATAACAATCCAAAAAGGTCAAACATTATCGGGAATCGCCAAACAGCACGGCACGACGGTGCAGGATCTTTTGAAAGTGAACCCGAGCATCAAGAATCCCAACCTGATCTACGCTGGGTCCAGTCTCGCTTTGCCCGGAACTCCGGCTTCACCCGTTGTTGCCCCGGGGGCGAGCGGTTCGCCCCAAAGTGCACCTGTGACACCTTCTACGCCCGTAACAACCCGTGTTGACCAAATTTCGAGCCCGGGGACAAGCCCCGTACCAGCCAAAACCAGCCTGTATGGAGCTGAAGTGCCCTCTACGACATCTTTACTCCAACAGTACCGGTCCGAACTGGGACTCGATTCTGCCCTCAAAGGCATGCAAGAAGGGCAAACAAAATATCTCGAATCGCTTCAGAACTTACCGAAAAGAGCAGACCTCTATAAAACAGAGCGTACCAATCGAGGTGTCGATGAGATGCAAAAAAATCTACTGAGCTTGGATGACCGTCTGGCCACGATGGAAACCGCTATCGATGACTCCGAAAAAGATATCCGCAATCGAACCATACAAAGTGGCGGTCTTGTGACCGAAAGCCAAACACAACGGCTCGTCGCTTCTGAAAAGAATCCGTTGGTCGAATCCTATCGAAAACTACTGAACGAACGTAACCGATTAGCAGACAAACTCGGAGTAGCCGACACTTCGGCCAAAGAAGCGGCCGGTATGCAGTATGAGGACTCAACGCTACCGCTCACGGTTGCAGAAAAGACACTTGGATTCCAAAAAGACCAATACGGCGTGCTTGGGGATCTCTTAAAACAAGTCTTCGGCGCATCAGAAAAAGATGTCGCAAATATTGTCGAAGCGTCCAAGTATGGAAAAGAGCAGGAAAAGAAAGATGCTCAAGACGTGATTGACCGCGCGATAAAACTAGCAAATCTTGCCAACGACACCCCGGCTGGCCAAGTGCTTGATATTGCCGGAACGAAAGTGGTCGGCACCAAGAAAGCGTCTGGTAGCGGCGATAGTGGCAGTGCAAGCGATGTCGAGGCGTATGCGCTTGAGCTTCTGAATAACCCGAACTTTACCGCAAGCAACGTGCCTCAAAATATCCGTGCTCAAGTCCTGCAGAAGCGAGACCAGATCATCGCTGAAGCAAACGCGCAACAACAAGCTGATGCGGCCGCCGCTCAAGCCTTGAAATCAGGTCAGCCCAAAATAACCGCTCAAGACTTCGGTGCTGGGGTCAAAGACGTATTCACGCAAAAAATACCGAGTCTCGCAAAGTCCGGATACAACACCAGCAAGAACTTCTTCAAAGGACTCTTCGGGATCGGGAATTAAAACGCTATGGCCTACATTAAAGACCCGAAAACTGGAAAATACATAAACACCGGTTCTGCGCCGGTCTCTCCTCCACTCCCGAAGTCTGCACCCGGTAACGTCGTGCAGTACCAAAAGAATGCCGAGGGGAAATATGTAACAACCGAAGTCGAGAAACCGGCCGGTAAACCAAACGTGACCACTGTCGAGGGGTTGCGAGATTTTGCACTGCAAAATAATCTCGATGTCTCCTCCACTCAACCAAAAGAATCGACCCTGCAGAGAATCCTCCATGTACTCAATACCGGAGGATACGCTGTCGGAGGTCTTATAAGCGGAAAAGGGATCAAAGCCGGAATAAAAGAACGTATCCAACCATCTGATGCACTTGGTATCAAAAGTAAAGTCGGTGGTTTTATTGCCGATGTTCTTCTTGATCCGACAACCTATATCACATTTGGCTACGGGGCCGGTGCGAAACTCGCAACCAAAGCCGGGACGGTCGTGCTAAGCAAGACTGGAACGTCACTTCTCAAGAAGTCTATACAGGAAGTCGGTGAGACGGCCGCCCGAAAAGCTCTGGCTGAAAAAGTTATCGCTGAAGGTGGCGAAAAGTATCTTGCTAAAGGAGGTCTGAAGTTTGCTGGTCAACAGGTACTTCCACGATCGGCTGTCACTGCACCGTTCAAAGCCGCAAACTGGCTGGTAGAAAAAACACCGGTCGTTGGCAAAATGTATGAAAGCGCAAAAGACCTAGCTGGTAAGGCGTTTGTGCCATTCAAAAGTATCAAAGACTTGCCGGGACGTATCGGCGAGGAATATGTCGACAAGTTTTCTCAATTCACCAAAGCAACCCGGTCCGAAGTCGGTAAGGCCGCAGATGAAGCAATTGGGCTCGGTAAAATCGCAAGAAAAGAGCTCGGCAAAGATGCCGGTACCAGAGTCGGTCGACTGATCGAGGGAATGGGCGATATTCCTGCAAAGGCGACTGCCGGAGTCGAACAAGTAGCCGCCAAAGGAAACAGCGCGATCGATAACATCATCAGTCACATTCAGGGTGAGCACAAACGATTTGCAAATGTTGAAAAAGAAAAAGGACTACTTCACACCGAGCTACCGGATTACCTGCGCCACTACCTGACACCGGAAGGCCGTGACTTCTTGCAAAAAAATAGTGATGTCGCCGATGAGCTAGCAGGAAAGATGCGAGTGAGCACGCCGTTCGCAAAGTCTCGAACCCTCGACGACACGGTCGACAATATCAATAAATACTTCCGTAGAACTCACGGCGTGAGATTGTTTGAGCAAGATGCATTTAAGGCATTCGGTGCTCGCAAAGCCGAACACATCAGAGCTGTAAATACCTACGACTTTTTAACTGATGCTGGAAAACAATTCGGCAAGCAAGGCGAAGTCGTCACGAAAGAAATAAGAAATCCTGTCACCGGAAAGATGATGACCAAAGAAACGGTCAAGCCGATTTTTGAAAACGGCATCAAGTATGTGGAGAGCACCGTACCTCAATTGAAGGGTGTGCTTTTACCCGAGCAAATTGTGAAGCATGTTGAGGAAACTTATAAGGTGCTCACAAACGATGAAGCGACCAAGGGGTTCCTCAAACTCTATGATAAGGTTCTCAGTTTCTGGAAAGGGTCAGTGACCGGCTGGTTTCCAGCTTTCCATGTCCGCAACTCAATAGGTGGAATTTTCAACAACTTTATAGCCGGAGTGAAAAATCCGGCACGGTATCTACAAGGAGATCAAATTGCTCGTGGGTCCAAAGGATCAATCACAACAAAACTGGGCACCAAGTACACCTACCAACAAATAAAAGAGATGACCGAAAAGCTGGGAGTCGTCGGTCAGCCCGGTTACTTGGATGTGATGCGTGAGGTCGAAAAAGATGTCGGTAAAGGTGCTGTCGGAAAGCTCATGGATCTGCCTAAAAATGCGATGGAGATCACTGAAAATCGTCTGCGTCTGCCGCTTTTCATAGATCGCCTGATAAAAGGTGATGCACCGGAGGATGCCGCCAAGGCAGTGTTCCAATTTCACTTCGACTATGCGCCGGAGGGTCTTGCGAGATTCGAACAAAACGTAATGAAGCGACTCATGCCGTTTTATCGATGGACTCGTGGCAATATCCCTCTCCAGCTCGAGCAAATGGCAAAACAGCCCGGTAAATACGCCGCCATTGGCAAACTTGTAGACAACCTCCAGGTCGATAAGGAAAAAGCGAAAGAGGAATTCCAATACTTGCCACCATACATGCGAGAGGGATTGCCAGTCCGACTTGGCGAGAAAGAAGGGTTCTCCCAGTACCTCTATGGTCTCGGTCTGCCGGTCGAGGATATCAACCGACTCTATAAAGGAAGCCCACGGCGAACGTTGGCGAGCATGGTCGGAGAGCTGTCTCCGATCCTTAAGTACCCAATTGAGGCCGCCACCGGACAAAACCTATTCATGGGCGAGCCGATCATCGAGAACAGCAGAGTGTATCCATTCGTGAATTCAGTCCCCGGACTGCGTGACTGGCTGGAGGTAACCGAGCATACGAATAAAAACGGGATTGTGAGCTATCGAGCCAATGCTTACAAACTCCACTTCCTAAACACTGCTCTCGGACGCTTCTATACCACGGCTGGCAAGCTTACCGATGATAAGACTGCCGGTGCTGTGAAATTCCTATATGGAATTGTCGGTGCGAAAGCGAGGTCGGTCGATATGGAAAAAGAGAAATTCTGGCGAGATCGTGAAATTCAAGATCGCCTCGAGGAAACGCTGGAAAGCAGAGGTCTCATTAATAGGTTCGACTCAGTGTACGTACCGAAATAACCCTATGGAAAGAACTGAATACCAAAACCGAATACAAGATGAGCGTCTCGACCGGGTTGAGAAAACCGTAAACGAAATAAAAGACAATCATCTTGTGCATCTGCAGACCGACATGACCAAAGTCGGGACTGACGTTGACTGGCTCAAGCGGTTCTTTTGGGTTATCGCAACTGCGTCTGTGGGGGGTCTGATCGCCGCATTAATAAATCTAATAATCTCAATCAAATAAATATATGGAACTTATACCATCAAACATCAAGTACCTGATCGTGCACCATTCCGCTACCGCTCGGGACACGACCACGTTCGAAGCGGTCAAAAAATACCACGTCTCAAAAGGATGGGGTGATATTGGCTACCATTATTTCATCATCGCTGACGGCCGAGTCCAACAAGGCCGAGCTGAAAACATAGTGGGAGCTCAGTGCAAAGCAGACGGCATGAACTTCAAATCGCTGGGAATCTGTCTGACCGGCAACTTCGATACCGAGACCCCGACTGTTGAACAGCTCACGTCTCTCGTAAATTTGCTCCGTACCCTGATGACCAAATACAACATTCCAAAAGAGAATGTGATTGGTCATGGCCAGGTGCACGGATCTTCGACCGCCTGTCCCGGGCATATTCTGCGACAATGGGTCGATAAGTTCAAAGCTGGCCAAGGGCCGAGTGAGGTCGGTCTTACGCCATCACCAGCAGTGGATCAAGTGATCCTTCTGCTGGAGCAAGCAATCGATAAATTAAAACAACTATGAACCAGCCACAAAAAGAAGCCTTAAAGCACCTGCTCATCGTCTTCTTCTACTCTGCGATATCATCCATCCTGCCGATCCTGATCGCCTACGTTCAGAACGACCCTCGCTGGGCGTTGCTGATCCCCGTAATTAACGCCGGATGGTATGCGGTAACCCGATACCTCAAAGAGCAAAAACTGATCGAGGACGGCATGACCCAAGGGGACAATACCGTCTAAACTTAGAGAAAATCCGGTCTTAGTAGACCTTCACGGCGAAAGCCGGAACATCAAAGGAGGCCGGATTTTCCTTGTAAAATAACCTCAAACGACGTATAATTTTATCAACACGTCCGAAATTCAAGGACTTTAAGGCGATTACCGGTTCTAACTTGCGGAAATCGCCACCGCCAATTTTCACTTTTTGTGAAATCGTAAGAAACAGCCTCGGCGCAAAGCGCCTCGGCATGGTATTTTTCCGCAATTTTGAAGGCATTTTTGAAATCCAAAACCAAAGTGCGGTCGGCAATACGG